>Ga0210388_10004978_pt1 | contig 10368 bp, 14 predicted proteins | sample IncBWC19OmetaG_FD_155485 | JGI IMG/M metagenome (GOLD analysis project Ga0210388, IMG submission 155485) | Forest soil microbial communities from Barre Woods Harvard Forest LTER site, Petersham, Massachusetts, United States - Inc-BW-C-19-O ...
AAAACGGGAGAAAAGGACATGTTCTCCTTGTTTTCGAGGAATCTGAATAGCATGACGGCCTGCTCAATGCTGCTCTGATACCGAGATGGCAGCTTAGCAAAGGCCCGCTCCGGCACGAACTCTTGCATTGGCCCGGTGCCCGCCTCTGGCTCAAATGGCAGGGAGGGTTGGAAGCGATCCGCCTCAACAAGCAGATCGGCAAGGGAAGGCCTGCACAAGGAGACCAAATCGGTGAATTCTGGCGAGGAAAGCCGCTCAAAAGTGCCCTGCGGCACATACACATAGTTCCACTTTATCGATTTGGAACTGGCAGCCTTGCACCAACCTACTGCGGCTCGTGCTTTCGCGGAAACGTCCTGATCCGCTCGACCCTTTGTTTCAACGAGGTAGTAGTCGTTGTCGGACCTGTGGACAAAGAAATCGGGCGTGTAGAAAGCGAGTCGCCTACCCCCTGACAAGTAATCTATTCGAAGCGATTGCGGACCAGCATTCTTTGCGAAGGCGATGACATCGGGCGATGCACCGACGAACTTCGAGAAAGCAACTTCTAACCCTTGGTTGCAAGGAACCAAGTTGAATAGGGTCCTAGGAGAACTAACAGTCGGTCGGCTCTCTGAATGCGTCACCTGATACGGTTTCCATTGACTCAGGAGCAGAGGTTCGCCAGCGCGTTGGCGCTTCTCTTGTTTCGTGATCCGTTGCTGAATGAGTGGAACGAACGTCGCCCGAATGTGTTCGGCTACATCGGCATCCGGTAAACGATTAATAAGCCGTTGGTCACTAAGATCGACATGGGTTCCAAACAGCATGTCTTCCAAGAAGTGTTGTATCAGGGGCGCGAGCACCGCGTGCAAGCCTCGAACCTTACACATCCTTTCGAGTTGTTCTCGGTAGTAGGAAACCGCGCCAAAACCGCTTCTGAGAAGAGGAATTTGGATTTTCATCTGCTGGATAATCTCGTCCGTGAGCAGCGTTCGGCCTTCGTAGTCCAGTTCCGTCGAACCCTTCTCCCCGAGGCGAAGGGGCGCGAACCCTGCACTTGAAAAACGCTTGCGCACATCGTCCGCGCCTAGCTGTCGCCTTAGAGGGAGCGTCGCCTGTGAGCAAGACGAGAACGAAGGAATCCTCGATAAAGCCGCGAATGTCCATTTCCGCTACGATCACTGAGGCCGATGCCCGCTCAGCCCTCTTGCGGTCTGGTTATCTGATCGAATACCGAACTGAGGCACTACTCAGAAAGAGAGGTTGGTTTGTCGAGGCGAACTCGCCTTACCAGGATACGGAAACCCAAAAATCACGAGAGCTTGATATCTACGCTTTATTTTATCGGCGGATGGGAACAGACACGAAGGACAGGCTGTTCTCGTCGGTATTGATCGAGTGTGTTAATAATCCACAACCCATTGCATTCTTTACGAAGAAACCACACGCGCAGCATTGGGCGGTTGGAGATATAAAGGGAGTGTTCGACCCGGAAGAGGTTATTGTCAAAGATGACCAGAAGAAAAACCTCGGTGACTTGCTGAAGATCGGCAGTTACCACCACTATTGGCTTTGTCGATGGCTTTGCTCACGTGGTGCGTTGGAACGGTGAAGAACGTCATCTCGGAGTGGAAACGAACGTCACGCGGCGACATAGAGCCAGAGATGCAGATACGAGACACGGCGGACAAGGACGGCAAAAAAGGTACCAGAGTCAAGGTGTCAGTGGTGGCCGTGGATCGCTTAGATCAAGTCGAAGACTTCCACATCCGGCGGCATAGTGGTAAACCCCGCATCCCGACGTTGCAGCGAGGGCCGCTTAGAACGTAGAACATTAGATTCCTTCTAACCGACCGCAAATAAAGTACTTCCAATGCCATTCACTAATCTTATGAAGAGCGGGAAGAGCGTTCCCCTCTCATTCCAAGGAATGCGGGGCAGCCGCTACAGGCCCCTGCCTCTCTAACAAACCTCAAAACTCAACTTGTCTTGCTCCCGGTAACCCGAGAGCGCGACCCAACCTGCGCGCCGATAGGGCCGCAAGAAAGGTACACCCATGACCACAAACAACACAGACGATCAGAGCTTTCAAGACGAAGCCAAACGCGAAACCGCGCTTCTCGTCGCCATCAGCCGCACCATCGAAGCCAGCCCCATTAAGCATCAGGGCACCCGTGAGGAAGCAGTACGGGCGATCCTAAGCAAGCTGCAAAACTCTTACTCACTACGCGTGAGTGACAGGGGATGGGTCACAGCAATGGATCGGAGTGGCAACCCCGCCGATTTTGCAAAGTTGGTCACTGACGCGATGCTCTTGGATAAACGCATCGGCGACGCAGACAGCATCGCAGCAGCTGTCAAGGCGGGAACGTTGTCACTCGGTGCAAAGAGCGAGTTGACCACACCTGCCCAAAAAATCGAGTTCATCAATCGCTTTGGTCTTGAGGCATGGGAAAAACTTCCCACGCAGCGCGTCGGAGCAGTCACGCCTTCGAAGGAAATGGCGAAGCGTGAGTATCTGGCGATGTCCGTGAAGGAACGGATCGCTCTTCAGAGCACGCTGACCGAGCAGGAACTTGGCGCGATCCTGAGTCGTCGATGACAACTGCCCACTTTGACATTCGCTTGAGCTAATGCTCGCGCGAACGGAGCGGCGGTCTTTGGCTTCCAGCCCGCCGCTCCATTTTTCCCGCGAAGCCTCCCACACCCCCAAGCAGAGGAAAACGATCATGAAGTCAGCACATTTAGTACACGTTCCAGACAGCATCAGCAGGGGCATCGACGCGCTCGCTCGTGCCGATCATAGCGTTAACGCCTCAACCTACCTAGCACAGCCTACGGAGTCAGCAAGTCTCCTCAACGCTGGCATTCAGGGTAAACAGAACTCCGAGATACGTCCTGTAGTTGTCAAGAAAACCGACTTCAAAGATTTGAAGTCTGGCGCAGATTACCGCTACCCTCAGAAAGACACCGCAGAGTCAAGCCTTGAAAAGATCAGCAATGATAGCGGCCCGCGCGGGTAACGGGGTCCGGGCGAGAGAGCTAATTCGGGGCGGGGTCTCACACCCCGCCCTTTTCAATTTCAAGGAGACGTATGACTGAACAGGACCCACAGCGGTTAATAGGTCGAAAGGACGCGGCGGCATTTTTAAAGATCACGACGCGGCACTTCGACAGGGAAGCACAGAGGCGTGGCATCGCTCTCACCAGGGCAGTGCGCTCCGTTTACATAACAAGGGAGCAGCTAATGCAGTGGCACGCTGTGAGGTTCCCAGAAGCAAGGAAGCCGCAAACACGGGTGAAACTGCGTGAAGCCGCGAAGCTTTTGAGGTGTGGCCTCGGCAAACTGCGAGCGTTCATCAAAGTTGGGGATATTCCAGCGTTTCGGGAGGGGCGCATCTGGTTCCTGCTGTATGAGGACATCTCGAAATTCACCGCAATATCGCGTGAGCGAGCTGAAGCAAGACTCAAAGCAGAACGCGAAGCAGGCGATGTCCGACCTGAGACTCGGCAGGCGATTGCGAACTACAAACCACCACTTCCCTCAGTGAAGCTGCCGTACCAAGACGAGGATGATTTCTCGCAGTCTGCATCGCAACAGCCTTCGAAGTTGGAGCCGAGTCCGATTGACCGCGCGGTCAATGAGGCGCTCTGGGCACGCGAATCGGGGCGCATCAATGAACACACGACGAGTGACCCCGAGAAGCTAAGACGGATGCGGGCACTTCTGCCAAGGCTGGCACCGAAAAGGACCGTGTCATGTGGATCGGCAGGCGAGATTCCACGATTCCCCGGCTGGCCCAATCCCTACTAAAGAGAAGCAATGAACTATTACATCGATAAAGCGGCGAACGCGATCAACGTGAAACCCGACGTGATCAAGCGTGCGATCAATCTGGGGGATATCCAACTCACGGATGACGGGCTGATCACGCCTACTGAGCTTGCAGCATTCGCGGCTGAAGGCTTCAAACACAACCGATATGACCGATACGGAAAAAAGCTACGAGGAGCGAAAAGCTGACATGAAAACACTGCTTACAACCGATGAGCACAACGAAATGAACAGGCTGAAGATCACACAGGAAGATAGGCTACGGTTCGCACGCAAGCTAAAACGATACGGACACTGCCTCCTATTCACGGGGTCACGCAATGCGCAGGGCTATGGCAAATTCAAGTTTCGGACTGGGATGACCGTGCTAGCGCACAGGTTCGCTCACTTTGCCGAGCACAGCTTGTGGATGCTCCCCACTGGAAAAATTGGGGATGTTTGCCACGTCAAGACCTGTCCAAATCGGGCGTGCTGCAACCATTCTCATCTTCATCTCGGTACGCGGCGAGAGAACATTTACACACGCGACAATCACAAATATGTTGCCGAGATTCCTGTATTCCAGGTTACAGAACTCGTCACAACGGATGAGTTCGAGATTGTGATTTAGCAACAGGGACAGCGTGGTCTACCTGCCCTCATCTTTGTATTCGACGCTCCGATGGTCGTTTTCGACCGAGTCTTGGTTCACCCGGCCTTCCGTGCGTCGCGTGGCGGGCTTGCTAGCTCACATCGAGCACGAGCGAGCTGTAGTTCCTCTTCCTCGTTAAGTTGTCTCCGCTCCCAGCCGTTTTCGATGGCCACAACATAGGTGCGCGGGTCGTGACACAGGGCTACGGCTTCCTCGACAGTGTTTGCCACCCCGCCATCACTACAGTCCCAACCAACTGCTTCATAGAATGTTTTCATGCATCCTCAGCGATCCTCACCACTCGGCAGCGAACGCCATATCATTGACTCTTCCATGTGGTGTTCCCGACATTCCAGTAAATAAGTCAACTGCTGATCTCGTTTGTCTGTGTGGGCAGTTAGGAGGGCGATTGATCTTGGATGACCTGACACCCCTAGTTCAACGTACTCACAACCATCACATATAGAAAGTGTCATCCCTTGAAGGTTGAGAGCGATTTCAAATTGTCGGTCCGTCATGCTCATTGCCCCTAATGACGAGGGAGTCTAGCAGTGTTAGTCCCTTCGTCATCCGTGGTCAAGTTACGAAAGGCCAGCATTCCCCACTGGCTTTGATCTTAATGAACAATTTAACCGCAACACCGTGGCTAACGAGCCGAGAGGCCGCTAGCTACCTTCGCATTGAACCTCGCACGCTTATGCTGTGGGCACGGCAGGGCAAGATTAAAGGCTACACGCTGAGCGGCACCAGACGCCATGTTTGGCGCTTCCTCCCCTCCGATCTCGATGCTATGCTAACCAGGCCGTTCGTGCCTTGCGATAAGGGAGTCGCATGACACGACAAACAGGAAGTGTGGTCTTCGACAAGCGTCGTAAGACTTGGAATTTTCTATGGCGTGAGAATGGGCAACGACGGCCCAAGCTACTCGGTACCGTCAGCGAACTTCGCACGAAAACCGAAGCACGGCGTGCTGCTGAAACCCTTCGGCGCACGCTACAACAAGAGTCTGTAAGGCAGAACGCTCCGACGGTGCGAAGCCTGATCAACAGCTACCGAGTTGAGAAGATGCCAGAGCGCATGAGCACACGGCGAGGGTACGATGGTTGGCTCAACAACTACATACTTCCGAAGTGGGGTGACTCTGAACTCACTAAGCTACAGGCGCGTCCCGTCGAAATTTGGTTGGACTCGCTGACGCTGGCACCGAAGAGCAAAGTTCACATCCGTGGTTTGCTTCACGTTCTCTGGGACTTCGCTATGTGGAGCGGTGACATTCCAACCGCACGCAACCCAATGGAACTGGTCAACGTGAAAAACGCATCGCACCGTGTTCGAAAAACCCGCAGTCTCACCGTCGAGCAATTCCAGTTGCTACTGGAGGCGGTCGGGAACGATGCCTGCTGGCGCACGATCCTGCTGCTGGCTGTCAGCTTCGGACTTCGCATTTCAGAAGTGCTCGGCCTGAAGTGGAAGGATGTCGACTGGCTGGGAAAGACGATCAGCATTGAACGCGGAGTCGTCAAGCAGATCGTGGACGACGTGAAGTCTTCATGCTCTGCAAGGACGATGGTGTGCGCGGACGAGTTGCTGGACGTTCTCAAACACTGGCGACAGACTACGCAGTTCTCGCAGGCTGAGGACTGGGTATTTGCGTCCGCGTACAAACTCGGGCGTCAACCCCTGAGTTACACCTTCGTGTGGGAGAACCTGGGCAACGCTGCCGTGAAGGCTGGGATAGGCCACGTCAGTTCTCACACGTTCCGGCACACGCATCGCTCGTGGTTGGATTCGGTCGGTACTCCTGTAGGTGTGCAGCAGAAACTCATGCGGCACGCGGACATCAGGACCACCATGAACATCTACGGAGATGCAGCGACGGCGGACATGCGGAAGGCGCACGAAAAAGTTGTCAGGCTTGCACTACCGCAGTAATGGATCGCAGGATGGATCGCAGCGGGTGTAAGTGCTTTAATTCTGGGGTGGGAGACGGGAATCGAACCCGCAACGTCCGGAGCCACAGTCCGGTGCTCTGCCAGTTGAGCTACTCCCACCGCGTCTAGCGATTATAACAACTCGCGCCAAGTGCCGTGAACGGACGGGTAGGGATGGCGCCTTTCGTAGTGCGCGCTAGATCCTTCGGGAATCGAGTCCCTCAGGATGACGGCGGAGGATTAGAGACTGAGAGCGCGCGAGATGCAAACGCTGGTTAGCCGCGGCCCACGCCGACGTATTCGAATCCCATGGCGCGGAGACGGACGGAGTCGAGCAGGTTTTTCGTATCCACGATGAGCGGGCGGCGAAGCATTTGTTTGATGCGACTGAAGTCGAGACCGCGAAATTCCGGCCAGCCCGTGCCGACGACTAAAGCATCCACGCCCTCAGCGGCGGCGTAGGGCGATTCGCAATAAAACACAGAGCCATTCAGTTCGAGGCGCGCGTCCGGCAGTGCGACCGGATCGTAGGCTCGCACTCGCGCACCCTGGGCAATTAGATTCTTAGCCAGACGCATGGAAGAAGATCCGGCAACTGAATTCGTGTTGGGCTTGAACGCCAATCCCAGAATTCCTACGTCTTTGTTCTGCACCGACTGGACGCACTTTGAAATCTTTTCGATCACCTGATCAGCCAGGCCGTGATTCACTTCGCGCGCTGCGCTCAGAACTTTGAGCGAGACTCCGTTGCGTTGGGCAAGATCGGCCAGCGAGTCCATGTCAGATTCCGCGAACAAGCCGCCCATGCCCGCTCCCGGCTGCAAGCAGCGAGGCGCGATTTTCTTGTCCAGTCCCAAAGCCAGCGAGAGGCTGACCGCATCCGCGTTCACTCGTTCGCACAAGCTCGCCAATTCATTAATGAAGGAAATCTTGGTGGCGACAAAAGCGGTAGCGGATTCGCGCACCAGTTCAGCCGTCTCGTGATTGGTCACGATCACCGGAACGCCACGCATCACCAAAGAATGAAAAATCTGTTTGATGGCCAGCACGGCGTCGTTCGAATCGGTTCCCAGGATGATGCGGTCCGGCCAGTTGAAATCCTCAATCGCGCATCCCGGAGTAAAGAACATGGGCTGCGAAACAATAGTGGCCCGCAAGCCTGCCTCAGTAATACGTTGCTCGATTGCAGTCGCTGTGCCAACCGGAACTGGCGTGACTAGCGACAGGATCGGAGGCTTGGCAGCGGCTCGCGCAATGCGAATGGCTAGATCGGTCAGATGCTGCGCACTGTCTTCAGCGAGAAAGATCACTTGCGTCTTGCGGGCGAATGATTCGATGTCGGTGGAATACGCCAGCCGTCCCGAGCGCACATTACGCTTGATGACTTCGGTAAGGTTTTTTTCGTGAAACGGGACGCTGCCCTGGGCCATCGCGACCATTTGGGAGCTATCTGGATGGCAACAGCTAACTGGGGTGCCGAAGTCCGCCAAACAGGCGGAGACGACAGTACCTAAGTACCCTGCTCCGTAGACCCCAATCTGCATGAAACCTCCCGAAACCCACTATGAACTCGCTGGGGGAAGGTGCCCGAGACGGCTTGCGCAGCGACTCCAACCTCTTGTTTACGCTCGCCTTCAGCACTTGGCAACGCACGGGAGGGATTTGTACTTGAGGACATGACCTAGTAGAGAAAACGGGAATTTGGACAGCCGGAAGGTCACCTTGGGGAACGTTCGACTTTCTGACGGTTGTGCTTCAGAGGTTTGAATCGTCTGATGTTGGAATCTTCTAAGGTTTGACCAAACTGCGCCCCAAGGGTATTCCAGCCAAGTCCACCCAACGGTTCTGCTCCTGTTCGCGAACGAATGTCAGTTCGCTTAATGAGATATGGCGGCTGCCTTCGAACAACGCCCAACGGTCGCGGGCGAAAATGTACGCCTTCTGCGCCAGTTCCTCGGTGCCGACCTTCACAATCGTGAGATGCGGCATGTAAGGCCACTCTTCGGTGGAGGCGAGAGCGCGAGTGTTCAATCGGTCGTGCAGCTCGTGCATGCGGTGGGCACATCGGGCTACCCGGATGAAAACCGTGGGAGTAACGGGGATAAAAGTTTCAACATCCCCGAGGGTGACCTCGAAAGGCTCAGCCTGGCTGCAGATGTCTTCGAGAGTTTCGAGCGCCGACAGTTCCCCGCCCTGCAGTCGCCGGGGAGGAAGGATAGTCACATGAGCGGGCAGATGGGGCAGATCGGGATGCAGTTCCTGCCGGAGGTTCTCAACTAATTCCCCGACGGCATTCCTCACGTAGGCCACCAGGGCGTAACGAGGACTTTGCATGTCAACCAGAAATTATACCCCCGGAAGCGCGTCGCGTGAGTTCCCGATCGGAAGTGGTCGGCTATAATCGATACAGTCGGGGCGTAGCGCAGCCTGGTAGCGCACCTGCCTTGGGCGCAGGGGGTCGTAGGTTCAAATCCTATCGCCCCGACCAAAGTTCAGATCGTAGTATTTCAGATCGTAGTCGCCGGGTTATTTCTTCAGCAGGCTGGTGTGGCTGGCAACGCATTCCCACCTGCCATCTTCCAAAATCCAGGTATCGGTGAAGCGGCCGAGATGGTCGTAAGGTTTGCCGTTGTAAGACCCTTTGGTGTGATAAGCGCCGGTCACCACGCCGGTATTGTGATACAGGTTCACTTTCAGATCCTGGATGGTGACCAGGTCGGGCTTGAACTTTGGGTCTTTGATGTCGGCGAGAAACTTGCCGCGCTCGCTGACTTCGCCGTCCCACTCCGTATTCGAGAAGGAATCGGCGATCATGCCTTCCAATGCGCGCTCGTCGCGGTGCACCTGAGCCTCGTTCCAAAGATGCTCGAGCACGACTAGCTTGGTCGATTGCGGATCGTCTTTCTCGTGAGCCGTTTGCGGGAAGGCTCCCAGTGTAAGAAGAAAGCAGCAGAGGATTGTGTTGAGCAAGTTCATTGACAGTTTTGTGGCACAGGCACGCCCGGTGCGCATACGCTCGCAACACCATAACAGTCGGCAAAAGCACCCGCTATCCAAAAAGGCCAAGGCGGATTACTAATGTCACGTGGCGAGCAACAAGACCAGTTTTCCTCGGAAGCCGCAGTGGAGCGATCCATCGTTGGCAGGCCTTCGTTTGGCGAAGGCCTGCGCTTCTCAGATGATAAGGGTGCTACTTGAGGATGATCTCTTGCAGGAGTTCGGAGCTGATTACTTCGCGGATTTCGGCTCGCTTGTCGGCCAGCTGTTGGGCGGGTTGTTTGCCGCCGAGGATCTTATCGCGAAGCATTTCGCCTTTCGCAGCCAGGCCGTCCATGGCGGCGTGATTTTTGTATTCAACCGCCAGACAGATGTCCCAATCCTCGGGATTGTTCTTAGTCTCCTTGAGGAAAAGTTTGTAATCCATGATTGTCCCATCCTGCTTTTCGGCATCTAGGATGGGCTTGGAAGATTTGCGGAGGCTAGTGAGATAGGCATCCATTTGCGTGGGCTTCACCCGGATCAGCGAGACGCGCCAGACTGGGCCTTCGGTGTAGTGTTCTTGTGCAAGAACAGCAGGGACGAGCAACAGTAGAAACGCAGCGAGACGGCAGATCGTTTTCATAGATCTCCTTAGCGTGAAATTTGGGGGAAACGGCAGGAGCATCATACGCTTCGTAGGATGTTTTGTATGTGATACCGAGGTGAGGCTGCCGAGCTTTGCTCGGCTGGACAGCCGGGGGCCGCTGTCCCCACGCGAGCTTGTTGAAAGCTCAAAGCTACTTTACGGGGCTTCGATCAATTCCATCTTGCCGTCCCGGGTGCGGTGCAGCACCATGACTTTGCCTTTAGGATCGCGGAAGACGAAGACGTCGCGATCGCGGAAGTGGGCTTCCTTGATGGCTTCTTCGAGGGTCATGGGCCGCAGGGCGACGGCTTCTTCGGATCGCACGAGGTGAACTTCGGTCGTGCGGGCGACGGCGGGAAATTTG
>Ga0210388_10004980_pt1 | contig 10366 bp, 11 predicted proteins | sample IncBWC19OmetaG_FD_155485 | JGI IMG/M metagenome (GOLD analysis project Ga0210388, IMG submission 155485) | Forest soil microbial communities from Barre Woods Harvard Forest LTER site, Petersham, Massachusetts, United States - Inc-BW-C-19-O ...
GCGCCTCCATCATCCCTTCGCCACCGGCATGTTCATGTTGTTCGATGTGAAAAAGTTCCGCGAACTGGGTGGATTTCACGAGCAGGTTCTTTTCGCCGAGGACTATCTTCTCAGCCAGCAGGTGGAACGAAAGCGCTTCGGCATCGTTCGCGGCGGCGTTTACACCACCAACCGCCGCTTCCAGAAGATGGGGCACCTGCGCGTGGGATGGCTCTTCCTCAAGACCGCCATGAACTACTGGAACGAAAACTACTTCCTGCGCGACCACAAATACTGGCAGACCTAGCCAGCAGCTTCGGTTCGCGCGTCAAAGTGTGCCGACTCCGTGGCCGCAAAAACAGGATCCAGCCAACCAGCCGGATCCTGTTTTGCGTTTCACATACAAAATGTGTCAAAAGCGAAACACAATTCCCGTGGATAGCCGCACATTGTTTTGCGTCGTGCCGAAGAAACGCGTCTGCACATAGTCGCCCTGCAATCGCCACGCCAGCGGCTTGATGATCTTGTAGTCGAGGCCGCCGCCTAGCGCAGTGGCAAACGACGTATCTGACCCTGCCGCGTTCGCATTGACGTGCGCGCCTCCGAACAAAGCTTCGGCAAAGGGCCGGAATTTACCGACGGAAAACGAGACTCGCGGTCCAAATAGAAAGTTATGCTCGGTGACGCCAGCATTGAAGGTGGGACAGCCGGAACCTCCGCTTGGGCCTTGCGGGCAAGGGGCCGGAAAATTCTGCGAGCCGTAATGGCTATCCACATCGGCCACGAAGCCGAGAAAAGGAATCACCTTGCCTTCCACCGAGGCCTCCCAACCGTTCGTGTTGGCACGGTCGATCGAAGACAGGTCCGTGTTGTAGTAGGAATATCCGAAAAATACGTTCCCGCTGGTGGGAATCTGGGCGCTCGCGAAACTTGCGAATAGGAGTACAAATAAAACAACAGTAGAGAAGACGAATCCAGTCTTGCGCATATCCATCCTGACCTCACCTTTCTAAGTGCGCAACTAGAAATGCCGCCAAGGTTAGATGCCAGGCAGATGGAATAGGTAAACGCCAACTCGCCCGGAAGTGCAGTTTCAAAAGCATCCGCACCTGGGCCGGATCGTCTGCGCGAGAACGCATCAATCCGATCGGATCGAGTCGCTGGCATTTGCAATGCGGCACTTCCGCGCTCAAATTCTCGGCAAGCTTCGCCTGCCGATACGTTCTCCAACCCGGTGAAGGGTGAGAAGTTTCGTTTTCAGGAGAGTGAAGCCTCTCCAGCGCGGAATTTGCCGGTCAGAACCGCCACACCAGTCCGGCCGATCCCCGAAGATCATTCTGCGTCGCGCTCAACAGATGGGTCCGCGTATAGTCAATCTGCAGCCGCCAGGAAAAGTTCTTCAAAAAAAGAAAACGGAATTTGCGGTCCACTCCGCCGCCCAGGTCTTCCGCGATCGGCCAATGGCTCATGCCCCCCGATGCATTTCGTTGCACTCCGCCCATTATCTGTACGAACGGGCGCCACTTCCCATAATGCATCGAAAGTCGCGGCCCCAAAAGAAAATTGTATTGCTGCACGCCCTCCCGGTAGAAACCGCTCGTGTCTAGCACAACCCCGAGATAGGAAAAACGCTTAAATGGAAGATCCTCGACCGAGGCATTCCACCCCCGGAAGGTGTAGCGGTTTATCACATCGACGTTGTCGCCATAAGCGGCTCCCACATACACGTTTCCAGTCGGGATCAGTTGCGCTCTCGACGTGGCTGTGAAAACCATCAAGCTCAGGAACGCCAGAACGACGGCAGCGGTTTTTGACACGAAAATGATTCCTCCCCGGCAATGAATGCCAGTAGCAAATTCTACCTGAATGCGCGAAATTCGTTAGGCCCCTCCTTAGATGCTGTCGAACGGACATCTAGGATGCCCCGCCCGCCCAAAATTGTCCATGTGCAAGACCGGGACTCCCTATCAAAAAATTACGATCTTTTCATGATTCCAAAGCCACTTCCTGCACGTCTATCTATTAGCATGGAATCCTCGAACTCAAATTGGCAAACAAGCTTGCAGCCGTACCATTGGGCTGCTTTCGGAACACAATATAAGGAGTCGAAGTTGAAACTCAGCTTGGAAACTCGAAATTCCGGAGATGTGATGATCGTTCACTGCCAGGGCCGCATCGTCTATCGCGACGAAGCCGCAGCCCTTTCACGCCTGGTCGGTGAAATTCTCGAAAACAGCGGCAAAGTGGTTCTCGATCTCAGTGGCGTCAGCTCCATCGACAGTGCCGGCATCGGCGAACTGGCTTTTCTCTATACCTGGGCGCAGTCCCAACGCGCGGGCCTGAAGTGTGCCAGTCCCACTCCGCTCGTGCGCGATCTGCTCCACCTTACCAACTTGAATTCGGTCCTTGAAATACACCCCAGCGTGGGCGAAGCCCTGGCCGCATTCCAGCCCTCAGAAGCCTGCGCCGACTGCTGATGTGCTTTTTGGAACCTTGGTTGTCATCCTGAACAAGCGTTCTTTGCGCAGTGAAGAGCCTGTCCTGAGCTTGCCGCGGGAACCCGGGCGAGGCGCGCGAAGCGTCGCGTTCTTTGCGACGCAATAATGGCGCGTTCGGCTCACCTCCTTATGACAGTCGGCCCCCTAGCTCTCCCGCTGAAACCGATACCGCCCCGCCCGCTCCAGCGCCACCGCCTCAGCCACCTTCAGAAACGCCCGCGCCGCATGCGAAAGTCCTGCTTCCTTTCGATAGATCAACCGCAGCTTGCGCTGCACCCGCAGTTCTTTTACAGGAATCCTCACCAGTTCGCCCCGGGCCAGTTCCGCCTCCACGCTAATCTCCGGCATGAACGCCACGCCGTTGCCCATCGCGACAAACTGCTTGATGGCCTGTAACGTCGGCAGTTCAAGTCCCATATGCAACGGCGTTTTATGCCGCTCGAACGTCTGCAGAACTTTCTCCCGGTAAGGCGACGAAACGATGTGCGCCACAAACGATTCCGCCCCCAGTTGCCGGATGCTCACCTCCCGCGCCGAGGCCAGCGGATGCTTCGGCGGCACTACCAGCACCAACTCATCCAGATACGTCACCACCGAATGCAGCCGCGGCTCCTCCGGCTTGTAAGAAAGCACGCCCAGCTCCGCGCTGTGCTGCAACACGTCGTCTGGAATGCGGCTGCCCAGCGACCGCTGCACCGTAATCTTGATCATCGGATGCAGCCGGCGGAATTCCGCCAGCACCGGCAGCAGATAGAGCGCCGTGAACTCGTTGGCCGCGATCACCAGCTTGCCCTTCTGCAATTCCCGCAGTGACGACAGTGACTCGTGAGCGTCATGCCTCAGATTCAGCAGCTTCTCGGCGTATTCGTAGAGCACCTGCCCGGCGTCTGTGAGCACTCCCTCCCGCGACGAACGGTCGAACAAGGCCTCGCCCAGTTCATCTTCCAGCTTGCGGATGGTCTGGCTCACTGCCGATTGCGTACGGTGAAGTTTTTCCGCGGCCCGCGAGAACCGGTGCTCCCGCGCCACCGCCAGAAAAACTTCCAGCTGCGAAAGTTCCATTTCCTATCACCTTATGTAAACTTCAACAACCATTAGCAAATCTTATCATAGAAGGATAACTAATGATGACTGAAGAATTATAAGTTTCGCTTCAGCCCATCCAGCCCGTAACATAGTGGATGAGCGGCACATCTCTCGAAGCGCGGCTTCTCGAAGGAAGACCCATGCCCACGGACCAGCTCCGCATCAAGGTTTTCGACACCACCCTGCGCGACGGCGAACAGTCGCCCGGCTGCAGCATGAATCACCAGGAGAAACTCCGCCTGGCGCACCAGCTCGATCGTCTCGGTGTCGACGTCATCGAAGCCGGATTTCCCATCGCCTCCGACGGTGACTTTGAAGCAGTTAAGGCCATCGCCGCCGTCATCCGCCGCCCCATCATCGCCGGACTGGCCCGCGCCTGCCGCCCCGATATCGAGCGCGCCTGGGAAGCCCTGCAGCACGCCGCCCACCCGCGCATTCACGTTTTCCTCGCCACTTCCGATATTCATCTGAAGCACAAGCTGCGCATCACCCGCGAGGAGTGCCTCGCGCACGCTCGCGAGGCCGTTGCCTTCGCCAAATCACTCTGCAATGATGTCGAATTTTCCCCCGAAGACGCGACTCGCACCGATCCAGAGTTTCTCTGCCAGGTGCTCGACGCCGTCATCGAAGCCGGCGCTACCACCCTCAATATCCCTGACACCGTCGGCTACACCGTGCCCTCGGAGTTCGGCGAATTGATTGCAACCATCCGCCGCCGCGTCAGGGGAATCGAGAACGTCACTATCTCCGCCCACTGCCACAACGATCTCGGCATGGCCGTAGCCAACACCATGGCTGCCGTCGCCGCCGGAGCCCGCCAGGTCGAGTGCACCATCAATGGCATCGGCGAACGCGCCGGGAACGCTTCGCTCGAAGAGATCGTCATGGCTATGCGGGTTCGTCATGATCGTTATCCTTACGAGACTGCCGTCGCTGCCGAACATCTGTTCCCCGCCAGCCAGCTGCTCAGCGAAATAACTGGGGTCCCGGTGCAGCCGAACAAAGCCATCACCGGACGCAACGCCTTCGCCCACGAAGCTGGCATCCACCAGGATGGCGTTCTCAAAAATCCCCTGACCTACGAAATCATGACGCCGCAATCCGTCGGCGTGCCCGATTCCAAACTCGTGCTCGGCAAGCATTCCGGCCGTCACGCCCTCGCCATTCGTTGCGAACAACTCGGCTACCAGTTCGACCGCCGTGCTCTCGATGACATCTATCGCCGCTTCGTGCGCCTCGCCGACAAGATCAAGAAGGTGGAAGACCATCACCTCCTGGAATTGATCCGCGACACTCACAAGCCCTCCGCATCCGCCACGCCGCTGTTCGAGCCGCTCCCCACCGCGGTCTCCGCCGCTGCCAGCGGCGCAACTCAGGACCCTCCCCGGCCATTTCCCATGGCTGCGCCACCCAATTCCTTCGCCGCACCCGCCCCTGTCCCCGCCGATCACCACCACGATCAGCAGCAGGAAGACTATCTCTGGGGCGTGTAGACGATTGCATAATCTGGTAATTTGATAACTGAGTGATTTGAAATCCGAATCAGCCCTGCTGCTTGATGAATCGCGACTAAAATCACACAATTACTAAATTACACAATTACAAAATTGCCTTCATGCTCCTGAACCTGACCATTCTCCCCGGCGACGGTATCGGCCCCGAAGTCACCGAACAAGCGGTTTTAGTTCTGCAAGCGGTTGCCGCTTCTTTCCACCACGAACTCAAGCTCCAGCGAAAAAACATCGGTGGCGCAGCCCTGACTGCAGCAAACGACCCCCTCCCCGCCGACACCATTCAAGCGTGCCTCGCATCCTCCGCAGTCCTGCTCGGCGCCGTGGGCAGCCCCGCTTTCGATCACTATCCCAGTCACCTGCGCCCCGAAACCGGACTCCTCCGCCTCCGCCGCGAATTAGGCGCATACGCGAACCTGCGTCCCGCAATCTGCTTCCCCGCGCTCGAAGATTGTTCGCCCCTCCGCGCCGATCAGGTTCGCGGCACCGACATAATGATCGTCCGCGAGCTACTCGGGGGCCTCTATTTCGGAGAACCCCGCTCCATCGCAGGTGATCCCGGCTCTCGCCTCGCCACCAACACCATGACTTACGGCGAACAAGCGATCGAGCGCATCGCTCGCGTCGCGTTCGACCTTGCGGTAAAACGCCGCCAGAAAGTGCTCTCCGTAGATAAAGCCAATGTTCTAGAGTGCTCCCGCCTGTGGCGCGAAGTCGTCACCCGCTGCGCCAAAGATTATCCCGGCGTTCAACTCTCTCACATGTATGTGGATTCCGCCGCCATGTCTCTGGTGCAGCGCCCCAAAGATTTCGACGTGATCCTCACCGAAAACATGTTCGGAGACATTCTCTCCGACCAGGCCGGCGGAGTAGTAGGTTCACTAGGCCTTCTGGCGTCGGCCAGCATCGGCGGCCCAGTCGGCGTCTACGAGCCGGTTCACGGCTCCGCCCCGGACATTGCCGGGAAAGGAATCGCGAATCCCCTCGGCGCAATCCTCTCCGTCGCCCTGCTGCTGCGCCATTCCTTTCAGCTGGAAGCGGAGGCCGCCTCCATCGAGAACGCCGTCAGGTCCGTCTTAAACGAAGGCGCCCGCACCGCCGATCTCGTCCAAGCCGGAAAGCGCCCGATCACAACCTCAGAAATGGGACGTCAAGTCGTGCTGGAGTTGCAAAGTGGAGTGACGGTGTCCCGGTCACTGCCTCGCTAAACGTTGACCGTGATGGAGATCTATACGAGTTGGATGTATGGAAGGTCGACTTCAAGCCAGCGATCCGGTTGGCTCCGCCCGAGCGACTCTAGCCGATGACGTCTTCCAGCATTGCCGCCCGAAGCAAGGCATTAATTCTGGTCTGATACCCTTTGCCCTGTTCTCGCAGCCACGCAACCACGTCGGCATCCAGTCGGACGGTGAGCTGGCGCTTGACCGGCCGGTAGAACGGATTGCGCACAGCGTGCTTCCAAAAGCGGTCTGTGAGCGGAGGGATGTCAGAGTAGTCGATCTTGCCATCTGGCATCGACGCCAAGGTCGCGACCTCGCGCCGCTGCTTGGCGGTCAGTGGACTAAGGCCAGTTCTTTTGACGTTCTTTTTCATAGCGGCTTCTTTCCCTTCGGTTAGCCCGTCTCGCCGAAATGATGCGGATCGTCTCGTCAGGGTCGTCATGGTCAACTTCAACGGTATGGGCTACCAGCAGCAGAAGCAGGCCGTCGACCATTCCGATCGTTTGCCAACGAAGCTCGCCATCCTCAATGCGATCCTGTTCCACAAGTGCGTCGGGATCGCCGAAAACGTTACGCGCAATCTCGAACCCGACCCCATGCTTTCGTCGGTTCGTCCTCGCTTTGGCATCGTCCCACTCGAACCGCATCATGCCATGCCACCATTATAGCTACATGCATGTAACTACACAACTGGCATTTGTTAAATCGATATCCGGTTTGAATTAAATCCTCGAACGCGGTCCCTCCGGCGTCGTCTCGCCCGCGCCGACCCCGGACGCCGCATCATACTTCCCCGTCAAGTCGTACCAGCGAATCCGTAGCATCTCCCAAAACATCCGCGCCCCATCCAGCACCGGATGAATCCGCGTGTCTCCGCTGTGTCCCCAGCACACCGCCACTTCCTCCACCCGGAACCCTAACTTCCGCGCCAGAAAAAGAATCTCCGGATCGAATCCCCAGCGCTCGATCCGCTGCATCGGCAAAATCGTCTGCGCTGCCCGCCGCGTGAACGCTTTAAATCCGCATTGCGTGTCCTTGAATTTCAACCCGAGAATAATTCGCAGCAACAGATTAAACACTCTTCCAAAAAGTTGCCGGTGCAGCGACTGCCGCTGCGTCTGCATTTCCGCCCGCAGCCAGCGCGAACCAATCGCAATATCCGCACCCGACGCCAGCGCCGCCAACAGCTTCGGCATCTCTTCGATTGGCGAAGAAAGATCTGCGTCGCTGAACAGCACCACCTCGCCCCGCGCATTCAACATCCCATTGCGCACCGCATAGCCTTTGCCCCGGTTGCCCGGATTCTCCACCAGTCGAACCATGGGGTCTCTTTCCGCAAACCCCCGCGCCAGTTCCGCCGTGTTGTCGCGCGACCCGTCGTTCACCACAATCACTTCCGCATTCCACCCCTGCGCACGCATGTATCCCAGCACTTTCTCCAAAGTAGCGCTCAGGCGCCCGCCCTCGTTGTAAGCCGGAATAACGATGCTGTAAGTGATTTCCATGACTCTATGCACGCCTCAGGAAAAGGCTGCGCAATTGTACGTCGGAAAGAGCCGACTGAGGAAACTGAGAAGCGAAACCAAGCGTCCAATTACTGAGAACTGAGAACTGAGAACTGAGAACTGAGAACTGAGAACTGAGAACTGAGAACTGAGAACTGAGAACTGAGAACTGAGAACTGAGAACTGAGAACTGAGAACTGAGAACTGCCTTCCTCACGCCACGCTGCGCTTCCTCCCCAGCATGCTAAAAAACTCATTCACCAGTTCAGCGTCCCACAAGCCCTGGCGGGCTTCTTCGCGCATCGTCTGTGCGGCCTGTTCATGTGCCAGCGCCGGCTTGTAGGGCCGCGCCGTGCGCAGCGCATCATACACATCCACCACCTGCAAAACCCGCGGCAGCAGCGGAATCTCCCCCGCTCGCAATCCATCCGGATACCCCGACCCATCCGCATGCTCATGATGGTTCCTGATGATCGGCAGCACCAGTCGTAGCGATTTCAGCGGCTTGCAGATATTCTCCCCCGTCACCGGATGCAGCTTCATAATCTCCCACTCCGGCGGCGTCAGATCGCTGCCTTTTTTCAGGATCTCATCCGGCACCGCAATCTTTCCCAGGTCGTGCAGAAATCCCCCGCGCCGCAGCGCCACAATCGAATCTTCATCCAGCCCCAGATGCCGCCCCAAATCCGCCCCGTACAGCGCCAACCGCTCGCAGTGCCCCTCGGTGTAAGGGTCGCGCCCCTCCACAATCAGCCCCAGCGTGCACAACACGGAATCCGCCGTCTCCAGTTCGTCAGTAAATTCCTTTACCCGCAGCAGCGACTTCACCCGCGCCGTCAACTCCTCCGCCAAAACGGGCTTGTTCAGGAAGTCATCCGCTCCCGCTTCAATCCCCTGCAGCTTGTCCGCGCTGTCGCTCAATCCCGTGATCAGCACGAACGGAATCAACCGAGTAACCGGATCACTCTTCAGCCTGCGGCAAAATTCGTACCCCGACTTCCCCGGCATCCGCACGTCCGACAGAATCAGGTCAGGCGCCTGCCTCCGCACCTCCGCCTCGCCCTGTTCCGCATCGGCCGCCGTCACCACGTCGTAGCCGCGCTGCGTCAGCAACTGGCCCATCAATCCCGCAATCGCAGGATGGTCATCCACCACCAGAATCCGCGGGACACGCCGCCGCGTCCACATCCCGCCCATACCATGATCAGAAGCCGCTTCTCGTCGGAAGGGTGTCCCGTCCTCACCGCTCGGACCCGGACGGAAATCGTGAGGGAAACTCATTGCGCAGGCACTACAGGTACTCTTGCAGTAATTCTACTTCAATCAAACCGACCGCGTACTCTCCTAATTTTGAGTAGTAGTGAAACTTGATTGTCATCCTGAGCAAGCGCTTTTGCGCAGCGAAGGATCTGCGCGAGCCGCGCGAAGCGTCGCGCTTTTTGCGACGCAATAATCGCGCGTCTGGCTCGCCTCCTTATCAAACCGCCCACCACCTAATCGATTTTGTTTTCCTTCGCGACCTTCGCGAATCCTTTGCGCACTTTGCGGTTAAAGGCTTTTCCTCCACGGAATCAGGACACCTCGACGTGCGTCCACGCCACAGCGCCCTCCCGCCTAAAGCGCTCCCGTCCCACTTCGGAACCCACTTCGCAACTTTTCCCGAACTTTGTGACGTCTGACCTTGCCCTTGACCTTATTTCCTGCTTAACCTCGGCCATGACCCGCATCGTGCCATCTCGCCTCCTCGTCGCCCTGCCGCTCTCAATCCTCGTGATTCACTCCCTGGCAACGGCCGCCCCCGCCAAGCCTCACATCATTACTTTCGGTAAGTGGAACACCGTCCAGTACGTCTCCGAGTCCGGCACCGGCGCGGCGACCGACAAGCCCACCACTCCGCTTGTCACCATGAAGGTTCGGCCACTCCTGGTCGATGCCCACATCAAAGAATTCACCGTAGGCCCCGCTCACGATATAACCGACCGCCTGTTCGCCATCCGCCGCATCTTCCGCGTCAACGACAGTCTGCCTCAGGAATCGACCACGCCGCCGCACTGGCAATGGCAACTCGGCGGGTGGCTGCTGGTCGACCGCACCACCGCCCACATTTCCTCCATCAATCTCCCTGAGTTTGACGTCTCCTATTCTGCCGCCAGTTGGTATCGGGATTACGCTGCCTACTGCGGCATCTCCGACGACGGCAAAAAAATGTTCGCCGTCGTAGCCCAAATCAGCCGCCGCAAGCCCGTTCTCAAAAAGCCCCTCGACGTGGAGAACACCGCCGGCAAAGAGACGGCCGGCAAAGAAATGAAAGATGCCTCCACCGACTCCGCGTGCCCCACGCCCGCCTGGCAGCGAGCCCCAACCCGCGTAACCTTCGAACCCGCAGGCGCCCCCCGGCAAACCTTCGCCATCCGCGGCCACGCAGTCGATCTAGTGAATGAAAGTGAAGAAGAAGACGAAGAAGCTTCAAAATAAAACGCCGGCCCTCGTTACTCAAAGCAGTCCAATTTCTGAGACCTGAGACCTGAGACCTGAGACCTGAGACCTGAGACCTGAGACCTGAGACC
>Ga0210388_10004981_pt1 | contig 10365 bp, 7 predicted proteins | sample IncBWC19OmetaG_FD_155485 | JGI IMG/M metagenome (GOLD analysis project Ga0210388, IMG submission 155485) | Forest soil microbial communities from Barre Woods Harvard Forest LTER site, Petersham, Massachusetts, United States - Inc-BW-C-19-O ...
GGCGGTTCCCGCGGCCACCGCGCGCCGGTAGTTCCGGTGCGCGACCATGATGATTCCCCACGTCCACAGCGTTCCGATGGTGGAGATGCTGGTCACATAGACGAACGCCTTTTCGGGAACCGCGTAGTTCAGTGCCACGGCCACCAGCATCACGGCCGCGGAGACGTTGATACCTTTCGACGGAACCCGGTGCGCGCTGAGCTGCGCCAGCACGCGCGGCGCCTGCCCGCGTTGCGCGAGTGAGAAGAGCATCCTGCCCGTGCTGAAAATTCCGCTGTTACAGGAGGAGGTGGCCGCAGTAATGACGACCAGGTTGATGATGGTGGCCGCCGCCGGCACCCGCATTTTCTCGAATACGAATACGAACGGGCTGGTGTCGGGGCTGAGGTCGGTCCACGGCACGAGCGCCATGATGATCACGAGCGCGCCGATGTAGAAGATGAGAATGCGGAAGGTGATTCCATTCGTGGCCTTCGGCAGCACGACCTCGGGATTCTCGGCCTCGCCCGCGGTGACACCGATCAACTCGACACCCTGGTAGGCGAAGGTCACCATTTGCAGTGTCAACAACACGCCGATGATCCCGAACGGTAGAAAGCCGCCGTGCGACCAGAGGTTGGAGAAACCCGCCGTGGTGCCGAGCTCCCCGACGTGGAAGAGGATCACGAACAGGCCCCCGAGGATGAGGCCGACGATGGTGACGACCTTGATGAGCGCGAACCAGAATTCGAGCTCGCCGAAGACGCGCACGGCGAGTTGGTTTACCCCATACAGGGTGACCAGCGCCACGAGTGCCGGTAGCCATTGCGGTACAGCAGGGAACCAGTAGCGTATGTAGATACCGATGGCGGTGAGCTCCGCCATCGCCGTCACAACCCACATGAACCAGTAGGACCAGCCGGTGGCGAAGCCCGCGAACGGTCCGCAGAATTCATCCGCGTACACCGCGAACGATCCAGCGACCGGGCGATAGGTGAGCAACTCCCCCAATGCCCGCATGATGAGGAAGACCATGACGCCGCCGACGGCGTACGCGAGCAGCAGTCCGGGTCCCGCGTGGTGGATGGCCTTGGCCGAGCCGAGAAACAACCCGACCCCGATGGTGCCGCCGATCGCGATGAGTTGAATGTGCCGTTCGCGCAGGCTACGCGAGAGATTCGAATCGGCTTGCGACATTGAGGACCCTCGAGTTTCTAACCGTCGATGACCGGCCGCGTCATCTTACCTTGCGGGCGGACCGAGCAGCGCGTAACGACGTCCCTGGGGCACTTCGTACCGGCGCAACAACGATGCGACCCCCTCCGCGGCGAGAGTTCCCGCCGTACCATCCCCGGGGTTCGAGACTGGATGGACACGATCGAGCAATCGAGTGAGATCCCCTGCGGCGTGGCCAGGCAGGAGCACCAGCACGCGAGCGCTACCGCCGTGGGCCGCGAACCATGCGGAAACCAATTTCTCGGGAGTATCCGTGGAGCTCCCGCCTGCTATGGCCGAGTCGGTCGACAGAACGGTGAATCGCGTCCTCAGGCCGTTATCGAGCATCGCTATCGTCGTCTCGTCCGGCGCCAACAGCGCGAGATCGTCGTGCGCGGAGTCGGCATGGATGCGTTGGGCCAATTGCCCCAGGTCATGCCATCGGTCGATGGCGGGAAAAGTCGCCAGCGCCATCAAACACAATGCAGTGGTGTACGAGGTGTAGGTCCATCCAAAGCTACGAGGGAAGTCGCCGCGCGCCTGGGCCTGGGCCGAAAGTCTCGTCGCCACGATCGTGACAATCAGCGCCGCGATCGTCGCCGCCAGGTAAGCCAGCTGCGAGGTTGCGAGCGCGAGCGCCGCCGGGAAGAGAGCAAACCCACACGCGATGATCGCTACCAGCCAACGGGTCCAGCGCAGCGCAAGCTTGTCGAACCGGGTCGGCGAAAGCCGCGCGTCGGCGATCCACAGAGCAACGAGCAGCGCGAAACCCAGAAGTGCGGGCGCCGAGTAGATGTCCCGTGCCGTGGCCGCTACTGACAAAACAATCAGGAAAGGTAGTGCCGCACCAACCGCGAATCGCCAAGGTGTTCCTGCGCGTCCCGGAATGCGTACCCGGTCCCACGCGCGCCGTAGTGCCGCCGCGACGAGCAACGTCCACGGCAGCAGGTAGACCGGCAGCTCGATGAAATATTTCCCGGGCGTGTTCTTGTGGCCCCCGCTGTAGTCGAGTGCAGCTGGAGCCGAGATCTTGGTGAACCGCCCCACCACGTTGTGCCAGAAGAGAGCCAACAGGGCATCACTCCCTCCGGGTGCCTGGGTGACCGCCCAGATCCACGGACCGATGATGAGAGCCTGCAAGATCAAACCCGCGTAAAGCTCCCAACGCCGCAGCTCCGACCAACGGCGCTCCCACACAATGATGGCACCGATAGCCAGCGCGGGCGCCATCCAGCCCGGGGCGCTCTTTGCCATGAAGCCTACCGCCGCACCAACGTGCATGACACAGTAACCGAGCAGCTTGCGACGCCCGGGGGGCGCGGTGAACCCCAGCCACGCTCCGAGAAGCGAGAGCGCACACCCCGCCAACAGGCACGCATCGGGTGCGAGCCATGCGCTTACCCGGAACAAGATGATTGCCGTTGCAGAGACGAGAGCCGCAACGATCGCCGCGGCATTGCCGGCCATCACAAAGGCCAAGGTGCCCACCGCGAGAGCGGTGATGGCCGCATACAGAATGTTGGGAGCCCGGGCAGCCGCCGGCGAGTCACCGAAGAGGCGTAACGCGTCCCCGGACATCCAATACGACAGGGGAGGCTTCTCCAGGAAGGGAGTTCCGGCAAGCTGCGGGAGCGTCCGGTCGCTCTGCTGACTCATGCGCCAGGAGATATCCGCCTCGCGCGGCTCGTCCGGCGTCCAAAGTCCTCGATACAGGATGCCAAGCAGCCACAGGGGCGCGAGCGCCACAATGATACGCACGACCCAGCCGTGCGCGGCAGATCCGGGACGCGGCGCTGGCATCGACCCCTCCGGTATAAAAGAGGCGCCGATTATGCCGTATACGGTCGTTTGTCGGGATTCCGCGCCACGCGGCCAGGCGACTCGTCGCGAGCGCTGCGAGGATGCGTTACGATTCCCCGTACACCGGCCTCGAGGTGCCGACGGGTACCGCATCCGTCGCGTCCACGGCCAGAGGTAGCCGCACCGTAAACGTGCTGCCGCAATTCAGGCCCCCGCTATGTGCTTCGATACTGCCACCGTGGAGCTCCACGAGGCGTTTGACCAGGGTAAGTCCGATGCCCAGGCCGCTGCGTGCGCCGATGCACGGTGGGCTCGGGCGCGCGAACATATCAAACACCCAGGGAAGCAGTTCCGGAGCGATGCCGATCCCATGATCGCTGACGGTCAGCACCGCGCTCATGGCGTCGCGCGTCAACGTGACTCTGATCGGACTTTCCGGATCCGAATACAGCGCACTGTTATCGATGAGAGTCGACAATACTTGTCCGAGCCGGGTGACGTCGCCGTCCACCATCAAGGGGCCGCCGCTCACTTCAACCCACAAACGGTGGCGCTTGCGCTCGACGAGGGGGCGCGTGGTCTCCAGCGCCATGTCCACGGCGGTCATGAGATCCGTGCGATGGATGCGGAGCTCGAGCCGGCCACGGGTGATCCGCGAGACATCCAGCAGGTCATCGATGAGGCGGACGAGGTGGGCGAGCTGGCGCTCGATCAAAGCGCGGGCGGCGGCCATGCGCGCCGGGTCGGCGTCCGCGAACTTCATGATCTCGGTGGCGTTACGAATGGGCGCGAGCGGGTTGCGCAATTCGTGCGCGAGCGTTGCAAGGAATTCGTCGCGGCGGCGCTCGGACTCGTGGAGGGCATCCTCCATGCGCTTGCGCTCCCGAATTTCCAGGTCGAGGGCGTGAGCCTTCTCCCGCAGCGCGCTCGACAAGGATGGGTCGGTCTCTTGGGGCTGCTGCGCCATCAACATTTCCTCCGCCCTGGGCACCTTCCGGAAAAGGCCCGGCTCGTCCGGTTCGTAAACATTTCGCAAGATCTATGCCTCTGCCGAGCTTGGTTTCTTCATGATTCGAAACGTTGAAACGGATGATCTGGAGCGTGTCCGCGGCTTTCTGGAAGAGCACGTGGACACCTCGCTTTTTCTGTTATCGAACCTCGCCGTTTTCGGGCCCCGTCTGACAGACCACGGGAATTCGGGCAACTACCGGCTGGTGGAGGAGGCGGGGCGGGTCGTGGCTGTTTTCTGTCTCACCCGCCGCGGCAACCTGCTGGTCCAGGCCGCGGGTCGGGCCGACCTGGCGGAGTCGATCCTGGAATCATGCGAGAGCGAGACCATCGAGGTCTGTGGAGTCGCCGGAGAATGGCCCACGGCCGCGGCCCTGTGGGAGTTGCTTCAGGCGGACCCACGGTTCGAGCCGACGTTGGGCTCCAGAGATGTATTGTATCGATTGCCGCTCGCCGACAGTGCTGAGGTGACTCGGACGACCGTGCCCTCGGATGTTGTCGTTCGCGCGCTCGACGCGAGTGACTACCAGCAATGGGAGCGACTCAATAGCGCTTATTGTGCTGAACTCAATCTACCGCTGCCGGTGCTCGACGACGCCCACGAAACCGAGTTTGCGAGAAGGGCGCGCGCGAAGTGGTGGTGGGGTGCGTTTGCCGGTCGGCAGCTCGCTGCTATTGTTGGGTTGAATGCAGCTTACGGGGTCGTGGGACAGGTTGGCGGCGTGTATGCGAGGCCCGCGGATCGGAAGAAAGGCCTCGCGCGCGCCGCGATGGAGCTTCTGATAGAAGAGAGTCGGGAGCACCACCGCTTCGCGAAGCTCATTCTCTTCACGGGCGAGGAGAACCAGAGCGCGCGACGCCTGTATGAGTCGCTTGGCTTCGAGTTGACCGGCGCATTCGGTCTCCTGCTCGGATCGCGCCGCCCACAACCGCAACCGGAGCGCAGCGGAGGGAATCCCGCGAAGCGCCTGGGGCGCGACGAGGGGCGTGCGCAGCCGCGTTACAAGTGGGAGGGACAGTCGGGCGAGCGTTATACCTACGATGTCCACGCCTGGCCGCTACGACTGAGTCCGGGGCCCGGAAATTTTATTTTCGCCAGCAGCCTCGGCGCGGGACACTGGCGTCCGCTGCAGATCGGGGAGTGCGCCGATCTCGCGACGCTCGCCGACCAGGAGCGTTTACGAAACTCAGCAGGCCGACACGTGCCGAGTCACGTCCACGTCCGCGTGAACTTCAACCCCGCCGCCGTGCGGCGGCGAGAGGTGAGCGATCTCGCCGCGCGTTGGATGTCCGATCACGACTAGAGGGGGTTCTGTGAGAAGGCGATCTGCTCCATCCGCCGGATGATGGCTTTGGCTTTCTCCGGAGCGCAAGCCTGCGCTTCCTGAGTTAGAAACAACGCACCGCGGATGTGCTCGGTGAGTGCCGCGATGACCACCAGCGGCGTGTGACGGTCTGTCAGCGCGGGCAATGCCGCCCGGATTTCGGCGGCGCACAGGCGTACTTGGTTTTGAAAGCGAGCGGGTTTCATTAGCAGGCCTCAATGTTTGCGTTTGATGACTATATCCATCAGACGGGCCTACATTAGTTGTCAGTCACGCGCTTGGCAACTATTCCTTCATTGTGTAGCGCACGGTCATCCGTGCAACCCGGCCGCGATCCGTCGCCCAGTGAGTGAATCCCTGGCAGACCTGCTTGCTCCCCGGCCGATCGTCAGGAGTCTCTGTGTATTTCTCGGCGAAGCGCGCCTGTCCCGACTCCCGGCCCGCCGCCATCCGGTTCTGACTGTCGCTCCAGGGCGTCTCCGAATCGGTCGGCCGGGCGAAGAGCTGCACTTCGGACACGGTCGCGTTGGTCGGGATCATCGCGCACAACGCCACGGTGCTCGCTTCTGTCTCGGTGCACGACGGTGTTGGTTGCGGCGCGGTCTCGGCGGTCACTCCCGGGGGTGCGGTGGTTCCGGGGGCACTGACGACGAGTGCGGGGCGGCACGGCCCCACCATCGTCATCACGACGACGCCATCGATGCCTAGTTTGTTAAATACGCTCTTTTCAGCCTCGGCGCGCTCGCTGGCCCGGGTGATCTCGAGTTGGCTTTCGCTGCGGCGGGCTTCCTCCACACGCTCGCGCAGCTCGTGCTCGATCGTGCCATGCGCGGCGCGCTCGTTTTCCGTGAGCCACTGGGACAGTGCGAAGCCGCCGACGGCGGACGCCCCGACCATCACGAACAGGACCACGAATGGCGCGCGGCTTTTTTTTCGGCTGCTCCCCGATTGCGAGCGCGCGGCGAGCTCCCGTGCGATCGAGAACCGGAGTTGCAATAACGAGGCGGACAGCGTGGCTGTCGCGGCGATGATGGCTGCGAGAATTGAGTCGGACATGTTGATCCTAAGTTCACTGCAACGCTAGCACGAGCGGCCGACCCGGCGGCGACGTGCCGCCACGACAGAAGCCGAAATTGCGATGAAAGTCACAGGGGATGGCGCGGCCAGCCGGCGGATGCGTGCGGATTTCTCCAGCACGCGGACTATGGTTCAAGTCCTGTCGCCTCCTTGCGACGCCCTTAGGTCGTGCGACAATGGTCTTCTTGCGAAGACTGTCAACGAATCCACATGCAGCGAACGAAGAGCGCGGACGCACGCTACGTCGAAGTGCGCCTGGCGAACGTCCACCTCGAGCGGGAAGAGCGGACGATCCTGGAAGATGTGAACTGGACGATCCGTCCGGGTGAGCACTGGGTACTCGCCGGGGGGAACGGCGCCGGCAAGTCGCAGCTCCTGAAGCTCATCGCAGGCTCCGTCTGGCCGACCCCGACCGGCCGCGAGACCCGTCAGTACCGGTGGCGTCGTGAGTTGTGGCCGAGTCCGTTCGAAGTGCAGGACGAGATCGCCTACGTCGGTCCCGAGCGGCAGGACAAGTACGCACGCTACGAGTGGAACTATCCGGTGGAGGAGGTGGTTGGTACCGGCCTTTACCGCACTGATATTCCGCTCAACCCTCTCACTACGAGCGACCGTCGCAAGATCGCTGCCGTGTTGGGACGGTTGGCAGTCGGACACCTGGCCGCCCGGCGCTTTCTGACTCTCTCCTACGGTGAGCGCCGCCTGGCGCTGCTCGCGCGGGCTCTGGCGTCTCGTCCGAAGTTGCTGTTGCTGGACGAATTGTTGAATGGGCTGGACGAGATCAACCACGCGCGCGCGGTGCGTTGGCTGGAGCGCACCAGGAACTCGCGCCTGCCGTGGATTCTGGCCGCGCATCGGATCGAAGACGTGCCGCCGAGCGCGACGCACGCCCTGGTGTTGGAAAAGGGGCGCATCGTCTATTCGGGCAAGTTGCACCGTGCACCGCTCGAGCGCTGGCTGAACGCGGCACATGACGAGGCTGCTCCGGCCGTTGCAGTGAAAGGCAAGCGCCGCCCACGCGCACGCGGTTTCCTCGTGCGCCTGAAGAATGCGTCCGTCTACCTGGACGAGCATTTGGCGCTGCAGAAAATCTCTCTCGAGGTGCGCCCCGGTGAGTGCTGGGTCGTCCACGGACGCAACGGCTCCGGCAAGACGACGCTGCTGCGGACTCTGTATGGTGACCATGGTGTAGCGGTCGGTGGCCGGATCGAGCGCGCCGGGATCGAGCCGGGAGTCCCCCTGGAAGTTTTCAAGCGGCGCGTGGGCCTGGTAGCCCCGCACCTGCAATCCGATCACCCTCAACATTTGACGGTCGCCGAGGTCGTACAGTCGGGGCGCCATTCGAGCATCGGTCTCAACGACGCGCCGACTGCGGCGGACCGGGCGGCGGCGCGGCGCTCCCTGGCGTTCTTTGGTCTCGATGAGCTGGCGCCACGAACCCTGCGGGAGCTGTCATACGGACAGTTGCGGCGGGTACTATTCGCCCGCGCCTGGGTGCGGCATCCTGACCTTCTTCTCCTCGATGAGGCATTCGCGGGCGTTGACGGCCCGACGCGCCGCTCTCTGAAGAGTCACGTAGAGGCCATGGTCGCCGATCGCACCGCCGTGGTCATGACTACGCACCATCGACCGGAATGGCCTGATTGTGTCACCCATGAACTCGAACTTGCAGACGGTCAGGCGCGGTATTGTGGGCCAGTGCGGCCGTCTGGCCGTCGTAAAAGCGGAGCCGTGAAGTGAGGGGGATCGGGAAGTGGGTCGTTCTGGTGCTGGCCATCGTGGCCGTGCTCGCGGGAGCGCGCGATCCGGTTTTCTGGCACCGTTACTTTCTGGCGCTCTTCGGCTCCTCGGCCTCTCTATACCAGCCGCGTGAGCTCGTCGCGGGCGGTAATGAGCCACCGGCACCGCGCGTCGACCCGCAGGTCGAGTCGCTCGATCCGCAAGCTCTGCAGGCCGCTGCGGACTACGCCGGCGAAAAGGACTCGACCGCGCTCATCGTGAGCCGCCACGAGCACATCGTCTTCGAGAAATATTGGCATGGCACGGGATTCGATACCGTCGCGGACGGGCAGTCGCTGTCGCGTGTCGTGGTGGCGCTGGCGGTTGGTGTTGCCCTGTCGCGTCGGCAGATCCATTGGCCCGAGGAGCCGATCGGGAACTTCATCACGCAGTGGAAGGACGATCCGCGGGGCGCCATCACCATCAACCAACTTCTGAAGATGTCGAGCGGGTTGCGTGCCCCCGAGCCGTCGCTCGCTCCGTGGAAGTCCAGTGTGCGCGGCGCGCTCGGCGCCGATATTGATGCCGTGCATCTCGACGCGCCGCTCGCGAGCAAACCCGGTGCGACCTGGGCCGATCAGAGTGCCGATCCACAACTGGCCGCACTGGTTCTCGAGCGCGCCACCGGGATGCGTTACGCGCAGTTTGTTTCCGAGGCACTGTGGCGGCGCCTCGGCGCGGGTGATGCCTGGGTGTGGCTCGACCGTCAAGGCGGCGCCGCGCATGCGGACTGTTGCATGCTGGCGCGCCAGGGTGATTGGATCCGCCTCGCCGGGCTGTTGATAAAGGACGGCAACTACCGCGGCGACGAGGTCATTCATCCCGGTTGGATTGCCCGGATGCTCGTTCCAGCGCAGGGTAACGAGAGCTACGGCTCCTACATCCGGCTCGGCAAACGCAACGTGGCCGGAACGGAACCCTACGCCGCCGATGATCTGTTCGTCGTCGAGGGGCAGGGCGGCAATCGGCTCTGGCTGGTACCGTCAATGCAGCTCGCAATCCTGCGGATGGCGCCTGAATCGCACGGCGGCAGTGACTTTGAGGACACGCGCATCCCGAACCTCATCGTTCGAGCCGCGCACGACTATCAACCCCCGCAGGCACGGCCGGGCGCGGATATCTCGCGGATGGTGCCCGGTCACTGATGAAAAACAAGCAACTCGGATCGCTGTTTCTCGTCAGCGTCATCGACATTCTCGGGTTCGGGATTCTCATTCCGCTCGTGCCCTACATGGCACATCGCTACGGCGCGCCGCCGGCGGTGATCACGGCCATCTTCGGCGTGTACTCGCTGTGTCAGTTCATTGCCGCGCCGTTCTGGGGCCGTCTGAGCGATCGTTTCGGGCGCCGGCCCATCCTCATTTCGAGCCTCGCGGGCGCGTGCGTGTCGTATCTCATTCTCGGCTTCGCCGACAGCCTCGCGTGGCTGTTTGTGTCACGTATCCTCGGTGGCTTCATGGCGGGCAACATCGCGGCCGCCTTCGCCTACGCATCGGATGTCAGCCTGCCGGAGAAGCGTGCGGCATCCCTCGGCATGGTCGGCGCGGCCATCGGCATTGGCTTCACGCTCGGCCCCGCCATCGGCGGCCTCCTCGCGGGGAACAATCCGCAGGCCACGAGTTTCGTGTTGCCCGCGGCGGTAGCGGCTTCGCTGAGTGTGTTTGCGATTCTGCTCGTGACTTTTCTTTTACCCGAGAGCAACACCGCCGAGCGGCGCAAGGAGCACGGCACGCGTGCGCGTGTTGGGCCGTTACGTTTGTTGATCGAACGTCCGGCGCTACGATTCGTGGCGACCGCGGCGCTGTTGGTGACTTTCTCGCAGGCCATTCTCGAGTCCATTCTCGCGATCTGGGCGTTGAACAAATTCGGCTTTGGGCCACGCACCGTCGGACTGCTCATGTTCAGTCTCGCCTGCCTCGCTGTGCTCATGCAGGGCGGCGGCGTGCGTGTACTCGTTCCCCGGTTGGGCGAAGCGAAGCTCGCGATGATTGGCGTGTTTGCCTATGTCGCCGGTCTCGTCACGGTAGCGGACGCGCCCAGTCTCGCGATCACCGGTGTCGGGCTCGGGCTGTGCGGAATCGGCGTCGGCTCGTTCAACCCGAGCGCCTCGTCACTGGCGTCCAAACAGGCGGACGTGCACGACCGTGGCGCGGTGATGGGAACCTATCAGTCGAGCAGCAGC
>Ga0210388_10004984_pt1 | contig 10363 bp, 6 predicted proteins | sample IncBWC19OmetaG_FD_155485 | JGI IMG/M metagenome (GOLD analysis project Ga0210388, IMG submission 155485) | Forest soil microbial communities from Barre Woods Harvard Forest LTER site, Petersham, Massachusetts, United States - Inc-BW-C-19-O ...
CAGTGAAGCCTTTTCCTGCATGGAAGCAGCCAAGTCCCGCAGCATGACCGAAATGATTTTTCAAAGCGGTCAAAGCTTGCCCCTGGGCGATGCAGGGCAAAGCGAACTGGTGCGAAGAATTCGCGATCTGCGCGAAGAATTAAACTGGTACTACCACCGCATCGAACTTGAGCAACTTCGCCCCGAAGACACGTCGGCCAAACGCCTCGAGCAACTCCAGGAAAAAGCCCTCTCCCAGGAAAACGAACTTCTGCGCACCCTGCGGGAACTGCCCGCGCACGAACGCGAAAACGCCACTCTCGAATCCCCCGCGGATTTTTCCCTGGAAACATTGCAAGCCGCAATCCCCGCTGGCGCCGCACTCATCGAATACTATTCCACGGGAGAGCGGCTGGTTGCCGCTGTGGTCACGCGAAATTCCATCGAAATCACTCCCGTCACGGTTTTCTCCCGCGTCCTTCATTTCCTGCACCTGCTCCGCTTCCAGCTTTCGAAATTCCGTATGGGCGCATCCTACACGCAGCGCTTCGAACAACCATTGCTCCAAGCCACACAAAGCCATTTGGAAGCCCTCTACGCCGAGCTAATCGCCCCTCTCAGAGCTCATCTCAAAGCGAGACACTTGATCTTCGTTCCCCACGGACCGCTTCACTTTCTTCCCTTCCATGCCCTCAAGAATGGCGACTCCTATCTCTCGGACACCCACACCATCTCCTATGCCCCCAGCGCCACCGTCTTTGCTCTCTGCCAGCGGAAGACTCCGAACGGCATGTCCGCCTCCCTCGTCATGGGAATCCCCGACGAGCGCGCCCCCCAGATCCTGGCAGAGGTCCAATCCGTTGCTGCTATCCTCCCTAACGCAGAGCTGTTGCTCGGCACACAAGCCACGGCAGAAAACCTCAGAAAAAAGGGATCCCAAAGCGCCCTGCTCCACATCGCCACGCACGGCACCTACCGCCAGGACAACCCCATGTTCTCCGGCATCCGCCTCGGTGATGGCTATCTTAACCTCTACGATCTCTACCAGATGCGCCTCTCCGCCCGCCACGTGACCCTTAGCGGCTGCGCCACGGGCATGAACTTTGTCGCCGCCGGCGACGAGCTCCTCGGCCTCGAGCGCGGTCTCTTCTGTGCCGGGGCAGCCTCCCTACTTCTCTCCCTCTGGGACGTCCACGACCGCAGCACCGCCGAACTCATGCAAGCCTTCTACAAACACTATATCGAATCCGGCGATATGGCTACCTCACTGCAATCCGCCATGAAGCAGATCCGCCAGCAGACCCCCCACCCCTACTTCTGGGCCCCCTTCGTCCTTGTCGGCCAAATAACTGAAAATAAAAGCGTTAACTAACTTCGCGCTCCCTATACTTTCTGAGGCTCTGACCTCCCTTACGCAATGGGAGATGGTAAGCGTTCCTGCCGCTGGGGAGCGGAGAGCAAAGAAGGAAATGAGGGGGGAAGAGGGATGAAGCACTTTTCAACACCTGAGTGGATCGATTTTGTGAAGGACGCATTTAAGGGCAACCAGCAGGAAGCTATGCAAAAACACCTCGCGACCGGTTGCAAACGCTGCACGGAGACGTTCTTGTTATGGCAAAAGGTCAGCAAAACGGCAGCCGCAGAGGCCAGTTATCAACCTCCAGCCGGTGCTGTGCGCCTTGCCAAAGCAGCGTTCGCCACAGCAGGCATGGCGCAGCCAGAAAAAGAATCCCGGGGCGTAATCGAGGTCCTATTCGACAGCTTCCTGCAGCCAGCTGTCGCCGGAGCTCGTTCGATCGTAACAGGGACAAGACAAATGCTTTATAGAGCTGACCCCTATCAAATCGACATTCAGATCGAACCCAGGCCCGGCGGCAACCGCCTGGTCATCACTGGCCAGTTGCTCGATCTCAGCCATCCCGGCGTCATTGGACGCGAGATTCAGGTCACGCTTTCAAATCGCCGTGGAAACACCGTGATGGCCGCCACCAGCCAGTTCGGCGAATTCTCTGGCGAGATAGAAAACTCCGGTGATCTAGAGCTGACCATCCCTGGCGAAGGTGACGAGCCTATTGTCATTTCGGTAAGAAATGCGCTGGGGACCTTACACGGAGGCAAGCTATGAACCTGGCCCCCGAACCGCTTTTTGCAGGAAAAGGTTTTTTTGGTACGCAAGTACCAAAGCCAGTGAAAACTTTTGTTTGGCACCAAGAAACCACTCGTACTATTTGCGCAAAGAGAAGATTCCGCAAGACTTAGCGGGTACTTCGTTGTGCGAATGTTGGGTTGGTTCAGAAGCAGGAGACCCCGAAAGGGACTAAAACTATGAAACGTTACCTCAGCGCATCCGTGATTCTTGCTGCTCTTTTCGTCATGGGAGCGACCCCAGCATTCGCCCAGAACCGCTATATCGTTCGAACATCCGGAGGCCTCGGCTCGGTCCTAAAGCTGTGCCTATCGGCAAACTGCCAGGTCCAGGGCTCCTTGGATGGCAACGTCGGCGAGACCTACCTGGTCACGTCCTCGGGCAATCTGATCTCGAATCTCCTCGGCTTTATCGGGAATCTTCTCGAGGAATTGCTAGGAATTGAAAGTGTTGAAGCCGACCAGCTGCTGGCGCTCCCACAGAGGCCTATCAACACGATTCCCCCAGGGCTGTACGACACCGCTCCGGTCAACTACTACGGAACCGTGGTGACTCATGGCTATGCCGCGCAACCCGCCGCCCAGATTATCCGGCTAACTGATGCGCAGAACGGGTTCAAGGTCGCTGGCTCCGGAATCGTGGCCGTCATCGATACGGGAGTAGACGTAACACACCCCGTTCTCTCTCCAGTCCTGCTCGAAGGTTATGACTTTACCCGTAATCAACCAGGCGCCTCGGAGTGGCTCGATGTGCCTCAGCTTCAGAATGGGGACTCCAGCAACAGCTCCGAGAGTCAGCAACCCGTTATGGTTCAGCAATCCAGCGCGGCCGTGCTTGATCAATCCTCGGCTGCTGTCCTCGATGGCGGCCCCTATTCCGACTTCGGCCACGGCACCATGACCACGGGCCTTGTCCACTTGGTCGCGCCGCAAGCTAAGATCCTTCCTCTGAAGGCCTTCACTTCTAACGGCCAAGGCTACCTTTCGAGCATCGTAGCGGCTCTTTACTACGCCGTCCAACACAACGCCAATGTCGTCAATATGAGCTTTGACGTGTCCACGCCGTCCCAGGCGCTCTCTCAAGCGATCTCCTACGCCAACCAGGCCGGCCTCGTCCTCGTGGCCGCAGCTGGTAACGAAAACACCAGCACCCCGGTCTACCCGGCCGCGCTGAACCGCAGCGTCATGGGCATCGCTTCCACCTCGGACTACGATACTCGCTCGACGTTCTCCAACTTCGGCAACACCGACGTGTGGATCGCCGCCCCCGGCGAATATGTCATCAGCACTTTCCCGGGTGGCACGTACGCCGCCGCTTCCGGAACGTCCTTCAGTTCACCTCTGGTTGCGGGCTCGGCCGACCTGCTGCTGACCGCGAAGCCGTCCCTGAATCAAACGAGTGCAGCTAGCGCATTCGCTCATGCCGTAGAGCTCACTCCTGACCTCAACCACGGCCGACTGGACGTCTACCAGGCCGTCTCTGCCTGGGTGAACAGTTCGAGCGGGAATTGGTGATAGAAAGCGTGACGCACGAACGGATTCCGGTGCTGGGCGTGGGCTCGAACCTACGCCGAGTGCCGGAATCGCTGCGTATCAAGCAGGTGGAAGAACAAGTCTCCGCGCTTCGTAGCTCGGTCATCTGCGCCTTCAACCAGCTTCTGGACTTGAAGGATCTCAATACTGGCGTCCATAGCACTCGCCTAGCAGAATGGGGTATGCGCGTCGGGCAAGAACTCGGACTCGACGAGCGAGAACTCGAGAACCTCGAAGTCGCCGCACTTCTCCACGACATCGGCAAGGTAGGAGTTCCAGACTCCATTTTAAAAAAGCCCGGGAAATTGGACGACGAAGAATACGCCCTGATGAAGAAGCATCCGGAGTACGGCTGGGCGGTTTTGCGCATGCTTCCAGGATTTGAACGCGCCGCTCTGGACATTCTCCACCATCACGAATCATTCGATGGCAAGGGCTACCCAGCCGGCCTAAAAGACACGGAAATTCCGATCGTGTCTCGCATCGTGACGGTGATCGACGCCTTCGATGCCATGGTCTCCTCCCGTCCTTACCGCAAAGGCCTTCCGCATGAAGAAGCCGTCCGCCGCCTCATTCAGTGCAGCGGCACGCAATTCGACCCTGTCGTTGTGCAGTGTTTCTTATCCTTCGCCGAAGCAGAAATGGCCACGGTCTTCGCCGCTGCCGGGACATCCGTCTCCTCGGCCTTATAGACTTCTTTACTTTTCAAATCCCGCAAGCGGCGAAGCTCGGCGTCTCGACCGCCTTCAATTCTTGCGGCCCGCATTGCTGCTCTCAACGGACTGCCCTTCTTGCTCCAGCCGCAAGCGCGCCGCTATGAGTTTGATCTCCTCATAACTTATTTCCGCCGGCAGAGCGTCCTTCAACATCTTGAGTCGTTCGAATCCCAGCCGCATGCAAGCCTCCTCGATTTGCGCTTGCCTCTCAGGTTTGACCCAATTCGGCTGAAACTCGATTTCTCCCTTTTCCAGAAGCTTCACTACCATCTCCACGACACTTTCCACTTGCCGCCCGCGCACCTTCGCTATCTCCTCAAAAGTGCGCCCCTCCGCCAGCAATCGCATGGTCTCTTCTCGAGGTTTCGCTTTGTCCTCCTCCTGCTTAACCGCTCGCGTGCCGCGACCAAACTCCCGAAGCGCGTCCAGTATCCCCTGCCCATACATCTCGGTCTTCTTATCGCCGAACCCGGATACTCTGCGAAGCTCGCCCAAGGTACGGGGCCGCACTCGGCAAAGCTCGTCAAGCGAAGTGTCGTGCATCACGATGAAGGCGGCTGTCCTGCGTTCTCTTGCCGCCGTCCGGCGCCACTCGCGCAGAAATTCGCGCAGTTCGGGGTCGATCCCCGCAGCCAAGCTGCCTACGCCCGAAGCCCCCGTTGGAATTTGTGTTGGCTCTCGCCGGCTTTCCCTAGCCTCGAAAGCAACGCCTCCATTCCGGCCGGCTGCGGGCGCTGTGACCTTGCGCGTCGCTCCTTTTTTCCCCGGCACAGTCGCTGCCAGCCACTCCGGCTCTCCGACGCACACATCGCAAGCCCCGCAAGAGTTCCATTTCCGAATCTCGCCGAAATGCGAACAAATCTGACTATGGCGGCATGCCCGCGCCTCCACAAACCTCCGAATCTCATGGTAGCGCTGCCAGGCGCGTTGTTTCTCCGCCTCATCACTCAACTGCTCCACGAAATATGTCAGCAAACCCACATCGCGTTTTTGCCAGAGCAAAATACAATCCGCCGGCTCACCATCGCGTCCGGCTCGCCCCGCTTCCTGGTAGTACTGTTCAATCGATTTCGGCAAAGAGAGATGGATCACCGCGCGCACCGCCGCCTTGTTGATCCCCAATCCAAAAGCAATGGTCCCAACCAAAACACGCACTTCATCCGACATCCAGCGCTCCTGATTGCGCCGCCGCATGTCGCTTTCCATCTTCCCGTGATAGGCAATCGCCGAGATTCCCTGCTCCCCCAAAAAATCCACCGTCTCTTCCACCCGCGCAATCGTCGGCGCATACACAATCACGTTGCTATCCGCATACTTCCGCAGAGCTCGAATCAAAAGCCCGGACTGCATCTTACCCGCGCATTCCTTCACGATGTACTGCAGATTCGGCCGGTGAAAGCTGGCGATGTATTTATGCGGCTCGCGCAGCTTCAACTGTTCGATGATATCGTGCCGCACTCGCCTCGTTGCGCTGGCCGTAAACGCTGCAATCGGCAATTCCGAAAAATGCTCCCGCAAACGACTCAACTGCCGGTATTCCGGCCTAAACTCGTGCCCCCATTCGGAAATGCAATGCGCCTCATCAATCGCAAAAAACGAAACCGGCACGCGCCTCAGCCACCCAATGGTGTCCTCCCGTGCCAGCCTTTCCGGCGAAAGATACAAAAGCCGGTATGCTCCTTCGATGGCCTTATGCAACACCCACGACTGCACGTCTCCTGTCAGCGAACTGTTTAGCAACGCCGACGGAATCCCCATCTGCGTGAGCTGCGCCACCTGGTCCTGCATTAACGCGATCAGCGGCGACACCACGATGACCGTTTTCTGCTGCAAAATCGCCGCCGGCAACTGATAACAAAGCGATTTCCCGCCGCCCGTCGGCATCACCACGCAAGTGTCCCGCCCACCAAGCAAACTCCTCACAATGTTTTCCTGCAAAGGACGAAACGCGTCGTAACCCCAGTATTGCCGCAGCGCTCCCAGCAGCCGAGTGTCCGAATTCATGCACAGAGTATAGATGCCGGCCGCCGCAGGGTCCATCAACAGATGCCTCCGCTAAGCCGCTTCTGCCCGATCGCTGCCCGGTCCTTCTCAAAACCCCTGTGAACCTTCGCCTTCATCCTGCTCCCCGGCTTAGAGGGCTTTCAGACTTCTCTCTTTCAGATCTTTCAGACTTCTCTCTTGACAATATTGCGACAAGGGCGTAACTCAACATCCGAAATCCATGCTTTCAACTCTAGGCGGCGGCAAATAGGCTACTAAGACTCTGCCTCCCCCAAGGCATCTTTCGCAGCGCAAGCAGTGAAGACAATCGAGGCGAAGCGCTACTTCCTTCTGGAGGGCTGTCTGTGACTTGGAATCAAATCTATGATCCCCTGGGCCACTGGTGGCTCTCGACGATCGTTGCCGCTCTGCCCGTCGTTGTTCTTCTCGGCCTGCTCGCCGGCTTCAAAGTCCGCGCCCATCTCTGTGCCATCGCCGGTGCCGCAACCGCGATTCTCTGCGCCATCCTGGTCTTCCATATGCCCACGCAGATGGCCGTAAGCAGCTTTCTATACGGCTCGGCCTACGGTCTCCTGAAAATCGTCTGGATCGTCATCGCCGCCGTTCTCCTTTACGACATCTCCGTCGAAACCGGCCAATTTGAAATCATGAAGCAATCCGTAGCCGCCATCACTCCCGACCGCCGCCTCCAGCTCCTTCTCGTTGCCTTCTGCTTCGGCGCCTTCATCGAAGGCTGCGCCGGATTCGGCGCACCGGTAGCCATCGCTGGCGCCTTCATGATCGGCCTCGGCTTCAAACCCTTTCACGCCGCCGCGCTCAACCTCATCGCTAACACTGCTCCGGTAGCCTGGGGCGCCATCGGAACGCCTGTCCACGCATTAGCCTCCGTCACTGCACTCCCCGAAAGCGATCTTAGCGCCATGATTGGCCGCATCCTTCCCATCACCGCTGTAATCGTACCCTTTTGGCTGGTTCGCGCCATGGTCAGCTGGGCAGAAACGTGGGAAGTTTTTCCCGCGATCCTGGTCGTCGGTCTCTCTTTCGCTGGCACCCAATATTTTTGGGCAAATTACATGGACAGCAACCTAGTGGACATCGCCGCCGGTGTCGTTTCTCTCGTCGCCACCATGCTTTTCCTCCGCGTGTGGAAACCCAAGCGCATCTGGCGCTTCGAAGGCGAACACGAAGAAGACGCCGCGAGAGTAGCGCGCCACGAAATAGCCAAGCACTACACCGCAGGTCAAATCGCCAAAGCCTGGCTACCCTTCGCCATCCTCTCGCTATTCGTGCTCGCATGGGGACTTCCCACCATCAAGCTCGCCATGAATAGAGCCACCACTCCCGCTTTCACTGTGGTGATGCCGGATGGTAAAAATCGCCCTGGCCCTGCAGGCTGGGACTGGCCCTACCTCCACGCCAAAGTGTTCAGAACCGCTCCCGTCGTAACTAAACCCGCCGCCGAAGCCGCCCGCTTCGACTTCAACTGGCTCACCGCCACCGGCACAGCCTGCTTCCTAGCCGCTCTAGTCTCAGGCCTCGTCCTCGGCCTCGGTCCGGGCAAAATCGTCCAAATCTTTGGTGGCACACTCTTCCGATTGCGCTTCGCCATCATCGCCATGACCTGCATGCTGGGCCTCGGCTACGTCACGCGCTATTCCGGCATGGACGCTGTCTTAGGCCTAGCCTTCACGCGCACCGGCTGGTTGTTCCCCTTCTTCGGCGCCTTCATCGGCTGGCTCGGCGTCGCCCTCACCGGGAGCGACACCTCCTCCAACGTCCTGTTCGGCGGTCTACAAAAAATCACTGCCCAGCAACTCAACCTAAGCCCCATCCTAATGTGCGCCACCAACAGCGCCGGCGGCGTTATGGGCAAAATGATCGACGCCCAATCCATCTGCATCGCCACCGCCGCCACCAACCAAGTCGGCCAAGAAGGCTCCATCTTCCGCTTCGTCTTCTGGCACTCCGTAGCCCTAGCCTCGATCGTGGGTGTTATTGTGATGTTGTACGCCTACGTCTTCCCCCAATTCATCCCCAACGGCCTAACCTTCATCCACTAGCACCCTGTTGTGGTAGAGGCACGATAGATTGTGCCCCTTCTTGCTTTCTGCTTTTACGGAGGCACAACTCTATCGAGCGCAAGCGAGGGAGCGCTGCGCGCGCTCGTCTTGACACTATGCACAAGTGCATCGCGCTTCTTTCTCCTCGGATCCCGGCGTAAGATAGTCCTCGACAATCCCAAATGAACCGCTCACTTCTCGCCGAACTCCACGCCATCACCGGCCCCCGCGCCCTAATCACCTCACCCGAAGAACTCCACACCTACGACTCCGACGCCCTAACCAGCCTCCGCACCATGCCACAAGCCGTCGTCCTCCCCTCCTCCACCGAACAAGTTCAAGCCATCCTCCGCCTCTGCCACCGCGAACGCCTCCCCTTCGTCGCCCGCGGCTCCGGCACCGGCCTAAGCGGCGGCGCACTCCCCGTAGAAAACGGCATCGTTATCAGCCTCACGCGCATGAATCGCATTCTCGAAGTCGATCTCCCCAACGCCCGCGTCGTAGTCGAGCCCGGCGTAATCAATCTCGATGTAACCGCCCGGGTCTTCCCGCACGGCTATTTCTACGCCCCCGATCCCTCCTCGCAATCCGTCTGCAGCATCGGCGGCAACGTCGCCGAAAACTCTGGGGGCGCCCACTGTCTAAAATACGGCTTCACCACAACGCATGTCCTAGGCCTGGAAGTCGTGCTTCCCGACGGCACGCTAGTCCACCTAGGAGCAAAAGCCCTCGACACTCCCGGATACGACCTCCTCGGCGTTTTTGTCGGCTCTGAAGGCACTCTCGGCATCGCCACAAAAATGATTCTCCGCATCGTGAAGCGCCCCGAGTGCGTGCAAACCCTCCTCGCCGCCTTTCCCTCTACCAACGAAGCCGGCGCCGCCGTCAGCAGCATCATTGCCGCAGGCATGCTCCCGGCCGCCATCGAAATGATGGACAACCTCGCCATTCAAGCCGCCGAAGCCGCCGTCCATGCCAACTACCCCAACTGCGGCGCCCTCCTCCTCGTCGAACTCGACGGCCCCATCGCCGAAGTTGAATCCCTTATGACCCACGTCAATGAAATCTGCCGCGCCCACGCCGCCTCCGAAATCCGCGTGGCCCAATCCGACGGCGAGCGCGCTCTCGTCTGGAAAGGCCGCAAAGCCGCCTTCGCCGCCATGGGTCGCATCTCCCCGAACTACATCGTGCAAGACGGCGTCATCCCACGCACCGCTCTCCCGCAGGTCATGAGCGAAATCTCGCGCCTCAGCGCCGAAGCAGGCCTCCGCGTCGCCAACGTCTTCCATGCCGGTGACGGCAATCTCCACCCGCTGGTGCTCTACGACCGCCGCATCCCAGGCCAGGAAGACAGCGCCGAAGCCCTCTCCGCCAGAATTCTCGACCTCTGCATCGCCGCCGGCGGCTCCATCACAGGCGAACACGGCGTTGGCCAAGACAAAAAATACGCCATGTCCAAAATGTTCGCCGAACCCGACCTAGCCACCATGCAACGGGTCCGCTGCGCCTTCGATCCCCTGCAACTCTCCAACCCCACAAAGGTTTTTCCGACGCCGCGCCTCTGCGGCGAAAAACCCGGCGAGTACGTACCCCATCCCGCCGAACTCTCCGGCGCGGCCGACCGCTTCTGATGATGGTTGTGGTCCGCTACTTAACCGTTTGGAAAAATACCGGGAATCGTCCGCCGATAGCCGCTATGAATCCGTGGTTCCCGAGCCTCAAAACAAGACTGAGTCCTAACTCCGCATTAAGTCGTTTGGAATGTTTAATATACAGATGATCCCGGGGGCCTTGGAGCCGCCTCGCTCTCTCACCTGCCTCGAAAGCGCAGGAAGTCAGTCCGGACCCTTTCGCAGCTACCGGCGTGCCAGATGTCTACGACGGCGCTTCTGGGCAAGGTTGTCGCGCCCAAAGTCCAGCGCAAGC
>Ga0210388_10004985_pt1 | contig 10362 bp, 8 predicted proteins | sample IncBWC19OmetaG_FD_155485 | JGI IMG/M metagenome (GOLD analysis project Ga0210388, IMG submission 155485) | Forest soil microbial communities from Barre Woods Harvard Forest LTER site, Petersham, Massachusetts, United States - Inc-BW-C-19-O ...
AGCGGAATCCGGAAGATGACGCGGATGAAGAAATTTGCCAGGCGGTTCATGAACAGTTTCAGGCGCGGATAATCAATCACGCCGCCGCCCTTGACGAACCGGCTGCCAAAGACGCAGTCCCAGCCTTCGTTTAATTTTTTCCAATAGATCACCGCCTCGCGCACGTCGTCCGACTCGTCGGCCATCATCACCACCACCGCGTCGCCCGTGCAGCGGCGCAGCCCCATGGTGACCGCCCGGCCGAAGCCGTGTTCGCCAAGGTTCTGCATGGGATAAAGCTCGGGGATTTTTTTCCGCAACCCCTCGAGGACCGACCAGGTCGTATCGGTGCTGCCGTCATCCACCACCACGATCTCGTGCGGGATTTTGTTCAGCTTCATCTCGAGGTGCAGATGCTCGATGGTGGCGGGCAGCGCGCCTTCCTCGTTACGCGCGGGGATGACGATGGAAAACAGTTTTAACGCGGGCGCGGATGGATTGGGCGCGTTCACTTTTTGGGAGCGGTGAAGGTCCCGACGATGAGCGCATTGGCACAAGTGAAAGGTTCATTGAATTTACGAGACATTGCCTCTTCAAGTGCCGCCTCGCACCACTGGTTATTAGCGGTGGTACGCACGAGAAATTTTACTTTACTAAAACCTGTGCGTTGTTCACGCACAATCTGGTCGAGAAAAGCATTGTAACCGGGTGGCATCGTTGCCATCAATTCCCCGCCTGGGGTCAACAACGTTTTCAAATGTGCGATCGCCGCGAGGATCTTCTCCGGCGTGCGCGGCGTCTCGTCCCAACCGACATGTTCCAAGGTCGAGAGCGTGACGATGGCGTCGTATTTTTTCGGCGGCTCGAACGTGATGATGTCCTCGTTAATGACACCGGGTGCGACCTCGTATTTGTCCACCACGTCATGGACGTGTGGCGTAAAATTACCGAGGACGTTGCCGACTTCCAGAATTCGACCGGAATGCTCGTTCAAAAAAGTTCGCGCCAAGCCAATTTCCACGGCGCGCTCATTATCCAAGATGAAAGGATGAACTTCGTAATTGTATTGTTTGCCGCCCAGCGAAAAGGCTTTTGGGCCGAAGTTTTTCCGCCTCATATAGATGGCGGCACGATGCATAACCACGAATGGATATGTGGCGCCATGGTTTCGAAAACCCGCGCGAGTCGCAGCCCAAAGTCTGAATGGCAGAGAAGCACGGCTCATTTTTTATAGGGGGTAGATTAAAGAAATTCGCCGACGGTTCAAGACGGATTGCATGTCAAATACAAAGGGCGGCCAGCCGTTCGCGGTGGAATATTTCCGCGTCGGCGTTCCAGGTTTCGCGGAATCTGCTGATGGCGGCGTAAAATTTCGAGAATTCATTTTTGAGCTGCAGGATGGCGTTTTCGATCTGTGCGGGGTCCGGTTCCACTACGCGTCCGACGCCGTATTTCTCGATCTCCTGCGTGAAATGCGCCGTGAGCGTGGTGACCACGGGCGTATTGCTGGCGAAATACGAGAAGGTCTTGGAGGGAATGCCGTAATAGCTGTAGCTCTGCGGCCCGGTGTTGCGATAGACAGCGTAGCCGCAAAAGCAACGCGACAGGATCTGGTTGATCTTCGCCGTGTCATTGAGCATCCCGTGAAAAACCGTGTCCGCCGGCGCCAGGTGTTTGATGGATTCCAGATACGGCGAACGCCCGACGATGTTCAGGCGGATGCCGTGTTTCTTGCAGATGTCGAAGATGATTTCGAGCGCGTGGTCGGGCGTCGGATAGCCGATGTAGCCGATTTCCTGCCGGTCACCCATGGGCACCTGATGGTCATCGAGACAGATCGGGACGACGAAGTTTTTCGCATTTTCCCGCATGAACGGGATGCGCGGAGACACCGACCAGACTTCATCCGCGTGGCGCGCGGCGAACCGGTTCAATAGGGAAGTCACGCGTCGGTGCATCCGCACCGCGAACGAACCCCGAACGGGCAGGAAGTCCGTAAGCAGTACCACGACTTTTTTTGCCTCGCCCTGTTTGCGGAGCCAAAGCGCCGCGAGGCCCATGCTGTAGTTCGCCGCCACGATGACGTCGGCGGTTTTGTCGCCGAGCTGTTCACGCACGCGGGCGATGGAACGGGAAATGGTCAGCGAGGAAAAGGTGGCTTCGTCCCACTTGCGCATGCTGACCACGCTGGTTTCCGGTCCGTTGAAGGTGCAGATGCCATTGTCCCAGGTCTCGACATGCTGCAACATGCCCTGCTGAACAAGCGTGACGCGGCCGAATTTCGAGACGAGCCGGGCCCAGCCGCGCTCGTTGTTGCCCGTACCCTGCAGCATGACAATCTGTTTCATTTCAGATCAACGGGTCAAACTCATTTGTTCCGGATGATGCCGACGCATGGAACGCACCCAGAAAAAGAGGAGGATCAAAAACGCCGCGCCAGCCGCGACCGGCATGGTATGCAGCAATGCGGTCGTATTATTTCCGATGAACAATAGTGCGAGCCAGTAAATCCCGCCAAGCATGCCGTAAAGCATGGAAACCTTCGACCAGCGGCTGGCGAGAGCCCACATCGCGATTGCCTGTACGAGACCGACAAAAACCATTGTTATAGTCAGCCAGCGCACCATGGCTTCTGCCATCGGCGTGTCGTGTTTCAAAATAATCAGGCCAAATTTTCCCACGGCAAAAAGGCCGGCCGCGCCAACAATAAGGCCGAGCGCGTAGATGGCCAAGACTTTCAACTGTTCACGTGCGTCGTCACCGTGATTTCGTCCGGAGCGGTGCGTGAACAAAACGGTCAGCAATGGCGCGGCCACGGCGAGCAGCGTGCGGGCGAGCAGGCCGGCGGAATTGTAGGCATCCAGCGCGCCTTTGCTCATGAGCTGGGCACCCACCAGTTTGTTCGCCACCAGCAAGTCAGATTGTGTAAAACAAAATGTACCGAGGCCGTTCGCCGTGCTGACGAGGAGAAAAAATGCCAGTTCGCGATTCCACGGCGAGACTGCGATTTTCACGCGCTGCGGAAATTCCTTGCGCCACAAAAACAGCAACAGATTCGGCAGCAGCATGGCGACGGAACCGAGCACGGCGCTTTCCGCAACGGGATAAATCTTGGTTGCCGGCCAGCCGATAGCGAGCCGGAAAATGGCGGCGAGGAGGCCGATGAGCGCGAGTCGTTTGAACCAGCCGAGCCCCTGGCACAGCGCGCCGGCATAGGAACTCCACAATCCGCCGAGAACGCAAACGAGTGCGACCAACGTGAGACTCGCACGCGGAATGTGAAAGTAATCGCCCAGCGGCTGGATGAGCAGGATGGCACCGACGGAACCGGCGACTGTGATTTGAAAAAGGAATTTACGGCAGCCGGATAGCAGCCCGGCCAGCCGCGCATCGTCACCGCTATAATGAAAGCGCGCGATGTAGTGCGTGACGGTTTGGACGGCGATCCCTGCCGGCATGTTCAACAAAGCGATGAACGCGATAGTCGTTCCGACGAGGCCGAATTCGCCCTCCTTGCCGCCGAGCAGCGGGCTGATGATGAATTGAAATACGAAATGGATGCCAAGCGCGACCAGGTTGGCGGCAGACATGATCATCCCGCTCTGGAGCAACGCCCCGGCACGGAAATGTTTTTCAGTATCGGCAGTCGGCATTCGGAACGCAGATGATGGAGGCTGGCGCGCTTGAAATCAATCCACGCCTGACCTGATCAGTAGGAGCAACGCGTTATTTCTTGCCGAGCTTGGCCCATGAGGGCGGCAGGTTGCGGGTAACTTCGATGCCTTTGAACGGCTTCGTCTTCCGCAATTTTGCGGTCCTAGCCCAGCCGGACATCTGCGCGAGGCCGTCCTCGAGCGACACGTCCTTGATCAGATCGCCGAAAGCCTTTGCGGCTTTTGCGTGCGAAGAGTAGGCATTGACCACTTCGTTGCGCGCCTCAAGGTGAACGACATTGGGTTTTACGCCCATGTGCTTCGCAACCGAGCGCGCGAGGTCGATGACGGAATAAGGATGGTCGGCACCGACATTGAAAACCTGGTTGAGGGCGGCGGGCCGCTCGATGCTGCGGGCAATGACGGGCGCGACGTCGCTGATGTAGCTGAACGCGCGGGTCTGTTTGCCGTCGCCGAAAACGGTCATGGGCTGGCCGTTGCGGATCTTGTTCATGAAGATGCCGATGACGTTGCGGTACGGATCGCTCAAATTCTGGCGTTCGCCATAGACGTTGTGCGGCCGGAATACGATGTAGTTCAGCCCGAACATCTCGTGCGCCTCCTTCAAATCCAGTTCCACAGCGTATTTGGCGATGCCGTAGGGATCTTCCGGCTGCGGCGCGAGTTCCTCGGTCATCGGCAGCTGGTTACGGCCATACACGGCGATGGACGAGGTGAAAACGAAGGATTTGACCGAGCCGGCGTTGACGGCGGCGTTGACCAAGTTGATGCTGCCGATGAGGTTGTTCGTGTAGTTGAAGACCTTGATAAAGTGGCTCAAACCTTCGGCGGCATAGGCGGCGAGGTGAAAGACGTAGTCAAACTTGTGCTGTTTGAACAGACTATTGACCAGCGCCTTGTCTTCGACCTGGCCCTTCACAAATTTCGCGCCTGCCGGGACGTTTTCAGGAAATCCGCCGGACATATCGTCCATGGCAATGACCTTGTGTCCCATCTTGAGCAGCTCGTCGCAAACGTGAGAGCCAATGAATCCGGCGGCGCCGGTGACCAGTGTTTTGGGCATATTTCAAAAAAGTTTTGGCAGGCAAAGCAATCGTCAAAAATTGCCATCACAACTTCGGCTGACGCCTTGGATACAAATGTTCGATCAAGGTTTGGCCAGTTGCAAAAAAATCCCTTGAGCCGGAATCAAGTGCGACAAAAGCCGGTCGTAAACCCGTGGCGACAGTATTTTGGGAATTATATCCAAAAAAGGCAACGCCGCAGAAATCTGTATCTTATTTTGAACCACCTTGAAAAGCGGGGGGGTTTTTTGCTTTACATAAATACTGTTCCGGTTTTCATCCGAGAAATAAAGCAAAGTCTGGGAGGTGAAGGCACGAATGTGTGTGGGGTCATCCCAAGCGTTCGTGCCAGTGTAATATGGCACGGTGATTTCCACAATCCCCGACGGTTTCAATACGCGGTTTATTTCACGCATGGCGTTCTCCAGATTTTGTATGTGCTCCAAGACCATGTAGGCTTCAATGAAGTCGAAACTATTGTCGTCAAAGGGAAGTTTTGTGTTTAAATTCGCCTCAACAATGTCATTGCGACCATAGGTGCAAATATCTGAGTTAGTGAATCCTTCTTTCGGGTGGGGACCGCACCCCATATTCAACTTTTTCATTTCAATAGTATTCATTTTCTTGGGTTATGGTGTGGGCGTGGCGCAAACTTCAATTTGAGCACATGTAAATTGGTTCAAAAATTTCCATTCCGCCAGATCAATCCTTCGGCGGAACATCCTGACCGAGGACAAATGTATAATACACTGCAACAAATTCAAACGCATCCGTCAAATTTATTTATCAAACGTGCCGAGCAAGTCGTACCGGGGCGCATCCGCGCATTGTTCTTAAGAATGGTAGTTGGCGCAGACTTGGCAAGTTGGTGGAGTAATGCTTCCTCGCGCCGATGAACCGCCAACATCGCGTCATCCTATCAATCAGAAAGCCAAATCGTTGCCCCGCAATCATCGACGTCGAGCGCGATGCCGTGGCTCAAGTTGGTGGATGCGCCCAGTGAAGCTTTCCAGTCAAAAAATGACTTGTGGAAGCGGCCCTCGTAAAGGACAATCACCACGCTGATGAAAGTAATCCGGTTTTAATTGAAAAATATGGATCTCAGAGGATTTTATCGCGCCCTCAAGTATTTTGCACCTGTCGCCTTGATGATAGTGGCTTTCCCTACGAACGGCATTTGTGGTTGTCCGGTTTTGGATGCCGCAGTCAGCCCCATCAACGGCCACACTTATTACCTCCTGCCCAACAGCGATTGGACCAATGCGGAAAAAGTAGCCAGATCGCTTGGCGGGCATCTGGCGACAATTCGTAGTGCCGCTGAAAACAAATGGGTATGGGATCGCTGGGGAACAAATCGAACCCTGTGGATCGGATTACATGACCCGCATGCTGGCGATGGTAATGGATTAAAACACGCCGCGGATTTCGTCTGGATTTCCGGCGAAAATTCAAAATACCGAAATTGGGCTCTCGGTGAGCCGAACAATGGCAATGTTGGTGAATATTGCACGGCCATCCTGTCGAAGGAAAATGGCTCTGCCGGCGTCTGGAACGACAATGGAAGCGGGCTGGCTCCCGGCGGGCAGCCACCTTATTTTGGAGTGGTGGAAGTGCCATTTCACGTTTGGCACGTCGCCGACAATACAAGCGTGGCAGCGACAAAGTCCGTCGTGGCGTCTTATTCACCATCGCTGTCCATACAAGCCAGCGGAGTGAATTCTACAAAAATCACGGAACACCTCGTGCCGGATTTTAGTTATCAGTTGCAATCCTCTCCCGATCTAATCAACTGGACCAACGTAGGGCCTGTGTTCACAGCCACAAATGAATATATGAACAATGAGTTTCAAAAAGCTTTACCTCAACAATATTTTCGACTGGTTCAGCAAGCCCCGTGACGCAAGCGGTCACAAGAGTCTCTTAAGCCGGTTTTTTGAATCCAACCAGTGAATAAGTTAACTGTCCGTTGATCGAGACTCGCATGGTAGACTGCAGGTTGCGACCAGTGGAGTCCCAGCCTTTGGTTGAAGCAACCGATAAGTTTAATGGGCAAATTCACAATAGCAACAGGCCCAACGCATTATTTACCCTCTGATTGTACAAACATGTCTTTTTTTGATCGCACCCCGACAATTTATTTATCAACCACCCCGGTGTTTTCGCCGCGATCCGGCAAATGGACATGCTTTTCAAAACAATTTTCATACGGCGTATGGCGAAAAAAGCCAACAAAACTCTTTTCCTGATGCAGACCTTTGGCGCATAATTTAAGCTTTCATTTTATTATGTCAAAACCCTTGGTCAGCGTTGTGATTTCCTGCTTGAACGGTGCACCGTGGCTGCCGAACTGTTTTGCGGCGCTGCGCAAACAGACGATTTTTGAAAAGATTGAGGTGATTCTCGTGGACGATTTTTCCACGGACGGCACGGCGGAGATCGGCCGGCGTGAACTGCCCTCGTTCCCACGTTGGACGGTGCTCCAAAACACCGCCCCGATGGGTTACACCGGCGGCAACAACCGCGGCGCGGCGGCGGCGACCGGCGAATGGGTGATGATCTTGAATGACGATACCCAGCTCGAACCGGCCGGGCTCGAGAAAATGATCCGGGCCATGGAAACGTCGAAATCCGACGCCTCCAGTTCGCAGGTCGCGTCCTTGACCGATTCCGGCAAAACCGTTCCCCAGCCGCTTTATTTCGACATCTTTGGCCGGCCAAGCTGGAAAGAGGAGGACGCGGACCTGGCCAAAAGAGAACCGTGGGTGAAATGTTTCATGTTCGGTGGACCCGGTTTCATGGTGCGCCGCGAGGTCTGGAACAAGATCGGCGGTTTCGATCCCAAGCATTTCATGTATGCCGAGGATGATGACATTTCCTGGAAACTTTGGCTGGCCGGATACCAAGCCGTACACGTCCGCACCGCCATTCTGCACCATCGCAATCCGATGGAGGACGGCTCGTGGGAAATCAGTACCTACACGCGCTATCTGGTCAACCGCAACAGCCTGCTCGTCATCGCCAAAAACGGCCAGAACCTGCTGTTACTGTGCCTGCTGTTGCAAATGATGATGCTCGCGGTGGAAAGCGTTTTCTTTCTGGGGCTTACTCGCGACTGGAAGTTCGTCAAGAAAAGCTACGTCATGGCCGTAGTGGATTTCTTCAAGATGTGGCCCCATATCCGCGAGCAGCGGGAATTCATCCGCTCCATCCGCCGCCGTTCCGACTGGGAGATGATCCGCCTGTTTTTGACAATCCGCGTGAATCGTTGGGATATGATCAAGGCCTTTTTCCTCAAGGGCATCAAGCCCAAGGTCAAACAAACCAAGACCACGACTTGAACGGCGGCAGAAATTAACAGTCAAATCCGACATTCATGAAAAAGACCTCCTCCGCGCCGCCCCCGAACCGGACCGCACTTTATTCGGCGCTCGCCTTGGCCGGTCTGCTGGCGATCCTGTTCTGGCGCAGCTTCCAGCCCGGCATCGTCCATTTCTCCAATGACGGCCCGCTCGGGCAGATCAGCGTCAATTTCGCCAAAATGCCCGCATCTTTCACCGGCTTTTGGGATGATTTGAACGACGTCGGTTACAAAGGTGGTATCGCTTCCCCGAGCATCAGCGCGTTGCTGACGTGGGTGCTCACCCCGTGGGGACACGCAAAATTTCTTGCCCCCATTTGCATCCTGATCCTCGGCCTGGGCGCCCTGTCGTTTTTCCGCTCGCTGAAACTATCCCCGCTCGCATCGTTGCTCGGCGCAGCCGCGACGATGCTGAATTCCACCTATTTCGCCACCTGCTGCTGGGGCGTTGCCTCGCAAGGCATCGCGCTGGGAATGATCTTTTTTGCGCTCGCACTCATCGTCTCCACCACCCCGGAGATGCGACCGTTCATCCGTTGGGCACGGTTCGCGCTGGCAGGCTTGTGCGTGGGTTTGAGCGTCATGGATGGCGCGGATGTCGCGGCCCTATACAGCTTTATCCTGGCCGGGTTTGTCCTGGTCCGGACGCTGGTGGAAACCGATGAACCGTTTCTGAAAAAATTCGTTCGCGGCGTCATCCGGGTCGCCGTGATCGCCGGCTTTGCCTTTATCATCGCCATCCAAACCATCGTGTCCATCTATAGCACGTCGGTTGAGGGTGTGGCCAGTGCCGGACAGGACAAGGAGACCAAGGCCGGCAACTGGGATTTTGCCACACAGTGGAGTTTGCCCAAAGCGGAGACGCTCGGCCTGTTTGTCCCCGGTTTGTTCGGTTACAAGATGGATACGCCGAATGGCATGCCGCCCGAATTCAAAAAATATTACGAGGGCGGCGTTTACTGGGGCGGCATGGGACGCGCACCCATGAACGACCGGTACTTTGACAGCGGTGGCGAAGGCAATCCCCCCGAACCCGGCTGGTTGCGCCAGACCGGTGGCCAGAATTATTCCGGAATCCTCGTTTTCCTCGTGGCGATTTGGGCCGCCGCCCAGGCATTTCGCCGCAAAGACTCGCCGTTCACCGACAAACAGAAGTACCTGATCTTTTTCTGGGCCGGCCTCGCGGTCATCGCCCTGCCCATTGCGTGGGGCCGTTTTGCTCCCGGCTCACATACCAGCGATGGCTTTTTGTTTTATGCGTTCCTTTACAAGCTCCCGTATTTTTCAACCATCCGCAATCCCTCCAAGTTCCTGAGCTTTTTCAACCTGGCCATTATCATTTTGTTTGCTTTTGGTGTCCATGCGCTTGGCCGCCGGCTGAGCGGTGCCGCGCCGAAAACCTCCGGCTTCGCCACCATCTTCGACCGCCGCTGGTTTTACTTCTGCCTCGCGATTTTCGGCGTGAGCGCCCTCGGCTGGCTAATTTTTTTCTGGCAGCAACCCGCGTTCATCCACTATCTCCAGAAGGTCGGGTTCGGTGACGAAAACATGGCACAATCGATAGCCGGTTTCAGCCTGGACCAGGCCGGGTGGTTTGTCGCCCTGCTGGCTGTCGCCATCATCCTGCTATTGCTCGTCCTCACCAATTATTTCACCGGCGCCCGCGCCAAAATGGGCTCGGTGCTGCTCGGTGCATTTCTGCTTTTCGACCTCGTCCGCGCCGACCTGCCCTACATCATCCACTGGAATTACGGTTACAAAATTGAGATCGGCTCGCTGAATCCCATCCTCCAATTTCTCGCCGATAAACCGTACGAGCACCGCGTCGCGGGTCTGCCTTTTGACACGCAACAGCAATTGCGCGACTACGACAGTTATTTTGGCGGCATGGGCGTCTATAAAATCGAATGGGCGCAGCATCACTTTCCATATTACAACATCCAGAGCCTCGACCTCATCCAGATGCCGCGTGTGGCGCAGGACATGAAAACCTACCTTGAGGCGCTCATGCCACACGATAACTCGCCCCAGTCGTTGCCCAAGATCGCCCGGCACTGGGAACTTTCCAACACGCGCTACTTGCTCGGCACGGCCGGATTTGTTGATGAAATGAACCAGGTCCTGGATCCGGTGCAACACCGTTTCCGCCTCGCCAAACGCTTTGACCTGCTCCCCAAACCGGGCGTGACCCAAATAACCGGACTGGAAGACCTCACCGCCGTACCCGCCGATGACGGCCAGCTTGCCGTCATCGAATTCACCGGCGCCCTGCCCCGCGCCACGCTGT
>Ga0210388_10004986_pt1 | contig 10361 bp, 6 predicted proteins | sample IncBWC19OmetaG_FD_155485 | JGI IMG/M metagenome (GOLD analysis project Ga0210388, IMG submission 155485) | Forest soil microbial communities from Barre Woods Harvard Forest LTER site, Petersham, Massachusetts, United States - Inc-BW-C-19-O ...
CTCACCAGCGCTGGCGACGCATTGGCGCGCTTGGAGCGTGGCGAGCGCTTCGATTTGATCTTCTGTGACTTGATGATGCCGGTCACGACCGGTGTCGAGTTCCACGAGCGACTGCGTGAGCTTGCTCTCGATCAAGCCGAGCGTACGATTTTCATCACTGGGGGGGCATTCACCGACGCCTCGCGCAAATTCCTGGAGACGACGTCCAACGATCGGCTGGAGAAGCCGTTCGACCAACACAAGCTGCGCGCGATCATCGCTCGCTACCTGAACTGAGCGGCCCGCGGCACCATTTGCGTGTTTCCCGGTGACTGAAGGAGTAGGGTCCCCGTCCGAGGCGCCGAGAGCATTTGAGATCTTATTCGTCCAGAAACGCGTGGCTGACTGCGTGGCTCGCGGCAGCGTGCATGCTGTTCGCGGCATGTGGGTTGACGCCGAGCCGCGCGCCACTCGGCGGTGACTACCGGCCACCGGAGGTCGCGAGCGCAGCGCAACGCAAACCGCCGGAGGTCAGCGTGGCGGCGGACGACGACGCGCCCACCGCGGACGCACCGCAAAAGCCGGCTGCTCCCGTAGCCGTCAAAGCGGACGCTGGCATCGCGCCCGACGCGCCTGACACGATCCGCTATGATCCACTGAAGGCAGGCGATCAGATCCGGGCCGAGGTCTCATTTTCGGTCTCTGCCGAGCTCGAAAGCGGGTCGACAGAGCTCCGCGGGCACAACAGCCCAATGCGACTCGAAGCCAAGGTTCGCGTCGACCTAAAAATCCTGAAAAGCTCCGCGCAGAGCTTGGACGAGCTCGAGGTGACGCTGACCCCGGTGTCGATGCACACGGAGATCGACGGCCAAAGCTCGGACAGCACGCAGGACCCCGCGCAGACATTCGACATCACCCTCGCCGGTCAAACACCAAACATTCGCGCAACCGGTGGCGCACCGGTGGAAAAAGAGGCGCGCGCGATGCTCACCGTGCTCATCACACCGCTGATCGAGTTTCACAACCACTGGGCGCATGCGCCGACTCTGGCGCTGAAGCCGGGCTGGAGCAGCAAAGTGCCCCTCGCAGCGCCCGCGTTCATGGCCTCCCCCGGGGACAACGTGCGGGTCGGGCCGCTGCAAGTGCGCTATGACGGTCGCGAAGGCAGCGCCAAGAATGCCGCGTTCGCGCTCAGTTTGCCGATCGAATGGGCATCGGACATCGGCAAGCTCAACTTCGACTTCAATGGCCGCGCCGCGCTCGCAGTCGACAAGGGCCGCCCGCTGTCGCTCGAGCTGAGTGGACCGTTGACGGGCAACGCGGGGCCTGCCGGAACGCAAATTGGCCTGCACGGCAGCGCCAAGTTTGCCGCAATACTGAGCTACCCGTAAGCCGAGCGCGGGCAGACCGTGCTAGGTTCAGTGGCTTCTTCGCATGCCAAAGTGGCTGATCTGGCTGCCAATCTGGGGAACCGTGGGCTGTGCGGCAGGGACGCCCAGCAGCGCGCCCCTGTCTGCCGTGAATCCCGCCGCCGCCGTCAACGCGAGTCCGGCCAGCGCGAGCACCGCGCCAGCAAAAGCTCTGTCGCCTGCCACTGCGGCCCAAAGCAACCCTCTGACTCCGACGCGCAAGCGAGATGCGCTACTGCAACGCTCCTGCGATCTCGGCTCTGCTCTGGGTTGCAATGACCTCGCAGTACTGGTTTGGAGCGACACCAACCGAGCCCTGCTGCTCCTCGAGCGGGCTTGCGAGCTGGGCCTGCAGCGCGGTTGTACGAACCTCGCGCTAATGTTGGCGCACGACCCGAGCCAGCACGAGCGAACGGTACGGCTCCTCGACGAGGCGTGCTCGAACTCCGACCCTGTCGCGTGCGCGAAGCTGGGCGACGCGCTGTATGGAGAACCCGAGGCCTCGAGATCACTCAGCAAAGCCGAGGCCAGCTATGAAAAGGCGTGTCAGTTGGAAGAGCCGGACGCATGCGTCGGTGCTGGCTGGCTGCAACTGCGCGGCGAAGGCACGGACAAGAGCTCGGAGCGCGCCGAACAATCCTTCAAATTTGCCTGCGATCATCAAAATTTCAGCGGCGGCGCGGGGCTCGGCTACGTGCTCGTCGGTTGGGGCAACAGCGCGAGCGAGACCGAGCAGGGCGCGCACTGGCTGCGCGTGGCCTGCGAGCATGACAGCGGCTTCGGTTGTTTCATGTTGGCCAATCGCGTCGCGGCGCAGCATCAACGAGTGACGCCCGAAGCCCGCGAGCTGTTTGCGAAAGCGTGCCGCTTGGGCGTCAAGCCTGCTTGCACCGTCGGCACCGCGGTCGATGAATCAGCGCGCGCACCGCAAAACGACGAACCGAGCGAGTAGCCAGCGCTCCTGCTCGCTTCACTCGCTGCGTTGGTACAGCGCGAAACCGTACGGGATCTCGACGACCTCGGAATACTCCCCCACTTTGAGCGATTCGTCCGCCATGCGGACCGTGCTGTAGACGCGCGTCAGGCTCATGTAACCCACGTCCCCAGGGTGCGTCACGCTCACGGTGGTGTCCCCAAACTGACGCAGCGCCTGCTCGAACGGCATGCCGGCGAGCAGCTCCCGACGCGCGCTCTCGATTCTGCCGAGGGCCTCTTCACGCGAATGTCCGGGCCAAAACTCGTCCGAATGGGGCACACGCACGACGAGCCACTTGAAACGCGGCAGCTTCACTTCGCTCCCGTCGACCGCGTAGTGGCGAGCGTCGTGATCCGTGCCGAGCGCGTCGTACTGGTGCTCGACCCGCGCGTAGCCGTCATTTTGGGCGATCGGCCGCTCGTTCTCGTCGAGGAAGCGCTCCTCGCTCATGAGCCCCTTTGCGTCGTAGTGCCATACGGTGATCGCCACGCCGTCACTGCCGCGCAGCAACTTGCCGTCGCCACCACGGCAAGAGCGACGCTCCGCCTGGCGGAACGAGTCGTACTCCGTTTGCAGCACCGCGCAGCCTTTGAACAACGCGGGCTTGCCTGCGGCGTCGAAGTAGCTGCGTTTGGTCTCCGAGTTTCGGTCGTCGAAGTCGTAGTGGATCGAGGCCGGGCCATTCTTTTGGCCGGGTTTGTCGTCAGCCAGAAAGTAGTGACGCTCGGTCACGCGCCCGAAGGTGTCGCGTTCGAGCTCATAGCGAGCGAAGCCCGCCTCGTACGCAAACGGGGCGCCCTGCAAGTCGAAGTAGCGAGCCTCGCGCGTGTGCCCGAAAGCATCCGGGCTCATTCGCCAACTGGCGTTGCCTTCGCGATAGCGCGCCGGCCGACCTTGACCGTCTAAGCACGCTCCCGCCGTGCGAAAGCCGCGCGCGTCGTACTGAAATTGCAGCGTGGCGCAGTGGCCGTCTTCGGTCGAGATGGGCGAGCCGTCCGTGCGCAAGAAGTGAGTGGCGAGCACGTTGCCGACACGGTCGACCTCGCGTGAGTAGCGCTGGCCACCGGCGAAATCCACGCTCGGCTTGTCATCCACGCCCCAAGACTGGCGCGCGATATCCGTGCCGAATTGGTCGCGTTCGAAGCTCAAACAGTGCGCGCGATAGCCGTTTTCCGCGGGCTGTCCGTGTTCGTCGAAGTAACACGTGCGCGCCTCGAGCCCCTGCGCATCGCGCACGAAACGCAGCTCGTGGGCATTGCCCGTCAAGTGCACGGGCGAGCCGTCCGCGCCAAAGAAGCGAGTGCGGACGACGAAGCCGCGCGCGTCACGCTCCACGCGCTCCTCGGTGTACAAGCGGTCATTCGAGAAGGCGGCGCGCCCCCACGCGTCGACCCAGCGAATGCGCGTCGCGTGGTCCGAATACAGTGTGCGCTCGCAGACGGACCCAGCCGCCGAGTAGCCGGTGCTCTCGGCTAGCTCACCGGCCAGGTAGCGATAGCGGTGCTCGGTGCAGTCATCGTCGTCCGGCTCGGGGAAGCCCCGACCATTGATGCGCAGGCGGCGAACGACGTTGGCGCCCGCGTATTCCAATCGAACCGAGGAGCCGCGCTGGCTCTGTTCCGTCGGCGTCAGCTCTCGCACGCAAAGCGGACCGGACAGCGCAAGGCGAAAATCCGCACACAGCTCGACCCGCGATGTGGGCGCTTGCGCTTGCGCCGCTGCGATCGGTGCGACGACCGCGCCCTGCGAGTGACACGCGCTCAAAAGCGCAGCCGTCGCCAGCACACGAAAACCAAGCCTCACGGTGCCTCCGTCATTTCCGCGAGCACCCGGCAAGCGTCGGCATGGCCAGCGTCGCAGGCCACGCTCAATTGGCTGCGCGCCGCGTCGAGATCCTTGGGCGCGCCGACGCCCTTCAAGTAAGCGATGCCGAGCGCATAGCAGCCGTAGGATTTATCGAGCCGACACGCGGCCTGGTACGCTTCGAGCGCCGCGCTCGCGCTCTTCTTGCGACCCACGCCATTCGCGAGCGCATGACCTAGCCCGACGCAGCCGGATCCGAACCCCAAGCGACACGAGCGCGCTTCGTAGTCCGCGGCTTTCTCGTCGTCCTCGGTGACGCCGATGCCCTTCAAATAGGCGAGTGCGAGCTCCGAGCAACCAAAGCCGTTCGCCGCATCACAGGCGAATTGCAGCTTCGGAACGGCGTCCAGGTGGTCATCATTCTTTTGGGACTGCAAGAGGCGCGTGCCGTACCACGCGCAACCGAAAGGAGATTCGAGCTCACACGCCTTCTTGAACGTCGTCAGCTGCTCGCTCGGCGAAGCGCCGTAAAACCCCAAGTTGACACAGGCCATGCCCAAGTCTTGCTCACAACCCAAGCTCAATAGCTCGTGCGCGCGGTCGACGTTCTTGGCTAGGGCCGAACCGTCGCCGTAGCGCACCCCGAGGCCGTTGCAGGCGGCGCTGTCGCCCAAGCGGCACGCCCCGTCGAGCACCCGCACGAGAGCGCTCTTCTGATCCTCTTTGAGCTTCGACCAGTCTTCTTTGTCCCAGATTCGCTCCAGGAGCTGTGCGCCCAAACGGCGCATCGTCTGCGCTTGAAGCGTGCCCACCACGGACAGGGACGAGCCCTCACGAGTCACGGCGAAGGGGACACGCCACTCACTGTGAGCGCGAAGGTCCGTGCTGCCCATGCCGTTGGACACGGTTCGCTCTGCCGCGAAGCCACCGAGCAGTACTGACGCCTTGGAGAGTGTCGTCAGATCCGAGCGTTCGGCGAGCGTGTGCCGCTTGGCCTGTGCGTCGCGCAACGCCGCGAGCCCCGCGCGCAGCGCCATCAAGTTTTCGGCTGACGTGATTTGCGTCGTGCCCTGAATCGTCGAGAGCGCGACGTACGCGGCGTCGCCGGCCGAGCTGAAACGCGCGACCCAAGTGGCTTGCGGCACGTCGCTACCAGGCTTCAAGATTTCGAGCGGGAGCTCGGTCGCCGTTTTCCCCGAGGCGGCTTGCGCGGCGTAGGTCTTGAGCAGCGTGCCGAGCCCAGACGCGCAAACTCCACCCGGATCGTCGAGCTCGAGCACTTCGTACGAGCTCCGCTGCTCGGTTTGCTTTTGCTCCGCGCGCGGCTTTTGCGGCGATTTGCCGGCCGCCGAAGCCTTGCCCGAAGCAGCCTTTTTCTCGGTTATTTTGGGAAGAGAGACGTGCCCGGTCGCATGCACGAGCGCGTGACCGGGCGCCACGCATGCCGCAAATGCGCCGCCCAGCGCGGCCGCAAACGCCCCTGCCCCCGATGCCGCAGGCACCTGGGCGAGTAGCGCGAGCGCGCGGCGCCCGGGCGTCAGGAACGGGACCAGCACGCTCGAATCGACGAATTCAGCCGACTCGGTGTCGTACGGCAATTGCCACAGCCCCTTCGGCGCCGTAAGCGGGCGAGCTCGAGCTAGCGCCTCAGCCAGCGGAGTGTCGCTGGCCGGGGCAAGGCTCAGCTGATACTGACCTGCACCCTGTTCGTCGAGCGCGACGGCCAGCTGCACGCGCCCGAGATCTTGCGCCGCTTCCAACAGCCGCCCGGCGAGATCGAAGCCAAGATCCGAGACGGCCAGGTGCAGCGGGAAGCTCTGGCTCAGCGCCCGAGCGTCGAGCAAGGCATCGACGCGCTTCGGCACCGAGTCACGCAGACCGTGGATGCCCAAGCGATCCCAAGTGCTGCCCAGATCGAGCTCGATCTCGATCGCGTGGTCGCCGCGCAAATTGCCCACGTTTTCACGGACCGCAGCGCCAAATGCGAGCAGCGACTCCGTCGAGCCGCAAGCCACGATCGCGCCCGATTTCGCGGTACTGCCGAGTGAGCACGAGCCGGTCGCGAGCGGCGTCCAACCCTGCTCGCTCGTGGCCGCGTCGAGCGGTCCACGCGCCAAGCTCGCGCCCGAAGCGGTACGCCAAGCCCAGAGTGCGCGCCGCAGTTCGAGCGTGCTCGCGAGCGTTAGCGGCTGACTCGGGTCTGCGCCGAGGAACGAGCCGACGTCGATGAGGGTCTGGGCATTCAAGCTCACCTTGGTGCCCTGGGTGATGCCGTGCGTGAGCCGCTGCGGGTCGAAGCGCAGCAGCATTTCCGGCGTCGCCGCCGGCGGAGCGCTGAGCGGCGGAAGCGGCGGTTCGGGCGCGAGGCGAGCCTGCGCCTCGGGAGCGGCGGTGACCGCAACGTGGGGCAATTTCTGCGCGGCCTGCGCGCCCGCGCAGCCGAGCACGCAGGCTCCCATCAGGAGCCACGGCCCAGAACCCACACCCACTGAAACAGCCCAGCGCTTCATGCCAAATCAGCCTTGGCACCCGTATACACAAGCGATCCGGTGAGCACCAGCCGCGGCGCTGACGCGGAACTCGTCGTCGACACCAACGCGCCCATATTTCTCGTGAAATTCTCGACCGCGACGCAACGCGCGGGCTGCGTCGTGGACTATGATAAAATCGCTTTCGCCATGCTCCCTCACTGCCCGAAGTGCGTCTCAGCGCTGCTCGTTGCGGTCGAGGGCACACGCAGCAAGGTCGGCGCTTCGGCGCTGAAGTGCCCGAGTTGCTCAGGCTTTTGGGTGCCGCCCGAAGTGGTGGCGTTGCCGGGCATCGTCGAGACCTTGGCGCAGCAAGACACGCGGCCCGCGCACACCTCGAGTGAGGACAAGCGCACCGGCCAGTGTCCGGACGGGCATGGTCTACTGCGACGCGCTCGAGTCACGTGGCACGATCCTTATTTCCTGGAGCGCTGCGCGCGCTGCGGCGGCGTCTGGTTCGACGCGGGCGAGTGGTCGCGCGCCGCGCAGGACGATTTGTTCTCGAATCTATCCGAAGTGTGGAGCCCGGCTTGGCGGAAGCAGCTCTCGGACCGTGAGTCTCACGCTTCGCTCGAGGTGGACTTGCGCGCCAAGCTCGGTCGCGAGCTGTTCGACTTACTGCACGTCGTCGCCAACCGCTTGGAGAGCCACGAGCACCGCGGTGTGGCGCTGGCGTACTTGGTCGAACGCCTCAAACACCCGGACGAATTCGGCGACGACGACGCTTAGAGCCAGTCCGGTTCTCTAGACGCCAGCCGAAGACCAGCGTGGCCGCCAACAGCGCGAGCCACATCCGACCCGCAGCGAGTGGCGCGCGCTCGACTCGACAACTGCAACCACTAGCGGAAGCGCTTTTGCCTGCGGGCGCCAGGGCTGTCCCGCCTGCGCTGACGACCGCTGCGCCAGTGTTGCCACCACTCGCAGAAGCCGGCGCGCCGCCCTGCGCCGTGCTGCCGGCACTGCTCGCGTTTCCGCCTGAGCTGAGTACGCCCGCGTCACCGTCCGTCGCGCCGCACACGATGGCTCCGCTAGAGAGCGGGACCACGCCGGCATCTCCGGGGCAAGCGTTGAGCGTCGCGCACACGCTGGCTTGGCCCGGGCTGTTCGGATCACCGGTCGTCCATTCGGTTTCACAGGAGCTCGGCATGCCGGAGGCGAGCGGCAGCGGACCGCGAACGTCCTTCAGCTTCACGAGCGCGGTGAAGTCCGAGAGGCTCGTTGGCACGTTCGTGCCTTTGGACACGCCGACGTGAAAGTCATTCAGGCTCGGGTTCATCGACAGCGGGTCGCTCTCCTTGGCACAGGCGTACAGCCCGTCGGACTCCCAACGCAGGCAACTCACATAGAAAGCGGGGATTTTTTGGGTAAATGTCAAGGCGTCCGAGGTCGCGGCGTACAGACCCACGGCGTCATCGTCGACCACGGTCGGAGCGACCACGGGGTCGCCGTAGCCCGCAAGCACCGTTTTACCGTCGGGCGACAGCGCGAAGCCAAGCAGTGCCGCTTGTTGTCGAAGCACGTCGTTGGCGGTGGCACCGCCGTCGTCGCTCACGAGCAGCGAGTCGTCCCAGGTCGTCGAACCGTCGTCCGCCTGGCTCTGTCGATTCACGCGCAGGTAGACTCGCTCGGGGTCGGTCGGGGAAACGGCCGCGATGTATAGCCCGTCCACGTCTGGGCTATCGTCGATCGTCAATGCGTGTGGCGTCCAAGTCGCGCCGCTGTCGACCGACGACACGAGCACGCTCTGACCGAGTAGGTTTCCGCTCACGTAAATGTGAGTCGGGTCACTCGGCGCCACGTCCACGGTCAACACGACGCGAATCATCGAAGTGGGGATGGCCGCACCGTAAGTGGCCCATGTGTGCGCTCCATCCGTGGTGCGATAGAGCTGATGCTCGAGCGTCGAGCCGTCACTCTGAGTAATACTGGTCAGGGCGATCACGCCGTGCGTCGTGTCGTACGCCGGACACAGGTCCACGACGGTCCCAAGCTTGCCCGTCGCGTTCGGATCGGGCGGAATAAACGAGGGATCGTGAGGTAGCGACCAGTCGCTCACGAACGAGCACCCTGCGTCGCGCGAGACGCGCAGGCCGTTCAGCGAGCCCGACAAGAGGGTGCCGTCGGGCAATACCTCGAGCAGTGGGTCGACCCAAGAGCCCATCAGCGTTCGGCCGAACAACGCCGACTCGCACACGAACTCGAAATCCTTGGAGTTGCCAGAGACGAGCAGTCCGTACGTGCCACTCACGACGAGTGACCCAGGCGATACCTCACGCAACTGCTCGGCGTTCGGATAGCGCCCATTGGCGTGAGCCGGCGCAGCACTCAGCCCGAGCGCAGCAGCGAGCGCAGCGGCGCCGAGCACGTTGCTCTCGCGTCGCGATGCACGCCTCGTGTCCCTGATCTTTTCTAAAATGTTCAGCATCGAGATCTTACTCCGCGCATGACGATTGGCGGTGCCCGGGCGAGCAACACGCGATATCCTAAGCAAAGCCGATGACCGCTCCTCCGCAGCGCTCGCCACGTCACTTCCGCGCGCGCGGAGCGCACGCTTGCGTCGCGCTCTGCTTCGCAGGCGCTTACGGCTGCGGGCAGAAGCCCGCTGTGCAGTACGAGTACACTCGCGATCAACTGCTCGACCCCGAGTCCTGTCGCGGCTGCCATGAGGACTACTACACCGAGTGGTCCGCGAGCATGCACGCCTACGCCTCGCGGGACCCGGTGTTCTTGGCCATGAATCGCCGCGGCAATGAAGAGACCGCGGGCGCGTTGGGTGACTTCTGCGTGAAGTGTCACGCGCCCATGGCCGTGCTCGATCAACAAACCACCGACGGCCTCAACTTGGACACGCTGCCGAACAGCATGCAGGGCGTCACCTGCTACTTCTGTCACAGCGTCGCGCGTGTCGCAGGCACGCACAACGACCCGCTGGTGCATGACACAGCCAATCCGACCGCGATGCGCGCCGGCATCACCAACCCCATTGCCAATCCGCATCACGCCGAGTACTCGGCGCTGCTCTCCGGGTCCCAGCCGGAGAGCTCCACGCTGTGCGGCTCGTGTCACGACATCGAGCTCACGTCGCCGCCCGGGCCGATGCCCACCTCGGGCAGCCCGGTGGAGCTCGAGCGCACGTTCGCCGAGTGGCAAGCGACAGTGTTCGCGCCCGGTCACAACAGCAACAACCCGAACGGCATCAGCTGCATCGGGTGCCACATGCCGGCCCCGGCGCGCGGCGCAGTCGGCAGCATTTTCCCGGGCGGTCCGCAAACACGCAACCTGCACGACCACCTGTTCCCCGGTGTCGACGTAGCGCTGAACGCGGTCGCGCCAACCGCCCTTGACGGCGTGCCGGACGCCGCCAGCTCGAGCAACGCCGACGTCAGCAGCAGCGCGGACGCCGGAACCGACGCCAGCAGCGCCGACGCCGGAATTGGCGCTGACGCGGGGAGCAGCGCGGGGACGAACGAGACCGCCGTGCAAAGCTTTCTCGAGACCACCGTGCGCGTGGCTCGCCTGTGCGTCGAATACCAAACCGACCCCTCGGATCGGCAGCGCATCCGCGTGCTCGTCGACCTCGACAACGTAGGCGCCGGCCACTACTGGCCCAGCGGCGCCGCACAAGATCGCCGCGCCTGGGCGGATCTGCGCGTCTTGGTCGACGAC
>Ga0210388_10004987_pt1 | contig 10360 bp, 8 predicted proteins | sample IncBWC19OmetaG_FD_155485 | JGI IMG/M metagenome (GOLD analysis project Ga0210388, IMG submission 155485) | Forest soil microbial communities from Barre Woods Harvard Forest LTER site, Petersham, Massachusetts, United States - Inc-BW-C-19-O ...
ACTTCTCTGATGGACGTGATGCTTGCCGCTGAATATAGTAGAAAAGATTGATTCCATTACGTCAGAGAGTTGCTAAGCCGGGAGACGGGACTGAGCGACAAGAATCATCGTTCGTGAATTGAGATTTTTGATTGGGCCCACCATGATGCGCGTTGCAATTGATACTGGCGGCACTTTCACGGACTGCGTGTATCTGCGGGACGGGAAGTTTGTCGTGTTGAAGGTCCTCTCCACGCCGCAGGACCCGGGCATGGCTGTCCTGAATGGATTGCGGCGGATCGCAATGGGACAGGAGGTCGTGGTTCGGCACGGAACGACGGTTGGAACAAACGCAATGTTAGAGCGCAAGGGTGCGCGCGTTGCCTTCGTGACTACCAAAGGTTTTGAAGACACAATCGCGATCGGCCGACAGGCCCGGCCGAAGCTGTACGACTGGTTCCAGCCGGCGCCGGCGTGTCTCGTGCAGGAAGGGCTTCGCTTCGGGATAACCGAGCGAACCAGCGCGGAGTGCGAGGTCATTCGCGGGATTGATGCGACGGAGCTGGAGGAATTGGTCTCCAACATCAAAAACGCAGATGTTGAAGCGGTAGCGCTCTCGCTCTTATTCGCGTTTGCAAATTCGAAGAACGAGATTACGGTGGCTTCGGCACTGGAACGGCTGGGACTGCCACTGTCGATCTCGCACCAAATTCTGCCTGAGTTTCGCGAATATGAGCGGGCATCGACGGTGGTAGCAAACGCGTATCTTGCTCCTAAGATGGGGGCGTATTTAACGAACTTGGCGACGAGCGTGGAGAGAGAATATGAGCAGGCACGGCTGGAGGTGATGCAGTCGTCGGGGGGGATTATCCCGGCTAGACTGGCGGCAGCGGAACCGGTCAGGACGGTCCTCTCCGGGCCTGCGGGCGGCGTGATTGGCGCCTACAAGCTGGCGACACTTGCCGGTTTCGAGCGCATCATCGGCTTCGACATGGGAGGCACGTCAACGGATGTTTGCCTGGTGGACGTGAGCGCGGGCGGCTTGCACATCAGCACCGAGTCTGTGGTGTCGGGAATACCGATCGGCGTTCCGATGCTGGACATACACACCGCCGGTGCAGGTGGTGGATCGATTGCACGCTTCGATGCTGGCGGAATGCTGCGGGTTGGACCGGAGTCGGCGGGATCAGTGCCTGGCCCAATCTGTTTTGGTCGCGGCGAGCTGCCGACTGTAACAGACGCGAACCTGGCACTGGGACGACTGGGCACGGAACGATTCCTCGGCGGATCGGTGGAGCTAGATCGCGAGCGCATGATGCACTGGATGGAGAAGGCAAAGGGACCGATTGCGACGGTGGAAGGCTTCGCAGCAGGTATTGTGCGGGTCATTGAGACCTCCATGGCCAAGGCCATCCGCGTAATTTCCGTGGAGCGGGGGTACGATCCACGTGACTTTACACTTGTGGCCTTCGGAGGCGGAGGTCCCGTGCATGCTTGTTCGCTGGCGCACACCTTGCGAGTCCCGCGGGTCCTGGTGCCAGCCCAGCCTGGGGCCTTGTCCGCGGTCGGCATTCTGTTAGCCGACACGATGCGCGAGTATTCGCGTACAGTGATGCTGCCGATCGATGCGTCGTTTGAGACGGTGTTCTCCGAATTGGAGAAACTTGCAACGAAAGACCTTCGGGAGGAGGGCCTTGCGGGGCAATCATTTCGTTCGGTGGACGTCCGCTACCGGGGCCAGGGGTATGAGCTGAATGTGCCACACGGCCCGGAGATGGCAGCGCGGTTTCACGATTTGCATCAGCGCCGATATGGATTCGCGAACGAGCTAAGAGCTCTCGAAGTCGTTAATGTACGTGTGCGGATGGTCAGTGCGGCAGAGCCCTTTGAACCTGTGCTGCAGCCTCTGCAGGAGGGTGATGGATTGCATGCGTTGATCGGCACGCGTCTGGTCCACTTCGAAGACAGTTTTCACGAAACGCGCATCTACGACCGTGAGCTGCTGCGCCCAGGAGATACCTTTGCCGGCCCGGCAATCGTTTCGGAGTACAGCTCCGCTACTGTTCTGCCTTTCGGGGATGTTCTGCGCGTGGACGGTCTGGGCAATCTGGTAATCGAGGTGCATGGATGAAGAGCATGAACGAGACCCAAAGTCCGATTGAGCTCGCGATCTTTCAGAGCAGCGTCCACTCGATCGCCGAGGAGATGGGAGCGGCGTTGCGACGCACCGCCATCTCGCCCAATATTAAGGAGCGACGCGACTATTCGTGCGCTCTATTCGACGGCCGAGAGCGAGTGATCGCCATGGGCGACCACATGCCTGTCCACCTGGGCGCGATGCCGATGTCGGTCAAGGCGGTCGTCGATAGCATGAAGCTGGAGGAAGGCGACATCGCGATTTTGAACGATCCGTACGCGGGCGGTACGCATCTGCCGGACATCACGCTGGTCCTTCCCATCTTTATTGGAGATACGAGCAAACCTGCCTTTTACGCTGCGTCCCGAGCGCATCACGCCGACGTCGGTGGTATGTACGCGGGATCTATGGGGCCAGCGCAGGAGATCTATCAAGAGGGCATTCGCATCCCTCCGATCCGCTTGGTCCGCCAGGGCGTGATGACCCAAGACATACTTTCGCTGCTTCTGGCGAATGTGAGAACACCGGAGGAGCGTGAAGGCGACCTCGCAGCGCAGATCGGTGCATGCCGTGTGGGCGAGCGGCGGATCAAGGAGGTCGTTGCCAAGTACGGACTTGCCAAGGTGAACGACCTGGTGGAAGAACTGCTTGCTTACTCCGAGCGGCTTATGCGCGCCGAACTTCGCAAGATGCCGGCGGGCGTCTTTACGGCCGAGGATTTTCTTGATGGAGATGGAGTCACCGACGATCCAATTCGCATTGCAGTGGCGATCAAATTTGATCCCACAGACGGTTCGGCGGAGATTGACTTCAGCGGATCGTCGCCCCAGGTGAGAGGAAGTGTGAATGCCGTCTACCCCATCACCTATTCCGCCTGCTTCTACATGCTTCGTTGTCTATTGAGTGATGATGCTCCTGCAACGGCTGGGCTAATGAACTCGGTCAAAGTTTCGGCGCCGCTGGGAAGCATCGTGAATGCAAAGCTGCCAGCCCCTGTCGCCGGCGGCAATGTTGAGACGAGTCAGCGCATTACGGATACGCTGTTGCGTGCGCTGGCAAATGCCGCACCGCACCGCGTTCCAGCGGCCAGCTACGGTACGATGAGCAATCTGACGGTAGGTGGCGAGGACCATCGCACCAACGCTCCGTTTACCTACTATGAGACTACCGCGGGCGGCATGGGCGCACGTCCCAGCATGGATGGAATAGATGGTATCCACTGCCACATGACCAACTCGCTAAACACTCCAATTGAGGCGCTGGAGTATGCCTATCCATTTCGTGTGCGGTCGTATGGATATCGTCGTGGATCTGGCGGGGCCGGAGAGTTTCGCGGTGGGGACGGACTGGTGCGCGAGATCGAACTCCTGACAGCTGCGCAAGTGACTCTTCTTTGCGATCGGAGGAAGTCCTCACCGTACGGCCTGGAGGGTGGAGAGAATGGAGCGAGAGGTAAAGCACTGCTGATCACAGCGGACGGAAACACAACAGAATTACCAGGCAAGTGCACAGTGTACGTCGGCAAGAACGACGTTATCCGTGTGGAGACGCCGGGCGGCGGCGGATGGGGAGTGGCAGCAATTAAGCAGAGGGTTTGACACAGTAAAGCTTTGTCCGCAGGCTGGGAAGCCCATGCGGTTCGATGAAAGGTCGCGGGCAGAATGAGTGAATCACAGCTTGAGCACCGGGTCGAAGCGGCGGCCAACAAAGCGTGGCTCACTCAGCTAAAAACCAATGAGCGATCGACCCTGACAGCGACCTTCGCAGGTTGGATGCTCGACGGGATGGATGTTATGGTCTACAGCTTCGTGCTGCCGACTCTGATTGTCCTGTGGCACATTAGCAAAAGCCAAGCGGGGTTGCTGGGGACCTCTGCGCTTCTTCTGTCGTCGCTGGGAGGATGGCTCGCTGGGCTCGCTGCGGACCGATACGGCCGAGTGAAGGTCTTGCAATTTACGGTCCTCTGGTTTGCCTTCTTTACATTTCTCAGCGGATTCGCAAATGACTTTACACAGCTCCTGATCTTTCGCGGACTGCAAGGCCTGGGATTTGGCGGTGAGTGGGCAGTAGGTTCGGTTTTGATCGGCGAAACGATTCGCAGCGAATACCGCGGACGGGCCGTAGGGACAGTCCAAGGTGGGTGGGCGATAGGCTGGGGTATCTCGGCCTTGTTCTACACTCTATTCTTTGCCCTGTTGCCGCCTGCGATGGCGTGGCGTGCCATGTTCTGGGTCGGCCTGCTGCCGGCGCTGCTGGCTGTGTGGATACGAAGTCATGTCTCCGAATCAACTCTCTTTGAGCGCACCATGATGGCGAAGAAGGTAGGGTCTTCCACTCATTTTCTTCAGATCTTTTCGCCTGGCATGCTCAAGACGACGTTGCTTGCTTCGCTCGTGGCGCTGGGCGCGCAGGGTGGCTACTATGCAATTACCACTTGGCTACCTCTTTATATGAACGCCAGGGGCCTGTCGGTGATACACACTGGCGGATATCTGATGGTGGTGATTGCGGGGTCGTTCGGCGGATATTTGACTGCGGCGCATTTGGCCGACAAGATAGGCCGCAAGTGGACACTGACAGTCTTCGCAGTGCTGTCATTTACGACGGTTCTGCTGTACATGGTGCTCCCGATCAGTGACGAGGTGATGTTGTTTCTCGGATTCCCTCTGGGGTTTTTCCCGTCTGGCGCGTTCAGTCCGATGGGAGCATTTTTTTCTGAGCTCTTTCCGACTACACTGCGTGGTTCTGGGCAGGGATTTGCGTACAACCTGGGGCGCGGTGCCGGAGCACTCTTCCCAACATTGGTCGGCTACTTCAGCGCACACATGCAGCTCGGCAAAGCAATTGCTATTTTTTCCGTTGCAGCCTACATGTTGATGGCGTTCAGTGTTTTGCTGTTACCTGAAACTTGCGGGTCGGACCTGCCCGAATGATATGTCTTACTTCAAAACGTTCTGTCCCCAGGCGCCGATGGCGGATAGCGTGGCTTCTGGGCCTAGGCGTTCTGGTCAACTACTTTGACCGAGTGAACTTGTCGGTCTCGCACGCGGCCCTCTACACGACCTTCGGCATCTCCACTGTTACGTTCGGCTATCTGTCAGGCGCCTACAACTGGACTTACGCTCTGTGCCAACTGCCAATCGGGGTCCTGTTGGACAAGTTCGGGATTCGGCGGGTCGGCCGTATCAGCACCTTTTTGTGGAGCATTGCCTCCTTGGCGGCAGCTGTCACTCCGACTATTGGCGGATTCTTTGCGGCGCGCTTTCTGCTCGGTGTAGGAGAGGCGCCGACCTTTCCTGCGAATGCGAAGGCAATTGGACATTGGTTTCCCTCCCGAGAGCGCAGTTTTGCCACGTCACTTTTCGACGGCGCCGCTAAGCTCTCTTCTGCAATCGGGGTCCCGCTCATCGGCGCACTATTGATCAAGGTCGGCTGGCGGTGGAGCTTTGCTGTCACCGGCCTCATCAGCTTTCTATATTTTATCGTCTTCTGGCGAATCTATCGCGATCCGCAGGACGACCCGGACCTGACGGAAGTGGAGCGAGATTACATTGCGACGGACGATCAGGTCTTCGCCGCAAATGAGGTTGGACAAGCATCTCTCGGTTATCTCATGCGGCAACGCAAGGTCATCGGAATGGTCCTGGGCTTCGGGTCGTACAACTACGTCTTTTATCTGCTGCTCACCTGGCTGCCAAGTTATCTTTCGTCGGCGCTACACATTGATCTGCTGCACTCGTTTCTTTACACGGGAATTCCGTGGCTGGTCGCGACGGTGGCGGACCTGGCAATTGGTGGCTGGCTGGTGGACGCGCTGATTGAACGTGGATGGAATGCGAGTTCTGTCCGGAGGTGCGTCCTCGTAGGTGGAACGGCTTGCGGTCTCGGCATCCTGGGAGCAGCGAATACACATAGCGCGACCACAGCACTCGTCTGGATCAGCATCTCAATCGGTGGGCTCTCGGCTGCCTCTCCTGTCGGCTGGTCCATTCCATCCCTAATTGCGCCTCGAAGCAGCGTGGGACGAGTAGGGGGAATCATCAACTTCTCGAACCAACTGTCGGGCATCTGTGCGCCGGTCATCACTGGCTATGTGGTCGCTGCGCGGCAATCGTTTGCGTGGGCATTCGGTGTGTCGGCGGCCTACCTCGTGGTTGGCATCGCAGGCTATATTTTCCTGTTAGGCAGAATCGAACCGATGCCGACTGAACTGCGACCCGCTTCTTAAGTGCCGGGTCGCTACGGCAACGACGGCGGTCTTACGGTTGCACGCATTGCGCCGGTCGATATACCGCCATCGACCAGGAGCGTTTGTCCTGTAATGTAGCGGCTGGCTTCAGCGGCCAGGAATACGATGGCACCGTCGAGGTCATGTGGCTGACCCGCGCGTTTCAGAGGAATACGATCGACCAGGTATTCGACCCACTCCTTGTCTTCATAGAGCATCTTGTTCTGCTCGGTGCGAAACCAGCCGGGAGCAAGGCAGTTGACCGTAATCCCGTGCTTGCCCCAATCGTCGGCCAGACTCATTGTCAGTTGCCGCACTCCACCGCGGCTGGCCCCATACGGTGCAAGCCCCGCATAGCCGAAGACGCTGGTTACGGAGCCGATATTAATGATGCGACCATAGCCATACTGGACCATGCGGCGAGCTATTTGCTGCGCTACGAAGAAGGTCCCGCGCAGGTTGGTATCGAGCACCAGGTTCCAATCGTCCCACGTCACATCGAGAGCAGGTTTTCGCGCATTGCATCCGGCGTTATTGACCAGAATATGCACTTGCCCCCAGGCCTGTTCCGCTGCGGCAGCCACTCGCTCAATGCTGCTGTGGTCGCGCACGTCGAGCTCGAGTGGTAGTGCTCTGCGACCGAGTCCTTCAACCTCAGCCACAAATGATTTCAGGTCTTCTGGCTTACGGCTTGTGAGAACCAGGTCCGCGCCGGCCCTGGCCAGCGCCCGGGCAAAGTATTGTCCCAACCCTCGGCTTGCCCCGGTCACCAGCGCGACCTGACCAGTCAGGTCGAATAGGTTCTCGCTCATAGCCCATGCCCTGAGCCGATCCGTGGATCAAGGACAACCTTCATCAGATTGGGCTCGCCTGAGTGAAGGCGATCGAACCAGGCCGGCCCGTCACCTAGCGGCGCAACTGCAGTGATTAGTGGACTAACGCGAATCTTGCCCGTAGCCATTAATTCCATCGCCTCCGGATATTCCCCGCATGAGGCACACGATCCTTGTAACCGTAGCTGTCGAGAGACAACCTTTTGCAGGGGTAGATTCACTTGTGGAGTGATATTGCCTATCAGAGTCACGGTGCCTCCCTTTCGCACCGAATCGATTGCAGTAGCGATCGTCTCATTACGTCCGACCGCCTCCAGCACAACATCTACGCCTCGCCCCCCGGTCAGTCGAAGGACTTCGTGAGTCAGCTCTGCACCTGAGGCCAAAATCGTCTCGTCCGCTCCCAACTCCGTTGCTGACTTAAGGCGCGTCGGATCGATGTCGGCGATGAAGACCCGGGAGCAGCCGGCAACGTGGGCAGCTTGCATCGTTAGCAGTCCAATCATGCCCGCACCAATCACCAAGGCCGTCTCGCCACCTTCGAGCTTCGAGACCGCCACGGCATGAAGCGCCACCGAAACAGCTTCAAGCATCGCCGCCTCTGCAAATCCCAAATTTTCTGGCAGCTTGTAAACGATGCGCGCCGGCACGGCGACATACTCTGCGAAGGCCCCGGCACGGCTGTAATCTCCACAGGAAACTCCAACCACCTGGCGGTCATCGCAAAGATTCATCTCTCCTTTGCAGCAGAACGCGCATATGCCACAGTAGACCGTGGAATCAAACGTCACGCGATCCCCTACTTTCAATCCGTTCACGTTCGAGCCAATGGCAGCGACAATCCCCGCAGCTTCGTGGCCCATGACTATGGGAGGAATGCGTCGACCAGAGGTGCCGTCATAGCCATGGACGTCGCTGCCACAGATTCCGCAGGCCGCCACCTGTACCAGCACATCCGATGGCCCCGGCACTGGAACAGGTAATGTTGTTACCTCAAAATGTTTGTATTCGGAGAGAAGAAGAGCATTCATCAAAGGTGTCGAACCTCGCGTAGTAAGGGTATACCCATAGCAGATGTCCTACCACGATGTCGTCACGCAGAGGTTTGTTGTGGCTCCAGAGGCGTTCAACGTTATGATCGGATCGGCGTCGGAGATGTCGCCTCAGGGCAACCTGGAGATCGATACTGTTCGTGCAAGATAAGGAGATTCGGACGTGGATAAACGGGAGTTTCTCAAGACCTCGGGGGCCCTGCTTGCCAGCACTTTGTTTCCCAAGCTCACTCCGGCGCAGGCGACGGGGGAAACCCGCATCAATTGGGCTGGAAATTACACCTACAGTACTAAGAATCTCGACGTTGCGAAGACGGTTGAAGATGTCCGGCAGAACGTTCGTAGTCAGTCTCATCTCAAGGCCCTTGGGGCGCGTCACTCCTTCAATGGAATTGCCGACAGTACGGTAGAGCAGATATCGCTGAAGCCTTTCGACCAGATCGAACTTGACGCTGAGGCCAAGACGGTGACGGTCGGCGCCGGCGTCACGTATGGCCAGCTTGCTCCTTACATCGACAGCCGCGGGTTTGCCGTCCATAACCTTGCTTCGCTGCCGCATATCTCCGTGGTTGGGGCGTGCGCGACTGCGACGCATGGCTCAGGCAGCAAGAACGGCAATCTTTCGACCGCAGTTCGCGCCATGGAGATCGTTACAGCCAACGGCGACGTTGTGACCTTCTCGCGAGAGAGGCTGGGTGACAAGTTTCCGGGCACCGTCGTTGGGCTTGGAGCGTTGGGCGTTATCACCAGGATCACTTTGGATGTTCGTCCGACCTTCAAGATTGCCCAGACGGTCTACGAAGATCTGCCGTTCTCGCAGCTCGAAACTCATCTGGACGACATCTTCGCGAGCGGCTACAGCGTCAGCATCTTTACCGACTGGCAGAAGCACCGCGCGACGCAGGTGTGGGTCAAGCGTCGGGTCAACCCGGGTCGATTGCGTGATCCGTATTTTTATGGAGCGAAGCCAGCCACGCAAAACCTGCATCCACTTGCTGGTCACTCCGCGGAGAATTGCACGGAACAGATGGGCATTCCTGGACCGTGGTACGAACGGCTCCCTCACTTCAAGATGAATTTCACCCCGAGCAGCGGCGCGGAGCTGCAGTCGGAGTACTTTGTCCCCCGCGATAAAGGGTATGCCGCCATACTGGCTGTCGAGGAGCTCCGCGACCAGATCACGCCGCACCTCTTCATCACGGAGTTACGCACCGTCGCTGCGGACGACCTTTGGATCAGTCCCTGCTACCAGCGGCCTTCCATGACGATCCACTTCACCTGGAAGCCGGAATGGCCTGAGGTCAAGAAGGTGCTTCCGCTGATTGAAGAGAAGCTTGCGCCGTTTGGTGGAAGACCGCATTGGGCCAAACTGTTCACCATGCAGCCTGCAAGCCTGAGGGCACAGTACGCGAAGATGCGCGACTATCAGGCGCTTCTTGCGCAATACGACCCGACAGGAAAGTTCCGCAACGAATTTATCAACACGAATATCTACGGCGCGTAACGAGCAGCGGATCCCTATTGCAAATGGCGAAGTTGTCTCCACGTTTCGGGGTACCCCCTCCCCCCGGGGTGGACATAAATTTCTTATTTTTCAATGCTTTACGGGATGGATGACTTTGCAAAATAGTCATAATAAAAGGGTTACGGATAAAATCTTCTTTCTAAAAGAGTTAGCCCCGGAGGTGTCCGGGGCTAACTCGTTTTTTTGATCTATATATCCAGTATAGCGGATTGAGCGGAACTAACATGCCAAGCAGATGTTATTGCTGGGTAATGGGTTAGGTGGTTTGGGGGCTTGACATGCGATTTTTGGGCAGAAAATGGGGGGAAAAAAATAAATGCAGACAAAGAGCAATAGAATGTGCCGCTTCGGCGGGGCGTTGAAGAAGGAGCGTACCGCCCCATAACTTTGGCGGGGATGAGAGAGCCAAGGCTAAAGCCCTGGGGTACCAAGAAGCAAGAAGAACGGCAGCGGTAGATCCGCCATTCGAGTTCGCTCAGGACAGACCCTTCGGGGATGGCAACCAGAAACGCAAGAGCAACGGCAACGGGCAAGAGCAACGGCAAAAGCAAGAACAACAGCAGATCCCTTCGGGATGACAACAAAAAAAGCAAGAGCAACAGCAAA
>Ga0210388_10004989_pt1 | contig 10358 bp, 9 predicted proteins | sample IncBWC19OmetaG_FD_155485 | JGI IMG/M metagenome (GOLD analysis project Ga0210388, IMG submission 155485) | Forest soil microbial communities from Barre Woods Harvard Forest LTER site, Petersham, Massachusetts, United States - Inc-BW-C-19-O ...
CGGGCAGAGCATCGGCTAATTGTGCCCATAGTTCCGGATGTTGGTGTATTGAGGTCTCGTGAGCCAACACCACCTGGAACGACAAGCCTGCGGCTAATACCAAGCCATCTTGCACGTTGCGGCCCGGCCAAATTTCCCATCCTGCTTTCGCGAGCGTTCCGCAAAGCGTCTGACCCCGGGGCACCGACGAATCCACCAGTAAAATGCGATAGGAAGCTTGCGCCATACGTGACTGCCCTTCCTGCGGATCAGCCGCTTCAATTACCGATCCCAACACGATAGACCAACAATGTTGGAGGGAGGTTACAAAAAGCACGAATTTCCCGAATTATTATTCTTGAGACGAAAAGGCTGCGTCTACCATTTGCCCAGGCAGACAAAAGGGATGTCCTGCGCATCCAATTGATGCCGTGGAACTTCTGGAAATAGCGCACGTACTATCACTCATGCGAATGCTGAGGCCGAGTTTCGCAATCATCGTGTGTCTGGCGATTCTTTCCGTTGCCAAAGCGCAGCAGGTTGGCGCTCCTGCCACCCAGGCCGAGGGTCACTCTTCCGCTGAAACCAGCGCTCAAACCAACAGAGGCGCGTCGGCCGAGACCCTCTCGAACGACCAAATCAAAGACCTGATTCGCCGGGTTGCGGAGAATGACATGGCGAATGACAAGAAACTTCGCGATTACACGTACACGGAGCGGGAAGAGACGAAAAAAATCAATCACACGGGAGAAGTGAGTTCGACGGAAAGCAAGACTTCCGAAGTTCTGCAGATTTACGGCGAGACGGTCGAGAAATTGATTGCCAAGAACGACAAGCCCCTCTCACAGAAGGATGCCGCAAAAGAAGATGAGCGCATCCAGAAGATAATCGATAAGCGCAAGAATGAGTCTGACTCGGACCGCGAAAAGCGAATCAAAAAAGAAGAGAAAGACCGCGAAGAAGGTCGAGAGTTCGTAAAAGAGATTGCCGACGCTTATGACTTCCGGTTGCTCGGTGTTGAAAACATCGATGGTCGAGAAGCATGGGTCATTCAGGCGGATCCCCGCTCCGGGTACGTGCCCCACAAGAAAGAAGCCAAGCTGCTTACCAAAATTGCTGGCAAGGTCTGGATTGACAAGGAAGAGAGCCAGTGGGTACGCCTGGACACTCGCGTCACCGATACCATCTCGTTTGGTCTGTTTCTCGCACGCTTGCATGAAGGCACCCGGATCGTCGTCGAACAGACGCGCATCAACGACGAGGTATGGCTCCCCAAGCATGCTGCCGTTCACGTCGACGTGAGAGTTGCTCTGCTGAAGAATTTCGATGTCGACCTGGATGTCACGGATCGCGATTACAAAAAGTTTCGCACCGGCGCCAGAATCGTAGGGATGCAGGAGCTCAAAAATCAGTAGTCAGTTGTTGAGCTCGCGAATCTCCATTCTAAGAATCAAGCCGTTTTCCATCGTATATACGTGTTCCACCATACGGTCCACCAGCATCTGCCCGGCGAGATCGCGCACCACCTGGTGAACTGCAATAACGATCCGTCCGGCATCGTCTGGGTCGAAGCGCATCGGCTCGACGTGAGGGTCGATCAGCCTCCATTGACGTGTCCAATACTCGCGGACACCATCGTGCCCATGGACTGTGCCCCCTTCCATTCCGTTGGGCCATTCCACCTCAGTATGCATCGTCGATAAGGCACCGTTGAGGTCTCGTGCATTGAACGCTGTGTAAGCCTTTCGCAGGAGGGTTTCATGGTTATCCACGGGAGAGCCACCTCAGAAGTGAGTTCTCGCTCAGGTTATAATAAAAAGATTCGTTGACTCCAAAATCCCGGTCTGTATGCCTCGCGGACGACTCCAACCCGCGATGCAATGCCTGCGTTCCGGTCCAGACTTCTTTTGGTAGATCGCTACAAAAGACTGACTTTCTATGGATTTCCGATTAATTAGCGATTACAAGCCCCAGGGCGATCAGGGAAAGGCCATCGAATCCCTGAAGCACGGGCTCTACGACCACGAGCAACACCAGGTGCTGCTCGGCGTCACGGGTTCGGGCAAGACCTACACCATGGCGAAGGTGATCGAGGCTGTAAATAAGCCGACCCTGGTGATGGCTCACAACAAGACTCTCGCGGCGCAGCTTTATCACGAGTTCAAGAATTTCTTCCCGCACAATGCAGTCGAATATTTTGTCTCGTACTACGACTATTACCAGCCCGAAGCCTATGTGCCTGCCGCCGATCTTTACATCGAAAAAGAAGCGACTATCAATGACGAACTCGATAAACTGCGGCTTTCCGCAACAAGGTCGCTCTTCGAGCGCCGCGATGTCCTCATCGTCTCATCGGTAAGTTGCATTTACGGCTTGGGCTCTCCTGAAGCCTATTACGGCATGCTTCTCTTCCTCGAGAAGGGCCAGAAGATTAAGCGCCAGGACATTACGCGTAAGCTCGTCGATATCCTTTACGAGCGCACCGACGGCGATTTCCGGCGTGGCACTTTTCGCGTTCGTGGCGACGTAATCGAGATCTACCCCACTTATGACGACATGGCGTATCGCATTGAGTTGTGGGGCGACCAGGTCGAGGCGCTTTCGCAGATCGATCCGCTATTTGGAACTGTGAAACAGAAGTACGTTCGTCTGCCAATCTATCCAAAGACCCATTACGTGATGAAAGATGAGACACGCGCATCGGCGGTCGAATCGATCCGGAAAGAATTAGCGTGGTGGGAAGTCGAATTGGAAAAGCAGGGGCGCATGGTCGAATCGCAGCGCGTTCACCAGCGCACCATGTTTGATCTGGAAATGATCAAGTCGATGGGCTATTGCCATGGGATCGAGAACTACTCGCGGCACTTCACCGGACGTTTGCCAGGCGAGCCTCCGCCCACCCTGCTCGACTACTTTCCTCGCGACTACATTATGTTTATCGACGAGTCGCATCAGACCGTTCCGCAATTGCGCGGTATGCATGCCGGTGACCGGTCGCGAAAGGAAGTGCTCGTCGAGTATGGCTTCCGGATGCCCTCCGCGCTCGATAACCGGCCTCTGACCTTTGAAGAGTTTGAGCACCGCATGAACCAGATGATTTACGTGTCGGCGACGCCCGGACCCTATGAGTTGACGAAATCCGCGGGCGTCGTGGTCGAGCAGATCATTCGCCCGACCGGATTGATTGACCCACCGGTAGAGATACGCGCTGTGAAAGGCCAGATCGACGACTTGTTGCACGAGATTCGCGATCGCGTCGCTCGAGGGGAGCGGGTCCTCGTTACCACTCTCACCAAGCGGATGGCGGAGGACCTTGCCGAGTACTACGGTGAGGTGGGCGTGAAGTGCCGTTATATGCACTCTGAGATTGAGACGTTGGAACGGGTGAAGATCTTGCGCGATCTGCGTAAAGGCGAGTTCGATGTATTGATTGGGATCAATTTACTGCGGGAAGGGTTGGATCTGCCCGAGGTTTCGCTGGTCGCGATTCTGGATGCAGACAAGGAAGGCTTCCTCCGATCGTCCGGGTCGCTGATCCAGACCATAGGCCGCTGCGCCCGCAATCTGAATGGGCGCGCTCTCCTGTACGCCGACCGAATGACTGACTCGATGAAGCGCGCCATTGACGAAACCGACAGGCGGCGAGCGATTCAACAGGCTTACAACGAAGCAAATGGCATCACCCCGGAGTCGATTGTGCGTCCGCTCGATATGACCCTGGCCGGAATTGTCGCGGCTGACTACGCGGACCTGACCGGGGGCGAGGATCAGGGCATCCCGGAATTCAAATCGCAGGAAGAACTTGATGCTTACATCTCGAAACTGGAAAGCGATATGCGGGAGTCCGCCAAGCGCTTTGAATTCGAAAAGGCTGCCAGGCTGCGTGACATGATCAAAGAGCTACGCTCGAAAGAGTTCCTGTTCGCGTAACAAAGCAGAACGCTCGAATCAATTCGCTTCTGGTGTCCCCTACTAGGATCCCCATCCCGCACGCGCAGCCGCAGTCATCGGCTTTCTAAAAAACGTGTACGCGCCTTCGGTCTGCGCCTGAAAATTCACGTCCATGGTATGCAATCGCTCTCCATCTCCCAGGAACAGATAGCCACCCGGCTCAAGGTAAAGATGGAGCCTTTGGGTTAAAGCGATTCTTTGCGACATGGAAAAATGGTTCAAGAGATCCATACAGAAAATGCAGTCGAAGCGGCCAAGATGTGCCGGCCGGGCAAGATTCATCTGCGTGAATGTGATCAGGTTTCGCAAACGCGGCTTTACCAGATAATGTTCGCCCAGCCGTGCGAAGTACTGCTGCACCTGGGGGCGGGGCAGGTTTTCTAAGGCTGCGGGCGTGTAGAGTCCGCGCTCGGCGAAGCTTAAAGCCGACTGCCGAACGTCGCTGGCGAGAACGTGAATGGTCCAGTTATTGTTGCCGTGGCAATAGGCCGCTTCACAAATCGAAAGAGCGATGGAGTAGGCTTCTTCTCCAGTCGAGCACCCTGCAGCCCAGATTCTCAGGCTTCGACTGGTCTGACTCGACTTCCGAATGTACAGCTCGGGTAAGGCCTGCTTCTCAAAAGCTCCAAATGCCTGAGGATGACGATAGAACCCCGTCTCTCCGTCGAGCAGGCGCTCGAGCAGGCTTTCGAACTCGGCTTCGGAGGATTGCAGGCGCCCCATAAGGTCCGCGAACGACGTTAGGCGTCGTTGCTCCATGTACTCTACGAGACGGTCCACGAGTTCATGTTGCGGGCACTCGAGCAACACGCCAGCCTTGCGCTCGAGCAGAAGCCGAAGATCCGACAACTCGTGCTCCAGCAACAGCCCATGGAGCTTTTGGCTCCCGCGCGAGGATGACTCTCGGAGATTGAATCCCGCATTCATAGACTTCAGCACGCCTGAGTTCCCACGGTTCTCGAAAACGCAGACGTATTGCGCAACTGATCGATTCATCGGCAGGCTGGAGGAGGGGATTGAGCCGCCGTATTAAATGATTTCGTCCGACCGAAAATGTTGGCCTAATCGGCTCCCGCCGCGCTTACAAACTGCTGGCGCCGGCATTCTTCCGTCAACCTTGAAGCGTGTTTCAAGTCCAGATCAGTGTCCAGCATTGGAACCTCAACTTCACAATCGGCACTCTCGCCCCCGCTGGATCGAAGCTCTCTCTCAAGAGCAGATAACCTTTGCAGCGTTTCGTGCATGCGTAAAGCCATCCGTCGGATAGTGTCGATCTGGTTGCGCTCCGTCGCCGTAAATGTGGCATCGCCCAACAGCAGAAGCTCCGCATTTCCGAGCACCGAGGTCAGCGCGTTGTTCAGGTTGTGGCGCATGTCGATGATGTAACGCCCCAGTACTGCATGACATTGCAGAGCGGCGCTTGCTCTGTCAGAGCGCTGGGCATGGGCTTGCGCGTCAGAACGGCGCTTTACTTCCTTCGCGGTTGCCAGCAGCAAATCCTGCCAGCCGGGGAATTCCGGCAACAACAATACCTTTGGAGAATTTCTTTCAGTAGAGGCCAGCATGCCGTCCGTGATGCCAACGACAATCAACGGAGTATTCCCCGGACGAAAGGTCGCCAGCACCTCCGCGCAGACCTTGGGATGCAACCCACCAATCAGGACACACTGGAACTCCTCGGGCCGGCAGCTTGCACAAGCACTGCTGCCTACCACGCGCAGTTCGGGGTACTCTGCATTCTTTCCCCAACGCTCGATCATGCCCGCTATAAAGGCCGGATCGTCGGCGACGATCAGGACAGCTTGCTCGCACTGGAGTGGGCGGGATGGCATCGAATGATCCGTTATTGGTTCCCGGACGAATCCGGGTTCCAGTCGCCGCTAGAAACCTCAAATTCCGCTGGGTCGTCCGAGGGAACGTTGAATTTTGGCGTCGTAGAGGTCGCTTTTGGGACAGATGGCTTCACTCCCGGAACCGAGCTTTTCGCCGACGGACCTGATGGGCCCGCAGCCGCTGCGCCGGCGGCGAGCGGTGGTTTGACGGCAGGCGCAGCCGGCGCTTTCTTCGAAGCTACAGCCGCGGATGTCACCTTGAACGCAGGCTTCGGTGAGGCTGAATTGGGGGTCGTGCCCCGGCCCAGTGCATCGTCCACTGCGGCCCGCAAATCCACCAGCATGCGTAACGGCTGCCCGGATGAATACTCGGCCTGGAACATCACCTTCCATGATTGACAGATCATACGCAGCCGAAGGATAGGTTCTTCCGCCGAGAATTGCGCACGTCGGCAATCGATGGTCTGGATACCCTTTGTCTCCAACTCCCTGAGGCCATCGAAGATCACGTTCAGATCGTCGTGCATGAGATGAAAGAAACGCCGCCGCATGAGAAAGCTCAGCCGCGTGAAGGTCACCATGGCGACTGGCAGAAAGTAATTTTCTCCGCTCTGGATCTTGAGTCTCCGGCCCTGCTCCAGCACACCGCTGTGTAACAATTCGTCCAGCGAACGAACCTTGCGAGAGTTTTCGAGCACACCCTCGACCGGCTTCAGCCATGCCGGCTTCGTAGAGTCGACTGGCCCGAGCACCGGTGCCAGCAAGCGTGCAACGTATTCGTCCGTCACTTGTGCGTCCTCGAGACGCGACGGCGCGGCCTGTGAAAAGAATTGCACCAACAGAAAGTCGATCTTGTCCCGGTCCGACGGAGACTTTTCCGGTTTCTGTAGCAGATGCGTCAGCATCGTGCCGAGCACTTCCGCACTCGCCAGCGGACTGGTCTGAAGAAACTGCCGAAGTTGGTGAATCTGGATGCGCTCATCCATCTCGCGGAGCCAGCGCGCCGCTTGTTCGACCGATTCACGCGGTGGCGTTTCCGTGCCGCTTTCGAGGTCGGCACAGGGCTCGAGTTCAATCACGAACTCGCGCGCCAACGCCGAGTAGGCCGGATGCAACAGCCGGGCAACATTCCATTGGGCGGTCAATTCGTTGAGATCAGTCGGGTTCATAGTTTAACGATCCAGTTACTGCTTTTGTGCTCGCGGGCTTTTTCCGAAGCTGCCGCGCGATTCTTGATCTCGAACACTCGAGCCGGGCTGCGCCCAGACTTTTCCGGACAAGATTTCACAAAAGCCGCTACAGACTGAATAGCACGCTTCCACGCTCGGAGCAGGTAACGAAAGAGTCGGGACTGTTTGGATGGCCTGTTGCGCCGGCCTTTCAGCAGGAAGGGAGTAGAACTGGGAAACAGAACAGCACGGCGTGCCAGACGTGTGGCTTGCGACACCACACCGGCGGAACAAGTCTTCTGCACCGAAAGCAACCTCGTCGAGAAGGCGGTCAGGGCTCCCCTTCTTTCCGGTTAGAAAGATGCGTTTCCGGGGAGCCAACGGATTCCGCGTTTACGTTGGATATCCGGAGCATTCGGCGCTCCAAAAAAAAGCACGAAAGTTCATATGGCTAACTCCTTCGAAATCAGCTCCTACCCATTGCGCCTGTAACCCTTCAGTGCTCAAGCGTACCGGTGCCGTCTCAAACTGAAACACTGTCTCAGAGATTTCCAACGACCCAGGAATAGGAAAAGAGAATCAATGTGCAGAATTTAGCAACTTATGTGGGTTGCCGTGATCTATCGCCTCGACAACGCATTACTGCAAAGCGGCACTCGACGACTGGACGCCGCCCTGAGCACCGATGTTGTAGCGTTTCAATTTTCGGTAAAGAGTCGCGCGGCTGATGCCCAACATTTTGCCGGCAAGGACTTTGTCGCCCTTTACCTGCTGGAATACTCGTTCAATCGTCGCTCGCTCGATGTCTTCTAAGTCCGTCGAACTCAAAGTCGGGACCGTCCCCATCGACGGCATCTCCAGCGATGGTGACGCGGCCGCAATCGCCGGCGGCAGATCGCACAAATCGAACCGCTGCTGATCGCCCAGCGCGACCGCTCGCTCGACGCAGTTCTCCAATTCGCGGACATTCCCCGGCCAATCGTACTGCAGCAATGATTTCATCGCCGCGTTCGTGATCTGCACAGTGCGGCCCGGCGCAAAACGTTCGAGGAACCAGTGGGCGAGCATCGGAATATCGGACCGCCGCTCACGGAGTGCGGGCACGTGCAAGGTGACTACATTCAGCCGGAAGTAAAGATCTTTGCGGAATGCTCCCGTCCGATATTCAGCTTCAAGGTCGCGGTTGGTTGCCGCGATAACTCGAACGTCCACTTTGATTCTCTGGTTGCTGCCGACTGGTCGAACCTCCTTTTCCTGAAGTACCCGGAGCAACTTCGCCTGCATCTCGAGCGGAAGTTCGCCGATCTCGTCCAGAAAAATGGTTCCCCCGTCGGCGGCTTGAAACAATCCGGTCTTGGAGCGCAGGGCTCCGGTGAAAGCGCCCTTTTCATAACCAAAGAGCTCGCTCTCAATGAGCGTCGGCACCAGGGACCCGCAATCGACGGCGACGAAGGGCCGGTTCGCGAACATTCCGCGGAAGTGGATGGCGCGAGCCACCAGTTCTTTGCCCGTCCCGCTCTCTCCGGTGATCAGTACCGGGGTACGCGTGTCTTTCAATCGCGAAACCATGCGCAATACGTCCTGAATTTTTGCGGATGACCCGACGATTCCGTGCAACTGGCTTTCAGTGTCTACGCGATCCCGAAGGAATTGATTCTCCTCGACTAACTGCACCTTCTCCGCCATACGCCGCAAAAACAAGCGCAATTCCTCAAGCGGTGAAAACGGTTTGGCAATGTAGTCATATGCGCCGAGCTTCATGGCCTGGACGGCTGTTTCGACCGAACCGTGCCCCGTCATGACGGCAATCTCGGTGCGCGGCGTCATCTTCTTGACCCGCTCCAGGAACTCAAGCCCCGACATTTGCGGCATGACCAAATCTGTCAGGATCATGTGCGTGGGTTGCTCCTCAAGCAGGGCGAGTGCCGCCTCGCCGTTTTCGGCTTGCAGGCACACGAAGCCCAGAGCTTCACCCACTGTCATGCACAAGCGGCGGATGCTTTCCTCATCGTCAACAACCAATAGGCGGATTCGAAGGTCTTCACTCACTGAGCTTTCCCCATTGTTTTTTGGACTGCAGAAATAAGATCCTGCACGCGAAACGGCTTCTCAAGATAAGGAGCGCCAGTCTTGCGCAAGGTGGTTACTGTGTCTTCATTCGCAATATCGCCTGTCATAAAAACCAGCCGGGCGGCAAGGTCCGGACGGTTGGCCGAAATCCAGGCATGCATCTTTGCGCCGTCTACTCCGCCCGGGGTCACCATGTCGGAAACAATTCCTAGGAAACTGCCGTTTTCCAACAACTGTAAGGCTTCCACACTCGACCCGACTCCGACGACTTCATACCCATAGGTCTCCAGGGTCGATCGAACAAAGCCCAAAACCGCGGGTTCATCTTCGATTACAAGCACTGGTGGTGCTTCCGGCTTCAAAGAAGACTGACTCATCGTTGAACAACTCCTGCCGCCGCCCCAAGCGAGGCGGAGTCGGCGGCAACGGGAAGGCGCACAATGAAGGTCGCTCCCTCGCTGCCTGTATTGTTGTGGCAAAGAATTTCACCATTATGTTCGCGCACGATCCCATAGCAAATGCTGAGGCCCAGACCAGTTCCCTTACCCACTTCTTTGGTCGTGAAAAACGGATCAAAAATGCGTTCCGGATAAGCGATACCGTGGCCATTGTCTCGGAAAGAAACTTCAACAGAAGTTCCGGAGGACGCCGTCATAATCTCTATCCGAGGTGGCCGGCCGCTATCACGCACCGCGTCATACGCATTGTTCATGATATTGAGAAATACCTGCTGCAACTGGTGCGCATCGCCAACAATTGCCGGCAGGCTCTCGTCGAGGTGTTCTACCACCTGCACGCCGTGGCTGTTGAAGTCGTAGGCGCGCAGTTGGACCGTGCGGCGCAGAATCGCGTTCAACTGTACTGGCTTGCGTTGCGGCGGCATTTGCCGCGCAAAGCTTAAAAGATTCTGCACAATCTGCTTGGTGCGCTGTGCCTCCTGAAGAATCACGCGCAAGTCTTTTCGCGCGCTTTCGGGCAGGTCCGGAGCTTCCATCAACAGGTCAGCAAAACCGAGAATTGCGGTCAGCGGATTATTGACTTCATGTGCGACCCCAGACACCAACTGTCCCACCGCCGCCAGCTTCTCCGCGTGCAGCAACTTCGACTGTAAAATGGCAGAATCCGTGATGTCGGTCATCACCACCACGATGCTGGTTACGTTTCCCTGTTCATCACGCATCGGGCTGAGGTTTACAGAGAATTGTCCGAGGCGTCCGTCGCCCCGCATCACGTGGAGATCGAGATTGTCGACCTGGCAGCCTGCCAAGGTTGCAGTTATGCCCTCGTCCAGCGCTTGCCGGCGAGTTGCCGAGATCAGATCTTTTACCGGACAACCTAACAACTGTTGACGGTCATA
>Ga0210388_10004991_pt1 | contig 10356 bp, 8 predicted proteins | sample IncBWC19OmetaG_FD_155485 | JGI IMG/M metagenome (GOLD analysis project Ga0210388, IMG submission 155485) | Forest soil microbial communities from Barre Woods Harvard Forest LTER site, Petersham, Massachusetts, United States - Inc-BW-C-19-O ...
TCTGGCGGTCCAGATGTTGGCATTTTCCGAAGGCGTGCTGCTGGCGGAAAAAAGCGGCATCGCCCGCGACGTTGCCGTCGATGTGCTGGTCAACAGCGCGGTCGCATCGCCGATGATCAAGTACCGCGGTCCCTTCGTTCTGCAACAGCCGGAAGAAGCCTGGTTCGACGTGAACATGATGCAGAAAGATATGGTGCTGGCAATGGAACTGGGCCGGCAGCTCGACGTCCCATTGCCGACGACGGCCGTGAGCAATGAGTTCCTCACGGCGGCCCGTGGCATGGGCTGGACGAAATACGATTTTGCCTGCATGTTCGACGTGCTGGCCGCCATGTCTGGCGTAACCACTCCCGTCACCGCAGGAGGACCGAAGAAGTGACCACCGCAACTTCCAAGCCGGAAGCGGGTCATGAAGCGGCCGCTGAAAATAAATGGCTGCGCGCCTACCGCCAGATGGTGCGAATCCGTCTGTTCGAAGAGCAGGTCAATGAACTCTACACCCGCGCGCTAATGCCCGGCCTGGCGCATCTTTACAGCGGCCAGGAGGCCGTCGCGGTGGGCATTTGCGAAGCGCTGCACATTGACGACTACATCACCAGCACACACCGGGGCCACGGACACTGCCTGGCGAAAGGCGCATCCCCCGACCGCATGTTCGCTGAGTTGCTGGGAAAAGAAGCTGGCTACTGCCGGGGCAAAGGCGGATCGATGCACATTGCCGATCCCGCGACCGGGAACCTGGGCGCCAACGCGATTGTTGGCGGCAGCGTCGGAATCGCCACCGGCGCGGCTTTTGCCTCAAAGCGTCTAGGCAATGGGCGTGTGGCCGTCTGCTTCTTCGGCGAAGGCGCTCTCGGTCAAGGATCGCTCTATGAGGTCATGAACCTGGCGCAACTCTGGAAGCTCCCAGTGATCTACGTCTGCGAAAATAATCTCTACAACGAGTACACCCATTTCTCAGAAACGACGGCCGGAACGATTCTCGGGCGGGCCGCAGCCTTTGGTCTGGAGTCAGCACTCGTCGACGGGCAGGACGTGCGCGCAGTGAACGAAATTGCAACCCGACTGGTGAAGCGAGCACGTGCCGGTGATGGGCCTGCGTTCCTGCAGGCCGATACCTACCGCTACAGTGGCCATCACGTCGGCGACATCAATCGCGAGTACTACCGCTCGAAGCAGGAAGAGCAGCACTGGAAGACTGAACGGGATCCCATCAAACTGCATGCGAGCTGGCTGCTCACGCAGGGTCACGCCGACGCAGCGGTACTCGATCAGATCACGTCGGAGGCGCGCGCCGAGATGGAAGCCGCCGTGAAATTCGCCATCGCCGCGCCCTATCCCGGTGTCGACCAGGTCGAGCAGGATGTTTATGCGTGAAAAAGTCGATGCCTGAACTTTATGTCTGAGCGGGAACTCACATTTGCGCAAGCCGTTCGCGAAGCGCTGGCCGAAGAAATGCGCCGCGATTCGCGCGTCTGCATCTTTGGCGAAGACGTCGCCGAGGCCGGAACGCCGTTCAAAGTGCTCTCCGGCCTGGTAGAAGAATTCGGCGCCGAGCGGGTCCTCGACACCCCAATTTCAGAAGCCGGCTTCACCGGAGTCGGCGTAGGTGCGGCCATGACGGGCCTGCGCCCCGTGGTCGACATTATGTTCGGTGACTTTCTCACGCTCACAATGGACCAGATGGTGAACCAGGCCGCCAAAGCTCACTATATGTCGGGCGGACACTGGCGTGTTCCCATGGTGATGCGCACGACGCTGGGCGCAACGCGGCGCTCGGCGGCGCAGCACTCCCAGTCACTGCACGCTTGGTTCAGCCACGTTCCTGGATTGAAAGTTGTCCTGCCATCGACACCCTATGACGCGAAGGGCTTGCTGAAGACCGCCATCCGCGATGAAAATCCCGTCATTTTCTTCGAAGACAAAATGATGTACAAGCTGAAAGGGCCGGTTCCCGCCGAAGATTACACGATCCCGCTAGGCGTGGCCGACGTCAAGCGCAAAGGCGACGACATTACTCTGGTGGCGACCAGCAGCATGGTACAGGTCGCGCTGGGCGCAGCGAATATGCTGGAAAAAGAAGGCATCAGCGCGGAGGTAGTCGATCCGCGCACCACGTGGCCGCTGGATGAAAAGACTATTATCGAGTCGGCAAAGAAAACGTCGCGCGTGATCGTGCTCGACGAAGGCTACGGACGGTATGGAGTAACCGCCGAACTCGCGGCCGTGATCGCCGAAGGCGCGTTCTACGATCTCGACGCGCCCGTGAAACGCATGGGCGCGATGCACGTCCCCATTCCGTTCTCTCCGCCGCTGGAAGACGTAACGGTGCCGACGGAAGAAACCGTATCAGAAGCCGCTCGCAAGATGTGCAGCAAGTGACGAAGCTACGGGCTCTGAGCGTTGAGCAGGTAGCCGGAGCTAAATACTCGTAGCTCACAACTCGTAGCTCGCAGCTGAAGGAGTTTTTATGGGACTCAAGACTCACGGAACCATGGCCGTCGACTGGGAGAATCGAATCGACTTCGATCGTCTCCGCCGCGAGCGTTTGCAAAAAGCCAAAGACCTGCTCAAGCAATCGTCGATGGGCGCGTTGCTCTGCTTCGATATGAACAACGTGCGCTATCTCACGTCGACGCACATCGGCACCTGGGCGCAAGACAAGGCCAACCGCTTCACTCTGCTGCCGCAAAATGACGAGCCCATCCTGTGGGATTTCGGATCGGCTGCCAAGCATCATCAGCTGAATTGCCCGTGGCTCGACGGCCGCTCGCGCGCCGGCATTTCTATGCTGCGCGGCGCGATGACCCCGCAGATGGGCCGCGCCGAAGACGTCGCCAAGAAAATTCGAGTCGAACTCGAAATGCGCGGCCTGCACAAAGAGCCGGTCGGAATCGATATCATCGAATTGCCCGTTCTGTTTGCACTGCAAAAAGAAGGCATCGAAGTCGTCGACGGCCAGGCGCTCATGTCCGAGTGTCGCGTTATCAAAACGCAGGACGAAATCTCTCTCCTCAATACTTCGGCCATGATGGTCGACGCGGCCTACGACGAACTCTACCGCGCCATGAAGCCCGGCCTCCGCGAAAATGAGGCGGTTGGTCTTGTAAGTAAAGTTCTCTATGATCTCGGTTCTGAATACGTCGAAGCTGTGAACGCGATTTCCGGTGAGCGCTGCAATCCTCATCCACACGTGTTTTCCGATCGCGTGCTGCGCCCCGGCGACCCGGTCTACTACGACATCCTGCATTCCTACATGGGCTATCGCACCTGCTACTACCGCTGCTTCACCGTTGGTTTCGCCTCACACGCCATGGTCGACGCTTACAAGCGCTGCCGCGACTATCTCGACGCGGCAATTGAACTCGTTCGCCCCGGCCGCACCACCGCCGAGATTGCGGCTGTTTGGCCGAAGGCTACCGACTTCGGCTTCGCCAACGAAGAAGCCGCGTTCGCCCTGCAATACGGCCACGGCATTGGCCTTGCCATCTGGGAAAAGCCAGTGATCAGCCGCCTGGTTTCATTCGACCATCCAGTCGAGATCAAACCCGGCATGGTGTTTGCTCTCGAAACCTTCTGGCCCTCTTCTGATGGCTGGAGCGCAGCGCGCATCGAAGAGGAAATCGTAGTCACCCCCACCGGGCACGAAGTCATCACCCGCTTCCCTGCCGAGCAACTGCTAGTCGCGGGCGCGCACTACTTCACGGTGAACGGTCCGCTGCCAACAACACGAGACAACGAATCAGCGCCCAGCGAACGCGTGCTTGAGATGATCGAAACCAGCGCGAAAACCGAACGCGTAGGAGTGGCGGACTGAAGCGCGCTTTGCACAGATAGGCGACGTTCCTAAATAACTATGGCTTTCAGCGTAGTAATGCCCGCCCTCGAAATGGCGCAGGAAACCGGCAAGCTCCTCGCCTGGCGGAAGAAGGAAGGCGATCGCGTCACCAAGGGCGAACCCCTCCTCGAAATCGAAACCGACAAAGCGGTCGTCGAGGTCGAAGCTCCGGCCGACGGCATTCTCGCGGGAATCAAAGCAGTGGAAGGCTCGGATATTCCCGTCGGGCAGACCATCGCGTGGATCGTCGCGCCCGGAGAAGCAATTCCCGCCGAAAGCGAATCGGCTGGGCCAGCTGCGCGGGCTGGATCGCACGCGAAACCAGAGACTTCCCACACAGTTACTGCTGAACACAAAACTCCACCGCCGTCCGGCGAAAGAATCTCTCCCAAGGCCCGCCGCCTGGCCAAAGAACTAGGCGTCGACATAGCAACCGTGCGCGGCTCAGGGCCGGGCGGAGAAATTCTCGCATCGGACGTGCAGGCTGCTTCGGTCGCCGCATCGAGCCAAGCCGAGAAACAATCTGGAAAGCTCGAGGTGCCCAGCTCGCTCGGTCGCATCATGGCCGAGCGCACCACGCAGAGCTGGATGACCGTCCCTCACTTCTTCGTGACCCGTGAAATCGAAGCAACCGCGCTCAACCAATATCGCGACCGCATGCTGGCTGAAATCGAGCGCTCACATCAAATTCGCATCACACATACAGATCTGCTCGTCGCGCTCACGGCGCGGGTGTTGTTGAAGCATCCACGATTGAATGCCAGCTGGAGGGCCGAAGGAATTCGTCTGCACGATCACGTCAACATGGGAATCGCGATTGCCGTCAACGATGGCGTGGTCGCTGCGGTAGTTCCCAACGCGCACTCCGCAAGTCTCGCTGAAATCTCGATCCAGCGGCGCGACATTGCCGAGCGCGCCCGCGCCGGGAAGTTGCGCCCCGCGGATATCGCCGACGCCACGTTCACCATCAGCAATCTCGGCATGTATCAGGTGGATCAATTCAGCGCGATCATCACGCCGCCGCAGGCCGCAATCCTCGCGGTCGGCGCCATTGCAGACCGGGTCGTAGCCGCGCAGGGCCAGGCCGAAGTCCGATCGATGATGACGCTCACCGTCTCCTGCGATCACCGGGTCTCCGACGGCGCTCGCGCAGCGATGTTTCTAAGCGACCTCGCGGATGCAATTCGTGAGCCAGCGAAATTTGTGGGCTAGCCTCTCGCTTTCAGATGCTTTTGATCGCGGGAACGCCTGGCTCAACCGTCGTTTTCCAGTCGAGATTGCGAGTGTGCCCTCCGTCCGTGAGCACTACCTTCTCCAGCGGGAGCGTCCCTTCCAGTAGGTGCACGCGCAGCGACTGCTCGCCGAGTTCAACGGTTCCAAAGCCAGAAGCCGCGGAAAAGAACGTCTTGAATGGCCGCGTCGTCAGCTGAGGACCAAACCACAGCGTCCGCTTCACCGCCGAGTATCGAAACCCAGCCAGCGCTCCCAGCAAAGCGTAACTCGCCATCGCCCGAGCATAGTAATTGCCGCACTCATACTCGTTCCACGGATTGCGACTCCGCCCATCGTAACGGCTCCGCAAAGCCTTAACTATAGTCAATCCCTCTGTGACAAAACCCTCAGCAATCAGATGCGACGCGACCTGATATTCGATCCCCGTCCAAACTTCGTCGGAGTAAACGAAAGGCAGCGTAGGTTTGCCACCCTGAGGCCAACTGCACAACAGCAACCCCGGTTCGTGCCCCATAGCGTAGCCGGGTCGCTGCGCATTGGCGTGCATACTAAGGTCGGTCTTGAAATTGTTCTTGAAGATCGCTTGCAGAGTTTTCCGAACATGCTCGCGAGCCAGTGGAGTTTCGATTCCATAGATTCGCGCCATCCAAGCGCCAAGCACTCCATCCGACAGACATCCGTTTCCATATTGATACTTAGGGCCTTCGCGCTTCAGCAGTTTCTGCATCTCGCTGCTGCGTTCGTCCACCTGCGCCACCATCTCGGCAAACGATGTGTTTCGCAGTCCCTGATACTGCACTTTCTGCTGAAAATATTCGCCGTTGAACAAGTGCTCTTCCATGAAGGTCGCGCAACGTTGCGACAGCTCGCCGTAAAACGCCGCGTCCTGATTTTGGCCAACAGCGTTCGCCATCTCCGTCATCGCCGAGAGTGCGCCCAGGTAGATGCTGGTGCACATCCCGTCCGGCCCCCAGAATTCAATGTCGTAAGTATTATGATGAGGCTCGAACAACCCTCCCTGATGACCCGGATCCCAGGTGCGAATGCAGTAATCGAGGCTGCGCTTTACCAGCGGGTACATTTTTCTCAGCCAGTCCGTGTCTCCGGAAATCTGCCAATCGCGAAATACTTTCATAATTCCGCCCAACTGCCCGTCCGAGGCAGCGTGGAAGTCATGTTTAACCGGCCCCTCGGGAAGCGCCGAACGAAACGTGACGTGACCGTTTTCATCCATCGAGCGAACCAACTCCTGCTCGCGCAGAGTCCGCTCCAACTGCGGATACAGATGAGGAAACGCCTGCGCATAGTTCCACACATGCGTGCACGAACCGTGGCAGCAACCCGCTTCGGGAAAACATCCTTCCCATCCCCAAAGGTCGCCATTCTCCACACGCAACACAGTCGGAGACTTCAGGATCGCAAGATTCGCAGACACCGCATCCAACACATACGCTGGCAGGGTCGAGGAAAACAATGCATCCTTGAACGCGACCGTGCGTGCGCGCAACGAAGAGTAATTCTCGTTGACGTAGAGTGCGACATCGCGCGCGTCATTCCAGATCGAAGCGTAATACGGCCGCCACCGCGGCGACTCCCCCTCGGGAAAAGTGCGACACCCGGCAGCGCCCTGCGCTTCAGCTTGCGAAAGACCTCCGGCCTCCGAATAACAATTCGGGAAATGCCACGTAATCAGGATCGGATACGTTCGCGATTCTCCGCCGGCCAGCGCACCCGCAAGAAGAATCGATCCGCCATTCCTTCCGCGAGTATCGATGTCGTTGGAGCCGTCGTTGCCAGTGAACGCGCCCGTGGAAACTTCCCGCCACAGTGCCGACAGAGAATCGAACTCCCATCCCGGACTGCGCAACCACATCCCCTTGATGCGAGGCTTGTAACCAATCACGGTCAGGCACGCACTGCCGTAACTCTCCGCATTAGGCTTTTCCACGTTGTGCAGAAACACGCCTCGCCCAGGAATCACAGCGTTGCGGCTCGACGACTGCTCTTCCCCGCAACCCGCAGCCAAATGCGAAAGATGGTAGGAAAATTCATACTCCACCGTTCGAGCGGAACTGTTGTGCAGCGTGTATTCCAGGATGGCGCATGGGACCCCCGAGTTCTTGTCATCGAGCGGGATAAACGGATTCCAAGCGCTGAGTGAGACCTGCAATGGAATCGAAGGGTCTGTGATCTTCGCCTCCGCAAAGGGAAATTCACCCTGGAAGACGCACTTCTGAAAACGCGGAAAGCCCTCGAACCCTCCTCGCCGGTATCCCTCTCCCTGCAATCCCTGATCAAAGATTTTCAAAACCGGGAAGGGCCCTTCCACCAGCTTGGTGACCGGACTCGTCCCGTTAATATGCAGAATCGCAAACGCGGCTTGCGACGAAGCGTAGCCTTCCGGTAACGCCGTGGTCGAGGGATGATTCCAGATAGAAAAATCCTGCACCCCGCCATAGCCATTCACACAGATACAACCGGCTCCGATCCCGCCCACCGGCATCGCAACTTGGGTGGCGTGATCGCCGCTGAACGTGCGCTGCGGCCCAGTAGCAGCAAGGAGTTCTTGCGAGGAGTACGGTCTCTCCGCAGCGGGAACCGAATCAGAATTCGAGACCGGCGCGGCGGGCTCGGCACCAGACACGGCGACTGCTGCACCCAATGCTGCCGTCGAAGTAATCGCCATGAATTCTCTGCGAGTGGGCTTATCCGGGGGCGACATAGACCCTCCAATCGAACCAGCGGCTGCCGAAATCCAATATTCCGCCGGAGCTCGTTCAAATGAACGAGCACGATTGTAGAGCTTTTTCCGCGGTGATTAGCGTCGTTTAAATTTGGTGGAGCTAGTCGGGATCGAACCGACGACCTCATCGTTGCGAACGATGCGCTCTCCCAGCTGAGCTATAGCCCCTTTGTGGGTGGGTGTGCCGCCCGACCATTTTATCAGCGATCCTGAATCGGCACCAACCGGACGACTCACATCCGAGTCGTCTTTACGCGTTCCTCCTGAAGAAACTCGCCCCAAGAAATTCCCTTGACGAAACCCCTCGGGTTACGTCTAACTAACACTAGCTGCGAGAAATACTAGGGGCGAAAGCAGGCCGCTGCAGAGAGCTTTCAATGTTTGCGCAACTGAGTTCCGTGACCGGGCGCCGGCAGCGCTGGCTCCGCATCGGTTCGCTCGCGTTCCACGCACTACTGCTCGCGTGGCTGCTGCACGCCCCCGAAGCGCAACTGATCTCGGTGTCATCCGTAGCGTCAGGACAGAACGGCAAGTCCGTGACGCGGCTTTACTGGCCCACCAAAACGCCCGACGACGCAGCCAGAGTTCCTCCGACAGCGCGACGCGGCGTTATCGTCACCAGCGACTCAGCCACAGCAAGTTGACATTTAAACCATCGCCGCAAACGGCGAAAGCCGAGGCGCCCAAGAATCCGTTGGCCCGTAGCAACGCCGAGGACGATTCCAAGACTCAGACGCTTTCCGCTCAAGGCCACGGAGCCCAGGCAGGACCTACTTACGGATCGCTGTATGGCCCCAGGTTCGGTGACGAAGTTCGTCCCGCTTTGCCGATCGAGACTTCTGATCCCGTAGTTTACCCGTGGCAACTGCCCGACTATGGCGGCAACGAAGTTATCGAGATCACGATCGACGAACGCGGAGAAATAGTCCGCAAGACCGTGCTTCACAGCCTAAGTCCCGACATCGACAACAAATGCCTCGCGGCGCTGGAGAACTGGCATTTTCATCCCGCCACGCGCAACGGCGCGCCGATTCCCTCCAAGCAAGATGCCATCTTCCCCTTCAAGGCGCGCGGTTGAGCCACCAACTCCGTCGGTTTAAAATAATTTTGCCTCGTAAGCCCATCCTGCGATTACGACGCTGCGCCACAACAAATTTTTACAACGCGAAAGAACTTCCATAACACGCCTGGGTTCAAACGAAGCGAGAGCCAAGACACTCTCGAAATTCGCTGGCAAACAATCCGTGAGCGGCGCTCGTCACCGTCAATGCTGGCTATTGGGCCAATAGCCACCCCACCCATCTTTGGAGAAAACTTTATGACGACTCCCCTTCGCTACACCCTAGCAGTGGCCCTGCTATGCGCTGCCTTGGTCACCGGGGCGCACGCGTCTTCCATGTATATCGTCCAGGGAATTGCAGGACGGAACTACGCCGCTGTCACCGACCCCGCATTTCCAGTGGACATTCTGTTGAACGACGAAGTCTGCTACGTGCATGGCTTAGCCTTCGGATCGATCACCGGACCGCTCACGTTTCTTCCTGGAACCTATAACGTGAAAGTCAGCATCGCCGATTCGCTGGCGCCGTGCAGCAATCATCCGTTGATTGACAAGTCGGTCGACATCGACGCGAAGACTGATTACTCCGCGGTTCTCACGCTCAAAGACGACGGCACTCCCACGCTGTTGACCTTCACTAACAACTTCACTCCGGTGGCGGCCAACACGGGACGACTGCTGTTTGCGCTCGCGGCGAACTCCCCGGCGGTGCAGGTCATCCTGGAAAACACCGCCACTAAGAAGTTGTATGTGTATGCGGTCAAGCCGGGCGCATTGCTGGACGCCACTCTTCCCTCTGGCGATTACACGATTGAGATCAACCAGGGCACCTCGACTCTGGTTGCTTCCACACTTGCTGTGGATTCCCAATCGGTGGATTTGCTCTACGCCGTTGGTCAGGCAAGCAACAATACGGTTGTACTGGAGACTAGAACTCTGCGCGATGTGATCTAGTTTTCGGAATTGAATGGAAAGGGCCGTCACGGATACGGCCCTTTTCTTCTTGATCTTTAAAGTTTTTATCTTTATTTCCTGATCTTCCATCCTCCGGACGTCGCCCGTACCTGCATGCCCGGTATAATGAGCCTGTGAGCGAAGATAAAATCCAGCAGGTCGCGTCTGCCGATTTTCCGACCCGCTGGGGCCAATTCCGCATCTACGGCTTTCTCGGGCTGTTCGGTTCTGACGGCAGTCTCCGCGTGGAAGAAGCTGTCGCCCTGGTGATGGGCGACATCCAGTCCGCTCCGCCGCTGGTGCGCATTCATTCGCAGTGCCTGACCGGAGACGTTTTTCATTCCCTGCGCTGCGATTGCCGCCAGCAGCTCGAGCTTTCGCTGTCGATGATCGCCGGCGAGGGCGCCGGCATTCTGATCTACGAGCAACAGGAAGGCCGCGGCATCGGCCTGATGCCCAAACTGCAAGCTTACGAACTGCAGGATTCCGGCCTCGACACCGTCGAAGCCAACGAACGCCTGGGCTTCA
>Ga0210388_10004992_pt1 | contig 10356 bp, 7 predicted proteins | sample IncBWC19OmetaG_FD_155485 | JGI IMG/M metagenome (GOLD analysis project Ga0210388, IMG submission 155485) | Forest soil microbial communities from Barre Woods Harvard Forest LTER site, Petersham, Massachusetts, United States - Inc-BW-C-19-O ...
CTCTCGTTGCTTCCTCCGGCGCTGGAGACTCCAGTTCTGCTGATCGGACCGGTTATCGCGCTCGGGGTTCTGCTCGCGCTTCCGTTCTTTTCAGGTGAAGGCGAAAAGAGCTGGAAGCGAAGGCCAATAGCGGTGCTAACCATCCTGCTGAGCGCCGTGACGCTAGGCACGTTTACCAATCTGGCCAACCACACACCATGGAGCCCGGTGATGGATGCCTCTACCGCCGCTGCTATCCCTGAGAAATTCGTCACTGGACGCACGCCTTTGCAGGTGCAAGGGGCGCTTGTGTTTCAGTCGAAACAGTGCCATAACTGCCACTCTCTCGGCGACATCGGTGGTAAGCGTGGGCCGGCGCTGGACGCTGTTGCCGTTCGATTGACAAGCGACCAACTGGTGCGCCAGGTACTGCAAGGCGGCGGCAATATGCCGGCGTACGGAAAGAATCTGAATCCGGCGGAGACGGCGGCGCTCGTCGCCTTTCTCGAAACGCTGCATCCATCCGCTCAAACGCCGGCCCGGGACGCTTCTTTAACGGCGGGTATCCAGCCGTGACCTGGCGAGTCTCCGCGTTCGCGGCAGGGCTTGCCGTCGTATGGTTGACCGCCGCGTCGCCGCTGGCTCATCTGGATCATCACCTGCTTACGGCCCACATGGCGCAGCATCTTCTGCTAATGTTGGCGGTGGCTCCTTTGATTCTTTTGGGAGCGCGCCCGGTCTTTGCGCGATGGCAGCCCCAGCTTTCGTTCTGCTGGCTGGCGGGCACCCTCACCGTACTGCTCTGGCATGTTCCAGCCATTTTCGAACTCGCCCTCCGATCGCACTCTTGGCATCATTTCGAGCACGCCAGCTTCTTCGTTGCCGGAATTTTGTTTTGGTGGCCGGTATTCCAGCTTCACCCAGGTTCACGCTGGTCCGTGCCTGTCTATCTTTTTTTGGCGACACTGCCGTGCGATGCGCTCTCGGCGTTTCTCGTTTTTTGTGGCCGCGTTGTGTACCGGCCATATCTCTCCGGGGATCACGGGATGTTTGACCTCTCACCCCTCGAAGACCAAGCCCTGGCCGGAGCGCTGATGTGGGTTACAGTAACGTTTGCTTACCTGATTCCGGCGCTCGTGCTTACCGCCCGGATACTCGCGAGCGAACGAACTTGTACCGCGGAAGTGGGAGTTAGTTGATGGCCGGTCTGTCCATTCCTGCGCTTGATGCGCGGCCTCGTCAAGGTGCACCATCCCTAGCGTCGCTGTGGGCCGCCATCCCCGATTTCCTGTCTCTCACAAAACCGGACGTGAACTTCCTAATCGTAATTGCCACATTCACCGGCTTCTATCTGGGGTACCCGGGTGATTTCCACAACTTCCCGATAGAACGAATGCTCAACGCATTGTTTGGGACACTGCTGGTAGCGAGCGGAACAGGCACGCTGAACCAATATCTGGAACATCGCTTCGACGCCCAGATGCGGCGGACCTCTCGGCGTCCGATTGCGGCGGGGAGAATCCAGCCCCGATCCGCGGCTTGGTTCGGCATATCGCTTTCTATAGGCGGTTCGATTTATCTCCTCGCCACAGTGAACGCACTCTCGAGCGCTCTTGCATTCTTCACGGCATCCAGCTATTTGCTCATTTACACGCCCCTGAAACGGAAAACACCACTCTGCACATTGGTGGGGGCTGTTCCTGGCGCCATGCCTCCGCTGATCGGATGGGCGGCGGCGTCAGGTTCCGTCGCAAGCGTCACGGTTTGGATTCTATACGCGCTGCTCTTCTCGTGGCAATTTCCTCACTTCATGGCCATCGCCCGGATGTATCGCGAGGACTATGCTCGCGCCGGTTACTTGATCTTTCCCACAAACAACGAAGGCCGCTTTCTAGCGTGGTTTACAGGTGTACCTGCTCTGGCCCTCTTTGTCGCCGGCATCGGTGCAGTTGCCGCGGACCGGGGAGGCATTCTCCAATACTACGCAACGATCGTGCTCGGCCTAGGCGTTCTCTATTTCGCCGGCCGGCAGATTGTTCTTCGCTCGAGAACCACCGCGCGTCAATTGCTAAAAGCGACGATCGTTTACCTGCCGTTGCAGTTTCTGATCCTCATACTTGGAAAGGGCTAGCGATCTCCAAACCGGTACCGGTATTTGTCAATGCGCAAGCTCTTGATCTTGTATTCCAGTGTTGTCCTGGGAACCCCCAATCTCTTGGCAGCTCCATCCGGACCCGAAATGCGGCCGCGGGTTTCTGCCAGCGCCGCCTCGATGAGTTCCCGTTCCTGGTTAATCAGAGACGGCTGCAGACTGACTGCGGGCTTTGCTTCCGGCCGCAACCACGCCTCGTCCACACAGAACGTCTCCGAATCGCAGAGGATCGTGGCTCGTTCGATGACATTTTGAAGCTCCCGGATATTCCCAGGCCAGTGGTAGCCCTCTAGAAGCTTGGCAGTCCGCTTTTCCACACTTCGAATCCTCTTGCCTAGCTTGGCCGCACACCGTCCAATGAAATATTTGGCCAGCAAAACAATATCTTCCGGGCGCTCGCGAAGAGGCGGCACGTGGATTGGAAACACGTTCAACCGATAGAACAGATCCAGTCGAAACTTCCGGGAGCGGATCGCCGCTGGCAGATCGCAGTTCGTAGCTGCGATTACGCGCACATCGACGGGAATGCTCTGAGTGCCTCCAACGCGCTCGAATTCGCGTTCCTGAAGCACCCGCAACAAGGCAGCCTGAGTTTCACCCGGGATATCGCCGATCTCGTCGAGAAACATGGAGCCGTGGTTGGCCACTTCAAAGCGCCCGGCATGGCGCTGATTGGCGCCCGTGAAGGCGCCTTTCTCGTAGCCGAAAAGCTCGGCCGCCATAAGCGATGGCGGAGTAACGGCGCAGCTCATCCTTGCGAAAACTGACCTGGATCTACGCGATCTCCGGTGAATCGCCTGAGCGATCAACTCTTTTCCTGTCCCACTCTCACCCGTGATCAGGACGGTGGCATCGCTGGGAGCAACTCTCATAACCTGCGCCGTAACGCGGCAGATCGCCTCGGAGGCACCGACGATATCCTCAAACATGGACGTTGATAGAACCTCGTCGGAAAGGTCGAACGTTCTGCCTCTAGCATCATCTGTGAAACGATTGGACAAATCGAAAGCAGGCGATGCCGCGCTCACCATACGGCTCTCCTAACACCCACACCCCCCCTGCGACATGACTTCATCTGAACTGATTTTGGAACCAATTGCGCCTTCAAACATCCCCGGATCGAGCGGGTTCGTTCACTGGATAGAGAGGCCCAGATTCACTGAACAGAATAGCTTTGGAATACCGCTTTAGGGTTATGGCGATGATGGAGGACAGTTTAGCGCGGCGGAATCTTGATGCGCTTTCTTCCAAAGAGGTGGGCATCGACAGACCAGGCGCCAGGTCCCAGCATAGCCAGCCCAGCGCCCAATATTGCCAATGATATGTGGCTCCAAAGATCCCCGGAACGCCAGAAGGCGCCCCCCAACCCGATAATCGCCGCTACCCCGCCCGCGATGGGGGTCCACAATCCGGCAGCCAGCAACAGTCCGGCTGCGGCGTCAATCAGCAACATCAAAAAGTGGTGAGGTGACTCAACGAATCCGGTGACCCCGTCATGGAATAAGGCGGCTGCCGTGCCTAGCCGCAGGCAGAGAATGCCGATCCCGGGCCAGCCCGTGGCGAAAGTTGAGAATAAGCGCTGCAGGAACGGTCCCCATTGTTTAGGTTAAGAGGTCCGTCCGCCGGCCGTAACCCCCAAACGGGATCGCCGGTTCACTCTTTCGAGTGATCATAGCTCAATCATTCCGCGTCTCAGAGCCGTAGTGACGGCGTGGGTTCGGTCGTTGGCCCCGAGTTTGAGCAGGATGTTCTTCACGCGGCTCTTGACCGTATCCTCTGTAATGGATAGCTGAGAGGCAATCTCCTTGTTGGTGCAACCCGCGGAAATCAGCCGCAGAACATCGATCTCTCGTGACGTCAATGCCTCATCGCCGGCATGTGCGGCAACCTGGGCGGCCACTTCCGGAGACATAGTCTTGCGGCCGGCATAAACGGCACGGATGGTCTGCAAAAGTTCCTTATGGACCAGGTTCTTCATCACGTAAGCCTGAGCACCGGCCTTGAGTGCGCGGAAGACCTGAACATCGCCGACGTACGTCGTCAACACGATGATTCGCGCTTCGGGGAATTCATCGCGAATCGCGATTATCGCATCGATGCCGTTCATATCGGGCATCTGCAAGTCCATCAGTGTTACGTCCGGCAGGCATTCCCGGTATTTGGCGATGCCTTCACGCCCATCGCAGGCCTCGCCCACCAGCTTCATATCCGATTCCGTGGCGACCAGCGTGGCAATCCCCACCCGGATTAAGGGGTGATCGTCAACCGCGAGAATGCGAATCGGAGCGGGGTCCTGGCTCATAAGGTCGTCGCCTTCTTTCGAAACAGCCGAAAGCTTCGGCCGGAAAATGTCTGGTACGCGATGGAGGCAGGGATGCGCAGTTCCACTTCCGTGCCGGCTCCCAGTTCGCTCCAGAGATCCATGGTCCCGCCGATGCGCTGGGCGCGCTCGCGCCTACCGGGCAAGCCCCAGTGTCCGGCGCGGCCTTCGTCGCTGAGCACGCTCGCGGCAATGCCCCTTCCATCATCCCGAATCCGTACCCGAAGCTCCCGTTCGTCATATCGGATTTCCACTTCGATCCGCCGCGCCCGTGCGTGACGGAACGCATTGCGCAGCCCTTCGCCTGTTATCCGGTAAACTTCGTCCCGCAGGTTCGGATGCAGCACTTGTGGCGTACCCTCCACCTCTACCTGGAAAGTCGCTGGATCCTGGCTCGCGACAGAACTTGCCTGATGCGTTCCCTGATGCGTTGCGAGTTCCTCACCCAGGGCTGTCACCGCCGCGGCGAGGTCGTTGGTGACAACCGCGGACGAGCGTAACTCGTGGACCGCGTCGCGTGCTTCAGTGATCGCTTGAGCGGCATCGTCGAGAGCACTCTCCAGCGTTAGCTTGGCCTCGCCAGGGCGCGCTGGCAGCAGGTTGTCAACCGCCTGAAATCGGAAGATCAAACCGTGAAAACTCTGCAGCAGCGTGTCGTGCAGCGCGCGGGCAATGCGGGTCCGCTCCGTGACGCGCTCCTCCAGCCGAACATTGAATTCATGCGCGAGCCGGCGGAGGCGGTACCAATATAGCCCACAGAGCATCGCCAGCAATACGGCCACACCCAACGCCCGGAACCAGGCGGTTTGATAAAGAAAGGCCTCTTGCGTGACCTGATAAGTCATTCCCATGGGGTCCCAAACTCCGTCTCGATTGCTGGCCCGTACATGAAATGTGTGCGCACCGGGCGGCATCCCTGAGTACGTGGCTACATGACTGGGGGACGCATCCAACCAGTCATCGTCGACGCCGTCGAGCCTATACTGCATTCGTATTCTCTGCGGGGCGGAGAGTTCCACGGGATCGAAAGCGAGTTCCAGATGGCTGGTTCCGGGGGGCAGCAGCAGACGGTCGCCGGGACGTTGTGACTTCCGTCCTACCACCGTGTCCCGCACGTAGATAACAGGCTTGCCGGCGTCGCGCGGCAAACGCGGAAGGTCGATCATCGCCAGGCCCTGAACGGTGGTCACCCACAATCGGCCATCGCGAGTGAGGGCCATATGGGGGCCCATACCGGCATCAGTGCACTCGGCCGACCGCATGCCATCCGCGCGAGTGAAGATGGTGTAGTCAGGCGGCATCCCGCGATCTGGTTCCCATTGCTTGATGCGCCCGATACCCTCCCGTTCCGCCAGCCACAGCTCATTGGAAGTGGCGATCATGGCAAACGGGTGGCCGAGAGGAGGTAAAGCCACGGGCGCCTTGCCTCCCGCGATGCGGCTGACCCCGTCGCTGAACCTCATATAGAGATTGCCGCGATACTCGCCGAGTATGTCGGGCCAGCTACGGCTGATTATCGTGGAAAAGCGATCTCCCGCAAGCTTATCGACACCTGTTGCGGTTGCCGCCCAAAAGGTTCCCACGCTATCTTTGAAAACGCCGTAAACATGGATGTCGGACATGTCGGCGGTGGTGAAAGTCCGCAATTGACCGTCGCGCAGCCGCGCCAGTCCTCGCGAGGTCGCGAACCACAAAGAGCCATCGTGGGGGCTGAGAATGCCGTGAACCGTACTGCCCGGCAAAGCGGGAACGTTCAGGAACGGCGCCAACACGCCGTCGTGCAAACGAAAGACGCCGGCGCCAAATGTACCAACCAGCAGGTCGCCGTTGTCGTCTTCCGCCAGCGAAAAAGCGCAGTCGGCCCGATGGTCTTTGTCCGCTAGCGGGTGAAAGCGCTCTCCGTCGAACCAGGCGATGCCTCCGCAATTGGTGGCTACCCAGAGCTTGCCCGAACGAGTGGTCAATGCCGCCATTACTACGTTGCTGCGCAGCCCGTCATCGGTGGTGAACATGTGTACGGCGCGATCCTGGATGTGAATCAATCCGTCGCCATTGGTGCCGATCCACAAGCCGCCATCGCGATCGGCCAAAAGGGCGCGGCACTTTGCATCCGGCGCCACAGCTTCGAGCGCGCTTCCGCGAACGCGAAACACGCCGCCGTCACCGCCGGAAATCCAATAGTTCCCATTGGTGTCCTGATATGTTTGGAAGACGGCTTTGCCTCTGCCGCCGATATTGGTTCGAGACCCACTGAACTGCCGAAACAAGCCTTGCGCGGTAGAGAACCACACGGCGCCCTGCCGATCGGGAAACACATAAAACACCTGATCGGGCTTAATCCCCAATTGCTGCGCAACCTCCGGATGGTCGACCGCGCGCGCGCCGTCCCACTCTAAATACCCCTTCGAATTGGGCATGAGGATGTGGCCGTCCGGCGTTTCTTCGATGTGACTGACCTCGAATCCGCTGACCACCGGCGAGAAATCCGACGCGCCGTTCCATCCGTAGAGGCCGCGCTTGGTGCCTGCCCATAACGTGCCGTTGCGCCCCAAGAGAATCCTCCTAACAACGTCGTCCCCACGCGCGCCGAGATGATAAACAGTGATGCGTGGATCGCCAGGCTGCTCAAGAAGCCGCGGCGAGATACGGAATACTCCGGTGGACGTTCCAAGCCAAAGATCGCCATCCGGGCCCTCCGCCATGGAGTGGACGTTGACGGACAGTTTGGGGAAAGTCACCTGAGTGAAATGCTGACCGTCGAAGCGCGTCAGGCCGGCGTAGGTGGCAATCCATAAGAACCCATCCTTGGTCTGCAGGAGGTCATTGATGACATTCGCCTCCAGTCCATCTTCCGTGGTAAATGTAGTGCGGTGATAGCTGCTCGCTGGCGACTGCGGATCAAGGGCCAAGCCTGGGCGGGTGGCAGCCGCCAGAAGCGCCACAGCGAATGCGAGTTTCAATCGGCATCGAACCTGCATTCCGAATCCATCAAGATGATATCGCGCGGCCCGTTGTCCCTTCAATTTGCAGAGCCGGCCTCAGATGACAACTCGCGAGCCTCAAACCGGTACCGGTATTTGTCAATGCGCAAGCTCTTGATCCTGTATTCCAATGTCGTCCTCGGAACACCCAATCTCTTTGCGGCTCCATCCGGACCAGCAATGCGGCCCTTTGTTTCCGCAAGCGCCGCTTCGATGAGTTCTCGTTCCTGGTTCATCAGAGATGGCTGCAGGCCGGCCCCAGCCTCTCCTTTCGGCTGCAACCATGCCTCGTCCACCAAGAACGTGTCCGAATCGCAAAGGATGATGGCTCGTTCAATGACATTTTGAAGCTCCCGGATATTTCCAGGCCAGTGATAGCCTTCCAGAAGCTCCGCGGTCCGCTTTTCTATCCTTCGAATCCTCTTGCCCTCTTTAGCGGTGTAGCGTTCGATGAAATACTTGACCAGCAAAAGGATATCTTCCGGGCGCTCGCGAAGAGCAGGGACATGGATTGGAAAGACGTTCAACCGGTAGAACAGATCCAGACGAAACTTCCCGAAACTGATTGCCGATGGCAGATCGCAGTTTGTAGCTCCAATTACGCGCACGTCGACGGGAATGCTCTGAGTGCCGCCCACGCGCTCGAACTCGCGTTCCTGAAGCACCCGCAAAAAGGCGACCTGGGTTTCGCTGGGCATCTCACCGATCTCGTCGAGAAACATGGTCCCGTGGTTTGCGACTTCGAAGCGCCCGGCATGCCGCTGATTGGCGCCGGTGAAGGCGCCTCTCTCGTAGCCGAAAAGCTCCGCCGCCATAAGCGACGGCGGAGTGACGGCACAATTCATCTTTGTGAAAACCGCCCGGGATCTACGCGACCTCCGGTGAACAGCGCGGGCGACCAACTCCTTTCCTGTGCCACTTTCACCGGTGATCAGAACAGTGGCGTCCGACGGAGCAACTCTCCTCACCTGTGCGGTCACACGGCGGATCGCGTCAGAAGATCCGACGATGCCCTCGAAAATTGAAGCCGCAGCCGCCTGGTCGTAAAGGTCGAGGTCTTCCTGATCGAAGCTCTCGAATACTCCCGCAGTCGCGCTGGGGACCCGCAGGATTTGAGCCGTCGCCATCTGAAATCTCCTCTCGGCTTTTGATTGGCAATAGGACGGCCAAATGGAAAATATTGAAAACAAGATAGATCCCACGGTTTCCAAGGTCGTTAGATCACCAATTGGCGAGATTTGAACAAATGGCGACGATGCCTCGGGTTAGCGTGGGGCTTTGATCGAAGCTAACCTTTGAAGCGATGTTTGTTGATCTTCAAGGACCGAATTCTGGATTCCAGAGTGGATCTCGGTATCCCCAGTTTAACGGCCGCACCGTTCGGTCCGAACACTCTTCCTTGACACTCTCTTAATGCAGACTCGATCATCTCCTTCTCGTGAGAAGCCAACTTGTTGGAAAGGTCGGGTTGGCTCCTCGGCTCCTCGACGGGTACGCGCGTCAGCGAAAGCCACTTCTCATCAACTGAGAATTCCTCAGTCTCGCATAGGATGACGGATCGCTCAACGATGTTTTGCAATTCCCGGACATTGCCGGGCCAGGGATACTGTTGCAGCAAATCCAGACTCTTCTTGCTGACATGGGTTATCTTTTTACCGGCCTGTTTTGCGTAGCGATCTATGAAGTAGTGAATCAGCAGCGGAATGTCCCCTCTGCGTTTGCGAAGAGGAGGCATTTCCAGAGGAAAGACATTGAGCCTGTAGAAAAGATCGCTCCTAAAGGTACCTTCGTCGATCGCTTTTTGTAAATCCCGGTTGGTAGCGGCAACCACGCGAACATCGCAGCGAATGGGACGGCCACCGCCAACGCGCTCAAATTCGCGCTCCTGCAAAACGCGTAACAGTGCCACCTGAGTCTCGGCGGGAAGGTCTCCCACTTCATCGAGAAAAACCGTGCCGCCTTCCGCCAGCTCAAAACGGCCCACACGCCGCTGCATCGCGCCAGTGAAGGCGCCTTTCTCATGACCAAACAACTCTGAAGCGATCAAATCACGCGGAATGGTGGCGCAGTTGACGCTTACAAATACACCCGAGGAGCGATTAGACCTCTTGTGAATGGCGCGGGCGACCAGTTCTTTGCCGCTGCCGGTCTCGCCCGTGATAAGAACCGTGGAGTCGGTAGGAGAAACCTTGGCAATCCGGGAAATCACCACCTGCAGGGTAGCAGAGGTACCCACGATTTCCTCGAACATCGAAGCCTTGTCAATCTCCTCGCGAAGAGCAACATTCTCCTGCTGCAGTTTTTCCTCAGCGCTCTTGCGATCATCAATGTCCGTAGACGTAACATACCAACGCTTGACCTGTCCCTTGTCGTCGTGCAGCGGACTGTAATGATGTAAGAACCAGCGATAATTCCCATCCGCTCCACGCACCCGCAACTCCGACCCGAAAGCGGAGCCACTGCAGCCATTGGCATCGAAATCGCGCGCCCCCCGTTCCTGGTCGTCAGGATGAACGAACCAACTGGAGCGAAAGGAATGTCCGGGTGTTAGCCGCCACTCATCGAGACTACGGCCAACGTAATCGAGCACAACGCGGTTAGCATAAAGACGTTCCCCACCGGGTCCAAATACCGCAACGTGTTGAGGAGCGAGATCCAGTATTTGACGCAGCTCCATTTCCTGCTCCTGGATCTTTTCCTCGGCCGCCTTGCGCTCAGTGACGTCGGTCACAGCTCCGACAAACTCTCGGTCGCCGGATGCATTCTGTACCGCGTGAGCGATCGCATGGACATGCTTGACTCGCCCGTCAGGCAGCAGCAAACGATACTCATGTTCGAAGTCAGTTCCGGCCCGGGATGCGCCATCGAGCACCCGTTGCGCCAGCATCCTATCCTGGGGATGCACGCGCAGCACCACTGAATCG
>Ga0210388_10004994_pt1 | contig 10355 bp, 8 predicted proteins | sample IncBWC19OmetaG_FD_155485 | JGI IMG/M metagenome (GOLD analysis project Ga0210388, IMG submission 155485) | Forest soil microbial communities from Barre Woods Harvard Forest LTER site, Petersham, Massachusetts, United States - Inc-BW-C-19-O ...
CTTGTTCGCGACCAGGGATCTCGAGCGCAATTACCGCGTAAACCTCAACGTCATCGCGCTCGATGGCCGCCCGCGCGTCATGGGCCTCAAGGAATTGCTGCTGGAGTGGCTGACCTTCCGCAAGTCGACCGTGACTCGCCGCCTGAATCATCGCCTGGCGAAGCTGAACGCGCGCCTGCACATCCTCGACGGCATGCTGATTGCGTTCTTGAATCTCGATGAAGTCATCCGCATCGTGCGCAACGAGGAGGAGCCCAAGCCCAAACTGATCAAGCGCTTCAAGCTCACCGACGAACAGGCGGAGTACATCCTCGACACCAAGCTGCGCCAGCTCGCACGCCTCGAGGAAATGAAAATCCGCGACGAGCAGAAGAAGCTCGCGGAAGAGCGCGATGAGATTGAAAAGATTCTCAAGAGCAAGGCGCGTCTCACCAAGCTGGTGCGCGAGGAACTGATCAGCGATGCGGAGGAGTTCGGCGATGAGCGGCGCACGCGACTGGTGGAGCGCGAGGCCGCCCAGGCCATTTCGGAAACGGAATTGTTGACCAGCGAGCCGAGCACCGTGGTGCTGTCGCGCCTGGGCTGGGTGCGCGCCGCCAAGGGCCATGACATCGATGTGCGTGCGCTGAGCTACAAGAGCGGTGATGAATACCAGGCGTCCGCGAAAGGCCGCAATTTGCAGCAGGCGGTGTTCATTGATTCCACCGGCCGCGCCTATAGTTTGGATGCACACCAGCTCCCTGCGGCGCGCGGATACGGTGAGCCGCTGTCCGGCACGGTGGACCCGCCTGACGGCGCCACGTTTGCGGCGGTCCTGATCGGCGAACCGGACGACTTATGGCTTCTCGCAAGCGATGCCGGCTACGGCTTCGCCGTGCGCTTGCGGGAAATCTATGCCCGCAACAAGAAGGGCAAGTCGGTGCTCAAGGTGCCGGAAAATGCGCTGGTGCTGCCCGCGCAGCCTTTGGGCAACAAGGACGCGCTCGCGATTTTCGTCAACAACGACGGTGAGGCGCTGGCGTTGCCGGTGAACCAAATCGAAGAGATGACCGCCGGCAAGGGACAGAACTTGTTCGGCATACCCGGCAAGAAGTCCGCCGAGCGCGACGAATACCTGGTTGCGATGGCGGTGGTAGCGCCCGGCGAGGTTTTAACCATCTATAGCGGCAACAGCGCGCCGATGAAGCTCAAGTTCGAAGAGCTCAAGCAGTTCCAGGACAAGAAAGGCCAGCGCCGGCAACGGTTCTCGCGCGCCTACAAGCAGATCGATCGGCTGGAAGTGGCGGCGGGAGCGTAAGAAGACTCAAGGTCCGAAGGCAACAGGACCTTGAGTCTTCTTAACGCTCCCTGATGATTGCTTGAGCTGATTAATATCACATGCCGGTACTAGCGCTGCGGGCGAGGGGCGATACGCGATTTTCCGTCGTTCGAGTGCGCGTGGGGCCCATCGACCGGTGGCAGCCATTCGAAACTCGTCCTCCGTCACTGTGAGATTGAGCGGTCCAGCGTGAACGCAGTCCATCCGAGCCGCTCAAACTCACGGTGCAGAGGCCTAACGCTCGCCCGACATCGTCACGTCTTCGGGTGCATTCACGAAGTAGCCCTGGATGAATTCGATCCCCAGCTGCCAGAGCACCGCCATGGTGTTGGCGTCCTCGACGCGCTCGGCCACGGTTTCGATGCCCTTGCGCTTCGCAGCCTCGACCAATCCCTTCACGCGCTGCTGTTGGATTTGGTTGGTCGATAGGCCTTGCATCAGGGAGCCGTCGATCTTGATGAAGTTCATCTCGATGTCGTTGAGCAGCTTGAGCGGATCGCGTCCCGTGCCGAAGTGCTCCAGAGCGAAACGGAAGCCGAGCTTGCGCAGATTCTCCGCCAGCTCCTTCGTCTGCCGCACATACTGATTCGCGAGTTCCTCGGTAACCTGCATGCACAGTCGTTTGGGCTCGATCTTGAGCGACTTGAGCTGCTGATCGAGCCAGGCCAGCAGGCTTTTATCGAGCACCGTGTCCTTCGAGAGGCGCACAAAAATACAAGCTGCCTTGCGATTGGCGGCGAATGACATGGAGGCGCCGACCACCCAGCGATCGATGTTCTTCATCAGGTCATTGCGTTCCGCGGCGGCGATGAACTCCGCGGGCAGCACTTCGTTGCCTTGTTCGTCCAGCATGCGCACCAGCACGTCGAACATGCCCTTATCCTCGCCGAGGAGGCTCGCAATCGGCTGCTGCACCAGGCGAAAGCGATTCTCCATCAAGGCGCTCTTGATGTGCTTCACCCAGATCTTGTCGTAGGCCTGCACGCGGGTATCCGTATCGGCCTTGTCCACCACGTACATCTGATTGCCGCCGAGTTCTCGTCCGCGCCGCGTGGCACTCACCGCGTCGGTGATGGCGGCGCCGACATCCGGATTGGTCGGCGGCAAAAGTCCCAGGCCCACCGTGGCCGTGGCAGAGAGCGTTTTGTCCTCGAGCACGAAGACATGATCATGCACGCGCTTGACCACATTCTCGGCCCAGGTTTCCACGTCCTTGGCCGTGCCGCGTTCCAGCATGACCAGGATGCCGTTACCGCCGAACCGGCCGCACAGGTCGGTGGCCGTCAGTTGCGAGCGCAGCAATTCAGCCAATTGCGCCATGAAATCTTCGCTGGCGACCACGCCGATGGCATGCTGAATGTCGATGAAGCGGTCGGGCTTCATGTGGGCGATTTGGCGCACGCCGCCCTTCATGCTCTGCGCGGCGCGCTCGCGCATCGCGGCGACGACATAGCGCTGCTGCAGGAACTGGGTGGTGGCGTCGTTTTTGACCGCGTCGGCCAGCTGCACTTCCAGATCGCGGTCTTTCTTTTGCAGGGCCGCGATGGCGATGCGCACCGCCGGCTCGTTCTCGTAATCCGCCCGCGTCAGTGACAATTCCAGCGCGAGCGTCGAGCCGTCCGAGAGCAGCGCCTGGACTTTCAGGCTGTGGTCGCTCCACTTGCCTTGCAGGCATGCGACCAGGGCGCCCTTCAAAGCCGGATGCGTTTCCTGTTCGAACAGGTCCATGAGCGGCGTGCCGTTTAGGGCGTCGTTCTCGGAGTAGCCGAACAGTTCGAGCCAAGCGCGGTTGGCATCGACAATAATGCCTTCCTGCACGTGGGTAATGGCATCGGCGGAACCTTCGAGAAATTTTTGCAGCTGCTCGCGATATTCGCGCGCGGATGACAGGGTGCTCGACAGGGCGCGCTCCAATCGATGGGCGCGCAGCTCGCGGGAAGCGACGGCCTGCAAGCGGCTGCGATTCGCCAGGGTGACCACGTCCTGGCAGCCGAGGCGCATGGCTTCGGCGATGGCCGTCTCATCGACCGTCTGGCGCACGATGAGCACCGGCATGCCGGGCGCGTTCTGCTGCTTCACCTTCATGATGGAAGCGAGGTCCACATTGAGTTCTTCGGTGAAGACAATCAGCATTTCCGGATTGAGCTGCGTCAGGGCGTCGCCCAGATCGCTGGCGTCGGACAGCCAGGTGCAGTGCACCGGATGACCCGCTTTGCGCAGAGTGCTGTTGATCGCCTCGACGTGGTCCTGCGACCTCGCCATCACGATCATTGGTACTGCCCCCTGCTCGGTCACCGGAAATCCTCGTAATTTGGCCCAAAGTGTAACACCTTAGATTTTGACCATTCTGGGACAGGCGTCAAACCCCTTGCGCCCGGCTGGCCACAATCCGTGAGTGCGGCTATGATACGCGCCCTTCAATGCGAGGCCGTCGATGGCTACCTACAGCACGAACGAATTCAAAGCCGGTGTGAAAATTCTCATCGATGGCGACCCATACGCCATTGTCGAGAATGAAATGGTCAAGCCCGGCAAAGGGCAGGCGTTCAACCGGGTGCGAGTCCGCAACCTCAAGACCGGCCGCACGATTGAGCGCACCTGGAAATCCGGGGATACGGTGGAAGCGGCCGACGTGGTCGACACGGATATGCAGTATCTGTACAGCGACGGAGACTTTTTCCACTTCATGGTGCCGGAGACCTTCGAGCAGCTCACGGCCTCCAAGCAGGCGGTGGGCGAGGGCGCGCAATGGCTCAAGGACGGCACGATCTGTGTGGTCACGTTGTGGAACGGCGTGCCGCTCGTGGTGACGCCGCCGGCGCATATGGAGCTGAAAGTCATCGAGACCGACCCGGGCGTACGCGGCGATACCGCGACCGGCGGCTCTAAGCCGGCAAAGCTGGAAACCGGCGCCATGGTGCGCGTGCCGCTGTTCATCAACGAGGGTGAAGTCCTGCGCATCGATACGCGCACCGGCGAGTACTTGTCGCGCGGCAAGGGTTAGCCTCGGCACAGTTCTGTTAGGCATTCTCGATGCTGAACGCCATCGCATCGGCCAATCTGTCCGCTCCCAAGGCGATCGCGGCCAGCCGGTCAAATCCGAGCGCCACGCCCGCGCAGTCGGGCAATCCGCTCATCAGGGCCGCGAGAAAATTTTCGTCCAGCGGTGGCTGCACCTGTCCGCGCCTCGCACGCAGCGCGAGATCTTGCGTGAATCGAGCACGCTGCTCCTCGGGCCGCGCGAGCTCGTGAAACCCGTTCGCCAGTTCCAATCCATCCAGGTAGAGCTCGAAGCGTGCCGCCACGCTGGGCACTCCGGGTTTTAAGCGCGCCAGCGCCGCCTGGCTCGCCGGATAGTCGCACACGAAGCAAGGCTTGCCGCGCCCAAGGCGCGGACCCACGACAAGGCCCATCAATAGATCCAGTTTCGCATCGCGATCCAGTGTCGCATCGCAGTGAATTCCATGCCGCCGCGCCGCGTCCAGCAACTCAGCTTCGGTCGAATCGAACGCATCGACGCCGGCGTGACGCCGCAGCGCCTCGCGGTAGCTCAAGCGTTCGGCGGCGCCCAGCGTCCGCGCGGGCGCCAGCAGCTCACCGACCAGCGCCTCGACTTCTGTCATCAAGCCTGTGTCGTCGAGTCCAATGCGATACCACTCGATCAGGGTGAATTCCGGGTTGTGCCAGCGGCCGCGCTCCGCATCGCGAAACACCTTGCAGATCTGATAGATGTCGCCGCTGCCGGCCGCCAACAAGCGCTTCATCGCGTACTCGGGGGACGAGCAAAGGTAGCTGCGGCCCGGCAATCCGGCGATCTGGGTCGCCAGTGATTCGATTTGCGGATCGCTTACCGCGGCGGCGCTCAAGATCGGGGTCTCCACCTCCAGCACGCCGCGATGCTCAAAGAACGCCCGCGCCTTCTTCAGCATGCCGGCGCGCCGGCTCAAGGCGGCGGGCGTCGCCGTCGGCCGCCAGCTCACGTGAGCTCACCCAGCGATTCACCGAGCCTGACCGGCGCACCGGCCCGCAACTCGTCATGCCAGCGGGCACGATCTTTTTGAAATAGCAAAATCACCGTGGAACCCATATTGAAGCGGCCGAGCTCTTCGCCCTTGGCGAGCGAGACATCCTGAGGCGGCAGCGCGGTCACCGTGCGCCGAGGCGCGGGGGTGATATCGCCCGCCCACACCGTGGCGATGCTGCCTACATTCAAGGCCCCCACGAGGATCAGAGCGAACTCGCCGAATTCGCTGTCGAATAACGTCAGCACTCGTTCGTTGCGCGCAAAAAGGCGGGGCACCAGCGAGGCCGTAGCGGCATTGACGCTGAATAGATGCCCCGGAACATGGACGGTCTCGAGCAAGCGCGCGCGCAGCGGCATGTGGATGCGGTGATAATTGAAGGGGGCAAGGTAAATGGTGGCAAACGTGCCGCCTTCGAAATGCCTGGCCCAACCTCGCGAGGCCAACAGTTCCTCGAGGGTGTAATGCCGACCTTTGGCTTGCAGCAGGCTGGCGCCGTCGATTTTGCCGGCCTCGCTGATCGTGCCATCGACAGGGCAGGCAATCTCGCGGGGCCCCATCGCCCAGGAGCGGACGTCGGGTTTCAGCGCGCGCGTGAAGAACTCATTGAAACTGCCGTACCGGAAGGGATCGGGTTGCACCGCCTCGGTCATGTCAATCGTGTAGAGCCTCAAGAAACCACGGATCAGCCAATTCTTGAACCAGGGTGCGCGCGCCCGAGTTGCGCGCAACACCAGCCGCGACAGGGCGTGCTGCGGCAGCACGTACTGAAACCAGACGAACAGCCTGCCGGACGTCACGCGCGGCCGGTCACGATGCGCCGAAAATCGCTTTGCAGGGCGTCAACCGTGAACGGGCCGGTCAAGATGGCAGCGACATTGCCGGCTGGATCGATCACGAAGATCTCGGTGGAATGATCCACGATGTAGTTACCGTTCGCCGCGTACTGGATGTTGACCGCGATGCCCCATTTTTTGGCGAGCGCTTCGATGGCCGGCTGGTCAGTCGCGGTGAGGCCGATGAACCCTGGATCGAAGTTGGGCACGAATTGATCCAGCTGTGCCGGCGTGTCGCGTTTGGCGTCGACGGAGACGAAAATCACCTGCGGCGGCGCCACGGTTTTAGCCGCCCGCAGCTGCTTTTCCAGGGCGGCGAGCGTCGTCAGCGTCGTCGGACAATAGTCGGGGCAATCGGTATAACCGAAGAACATCAATGACCAATGGCCGCGCAGATTCGCCGCTCCAAAGCTGCGGCCCTGGTTGTCGATCAGGCTAAAATCCGCCAGCGGCCGCGCGGGGGCGAGTATCGTACCGCTCGCCAGTACGAGCGGGGGCTTCGGCGACCAGATGCTCGCCGCGACGAAGCCTCCGGCCGCGAGAACACACACAAACACCAAGGACCATAGTTTCGATCGAACCGTCATGCCGAGATTATCCCACACAGCCGCGAAACAAGTCCGCGCAACAGAACGAGTTGCCGCAACCCGACGAGGTCGCGCAAGCAAAGCGCTGCACGCGCCCGAGAGCGTCGGCGCGGCTATTCTGCGCTGCGCGCGCGCGCTGCGTGCCGCACGCGTGCATTTCGGTCATGGCACCGGCAACGCGCGCGACGAGGCGGCTGAGTTGGTATTCTTTGTCGCCGGACTGGCGCACTCCCTCGGCGCCGGCGCCTACCCCTTGGAACTCCCGCCGCGCCAGGTGGCGCGTATCGACCAACTGCTGCAGCGACGCATCGCGGAGCGCATCCCGCTGCCTTATCTGACGCATCGCGCGTTTTTCGCCGGGCTCGAACTCTATGTCGATGATCGCGTGCTGGTGCCGCGCTCGCCGATCGCCGAACTCGCGATCAATCGCTTCGCACCGTGGATCCGTGCGCCGCGCGTGCGCCGCATCCTGGACATTGGTACCGGATCCGGCGCAATCGCGCTCGCCTGCGCCAAGGCTTTTCCGCTGGCGCGAGTCGATGCGGCCGACATATCTGTGCCGGCGCTGCAGGTGTGCCGGCGCAACGTGCGCCGGCTTGGCCTCGGATCGCGTGTCCGGGCGTTGCGATCCGACTATTTCAGCGGCGTTGCCGGCCGTCGTTACGATATCATCGTGAGCAACCCGCCCTATGTGGGGCGGCGCGAGATGCGTGCGTTGCCGCCCGAGTATCGGCACGAGCCGAGGTTGGGCTTGGCCTCAGGCGCGGATGGCTTGGATTCGGTTCGGGCAATTTTTGCCGAGGCGCGATCCCACCTCGAGGATGACGGCATCTTGGTCGTGGAAGTCGGCAATACCGAGACGGCTCTGCTCAAAGTTTTTCCGCGCCTGCCGTTTGTTTGGCCGCGGATCGCGATGGGTGGAGAGGGCGTATTTTTGCTGCATGCACGTGATCTGGATGCGGCCGGAGAGAAGCGGCGTGGCGGGTAATACTTTCGGGCGGATTTTCACCGTGACCAGTTTTGGCGAGAGCCATGGCCCGGCGCTGGGTTGCGTCGTGGACGGCTGTCCCCCGGGACTTGAAATCACGGAAACCGAATTGCAGGTCGACGTCGATCGTCGCCGCCCCGGAACCTCCAAATTTACCAGTCAACGCCACGAGCCTGACACCGTGCGCATTCTATCGGGCGTGTTCGAAGGTAAGACCACGGGCACGCCGATCGCACTCCTGGTTGCAAATGAAGATCAACGCTCGCGCGACTACGAGAAAATCAAAGACCGATTTCGCCCCGGACATGCCGACTACACCTATCAGCAAAAATATGGCTTTCGCGACTATCGCGGCGGCGGCCGCTCCTCGGCACGCGAAACCGTCGTGCGCGTCGCCGCAGGCGCCATCGCACGCAAGTATTTGCGCGAGCGTCAGCGCATCAGCATCCATGGATATTTGGCACAGTTGGGGCCCATCGTGTTGCAACCGGTCAATCCTCAGGCTGCCTATGAAAATCCGTTTTTCTGCCCGGACCCGGGCCGCGTACAAGAGCTCGAAGACTTCATTTGGCGCATCCGCGAAGCAGGGGATTCGATTGGCGCGCGCGTTACCGTGATCGCCAAAGGGGTGCCTCCCGGCTGGGGCGAACCGGTGTTCGAGCGCTTGGATGCCGACTTGGCGAGCGCCATGATGGGCATCAATGCGGTGAAGGGCGTGGAGATCGGCGCAGGTTTCAAGTCGGTCGAGCAGCGCGGCTCGGAGCATCGCGACGAAATGACTCCGCAAGGCTTCAAAAGCAATCACGCGGGCGGCGTGTTGGGAGGCATCTCTTCCGGCCAAGACATCGTCGTGAGCCTGGCGCTCAAACCCACTTCCAGCATCGTCCTGCCGGGTCAAACCATCAATATTCATGGCGAGCCGGTCGAGGTAGTCACCACCGGGCGCCACGATCCCTGCGTCGGCATTCGCGCAACGCCGATCGCCGAGGCCATGTTGGCACTGGTGTTGATGGATCATTGCTTGCGGTTCCGCGCGCAATGTGCGGATGTGGTGTCGCCCACGCCCGTGATCACCCGATGAACGCCCCGGCTGCTTTGCCGCGTGTTGCCGTCGTCGGCGTGTCGAGCTTGATCGGTGCGGCGGTGATCGATGAATTGCGGCAGCGAAAGATTGCGCTCGCCGAACTGCACGCCCTCGATGATGAACGCAACGCCGGTGCACCGGTCGCCGAAGACGAGACGTTGACGGTGGGCGATGTCGCCGCGTTCGATTTCTCGCGTGTGGACCTGGCGTTTTTTTGCGGACGCGCGGCGCTCTCGGAACGCTATGCGCAGGCCGCCGCGGCGCATGCGTGGGTGATCGACGGGTCGGCGGCGTTTCGCATGCGCGCCGAGGTACCCTTGGTGGTGGCTGATGTGAATGCATCGGTGCTCGACGCGGTAGGCAAGAGTGGCCTGATCGCGCTTCCCGGGAGCGCGAGTGTGGCGCTCGCGACCGCGCTTGCGCCTCTGCACCGGCTGGCCGGCCTCAAGCGGGTCGAGGTGGCGACCTATCAAGCAGTCTCGGGCAGTGGGCGCGGTGCCATGGAAGAACTGGCCGGCGAAACCGTCGCGATGCTCAGCGGCAAGAAAGCCAAAGGCAGGGCCTTCGGACGGCAAATCGCCTTCAACGTCATTCCCGTGGTGGACACCTTGGAGGCGGACGGTGTGTCGCGCGAGGAACGTCGCTTGTGGGAAGAGACGCGGCGGGTGCTGAATTTGCCCTCGCTCGAAATCAACGCCACCGCCGTGCGAGTACCGGTTTTCTTTGGCCATAGCCTGGCGGTGCATGCCCATTTTGAGAGGGCCTTTGACCTTGGGGATGCCCTGAAAGTGCTGCAGCGCGGGAGCGGTCTGGACCTCATCGATCCCGAATCGATTGCCGAATTTCCGACGCCCGCCACACTGGCCACTGAGCCGGATCGGGTATATGTAGGCCGCGTGAGGGCTGATTTGACGCGTGATCGAGGTCTAAATTTTTGGGTGGTGGCGGATAATGTTCGGAAATGTGCGGCGCATAACGCAGTTTCAGTGGCCCAGATTTTGGTAAATAGATCCCAGTGAGATATAGTTATTGGCTTATGTAAAAGGCAAGTGAGAATTCGCTTCCAAGCCCTTAATAGCGCAATGAACTTTGTTCGCTCGCTTGCCACCAGAATTCTGGGAGTAGAAATGTTTGTGACCCTGCCTCGCCTCGTGCTGATGGCGTGCCTGCTTATCCCATCTTTGTCGTGGGGCTTAGGCCTGGGTGAAATACACCTGAACTCGTCGCTGAACGAGCCAATGAATGCCGAAATCGACCTGATTGCGGCCGGACCTGAAGAATTGGCTGCCTTGCGGGCTTCGCTGGCTCCCAAGGATGCCTTCACCCGCTATGGCATCGATCGCCCGCCCTTCCTGTCAACGCTGACTTTCAAGGTCGGCAAGAGCAAGGACGGCCGCGATGTATTGCTGGTGCGGTCAACCGACTCGATTCCGGAACCGTTCGTGACGTTCCTGGTTGAGGTCAATTGGGCCCGCGGGCGCCTCATGCGAGAGTACACCGTGCTGCTTGACCCGCCGGTC
>Ga0210388_10004995_pt1 | contig 10355 bp, 7 predicted proteins | sample IncBWC19OmetaG_FD_155485 | JGI IMG/M metagenome (GOLD analysis project Ga0210388, IMG submission 155485) | Forest soil microbial communities from Barre Woods Harvard Forest LTER site, Petersham, Massachusetts, United States - Inc-BW-C-19-O ...
ACCGAGAGATCCGGTCTTTGCACACCCTCGCCGCTCCCAACGTAAATAATGTTCGGATCCGACGGCGCAAGGGCTATCGCTCCAATCGATCCGGTGGGCTGGTCGTCGAATATCGGATGCCAGGTACGCCCGATATCGTCGGTCTTCCAGACCCCGCCATTTGTCGCAGCCACGTAGAATACATTGGGCTGAGAGGCGATGCCGGCAGCGGCGATGGTGCGTCCGCCGCGAAACGGTCCAATCATCCGCCAGCGCAGCCCCGAAAGGTCCGGAGCGAGTGTCTGGGCAGCTAACGGAAGTACAAAAAGCAAGTAGGCGAATCGATGCACGGAAGATCGAGTTTATCATGGGAACGGAAGACGGTTGCTGGTTTCTGGTTCCTGGTTTTTGGTTGTCGACAATTCGGGAGCGAGAAACCAGAAACCAGGAACTAGGAACCAGCAACCATCTTGGCCCCCATCCTCATCTTCGCCCTCACCTACCTGGTCCTCGCGATTGGCCGTCTACCCGGCCTCCGCGTGGATCGCACTGGCGCGGCCATCATCGGCGCCAGCCTGATGGTAGCCGTCAACGCGCTCACCTTGCCCCAAGCGCAGCAGGCCATCAATTTCGACACCATCATTCTGCTCTTCGGAATGATGATCGTGGTCGCGAATCTCCAGCTATCCGGCTTCTTTTCGTTGGTGGCCGAGCGCGTGGTCGAGCATGCCCATCGGCCCGTCCTGCTCCTGATCGCCATCGTGGCTATCGCCGGTTTCTTCTCCGCATTTTTCGTTAACGACACCATGTGCCTGGTGCTGACTCCACTGGTCCTCGAGATTACCGAAACCCTCCGCCGCAATCCGGTTCCTTACCTCCTTGGCGTGGCTATGGCCTCCAACATCGGGAGTGTCGCCACCATCACCGGTAATCCGCAGAACATGATGATCGGTAGCTTCTCCGGCATTCCCTATTCCCGCTTCCTGGCCGCGCTGGCCCCGATTGCGCTTGCTGGGCTGGTTCTCACCGTGCTCGTCATCTTCTTGGCCTACCGCGCCGAGTTCGCATCGCGCGCTCGTGTTAACGTGGCCAAACGCTCAGTTCGCGTGGATCGCCCACTTATGTGGAAAGCCATCGTCGCTTCGATCGCGATGATCGTCATGTTCTTTTCCGGGTGGCCGGTTCCCAAGGTGGCTGTGGTGGCTGGCGCCCTGCTGCTCATCACGCGCCGCGTGAATCCGGAAAAAGTTTACCGACGCATCGATTGGAGCCTGCTGGTAATGTTCGTGGGCCTCTTCGTCGTCACTGCCGGAGTGGAAAAAACCTCGCTCGAAAGGAATCTCGCAGCCTTCGCCGGACAAATCCATCTGGACAACGTCTTCCTGCTGAGCGCCTTCTCCGCGGTGCTCTCCAACCTGGTGAGCAATGTTCCCGCAGTGCTGGTCTTCAAGCCGTTCGTCGCTCACCTCCAGAACCCCACCCAAGCCTGGCTGACTTTAGCCATGTCGTCAACGCTCGCGGGAAACTTGACCGTGCTTGGATCCGTAGCGAATCTCATCGTCATTCAACAGGCGCGCCGCAAAGTCGCCATCGGCTTCTGGGAGTACTTCCGCGTGGGCGCGCCGCTCGCCATCCTGACCATCCTGCTAGGCGCGTTTTGGATTCAAACATTTCATCCGTAAAATGATCTATCCTGGATAGGTGATGAATTGGCTCGCGTTCGTGCTCGGTCTCGGCTCCGGCGGCTTCATCGCCTGGCTCTGGATGCGCGCTCGATTGGCTCGCTTGGAAGCCGTTCAGCAGTTCGCCGACAATTCCGCGGCCAAGCTCAACGAGACATTCCAATCTTTAGCAGACGCAGCCCTCAGATCGAATCAAGGGGCATTTCTCGAAGCCGCGCGCGCCCAAATGACCGGTGACCTGACCGCAAAACAGACCGCCATCGAAGGCGTGGTCCGGCCCCTGAACGATTCGCTGGCTCGCCTGGAAACTCACGTCCGCGAGCTGGAGCGCGCCCGCGCCACCGCGTTCGGAAGTCTCGGCGAGCAATTGCAGTCCCTGGCTAGGGAGACATCCACCCTGTCCACCGCCTTGCGTTCTCCTCAGGCCCGTGGCCGCTGGGGCGAAGTAACGCTGCGGCGCGTGGCCGAGCTGGCGGGCATGGTCCCGAATTGCGATTTCCTCGAGCAGGAAACACGCGAAGGCGACGGCATCCGCATCCGCCCGGATATGATCGTGCGCCTACCCGGCGATCGGTCGCTGGTGGTGGACGCCAAAGTTCCCCTAACTGCGTACCTGGAAGCCGCGGGCGCCAGCGATGAGCCATCGCGGCGTGCGTTCCTGCAACGTCACAGCCAGCAGCTGGCAGAGCACGTCCGTCAACTGGCCAGCAAACAATATTGGAGCCAGTTCCAGCCCGCGCCGGAATTGGTGGTGTTGTTCCTGCCTGGCGATCATTTCTTCAGCGCCGCTCTCGAAGCCAACCCCGATTTGATCGAGGACGCCCTGGCGCGCAAAGTAGTGATTGCCACTCCCGTCACGCTGATTTCAATCCTGCGAGGCATCGCCTACGGCTGGGGGCAAGAGCAATTGGCTGAAAACGCCGAAGCCATCCGCTCCGTCGCGTCCGAACTCTACGATCGCGTGCAACTGGTGCACGATCATTATGCGGACACCGGCCGCCTGCTGGAAAAGACAGTCGAATCGTACAACCGCTCCGTCGGATCGTGGGATTCCCGCCTGGTGCCAGCGCTGCGCAAAATGCGTGAGCTAGGAGTTTCAAGTGGCGACGAGCCGGAAGCGCCGGAACAAATCGATCTATTGCCCAGACGTCCCCGCGCCGCCAGCGGTTTCTAGTGGCGCAGGCACTCTTGCCTGCTGCGTCGGCACTCATGCCGACGTCCGCCTAACACACCGACATATCAATAACGTCGAACGAAAACCGCTCCGGAGGCAGGCACGAAACCGGATTCGGACTCAAGTGCGCCCACGTCTGATAAGCCGTAGAAGCAACGCTGGAGTTCAGATAAAACAAAAACTGGTTCGAGAAACAGGAAATCGGCGGCGGTTGGCGGAACGTCAACCGCAGACCGACGGCTTGATCCAATTCCACGCCCACGCTCGACACCGCCTTATCGCCCAGCAGCGTTACGAAGCTGGAGCGGCCGGCGTGCGGCCAAACATCCGGACGCAGCAGATTGCGCAATTCCAGCCGCGTTCCAAATGTGATTTCGCATTGCCGGATCCATTCCAGAATGCTGTCACCCCACTGCCACTGCGTGACCAGATGTAAATACTGATCCACCATGTTGATGGCCAGATCCATCTTGCGCCGGTCAAATTCAGATTCGTACTCAGCCAGACCTTCGATGGCTGGAATGGGGATCATCTCCTCGGAGTCCACCAGATCGTTAGCCATCCCCACTACCCGATCCAATCGACGTACTTTCGGGGCCGTCCGTACCAGCAGCGGAGGCAGCTCATGCGTCTTCTCGCCCGGTACCTCAACGAACTTCCGGTCTCCAAGAATGTCCATACGCCCTGCTTAACTCACTTATCGTCAACGAGGTTCGAAAACTTGAACCCGTCTGTTATACCTCTGTTATAAAGACGCTGTTACCTGCTGAGCCGTTTCAGCGCCCCCTTGCGGCGGACATGACCCCGAGGGGATTTAAAACAATTTACCAGGATTTGTTCTAACTTGTAAAGAGGAATCTTTACAACATCATGGGATGCCCCAGCCAGGCTATCCAGAAAAGCAGTACCATCCCGCCCAGGTACACAAAGAAAACGCCAGATGTATAGGAAACCTGCGCCGCTTCCGGACGCCCGGACCGTCCCATCCAGTACCCGAACAAAGGCAGTACCTGCAACGCGTGCATTCCAGCAAAATGCGCCACTCGCAGGTCGCCGTGCGCGCGGCTCCAATTCACGAACGGCAGCCCCGCGCCACCGTCTGGCGCGCCTACGGTGTGCGATCCGTGGATCACCATGAACACACCCTCCGCCGCCGCCAGCAGGAACAAAAGCAGCCCGAATCGAATGCCCCACAGATATGCCAACGGCAGATCGGGATGATCCACAAAGAACAACACGCACACCCAAACGATCATCACCGTGTTGACCCCGATCACTGCGCCCATCGCGGAAAAGATAGCGGCGTCCAGCGGCGTCGCCATATTGAAGTGCGACGGCACGCCGCGCGCCGATTGCAGCGTGATGCCGATAATCTCCGCCACCATCGTCATCGCAACCACCCAGCTGATAATCCGGACCGCACGGGTCCGCCCGGTCAGATAGCGGAGGAACCAGGCCAGGGTCCATACATAGATCGCGATCGAGATGCTGAACTTGACCGGCTTGATCCAGGGATTGATGCCGAGAATTGTCCGCGAGTCGAACGCCACGCCGAGCATCAGCGCCACGGCCAGAATCCAGTGCATCCAGCCGATCACCGCCAACACGGGATTGCTCTCGTAAAGCTGGCGAAGCGCGCGTGTCATATAATCGCGGACCACCCGCGCAACGAGGTCCGAATCATGAACCAGGTTAACAATCCCACCGGACCGAAAAGAAAAGTCAGCAGCAGGCATGGAACTACGAACCCGTGCGCGATTCGCAAACGGCCGGAATCGCGTACCAGCCAGGACCCGGTGAACAGATCGAAAGCCAGATAATGAATCCAGCCGGCTAGAAGCAAGTACGGATTTTCGAAGAGTTTCGAAACCTGCGCCAGCGATCCGAAGCCGCCGCCGCTCTCACGAAAATGAAGAACCACCAGCGTCAGGTACACCGCCGCGAGCGCAAGCGGAAGCGCCAGTGCGGCAATCCTCTGTGTCCACCGCCAGCGCGGCGCAAGCACCAGCAACAGCCAGCCAGGCAACACGATAAAGTTGCAAATCGAGAACAGCTGCTCCGCGGGCATCTGTAGATTGTGTCATACTCAACCGAAGTTTGAGCAATGAGTGGGACGACCCCAGCCCGAGTTGGGCCAGGAAGGGCCCGCTTCGAGACAAACAACGCCCCACCTCATTAGCAGCGTCGGCCGTGCCGAAAAGGGACACTGAAGAGCCCGGCCGTAATTGCGCTTGAACCTTCTGGTTGGCTGTCAGAAGGAAACGCGCAAACCGATCTGAATGATTCGCGTGTAGTTCGCCGATGCACCCGCTCCACCTAGCGTCGCCGCATTATACTGGCTGTTCAATACGCCAAAGTTAGCTGGGTTCTGAAGGCTGTAACCACCTGCGTCACCGGAGTTGTCCTGCCACTCCATGTGATTGGTCACGTTGAACGCCTGCACGAAGAGCTGAGCGCCCACGCGCTCCGTGAACCGGGTGTCCTTTGTAACTCCCAGATCCAGGTTGTAGCGCGAAAGTCCACGCATGATACCCGCGCCGCCGCTACGTCCATCGACGCCCAGGATAAACGGGCTGAACTCCGAGTAAATCTGCGCCGGATTCGAAAAGAGGTTATTGTTGGCCCCGCCATTCGACAAGTTCCCATTTGTGGCAATGGCCCCATTTCCCACCACACCGAAGTTCGTCCCAATGCCGATGGAGCTGGCCTTGACACCGACCGGTATGGCAGTGGCGCTCAGGTTTGCGTCGTTGGGATTTTGTCCTAATTCCTGGCCGGACCCGGTGGTGATGGTAAGCGGCAGACCGCTTCCATACGTGAAGATCGGCGAAATCGACCAGCCGCTGATGATCCTGCTCAGAACCGGATTGGCGTTGTTCCCCCAGCGCTTACCCTTGCCGAATGGCAATTGATAAGTACTCAGCAGATTAAAGGTAAACTTCCGGTCGAAGAACTGCGGACCGTAATCGGTGTTTAGGTTGAAGGGGTCGCTGACCGCGGCTAACGTGTAGGATTGGCCGAAACCAGCGATGCCCAGCGCGTGGGAGTAAGTGAAGTTGGCGTTCACGGTCAATCCCTCTGAATAGCGCTTCTGCAACGTCACTACCATGGCGTTATAGTTCGAGTAGCCTTCTGAAGTGTACGCGTAGCAGTAGAAGCATTGCGTGCTGGTGGGAAGCGCTGGGCCGAAGGCTGTCCAGTGGGTGTCCAGGTCACTCCATAGGGTATTGACCGATTGCGTCAGGATTTGACCCGATTGGGTGCTCGCCACCGCAGCCGTGCAACTTGAATATCCACTGCAAAAGCTGCTGCCTTTCAAGGCCGTCTCAAAGAACGGCTGGGGAGCAATGTTCTTGGCGCCGGAAGCCAGCGCATAATACATATTTTGATAGGCCTGCGTAAAGCTCTGGCCGCCCGCCTTCATCATGCTGGGGACGTCGGCAAAGTCGACGCCGGCATAAAGATTGGCGGCATACGTTCCCACGTAGCCCACCTCCAGGATCATGTTGCCCTTGAGCTGCCGCTGGATGCTGATGTCAATCTGGTCAGTTCGAGCCGGTCTCCAGTTCTGATCCAGCGATTCAACCAGAGTCGCATAGGGGGCGTTGGCTCCCGCCACCGTTCCCGGAATCACCGGAACAGGTAGAGTTGGCGAGATTGCGCCCACCGGCGGATTCGTGCCGTCCACGCCAATGCGGTACGCGTTGGCCGGAGTTACTACGCCCGTTCCCGTGCACGTGCCCGCTGTGTTCGGATTCTGGCAACCCACCGGCTGCAGGAATCCGTCGCCCAGCACCGACGTCGACACCAACCCCGCCGCCAGGCTGCGCGAGAAGAATCGGGCATAGCCGGCACGGAACACGGTGGACTTGTCACCCAGGATCTTGCCCAGCCAGCCGTCCTTCACTTCCGGATTCCAGGCCACGGAAACACGCGGTCCAAACCCGCCATAGAACGGCCGGTAGGGGTACTTGTTGCCCGGCGCAATGTCTTGCACCGGCGTAAAGCCCAACGCCGGATTATAGACTTGGCCATTGTTCGCAGCTCTCTCCACAGCTTGGTAATATTGAGTCGCCGTGATAACCTGCCCCGCCGCGTTGGTCAGAACGTCTTGCGCGCCATTTTCATCCACCGGCGGCATTTGCAGGGTCCAGTTCAGACCGTAGCTGATAGTGAGGTTCGGCCTGACCTTCCAGGAATCGTTCATAAACAGCGCGTAGGTCTGGTCAGTCACAAACGAACGAAGCGGAGTACCCAGAGGATTCAGTGACAAGTTGGCTCCCGAGCGGGTGGCTACCACGCTGGTTGCCGAAACAATGCCCGCCAACTCTGAGTAGAGCCCCGTCCAGGAACCCACTTCCGAGGACGGAAGGCAGTTCGTCACCACGCTACCGGTGCATGCCACAGGCTCGAAAGCCGGAGTAAAGTTGACGCCGCCATTGCTGACGTTGTCCACCAACTGCGTGAGTCCGCCCACCACGTTGTCATAGCGGTCGAAATGCCAATGGTCATGGACAAACTCGCCACCGAACTGGAACAGATGCGTTCCCTTCAGCCAACTAAGCGTGTCGCGATAATCATAGTCGTGGCCATCCCACAGGCGATTGCGTGCGTCCTGCGTGTCCACATTGACGGGAATCAGGGCCTGCGTGGTTTCGCCGCCGATTTCAACGGCTCCGTTGAGGCCCGCAAGCTGCGGCTCAGCGCCGGCGCGCAGATACTGCCACTGGTTCCGTGTGTAGCTGATGTGGCCTTCATTCGTTAGATTCGGCGTCAGGGTGCCTGTGATTCCGGTCACTAAATAGCGCGGGCCCAACGGAAACTGCGAGGCGGTTGCCGGCGTGCCTAACGTATCGCCGGGAAGCAGACCGCCGATGTCCACCTGGTTGGTGGTCGGGTTACTCTCGTCGAAGTACCGATAGCTCGCAAAAAAACGCCACTTCATGCCGAAATCGTGATCCAGGCGCACCACTCCGAAGTCGTTGGATAGCGGGTACGACAAGTTCGAGAGATAGCCGCAGGTATTCAGCGTGTCGCCGGCGCCCACCAGGGTATTGCATTGCGGCATGTACTTGTTCCAGATTGCGCTCACCGTCGGACTGATGCCCAGGCCGCGCGGATCGCAAGGCTGCCCGCCGGTGGCGCCGCACGCCGTCGAGGTGGCCAGATTATATTGAATGATGTTACCGGCCGCGTCACGCTCCTGAATAATCCCCTCCCGGAACAATTGCGAAGGAACGGTTCTCTCGTAGGGCCCGGAACGGGGATATCGTTCCCCTTCGTAATTCGTGTAGAAGTACGTCCTGCCTCCCAGGAACGATGGCCCCACCGGTCCGCCAAATGATCCGCCGAACCGGTTGTAGTGGGATTTCGGTTTGCCGCTGTCCGTGAAATTATTGAACCAGTCGTTCGCTGACAGCACATCCGATTGGAAAAAGTCATACGCCGAGCCATGAAACTGATTCGAGCCGCGCTTGGTGTTCAGCAACATCTGTCCGCCGCCCGAAAGGCCGAAGTCAGCGGTCATGTTGTTGGTATTAACCCGGACTTCTTCGATACTTTCCATCGGCGTTGGGATCACCGCGGAGCGGCTCCCGACGTATACCCCGTTATCGCCATCGAAATCGCTGGTCGCATTTCCGCCATCCAGCAGGTACGTATTCTGGTCGGACATATTGCCCGCAACCTGACCACTGGTAATGTTGTCTTGCATGCCGCCCATGGTCGGCGCGACGGTTGGTTGCAGGAACAACAAACCACCCGCATCGCGATTGATGATGGGAAGATCCATCATGCCTTCATTGGTGATGGTTTGGCCCATGGTGGAGTTCAAGGTCTGTAACTCCGCGCCGGCCACCGTCTTTACTTCCACCACTTCGCTGATCTGGCCCACTTCCAATGTAATGTCAACGGTGGTGGCCTGACCGACCAGTACCACTTGATCCTTCACCTCGGCCTTACTGAATCCGGCCTTGGACACAACGATGCCGTATTTCCCGGCCACGACGTTGTTGAAGATGTAGAGACCCGCTGCATTGGTCTGGGTCGTAATGGGGATGTTGGTGCTTAGATCGGTTAGCATGACGTCCGCGCCACCAATCACAGCGCCGCTGGTATCCGTCACTCGCCCAGTTACACTGGACGCTCCGACCGTGCCTTGCCCTAGAAGCAGAGCAGCCGACATCAGAACGCAAAGTGTCCACGTCAGACAACACGAAAGCTTTCTCATATACCCCTTTCCCCTTTTCCAAACAGTCTTGCCAACGAATCTACGAGAACTCAGGTAAAGAACAAAACCTCAAACCTGGAAATCAACTAACACGACCCTGTTGCAAATGATTTTGCGCCTGATCTATGCCACGGTCGCGCAGATTCTGGCTGGCTTGAGCATGTTTAGACGGCAAGAGATGGAATCCACAATTCGGAATCGGATTCCAAAATTCAGAGTTCGGAATTCAGAAGATGGTAGCAAGCCCGGTGCTCATTCTTCAGCAAATTAGGTCTTCTCAACTGGAAAATTTCGAGCGATAATAATCCCAACGAGTGGGGGGGATTTGAGTGTGAAAGAGCTTCAAGAAGGCCCAGGCCTGTCTTTAGCTGCAGGCTCATCGAAAGTTTCGGACAAGCTGTTCATCCGTTTGCGAACAGACCCGGCGGGAGTAGTGGAAGTTCCTGCCCGCCAACATATCACCATCGCGATCCACGTCGGACGCTCCGTTCTGGTGGAATGCAAAAGAGGTGGAATCACTCATCGCGGAGTGAGCGTGCACGGTTACTCCGACATTATTCCCGCAGGCACTCCCAGCCGTTGGGAAATGAAGGAGTCGGATACGGTCCTGCTGTTGGGCTTGACGCAAGCCCTGATAAGGAACGTCGCGGAGGCAGCGGGGCTCGACCCGCGCCACGTGAAAATCGTCAATCGTTTCCAGACGCGCGATACCAAGATTGAACACATCGGGTGGGCGCTGAAAGAGGAGATGGAGACCGGCTATCCAAATGGACGCCTGTATATTGAGAGCCTGGCGCAGGCCCTTGCCGTCCATCTCTTGAACCGGCATTCCTCCCATTCACGCGAAATGACGTCTTCCAATGGAGGCATCTCAGGCCGCCGCCTGAAGCAGGTTCTTTCCTATATCGAGGACAATCTCGGTCAGGATTTATCGCTGCAGAGTATAGCCGGAGTCTCAGGTTTGAGCGCTTCTTATTTTAAGACCGCATTCCGCACTTCGGTCGGCCACCCGGTTCATCAATATGTCATTCAGCGTCGCGTGGAACGTGCGCGATCGCTTCTCGCCGCCGGAGAACTGCCCATCAGCCAGATTGCGCTGGAAACTGGCTTTGCTCATCAAAGCCACTTGGCCTACCATATGCGCCGGGTGCTGGGAGTTACACCCAAGACTATCCTATGTAAAGATCAAAAGTAGGACTCCCAGCAATCTGCGACGACGCAACTTTCTTCTCCGCTTCTGCCAGGCCCTCACCTTCCCTTTCCTTCGCCGGTTAGGCCCTCAGAACACCGC
>Ga0210388_10004997_pt1 | contig 10353 bp, 12 predicted proteins | sample IncBWC19OmetaG_FD_155485 | JGI IMG/M metagenome (GOLD analysis project Ga0210388, IMG submission 155485) | Forest soil microbial communities from Barre Woods Harvard Forest LTER site, Petersham, Massachusetts, United States - Inc-BW-C-19-O ...
CGGGTGCAGCAGACGCTCGCACCGACGTTGAAAAGCAAAAAGCTGCGGCAGACGAAATTCGACGGCCTGCGCGAGATCCATTTCGGCGACTGGACGGGACTTGGCTGGCCGGAGTTCGAGCATCAGTTCGGCTACGCCGCGCACGAATGGCTGGAGTTGATCGACGCGAACAAGGTGCCAAACGGCGAAGGGGCGAGGGAATTTCGCGCGCGCGTGGAACCGTGCCTGCGCGAGATCATCGTGCGTCATCGCGGGGAAAACGTCGCGGTGTTCTGTCACGGCGGGGTCATCCGCATGATTCTGGCGATCCTGTTGAAAATCAAATTGCCGGTGACGAATCATTTCGAGGTCGAATACGCCAGCATCACGCAAGTGGCGTTGCATCCGCACCTCAATGAGGTCGAATTGTTGAATTTCACGCCGTGGCGGGACCTGGTGGGGTGAGGGAATCGTCCTCATCGTCTTCCTCGTGCTCCTGGGTCAAATTTGAGGATGACGACGAGGATGAGAATGACAATGATTTCATAATGAAACCGCTGTGGAAAATTTCCGTGGCCACTTCGGCTGAAGCTGAAGAAGCAGTCACGGAATTGCTTGGCTCGCTGACCGGCAAAGCGGCGGCGGGCTATTACAATCTGGAAAGCCGCGTGAGCATTGTCAGTGTTTTTAGCGACAAACCGTTTCCCAAAGGCATCCGGGAAAAAATTTCCGCCGGACTCAAACAGATTACCGGTTGCGGCCTGGATGTGGGCACTGGGAAAATTGAAATCGGCCGGGTGAAGCGCGAAGACTGGGCGGAATCGTGGAAGAAGCATTTTAAGCCCATAAACATTGGTGATTTACTGCTGGTCAAAGCGAGTTGGCACAAACGGAAGCCGCGCAAAAACCAAAAGTTGGTCGTGCTCGATCCGGGGCTGAGCTTCGGCACGGGCCAGCATCCGACGACGTCATTTTGTCTCTCGCAAATTGCCAAGGCGGCCGGCGGGCGCGCTCGCAAATCGTTTTTGGACATCGGCACGGGTTCGGGAATTCTGGCGATTGCGGCGGTGAAGCTGGGCTTCAAACCGGTGGAGGCATTCGATTTTGATCCCGAATCGGTGCGCGTGGCGAAGGCGAATGCGCGGGTGAACCGGGTTTCCGGGCAGTTGAAAATTTTCCGCGGCGACGTGACCAAGCTGCCGATGAAATCAAAGAAACAATTCGATCTGGTCTGCGCGAACCTGATTTCAAACCTGCTGGTGGCCGAGAAGAAAAAGATTGCAGCGCGGGTCAAGCCGGACGGCGTGCTGGTGCTAGCGGGAATATTGGCGGTGGAATTTGTGGAGGTGCAAAGGGCGTTTGAAGATTGCGGACTGAAACTGGTCGCTTCCAAAACGGAAAAGGAATGGTGTTCGGGCGCATTTCGTTTTTTGAAAAAATAATTTGAACATTTCTTCGGGCGTGCGAGTCTCAGATGTACTGCGCGAGGAATTCTGAACGAGCCGCTGCGGTTGGCATTGTTTAGGCTGTGTTCTACGCGGCAGTTTTGAGAAAGGAAAATGCTATGATGAAAAATACTATGGAAGTCATCAGAGAAGCAGTCCGTGCCCAGGACCATCCGTTCCGCAAAACGGATCATCACCCCAAGAAATCGCTCAAAAATCGTTATGAGCGCCGAAAAATTAAAGAGCTGATTCACCTCGCCGACTGGATGTCCGAGGAAGCCATCTAAAAAACACGCCGTAACACACCGGACAGTTTTTAGTCAGTGTGTCCAGTTTGAGCCACCTGCTTTTGGTTGCGGATGGCTGGCAAGGAAAAATCTCCGCTGAAAATCCCTTATACAGATTTTCCGGCGGAACGGGGTTTTTATAATTTGGGGGCAGGCTGGAACACTTTCAAAAATTTCGAGGCCAGGAGACGGCGCGTTGAGCCGTCAACCTCACCATCCCATCAAACATGTTTTGGAGTGCGGCGGCAAGCGCCACACCGGTTTCGCAGTTAGAGCGGTTCAAGAAAACACTGGCTGTTTATTTTTATAGTGGTGCTTTCTCCCTCACCCTGACCCTCTCCCGCTGGGAGAGGGAACAGCAGTTGGATGGGTTTCCTAAAATTTATGGGTCATCCTGCTGAATTCAGCCGTGGCTATGCCGAAGCGCGGTGCGCATTTCACCCTCTCCCAGCGGGAGAGGGCTGGGGTGAGGGAGGATGCCGGTTCTGGCCAAGATGGCTACGGACTTCCTTAAAACGCCATAGACAATCTACAAACAAAAAACCGTCCGGCCGCTTTCGCAACCGGACGGTTTGGCTTAAAAATTCCTCACTTCATCAGCAGCATCTGGCGGGCGCGCTTGATGGCCTTGGTCAGGCGGCGCTGGTAATGCGCGGGCATGCCGGTGTATTTGCGCGGCAGGATGCGGCCCTGGTCGGTGACATACTGGCGGAGCAGGGTGACGTTCTTGAAATCGATCGCGTCCTCGGTGAAGTCAATCTTCGGCTTCGGGCGGGGTGTGCGCTGTTCGGACGAGCGGCGGTTGCCGCGCTTGTCTTTTTCGGTGTTGGTCTTGCGTGGCATATTACTTGATCTCCTTATGCAGGGTGTGGCGCTTCAAGCCCGGATTGTACTTTTTGACTTCTAGTTTTTCGGTTTGAAGCTTCTTGTTGCGGCTGGTCGTGTAGCGGGAGGGCGACTTGCCTTCCTTGCGCGCCTCGGTGCATTCGATGGTGATGGTTTCGCGTGCCATAAAAATTATTCCTTCTCGACTTCTTTGTTCGGTTTTTGCTCTTCGGGCTGGTGATCGTCGTCGTCCACATCGGCGTCGGAGGCGGCGCCCACGTTATCCACCGTGCCGAGCGAGCCGAGGCGGCGGGATTTCAGCGCGCCGTCCTTTTCCAACTGGGCCTGGGCTTCCACGGTAAAACGCGTCCACGGAATCGCCTCGAGCCGCGCCTTCGGAATCTGTTTGCCGGTCAGTTCGCAGACCCCGTAGGTCTTGCGCTCGATACGCTTGAGCGCCTCTTCAATCTCGTAAACCGCGTCCTGGTCCGATGATAGCAGGCTCAGGGCAAAATCGCGGTCAAAATTATCCGTGCCGGAATCCGCCATGTGCAGGCTGTAACCGGGCATCTCCTCGGCCGATTCCTTGGCCAGGCCGTTCATCTGGGCGCAGAGCTGCTCGCGCAATTCAAGCAGGTGGGTGTAAAACCTCTGCCATTCCGGCTTGATTTTCTTGGCCTCCACGAGGACGCCGTTCTTTTTCAGCGGGCCTCCAAGGATGGAGGCGGCGGTGGCACTGGACTGTGATTTGCCACGGGGTGCTGCCTTCTTCATATCTTTTTTCTTCGCGGTCACAAAATTCAAAAACAGTATCGCCGACAAAGCCGGTTCAACTAGAGCGCGGGAATGTATCAAAGCAAAGCAGGAATGCCACAAAAATTTTCAAAAATTTTAGGGTGCGCCGGCCGGGGTCGCCCGGGGGTAGGCTGTCACTTCAGGGTCATGTCGCGGCGATGCAGCCATTCGTGGCCGAGGTCGCTCAACGTCTTGACCTTGAGAATGCGTTCGGCCAGGGGAAAAACAATGCGTTCCTCCTTGTCGAAATGCTTGCGCGATGCGGCAATGGCGTTCATGAGGACCTTTTTCGCGTCCTTCAGCGTACGGGTCGCCTGCACCTTCGCCAGTGCCGTCTCGATGTGCTCATGCTCGGCATGGAACGTCTCGCGCTGGCCCATCTGGTCGAAATACGACTCCAGCGGCTCGATGAACAGGTCGTCCTCGGCCTTGGAGTGCGGCGTGTGCAGTTCCTCCACCACGGCCGCCAGGATTTTTACCTCGGCCAGCGTCTTCAGCCGCGGCACGGCGGCTTCAATGTGGTCGAACAGGTTGTGGAACACCGCGTGTTCCGCGCGCAGGACGTCAGTGATTTTCATGGTCGTTCTTTCTGACCAGACTATCGTACATCACCGGCCGGCCGGCTAAACTTTTATTGCCAATCCTTCGGCAAAAAATGTCCGCTATTTTTTGGAGATCACATTCGCGACGTGCTTCTCGATGCGGTTCGCCGCCTCCACCAACTGTTCGTAGCTGGTCGCAAAGCAGGCGCGGCAGAAGCCTTTGCCGTTTTCGCCGAAGGCCGAGCCGGGGACGATCGCCACCTTCTCCGCCTGCAACAAGCCGATGGCAAAATCCTTTTCGTTCAGGCCGGTCTTGCTGATGTCGGGAAACGCATAAAACGAACCGCGCGGCAGGTGGCATTTCAAACCGATTTCGTTGAACCGACGCACGATGAAATCGCGGCGGCGATGGTATTGATCACGCATCTTGAGCATCGCGTCTTCGCCGCGCACGAGCGCCTCGATGGCCGCCTCCTGCGCGATGATGGACGCGCAGAGCATCGAGTATTGATGCACCTTCATCATCGCCTCGATCAGCGTTGCCGGGCCACAAGCATAGCCAATGCGCCAGCCGGTCATGGAAAACGCCTTGGAAAAACCGTGCAGGAAAATCGTGCGTTCCTTCATGCCGGGCAGGCTTGCGATGCTCGTATGCACGCCCTCGAACGTCAGCTCGGAATAGATTTCATCGCTCAAAACGATGAGGTCCTTTTCCACCGCGAATTTCGCGATGGCCTCGATCTGCGCGCGGTCACAGGTGCCGCCGGTGGGATTGCACGGCAGATTGAGCATCAGGATTTTGCAGCCCGGTTGCCACGCCGCGCGGAGCGCGTCCACGGTGAGCGCGAAGCCATCCTTCGCGAAGGTCGGCACCGGCACGGGGATGCCGTGCGCGAGCGTGATGCTCGGCGAATAGCTGACGTAGCACGGCTGGTGGTACATCACCTTGTCGCCGGGATTGATCAGCGCGCGGCAGGCGAGATCCAGCCCTTCGCTGACGCCGACGGTGATGATGACCTCGTTTTCCGGCGCGTAACTGACGGCGTAATGGTTCTCGACGTATTTGTTGATGGCGCGGCGCAGTTCGATAAGGCCGAGATTGGACGTGTAATGCGTCTTGCCCTTTTCGAGCGCATAGATGCCGGCCTCGCGGATGTGCCAGGGCGTGTCGAAATCCGGTTCGCCGACGCCGAGCGAAATGGCGTCCTTCATCTTGGCGACGATGTCAAAGAAATCGCGGATGCCCGATTTGGGCAGATTGACGACATGCTTGGCGATGAAGCGGGATTGGTCCATGGTCAAAGATTGTTTTCGCAGACTTCGCGGACGGACGCAGATTTATTTCTGCGAAAATCCGCGTCATCTGCGGGCGGAAATCAAGGGGCGACCTTGAGCCTTTCGTTTTCCTCCGGCTTGCCGCCGAGCAGGAAGCCGTGTTCCTTGTAGGAGCGCAGCATGAAATGCGTGGCGGTGGAGAGCACGCCCTCGATGGTGGAAAGTTTTTCGGACACGAACGCCGCGACCTTTTGCAGGCTCGCGCCGTTGACGAACACCAGCAGGTCGTAGCCGCCGGACATGAGGTAGCAGGATTCCACCTCGTCAAACTTGCTGATGCGCTCGGCCAGGCGGTTGAAGCCGCCGCCGCGCTCGGGCGTGATGCGTACCTCAATGACGGCGCGCACGACGCCGGTGTCCTCGTGCGAGAGGTTCAGCACGGGCCGGAAACCGAGCAGCACGCCCTCTTTTTTCAGGGCGTCGAGTTGCTGGTTCAAATCGGCCTCGGACAGCTTGAGGATCTGCGCCATCTGCGCGGTGTTCAAGCTGTCGCCATCGAGCAGGAGTTTGACGAGCGGAGTCATATTGGCGGAAGTGTTGCAAAAAATCACTTTGAAGCAAAATCAAAGTTATTTTGTGGCGAAAATGTTTGAGGTGACTTCGAAATCATTTGTGTCCAGATTTGCTGCCGGAACAATGGTTCCAAGGTTGGTTAGATCAACGGTTCCAAGGTTGGTCGGATCAAGGATATAAAAAAATTTCATCGACCAATGGTTTCCGTATTTTATTTCGATGTACTTGCCACCTTCCCGGACAATAGACACGCTCGTCCCACTATAGCTTTCGCCGGAATAGCCTTCCAAATTGGTATAAAGGGAATAAATCGCAGGAGCGTCGGTCATATCTTGATCGTATAAAATTTTCCAATCGGTTGTTCCAAATTTGTATAATAGGGCTTTTGCCTCCCGGTTGATCTCCTCCACGCCGCCAGCGGCTCGGAATAGTTTTTGCGCTTTTTCCGGGGTCATTTCGGATACTTGCCGGCGCCCGTTCAGCTCCATAATCCGCGGAACAGTGAACACCAGGATGAAAAACACGCAGATGAGCATGCCGGTGGCTATAATGGGGAATATAAACTTGGTTTTCATGTTGGTTTGACTCCGCTCAGCTTTCACCGATCTGATTTCCTGTAATGCCGAATTATTATGCTCTTACTTTGACTTTGCAATTGGAGAGCGCAGATCCTGTCAAAGTCTAGGCGCTCCCAAAATCCACGTTCGGGACTTCCCGCACGGACGGCGGCACGCTGAAAAAATCGCCCTCGGACTTGAATCCGAACGTTCGCGCCACCAGATTGCTCGGAAAGGTTTCGCATTTGTTGCGGTAATCGCGGACGTTGCCGTTGTAGAACCGCCGCGCGGCCTGGATGCGGTCCTCGGTGTTCACCAGTTCCTTCTGGAGGGCGAGAAAATTCTGGTCGGCCTTGAGTTGCGGATAATTTTCCACCACGACGAGCAGTTGTTTCAACGCATCCACAAGCTGGGTTTCGTCCCGCGATTGGTCGGCGACCGCGCCGTTGTTCGCGGCGCAGCGATTTCGCAATTCCGCCACGCGTTCGAAAACTTCGCGTTCATGCGAGGCGTAACCTTTCACGGCGGCCACAAGGTTGGGAATGAGGTCGTAACGGCGTTTCAATTCCGTGTCCACGTCGCTCCACGATTCGCGAATGTAATTTTTCAGCGCGACGAGCGCGTTGTACTGCGCGATGAAATAAATCACCGGCAGACCGACAACGACTACGATGGCTATGAGGACGGGTATCATTAGGCTGGGGTGAAAAGATAATCCGGCATCAGCGCGCGGATTTGCGCCAGACATTGCAAATCCGGTTCAAACTGTTGCACGGCAATCTTTCGGTTGAAAAAAAGCGCCATGACCCCGTTTTCAATCTCGATGCTCAAGCCGCGATTGGAGAGAAGAAATTCCATCATTTTCGGATTACAAACATCAAAGGCAAATTTTTTGTCGGACGAACGGACACAAAACGCGCTGGAAAATTCCACAGATTCAAATTTGATGTCGGCCGCGCCAAAAGCCTCGGCCACCCGGTCGAAAAAGCCTTCGGGCCGGATGGTCATTGCCGGGAACCAGATTCCCGGCATGACCAGAATGAAAAAGCTTAGGTGGTAATCCTGCCGGCTTTTGCCGGAACCAGTCGCATAGTGATAATCGAATGCGAGAATCTCATTGCCCTGATAATTCCCGGAAATAACATTGGAAGCATAGCGGTCATGGCCTTCGCTAAATTGTTTGAAAAAAGCGAAGCGTTCCGGGAGGGATTCATCTTGTTCCGGATCGAAATTCAGATTCAGGCGCGCGGCCAGTTCCAATAATCCTTCGCGGCGCTTGCTCGCGGCAATCGCACTGACAATGAAGCCAATTACCACAATCGCGACCACGGCGATGAAACTGAACAGATCAAAGGAATGGCCCGAGTGAGAATGCATGCGCTTTTTTAGCGAAAAGCGCCATGGCAAGCCATTACAATTTCGGCCGTTTTTTGTACCGCCATTAATCGTGTAACTTGATTTTCGTGCAACCTGCATTATTATAATTTCCCTTTTAAACAGGAATCTATGCAACTGAACAACGAAGAAATCCGTCGATACTCGCGGCATCTGATATTGCCGGAGGTCGGCCTGGCGGGGCAGAAGAAGATCAAGGCGGCCAGCGTGCTGTGCATCGGCGCGGGCGGCCTGGGCTCGCCCATCGCGATGTATCTCGCGGCCGCGGGCATCGGCAAGATCGGCATCGTGGATTTCGACACCGTGGATTATTCCAACCTGCAACGGCAGATTTTGCATACGGACGCGGACGTTGGCCGCTCGAAGGCTGAATCCGCCAAGGAAACGATCCGGGGCATCAATCCGAACGTGGAAGTCGTCATCCACAACACCCGCATCTCGTCCGAAAACGCGTTCGACCTCATCCGCCCCTACGACATCGTGGTGGACGGCACGGATAATTTCCCCACGCGCTACCTGACGAACGACGCCTGCGTGTTGCTCAAGAAACCGAACGTTTACGGTTCCATCTTCCGGTTCGAGGGCCAGGCCAGTGTGTTTGCGCCGCATCTCGGCGGGCCGTGTTATCGCTGTCTTTATCCCGAACCGCCGCCGCCCGGCATGGTTCCCAGTTGCGCGGAAGGCGGCGTGCTTGGCGTGCTGCCCGGCATCATCGGCTGCATCCAGGCCACGGAAATCTTGAAGCTGGCCATCGGCAAGGGCACCTCGCTCGTCGGGCGGCTCGTGTTGTTCGATGCCCTGACACTGAAGTTCAAGGAATTGAAATTGCGCAAAGACCCTGCGTGTCCCATTTGCGGCGAGAACCCGACCATCAAGGAACTGATCGATTACGAGGTCTTTTGCGGCATCGAACCGGTGAAGGAAGAGGAAAATGCCGGCGAAGTCACCGTGCAGGACATGAAGAAGGCGCTCGATGACCCGAAGCTCGGCATCAAGGTCATCGACGTGCGCGAGCCGTTTGAATACGAGATCGCCAAAATTGACGGCGTGCCGTTGCTGCCATTGAGCCAGTTGCAATCGCGCTTTACGGAACTCGACCCGAACACGCAGTATTATCTCCTCTGCAAAGTCGGCGCGCGTTCCGCGCAGGCGGCGGACTTTTTGCGCGAGCAGGGGTTCAAATACGTCAAAAACGTGGCCGGCGGCACGAACGCATGGGCGGCGGAGATTGACCGCAGCCTGCCGCGGTATTAAAAGTTTCTGATGAAACTTTTTCGCTGGCATAGGCTGACGGATGCGGAATTTGTCGAAAAAACCCGCAAACAAAACCAGTCCGCCAGACGCCGGGCGTGGTTCTTGTTAAGTTTTGCAATCTTTTATCTGGGTTTATGTGCTGCCTGCTTTTGGCAGGCAGCAACAAACAATTACAGTCAGATGGGATTTTGGGCCGGTTGTTTTATTGGCGTTTTTGCCGGGGTTTTTTTGATAAAAGCGTTAATGTATTTTGCATTCTTTATGAATCACTTATTTGGCCGTCGGCAAGAACAACTTTTGGTGAAATTTTACGACCAGCTTCATCTGCAGGGTAAATAACCTTCGCCTTGCCAGGCTTTAACGCCCCCGCAAGTCACGCTGGCGCGGCGAAAGCAGCGCAGAATTGGTTTGCCTGGAAGTCCGGCCCAGAAGCGCCTGCGCGCCGCCGATGAGTCTTTCCCAGTCCAGCGCCGGGCCGGGGTCGACCTTGTTCGTCTGGATGTGATAGTGGCCGATGACGCCCTCGTAATTTTGCAGCACGTCATCCGGCAGCTTGTGCGTGATCAATTTGCCGTCCGCGTCCTTCGGGTAATCGCATTTCAACTTCGGAAAAATTTTACACAGCGTCGCGGTCAGCTTGATGAGCGCGGCATACTGCTCCGGGGTGTAGTCGTATTGCACCAGGTCCTCGCCCTGGATGGTTCCGTGCACCGGTTCGTTGCGGGCGGGATGGCCGATGAAATTCGTCGTGTACATTCCTGCGGTGCCGAAACGGTTCGGATAATTCAGAAACACCTGCCCGTCCGCATTTGTCCCGTACCATTTATCGAACGGGTTTTTTCCATCCGCCGGATACGCGCCGATGTTGGCGATCTCCACGCCCACCGACCGGTCATTGCTCGTCGTCGCGTGCCACGCCCGCTCCTTCAGATCAAGGGTTTGGTAAATGGTGCCGTCCACGTCGAGCAGGAAATGCACGCTCAAGTCGCGGTCATCATGCAGCACAAAGAAACAGGTGCGCGAAGTGCCGCAGACGTCGAAGTGCAGGACGAACTGGTCCACGACCTTTTGCAGCGTGGGCAGGTCCCAGCCGCCGCCGCGCACGCGTTCGATCTCGTTGGTGGTCAGGTTGCGTTTGCGCATGCCATAGCGGTTGGGCGAGGTGAGCGACTTCACCTGCTCGCTCGAGGTTTTCCAGTCCGAATCCTCGATCGGCGAGAAGCGCCGTTCCACGCGGTAGGCGTCATAGCCGCCGGGGTCGATCCACAGGACGACGCGCGTACCCGTGTGGAAAAATTGTCCCGCGGCCACGATCTCATCGCCGCTGCGCGACTCCAGTTTGCCGACGCGCGCGGAGGCGCAGCCGTTCAAGATGATTGCCGAAGCACAAAGGGCGATGAGCGGGAATATTTTCATGTCTAATAAA
>Ga0210388_10004998_pt1 | contig 10348 bp, 5 predicted proteins | sample IncBWC19OmetaG_FD_155485 | JGI IMG/M metagenome (GOLD analysis project Ga0210388, IMG submission 155485) | Forest soil microbial communities from Barre Woods Harvard Forest LTER site, Petersham, Massachusetts, United States - Inc-BW-C-19-O ...
TGTGAAAAGGGTACGAGTCAGGCGGGAGCTGCATTTTCACTGCTGGAAGTAGGGCGGGGTGCGGCATTCGGAGACATCGACAATGATGGAGATATCGATGTCGTAGTGACCAACAACAGCGGCCCGGCGCGCCTTCTGGTGAATAATGTTGGCCATCGCAAACCGTGGATCGGGTTCCGCATGGTGGGAGAAAAATATCACCGCGACATGCTGGGAACACGCGTGGCGGTTTTTCGGCGCAACGCCCCCACGCTTTGGCGGCGAGTTCACACCGACGGCAGTTATTGCTCGTCGAGCGATCCCCGGATTCTATTTGGATTGGGCGACGCGCCGGAAATCACCAAAGTGCAAGCTCATTGGCTAAGCGGGCGCGTGGAGGAATGGACCGGGCTTCCGCTGGGCAAATACACAACGCTCCGGGAAGGAAGCGGCACGGTGAAATCCGCGCCGTCATCATGAAGACCTTCCCCTGGATCCTGTTGATGCTGTTTGCGGTGCGGGTGACCGGGGCTGTGGTTAATTCTTCTGCCACGGCGCAAGAATCGGCAGTTCCATCCTCCGCACAGCGGCCCTCAGCCGGTAAAGTCGACCTCGTGGAAATCCCACAACCCGAGCTGGCAGGAGTGGACCAGCCGGTTCAGGAACAGGTTCGAGCGGCGCAGGCCACCTTGACAGCGACGTTAAACCGATCCAATTCTTCTTCCTCTTCTTCTTCAAGGGCAGCGGAGAAAGCCACTGCGTTTGGAAGCATGGGAGAAATCTACCAGGCCTATAGCTTTGACGAAGCGGCGCTGGCTTGCTACGAGAATGCCTCGCGGTTGCAGCCTCAATCCTTTCGATGGTTTTATTACGCGGGCTATCTTCATCAACAGAGCAGCGATATCGAGTCAGCCTTGCGCGAGTATCAGCGAGCGGTGACTCTTCAACCAGGCAACGCCGTCACCATGTTGCGGTTGGGGAATCTGGAATTGACTGCCAATCATCTGGACTCGGCGCGAGCGTGGTTCGCGAAGGCGCTGGCGCAGCGGAAGTCGCCTACCGCCGCTGCCTTGATGGGGCTGGGCAAGGTGGCATTGATTGAGCAGAAATATCCGGAAGCCCTGAGATATTTTCAGGACGCCTTGGCCCGGGAGCCGCAGGCGACGAGCATTCATTATCCGCTGGCCATGACCTACCGCGGCTTGGGCGATCTCCACCAAATGCAGGAACACATGCAGGCGCGGGGTGACGTGGAACCGACCATCGAAGATCCTTTATTGGATGACATTCGGGTGCTGAAACAAGGCAAAGTAGGCTTGCTGGAACGGGGCAGCGCGGCCATTCATGAAAAGCGGTTTGCCGACGCGATTGCCTCGTACCGGCAGATGATCAGCCTCTATCCATCCGACCCGATCGCCCACATGTACCTGGGCGTGGCGCTGGCGAAGGCGGGCAAGAGCAGCGAGGCACTCGAGCACTACGCACGCGCCGAGCAGTTAGCCCCGAACAACGCCCCGATTCAGTACAACATGGGGATCCTGCTGATCGACAGCGGAAAAGAGGAGGATGCGATCGCGCATTTCCGGGAAGCGATTCGATTGGATCCGGGACTCGCGGCCTCTCACTTTCAGCTGGCCAATCTTCTGATGCGCGACAAGAAGAATGAGGAAGCCGGGCGAGAGTATGGAATTGCGGCAACTCTGGAGCCGCAGAATGGATTCGCCCGGCTGATGCAGGCGATGGCGGCGGTTCACAGCGGCGCATACGCGCAGGCCCGTTCGCAGTTAGAGGAGGCATCGCTGGCGCTGCCCAGGGACCCTCACATCGCGAACGCGTTGGCGCGGTTGCTGGCCGCGGCGCCAGACCCCGCCGTCCGCGACGAGCGGCGCGCTCTGCAAATCGTTGAGTCGCTGGTACGCAGCGAGCAGGGAGACGGTTTTGAAGAAGGCCTCACTCTGGCCATGGCTCTGGCTGCCGCCGGTCAATTTCGGGAAGCCGCCGAGACGCAGCGAGCGATCATTCAACAGCTTGAAGAATCCAGGAAATTTCATCTGGCGCGACTCCTGCGCCAGAATTTGGACCTCTATGAACATCAAAAGCCCTGCCGTAAACCCTGGGCCAGCGATGATCCCATCTTTACGCCAGTTCCCAGCAAGCTTGAAATGCCTGTCGAACTGACAACCATGACCGCGCATCCCTAGCGGAGCAGTTCATATTCTCCGGGGCAGGAGTGAGGATGCGCGGGGGGGGTATCTTTAACAGCGCAAGACCCGGGGCCGATTGGATCGCTACTTCTTTCTCGCGAGAATTTCCTAATTTCTGCTTCATGCCGGTTTATTCAGGCACACAAACATCGCCATTTCACTCATCTTCCCGCTCCACGCCCCGAGCGAAGCTCGAGGGTCGTTTGTCGTGACCACCCAGGTTAAGATGGAAGCAGGCCACATGTGCCCTGGGAGATGAACATCCGCAGCTTCGCCGGCCCGTTGACACTACTGTCTCTGCTCGTGGTATGGATGCCGCAACCGGCTCTGCATCCGCAGTCGCAAGCGAACGTGCCCACATCTTCAGCTAAGCCCGCCGCCGAAAGCCCGATCCGGTTCACCTACCAGCCGATCGATTTCAAACTTGAGACCGACGAGACTCCGGAACACCATGCGCCCGAAACCATGGCCGGAGGCGTGGCCGTGTTCGATTACAACAACGACGGCAAGCTGGATATTTTCTTTACCAACGGCGCCGACATCCATACCCTCCGCAAGTCCTCGCCGAAATATCGCAACCGTCTTTTTCAAAACGACGGCAAAGGACACTTCACGGACGTCACCGACAAGGCCGGACTGGCGGGCACCGGCTACGACATGGGCGTGGCCGTCGGCGACTACGACAACGATGGCTACGAAGATATTTTCGTGGCCGGCGTCTACCGCAACACTCTGTATCACAACAACGGAGACGGTACATTCACCGACGTCACGGCAAAAGCAGGGCTCAATAAACCCGACGCCGAATACGGACCGCTATGGTCGGTCGCAGCCGCATGGGTGGACGGAAACAACGACGGCCTGCTCGACCTGATCGTGATTAATTATTTGACATGGGATGTGGACCACGAACCGCTTTGCGAAGCCTACGCGCATCGCGACTATTGCCATCCCAAAATGTACAAGCCCACGCCGAGCCAGTTGTTCCTCAATAACGGCGATGGAACTTTCCGCGATGCTTCGGTCGAGTCGGGTCTGCGCGCCCACCCCGGCAAAGGGATGAGCGTGGCCGCAGCCGATTCAACCCTCGACGGCAAAATGGATTTAATCGTTACCAACGACAAACTGTTCAACTGGTTGTTCCGAAATAAAGGTGGCGGAAAGTTTGATGAGGTCGGGTTCGACGCGAACGTTGCCTTGCGCGAAGACGGCACGTTCATCTCCGGCATGGGCGTCGATTTTCGCGATCTCGATAACGATGGCTACCCAGACATTGTCCTGGTCGCGCTCGACAACGAAACTTTTCCCATTTACCAGAACACTGGCAAAGGCAGCTTCGTGGAAGTCACCGAGCAGAGCGGCATGGCCGCGCTCAGCCTGCCGATGGCGGGCTATTCGCCGAACATCGCGGATTTCGACAACGACGGCTGGAAAGATATTTTTGTTTCGCGGGGACATGTGCAGTCGCTCGATTCAGCGCCTCGCCTCATGGTGGAGCAGCCGAACACTGTCTTCCGCAACCTGTGTGACCTGAAGTTGTCGGCCATGAAGTTCTCAGCACTGACCGCCGAAGCCGGATTCACTTCATTCCCGCCGTCGCGTCATCGGGGATCCGCGATCGGGGACCTGACCGGCGACGGCCGTCTGGACGTTGTGGTCAGCGCGATTCATGCTCCCGCGGAAATATGGATGAACCAGAGCCCGGGCAATAACCATTGGCTGGAGTTCAAACTGCAGGGCACGAAGAGTAACCGAGATGGAATCGGCGCTCGCATTAAAGTGGTGACCAAGAGTGGCGCGCAGTACAACCACATGACCACCAGCGCGGGCTATGCTTCATCGAGTGCCGGTCCCGTGCATTTTGGATTGGGGAAGAATGCGTCGGCGGATCTTGTCGAAATCCACTGGCCTTCAGGGATCGTGCAGCAAATGCACGCCGTGGCCGGCGATCGCATCGTGCTGGTGAAGGAACCGGCGCGGTAGAACATTTCTATGACTATAAGCGATCTATAACTATAAGCTATCTTAAAAACAGCGCGTAAACGAGTTCAGGAAGAGCGCTCTCATCTCTTTCCCGGTTCCGCATTCTCGACGCCGCGGAAACTCTCCGGCGGACCAAGATAGCTGGCTCTCACGCTCCCTAGCTTGAGCACCAACTTCTCGAGCACAACGCCGGGATCCACCATGCAGAACTTTAGCGTGTGATAGCCAGTACCCGCGACCGCGTGCTCAGATGTGACCCTGCGAACACTATCCTTGACCGATGTCGCCCAATATTCAACGGAGTTGTGCGCCAGCGCATCCACCACTTGCAGCGGTTGGTCATCGAACGAAATCGCATAACGCAGACCGCGCCCGGGAACAAAATTCAAAGTCGGACCGAGGATGGCTTCAACGCCAACCTTCCCGGGATCGAACAAATAGACTTGATATTCTAGGCACGGAGAAGATGCGGATGGCAAAATGCTCGGCGCGGTCACAGGAAGCACCGCCATGCCCGACAAAGTTCGGCCGTAGTCGTCAATCTTCTCCCAATGCGCCGAATCTGGGCCGGTTCGTCGCGTGTAATGCTCGGCCTCGATGGAGACATAACCGTCGGCTTCCACAAAAGCTTTAAAATTCTTGAGCGATGTTCGCGCCGGTTCGGCAGGATTGAAAGTTTCCACCTTTATTTTCACCGCCTCTGTGCCCGCTCCAGTAGCCTCGTTGGCCCGGGCAATCGAAATGTAGCCGGTGCTCGATCCCTTAAGAGCCTTGTCCCAATCGATCCTCACCCAAATGCGCTGCTCCTTCTGAATCGTGCCGTGGTCCGCGCTCAACACGATCCACGGCGAACTCGCCGAAGCGGTGAAATCGAAATCAGCTTTGCCCCGGTTGAAAACATCCACATATCGCCGCTGTTGGTTGTAGACGTCGAATTCCGGAAGCACCGCTTCCCCGGCAGCCCCCGGCCATGCGGATGCCGATCCCTCAACCGCGACTCCCATCGCGGCCGCATCAGGAATCTGAATCTCCGTCACCACCGGCATTACGTTCACCGGCGGATCTCTCCAACTGGTGTAGCCGATATGCGTTTGATCCATCATGTGGTTCCACTTGCCGTGAGCCAGAGTGTGGTTGTATTCGCCCGAGAGATCGGCGTCCGCCTGAAACAAAGCTCTCGCCTGCGTGGCCAGGTCGTTGGTGTTGGCGCGTCCCTGGACCGCATACAAATGATTCTTGCCGACTGTGATGTAAAGCTCCGTCACGATCTGCGAGGCTTTCGCAGGATGTTGCACCAGCTCGAAAAAAGCGTCGCGCTGGTTCTCGGGCAATTGGCTGGCAATTTTTCCTGCCTCCGCCGTGATCGCCTCGAATTCGTCGAGGACGCGATCGGCCTCCTGGTAATCAACCACGCTGAAAGTTTCCGGATCGAGCAGTTCCGGTTTTCGGCGTCCGTTGAACTTCGCATATTTCGAGACGATGTCGGCGATAGCCGCTGCAGGCTCGGGCCCAAACTCGCGCTCCGCCCAGAGTCTGGTGAATTCTCGAACGTTCTCGTTCGTCCATGCCGCGGGATTCCATGCCATATTCAGAAAAAACTCGATCGGCACCTCCATCGGCTTCAGGTCGCCCACGTTCACTACCCAGATGCGGTTGGCGTCGTAGTGATACGCCAGGTTCATCTGCTCCCAGATTTTCGGCAGAGGATTCGTGTTGATCCATTTATAGGAGCGCGGGTCGCCCACGTAGTCGAAGTGATAATAGATTCCCGCTCCGCCGCTGCGTTTTCGCTCTTCCTCGGTCGGCAACCGCCGGATATTGCCCCAGTTATCGTCACACCACAGCAGGGTCACGTCGTCCGGAACGCGCATCCCGTGCTCGTAATATTGCTGCACTTCCTTATAGAGCGCCCAATCCTGCGGCACGGTCGAAGCGTCGGTATGCATCACGTCGCCGATAATCTTGCGCTGGTCTGTAACGATTTTTTCGAGCAGCACGCGATCATCCGTCTCCGCCATTGGCAGGTCGCCGTTCCCGCGCATGCCCAAGGTGATCACGCTCTCGTAATTGTCGTTGCGCTCGATTCCCTGCTTCCAATACTCGCGCAACTCGGCCGCATTCGCGGTGTAGTCCCACGGGCCCTTGGCGCTCTTTTCCCATTCCTTCCACGCCCGCATCATGGGCTCGTGATGCGATGTTCCCATCACAATGCCATATTGATCGGCCAGCTTCGGATTCAACGCATCATCTGCGTTGAACGCGCTGCCCCACATGGCCGGCCACAGGTAGTTGCCTTTCAGGCGCAGTAGTAATTCGAAAACCTTTTCGTAAAACTGATGGTTATAGCCTCCGAATTTTTCCTTTGTCCATCCGGTAAGCGCCGGAGCCTCGTCATTCAGAAAGATGCCGCGATACTTCACCACCGGCCCTTGCACATACCGTCCGCGTTTGATGAACATTTCGTCGCGATGCGCCACCGCAACGTCGGCCCACCAGTACCACGGCGAGACTCCAATCTGTTCGGAGAGATCGTAGATGCCGTAGATCGTGCCCCGCTTGTCGCTGCCGGCAATCACCAGCGCCGAGCGCACTCCTGGCAGCGGATTCGGCACGACCTGAATCAGAAAAAATTCCCACTTGCCCCGGATCGCGGTCACATCGAGTTTTCCGGCGGAAACCAGCTCATCGATCAGCGCACTCTTGCCGAGTGTGCCGATGATGACGATTCCGTTTTTCGCCATCTCGTTTCCCGCGAGCCCACCTTTCTGCTTCGCGATATCTGGAGTGTGGCCCGTGACCCGCGAAATATCCTGCTGCAAGTCGTGCGCAGCCCGCACCACGCCCCAATAATCGTTGTCGTCCACGAAGATCGCCGCGAGATGGTTATGGTCGGCGAGAGTGAAGCTTCCCGGACGGCGCGAAGTCTCGACGTACCGCTCCTGGCCAATGGCCATCACGTCGCAGACTGCGCCAGGAAAGAAAAGAGAGAGGATCAGGACTAGGGTGAGCCGTCGCAAACTTGCCAGAAACATCAGACACGATGACGCTGAAGCCGATTGCCGCATGCGTCCTTTTTCTCCTGGATGGACCTCAAGAATACCGGGTTAGAATCTCAAAAATGCGTGAACGTTTACGGCATCGGCCGTGACAATTCCCGCGAGAATACTTTATGCAACGCCGGATAAATCTCCCGATAGGTGCCATACCCCTGCTGCATCGTGAGCACACCCTGAGCGCTGGGACGGACTCGAGAAGCCACGCGAATCACCGCATCGCACGCTTCGTCCACAGAAGCCCACGCGCCAGCGCCAGCTCCCGCCAGAATCGCCGCCCCGTAGGCCGCGCCCTCTTCGGCTTCCACGATTTCCACTTCATGGGCGTAGACATCGGCTTGAATCTGTCTCCATAACGCCGAACGCGCGCCACCGCCGCCCAGTCGAATTCGCGTTACTGGAATCTTCATCTCTTCGAAGATGGTGAACGTGTCTTTCAAGCTGTAGGCAACGCCTTCCAGAATCGCGCGCACCACGTGCGCTCGCGTGTGCGACGCGGTCAACCCCACCAGCGCCGCGCGCGCGTTCGGATCTAAGTGCGGCGTGCGCTCACCCATCAGGTAAGGCAACCAGAAAGCGCCTGCGGAACCCTCCGGCGCGGAACCAGCTTCGTCCGCCAGAACATCATACGGATCGCGCCCATTCTGCGACTGAACTCCGAACCGATCCCGAAACCAGCGCAGAGATAATCCCGCAGCCTGGGTTACGCCCATCACGTGCCAGCGTCCCGGAACCGCGTGACAAAAAGTGTGTATGCGTCCGCGCGGGTCAAGCGCCGGACGGTCCGTGGACGCAAAGACCACGCCCGACGTGCCAATCGTGGCGCTCACCGCTGCTGCGCGCACAATGCCCATCCCCACGGCGCCCGCGGCTTGATCTCCCGCGCCCGCGACCACCGGAGTTCCGGCGCGCAATCCGGTCGCCGCGGAGCCCACGGCTGACACGCGTCCGCAAACCTGCGGCGACTCGTAAAGGTTCGGCAGCAATTGTTCGCTGATTCCGGTCTTGCTCAAAACTTCCGCTGACCAGCGCCGGTTGGCCACGTCGAGCAGAAGCGTTCCCGAAGCATCCGCCATGTCGATGGCTCGATCTCCGGTGAGACGGAATCGCACGTAATCCTTGGGCAACATCACATGCGCCACGCGAGCCCAGTTGGCGGGCTCTGTCTCGCGCACCCACAGCAGCTTGGTCAAAGTGAAATTAGTCAACGGAGGATTCGAGGTAAGTTGAATCAGCCGGCCCGGGCCGAACATCTCGTTCAGTTCGTTGCTCTGCGCCTCGCTGCGCTGGTCGCACCAGATGATGGCATTGCGCACAACGTCATCGTTCGCATCGAGCAACACCGCTCCGTGCATCTGCCCGGAAAAACCCACGCATGCGATTTCGTCAGCAGCCACGCCCGCGGAACTCAGAGCCTTCCGCACCGCCACGCCGCTGGCCCGCCACCAATCGTGCGGATCCTGCTCCGCCCATCCCGGGCTCGGACTCGCGAATGCAACGTGCTCTTCCGACCCGGAAGCAATCACCGTCCCATGTTCATCGATCACCAGAGCCCGCGTGCCGCTGGTCCCTACATCAATGCCGAGAAATCTGATGGTTCCCCTCCTCGTGTCTCACTTAGGCGAAATGTTTTTGCGCGCAATCTTCTCACGCGACATCCTCCGCGGCCTCCTGCGCCGGCCGTTGCGCCGGAACGTCGCGCTGCACTCCCGCTCGCTCCGATTGCGCGCGCAGGAAGAAATCAAGGTTCCCCCGCGTCACCAAATGCGGCGCCAGCGTTACCTGATGCGAACTCGATCCCTCCGCCAGAAACTCATGCAATTTCCGGAAAGCCATTCGCCCCTGCGTGCGCGGACGCTGGTAGATCGTCGCCACCACCGCCCCGGATCGAATCTCCGGCACAAGGACGGGATAAAGATCGGTAGTAATAATCGTCAACCTATGCAGCAACTTCGCATGCCGCGCCGCCTTCAATATCGGGATCGACGCCTCCGTGGTCACATAGATCCCCGCCAGATCGGGACAATCTTCAAACAGTTTGCGGCACTTGTCGTACGCCTCCGATTCCACGTCGTGATCTTCGATCGGCTCCATCAGCTGCATCTCCGGATAAAACCTCTGCAACGTCGACTCAAACGCCGCATATTTCTCCGCGTGTTCGGTAATCGCCACATCGAATAAAGTGACGGCGATTTTCCCCTGCCCTCGCAAGAACCGGCCCATAAGATCGGCAGCGATCGAACCGCTGGCCAACGTGTCGATGGCCACGATGCCGAGCCTCCCGCTGTTCGGAGCGTCGGTAGCCACGCACATCACCGGAATGCGGGCGCGCGCGGCTCGCCGGATCCACGGCCGCAGTTTTTGCGGACGGCTCGGGAAGGTAATAATTCCGTCCACCTTCGCAGCCATGGCAGCTGCGAATGCCTCTTCTTCGCCTTCGCCGAGTCTTGGGTAAGTTCGAAATTCCAGGTCAACGTTGTCCATCAGGATGGAGCTGGCCTCTTCGCGAATCCCGACTCGCACCTCGTCCCAAAACGAAGTGGTACCTTGCAGAGTGTTCACGGAGATTCGCAGCGTTCTCTTGGAAGACAGGAACCGCGCTGCCAGATTCGGCCGGTAACCCAGCGCTCTGGCGGTTTGCAGCACCTTGGCCTTGGTCATGGGACTCACGCCAGGGTTATCGTGCAAAGCCCGGTGAACAGTTCCTGTGGAGATGCCGAGCGCCTTGCCGATATCCAAAAGAGTCGCGGGACGTTTGCCCATTTATTCAGCTCGCGCCTGCCGGCCGATTCGCGCCGGGAAGAGTATGCTGCGAACGGCCTTCCCTTTTGGCGACAGGAATGGCCAACCGCGGCGATTGTAAACGTTTACGCAACATCCGCCAAGCGAGAGAGAGACTACGCCAGGACGCGCCGATTCAGTAGCTATTCTTCTGGACAGCAAAGAAAAGGCGAATACTAGAGCCCGGGAGAGCCAGCGTTTTATGTCGCGGGCCGAACCTCGCAGCGCTTAGCAATTAGCAGTTAACATTTCGTAAAGCGGTGGTGCCTGGAGTGGCTGGGGACAATTGCCAGGTCCAAACGCCGAGTGCACATATTTATTTCGCGAACCGGCGCACGCTACAGGATA
>Ga0210388_10004999_pt1 | contig 10347 bp, 11 predicted proteins | sample IncBWC19OmetaG_FD_155485 | JGI IMG/M metagenome (GOLD analysis project Ga0210388, IMG submission 155485) | Forest soil microbial communities from Barre Woods Harvard Forest LTER site, Petersham, Massachusetts, United States - Inc-BW-C-19-O ...
GTAGCGGTCCGCCAATTCCTGCGAAAAACCCCTCACCAACCCGACGCGCCCTTGGGGTGAAAGCTCGACCGGCAGCGCCACGAGGTACTCGCGGGCGATGCGCGCGTTTTGGCGCGTTTCCACGGCTTCCGCAGCATTCCATAGGCTGTTTCGGTCTCGCGCCCAGGCGATGTCGTCGCCCGCAAACTTGGAGGGCAACACGATTTCCTTGTGCATCACGTCCTGTCGCTCGGAATGATCGTATGTTCTCCCCGTGCGCTCATCGCGAATGCGTTCGCCGGCTCTGTAGGCAGCGGCGCTTGCGGCGCTGCTGCCGCCAGCGCGCCCAAAGGTTTTCATATTGAGAAAATAGATGGCCATCCCGATCAGCTCCGGGACATGAATCGAAAATACTCCGGCTCGATTGCATATCCAGCTGCCGTGGCTTCGAGCGGTTCACGTACGTGCAGCAGCTCGATATTCGCCGCGTTGGACTCGCTCGACGGCATGAAAGCGCAGTCGAACTCGCAATGCAGTTCGTGATCGCCCAGCAGGACGCCGCAATGCTCGCAATGATTCGCCCAATAGGAGTTCAAGGTCGCTGCGCAGTCGGCCAGACGGAACGACTGCGATACCTTGCTTAATCGGCTCTGGACTTCATCGGACAGGCGTTCCACAAAGAAGAGAAATGCGTTGAAGCCGGCGCGATGCCATGAACCCGGCGCGAAGTGTTGGCCGCCGTCGGCCGGCCCTTCCGTATCCAGAGTTTCGTGTCCGTGGGGCATGGCCAGAGCCAGCAGATGGGTCGGCGTACCGCAGTGCCAACACTTGGCCTCGGTGCGAGCCACGTAATAGGTCTTCGAGCGGACATTGGCGTCGGGAAGTGATCGAAATTCCGGCATGTTCGCTCTCCAGGGGATTCAGCGGGTAAAGGTGACTTTCAGCCACCGGGGAGAGGAGGCGGTCTTCAAGTAGCCGCAGAGGTCCGGTAGTTTCTCGAGTTCCGACGGCATCACGGCCGGTTCCGTCGCGTGCTGTTCGGTGATGCTGCGCGAGCGGCGAGCGCCGCGACTCGAGAGCGCGGCCTCGCGATCTCTCCCTCGGGATACCTGACACCTGAGAATCTCCCGATCGCCGATGAGACGGGACGCGAATTGTGACGTGCCGCCGTTTTCGCTGGCGGAACACCGCAAAATCAGTGTATTGCTGCAGTTTTCGACTATTGTTTGCGCCGCGCTCTGTCCATAGGTACATGAGACCTGTGCGACGGACTGAAATCCCAGCACACAACGGCATCCGAATTTTCTCAGGCGTGCGAGCGCGTCCTTGAGGCCGTCGATGGCGCCCAACGCATCCAATTCGTCGACCACGAACCAAAGGCGCTGGTCGCGACCCTCCGGCTGACTCATGGCCTCGTATATTGCGAGCCGCATCCAAGTTGCGATGATCGAGCGCAGCGCCGCGATCTGTCCGGCCTTGTACGGAATGTATAGCGCGCCCGGAGGCGCTCGGGCGCGCACCCACTCTCGAACCGAGAACGGCGCGGCCCGCTGGGCTTGAATGTACTCGAGCGCTGCAATTGCAGATCCCATCACCGATCGGATCGAACCGAACATGCGGGCATTGTCTGGGTCGAGAAAGGGTTGAGCCGGCGTCCCGTGGACGATTGGCCGCAGCTCCTCCATGGATGCCATGGTCAACAATCGCCATAGTTCGGCGTCGTTTCGCAGCCCGCTGCCAAGGCAGCGCCGCACCACAGCACACAAAAAAGTCCGGGCGTAGCCGCGCCATTCGCTCGCCGACGAATCCTCGGTTGCGGGAATCAATCCGGCAGCCAGCTGGTCGACGTCATAGCTGTTTCGGAGCTCGGCAAACATATCCCATTTCACGGAATTCGGTTCGAACGGGTTGAGTACGACATCCCCCCGGTAGCGGTTGTAAAAACGCCCAAGGTAGCCGCCGTCCGGGTCGGCAATCACCGCACGGTCGCCACGCGCCATCGCCGCGCCGAGAAGCTCTCGGATGGCGGTCGACTTGCCGGTACCTGTCGTGCCGATGAGCTTGAAATGCTTGGTCTCATCCGCCTCGGCGATCGCGGTCCCTGCCAAGGTCAGGAGCGCGGGATTCGATCGCTTCATGCGGGCAGTTCGGCGCTGCAATGCCCGTCCGTCTACCAGCACCACGCCGCGCTTGTACGTATCCTGCGGTTCTCGGCGCGCCAGCCTCGAGAACCCGCCGAGACCGAGTGCCACGGCCGTCGCCATGAGAACCGCGCGGGTCGAATCGTCCATGGTCTCAATAACCCTCCACGATGTAGTAGTCCGCTTTCTCGCCATAGGCGGGCGCGGTGCGGTCTACGCGCACGCAAAGTCGCGCCGTCTCACCACAGCGCCGCAATTCGATGCGTCCGCCGCGTCGTTCCAGGGCGGCTATGCTTGCCGTCAGCTCGTCGCGTCGCGCCCGCATCCCGGCGATATCGGACTCCGACGGCAGAAACCAACGCGCGATCGCAACTGGGATTCCTGTGCAAAGGATTGCGACGGCAATGCTGGAAACCGCAACACGCAGGCCGATGCTGTGTCTGATTCTCCGTAAGACTTCGGCCGCGCGCCTGCTTTCCGCGGTCAACATCTGAAGTTCCTCGACCAGCGTTCGTCGTATTTCGTCGCGCACCACTCCGTCCAGGTCCTGGGTGTGCGCACGGAGCTTGTCGAGGTGCGTTTCGGCGAGCTTTTGATGAGCTTGCGCACTCTCCATAAGGAGACCGAACTTCATGGCTGCCTCATCCATGGCTTGGCTGCCGCTATCCATTTGTCGGACGGTCATTCATGGTCTCTACCTTGAATCACCCGATCCGCATTTGCGCTCAACTGAGACTGTTCGCGATACTCTTTCCAGGTCTGCCGGGCATCCAGGCGGACCTTCTGCCACACCGGATCCGATGCGTACTTGAGATACCCAGCGAGGTCGGGCAGCTGCTCGACTTGCGACGGCAGTACCGCCGCTTCCAAGCTCAAGTGTTGGCTGTGCGTCACGGATCCCCACAGCTCTGTGCGCCGGCGGCTCTTGGATACCGTCGTATGCATCACCTCCCGCTCGCCGATCAATTGCGAGGCAAACCGAGCCGTCCCTCCACCCTCGCTGGCCGAGCAGCGCAGAATCAGGGTGTTACCGCAGTTCTCAACAATAGTGTGCGCACTACCGTGGCCGTAAGTGCTCGATACCTGCGCGATTGATTGAAAGCCAAGCACGCACCGGCCGCCGAATTTCCTCAATCGAGCGAGCGCATCTTTCAATCCGTCGATTTGGCCCAACGCGTCCAATTCATCGACGACGAACCATAAACTGCCATTCGCGTCGCGCGCGCCTTCCTCGCTCTGCTCCTCCTGATCCATGGCTTCGAAGATGGCCAATCTCATCCACGCCGATATGGTCGAGTGCAGGGCTGCTATTTGCCCGGCTTTATACGGCATGAAGAGGACGCCGGAAGCCTTCTTCTTGACCCACTCACGAATCGAGAAACCCTGTCCTTCCTGACGTCCGATGTATTCCAACGCGCCGACTGCCGAGCTGGTCACAGAACGAATCGAGTCGAACATACGGCTGTTGTGCTCGTCCAGGAACGGCTGCGCTGCGGTGCCGCGCACCAGTTCCCTGAGTTCGCCCACATCGCCGGCCACCAACAGCCGATATAGCTCACCCACGTCCTTGATGCCCGCGTCGTGCGCCTGCCGCGTCACCGCCGTAAAAAACGTTCGCGCATAATCGCGCCAACTGCGATCCTGATCGCCGTTATCGGGTATCAGGGATCTGGAAAGCTGCTCGACGTCGTATGGGGTCTTGATCTCCGAGAATAGATCCCACTTCACTGAGCGCTCATCGAAGGGATTGAGCAACACGTCGCCGCGATCCGGGCGGTAGAATCGCTTAAGATATCCGGCGTCAGGATCGGCAATCACGGCTCGGTCTCCTCGCGCCAGTGCTCCAGCCAACATTTCCCTGATCGCCGTGCTCTTGCCGGTGCCTGTCGTACCGATCACCTTGAAATGCTTGGCTTCGTCCCGCGCGGGCACTGCTATGCCGGCCAATGTGAGTCGCGAATCGCGTGCGCTTTTGTTGGACTTCGCGCCTGCGAACGTCGGGCCCTCCGCGACCAGGGAGCCCCGCTTATGCGATTTGTCCGAATCAGCACCTTGGATGCGGCCCTTGCCGCCGGCATAGCCCAGCACCGCGCCCAAGCCGGTGCCGACGGTCAATTGCACCCAGCCGTAGTAACCGAATCCCAACTGCGCAAGTAGGGAGTTCGACGCGGCAACACCGACAGCCGCAATTCCGGTCAATGGCGCGGCGACCAGCGGGGAAAGGACAAAATGATGCCATTGCGCCCGCGCGCGGATCAGCCCCACGATCATCGGCGCCTGCACCGCCGCGTACGCCGTTGCGATTCCGGCCCACCCATGAGTCAGTGTGTCGATCATCGGTGCTTGCGCTCCGGATCGAACCAGATTTCCTTGATGAAGCGCTCGTGCCGCTCGACCCCGAACTGGACCACTACGTCGATGAGCAGGTACAAGAGGCTTTTGATGTCCGTGCGCGCCAATTCTCGGCCGCTCGGATTCTGCTTCACCAGCAGAACCAGTTGCTCAAAGGCGAGTTCGGCGCTAGTTGCGTGAACGCTGGTGATGGAGCCGGGGTGACCGGAATTGACATTGCGTAGATAGTCGAACGCTTCTTCGGCGCGCAGCTCCGCGAGCAGGATTCGGTCCGGCTTCATTCTCAGGCAGCACTCCAGGAGCTGCTTGGGCGTGACTCGCGCGACTCCCTGATCGTCCTTGGAGTAGTACAGGCGCACATGGTTGGGGTGCCGGTCGAGCACCAGCTCCTTTGCATCCTCGATAGAAACCAGGCGCTCATCGCAGGGAATTTCACGAATCAACGCCTTGGTCCACGTCGTCTTTCCCGACCCCGTCGGTCCGGAAACCAGAATGTTCTTGCGGCAGCGCACGGCCAGACGCATGAATTCCTCGAAGGCGCACGCCGACAGCAAACGCATCAGCTCCTCTTCGGTATCATCGAGTCTTTGACCGGCCTGCCGGGTTGCACGAAAAATTCCGCGGCGCCCCAAGTCTTCGATGCTCCACACCTGATCCGCCGGCCGGCGAATCGCAATCGCCACACAGCCCGCCGTGGTCGCCGGCGGTATGACGATTTGTACGCGCTCGCCCGACGGCAGGGATGCGGACAGCAGCGGAGCGGTGGCATCGATCCTCTGTTGAGTGGAATTAGCGATCAATTTGGCCAATCGACTGCACCATTCGAAATCCGCAAACGGCAACGGCTCACAGTGCCAGCCGTCGCGAGTTTCCAGAAATGCTTCCTTCGGCCGGTTGATGCAAAGCTCCATCACGTCGGAGTTCGCGAGCAGCGGCCGCAGCGCACGCAGGTTGAGGTCGAGCGCCGACATCTCATCGCCGCGACTAACGCTCGGCAGCGACGGATCGAAGTTCATATACAGACCTGAAGTCCAAGTCGCGCGCCACCAATACCTGGATGCGGTCCCCTTGCTGTTTCGTGACCGTGGGTGGGATGTTGATCGTGCCCTTGAGCACTTCGGTCAACACACCCTGCGTGGCTGATGGATTGACGATGACCGTACCGTTGCCGCCGCGGGTCGACTGCACCGCGCCCTCGACACCTGCGTCGATGATGGAGACCAGCATCGCCGCGCCGAAGCGTTGCCAGAAATGGTTATCGACAGTGCCCGGAAGGCCGGATCGGCCCAGTTCGTCCGCGCCCGGTGAGGCCAACGGCACGATGACGCCGGTGGGCGTTCGCGCCTCATCCCATAGAACGAATACTCTGGCCGACCCCTGCTGCACTTGACCGCGGGTCTCCCCGATCAATTTCGTGCCGCGCTCCAGGAGCACCACGCGGCCGTCGACGCCGAAGGCGTCGGTCGCCATGATGCAAGTGGTCATGCCCGGCAGCGTCGAATCGATCGCAGTTTCCAGCGTGCAATCGATGAATGCCCCTTTGGGCAGCAGCAAGCGTTGGGTCGGCAGCACTTGGGCGCGCACCGCGGCGCTCGTCGCAGGACGCAGCAATGCGGCCAAGTCACCTGGTTCTTGGGGGCCGCTCGCAGAGGGCACCGGCGCGGCCACGCCAACCGTCGTGTTCGGAATCAAACCTTGTGTCGAATACACGGCCCCCGACAGTTGGCGCTCCAGCGCCAGCTGCTCGGCAGTCTTGGGCTGAGGCGCACCGGACACGCCGGCGGCGCTGGTCGCGGGACTCAAGTCCAACGGGATCTCGGGCAGGGTCGTGGGGCTTGGTAGAACCGGTGAGGACAGTAGATCCGGGGGTGGCGGATCGATGCGTCCCAGGCTGGGCAATGCCATCTCGCCCTGTGCGCGATTCGTCGCCAGTGTCTGCGCGGATTGCCTTGCTCGGCTCCCACGGGTCATCGCATGGGCGTAATACCATGTGAGCATTCCCAATCCGAGGATGCTCATGAGCCCAATCGCCAATAAGTTGCTGATGCGAGATTGCATCGATGACCTGCGATTGACGGAGGTTTCATGGCGCTCGCCGCGCACCTCGTCCTGCTGCGGGTCCGCATCGCTCATGGCACTCCTCCTTGCACCCGGCGTTCGACGCCGGGTGCCACGGTGCCGGACTCCAGACGCGCGCCGCCGCCGATGAATCCCTGGTTCACGATGCATCCCGTGAGCCTGCCGCGCCGCAGAACGAACTGCTTCGCGACGCGATGCACGATGACATCGCCCTCATCCATGCTGAAGTTCAGCAGTGACTCGCTGCCGTCCTCATTGCGAACGAAAATCGCGGGCAGGTCAGAATTCGCCGCGAACCTGAGTCGCGTGTGCAAGCCGTCGTCCGAGGCGGCAATAGGCTTCAAGGTGGGACTGCCGCAATACCAGTAGTCGATGTTCTTCGCTCGCGCGGCCGACGCGGCCTCCAATTGCGAATCGAGCCGTTTTGCCGCGAGATCAGCCGTGGTTTGCGAGGCCGGTGGTGGATAGGTGAACCGTAATGCGTAGATGACGGTCGGGTCGTCCGCCGCCGGACGTTGCGACGTCGCCGAGTAATCGAATTGATAGTGTCGCCGGCTGGTGAGGACGGTCAAATTCGTTGCCACTCTTGCAGCCTTCGGCTTCAGAAATAGGTGATTGTCTTGGCCCACAAAGGACAGCCCCTCAATATCCCCTGCACCGAGGCCGGCGAAGATCTCGCCGGGCTCGAATTCGATATCGATCTGGTACCCCACGAAGCCGCGCAGCTTGTAGACCTCCTCACCGTTGTAGGCTGACACCCGGATGCGGCTGTCAACCATCCCCTTCGGGGGCACCGTTTCTGCCGCCACGCCGAGGGAAAACAAGATGCCGTATAGAGCAAATGCCGCGGCCGGGATTCTATTGCTCATGGTGCGTCTCCTTCGCGGCCGATTGGTCGACAAGAACCTCGGGCTCGGAGCGAAAATCTACGATCTTGAATCCCAGCGGATTCCAGCGGCGCGTCTTCGGGTCCTTTGCGGGCTCGGTGTAGGCGTATTGAATAGTTGCTATCCAGTGGGTGAACGACTCCTCGGCGCCGGGGCCTTGGCGCGCCGCTTTTAGGTAGCGCACCTGGGCAAGATCGGACAATCCGCTGGCGCGAGTGAAGAAGCTCACCGAATTGACTTGTACGCGCACCGTGCTGCCGTCCTTGTGCACGTTGAGTGGAGATGCGGGATTCGTGGCGGTCCACAGCGCGTACCAAGCCTGATTGCGTTGCGCCGAGTGAAAGGCCCCGCATTCCTCATAGTCGCTTTCCGCCGTCGCGAAATTGAAGCGCTCACACACGGTCAAATAGTGAGTCAGGAAATAACGGGTCACGGCCTCCTCGGGTGTCGCGCGGCCGGCGTACACCGGCACCACGTCGACGATGCCCGTGCTGTTGTCGACCCGCACTACGAAGGGGTCGACCCGCTTCAACGGCATGAGCAGACAGAGCGCGCTCGCACTCGTCACGGCGCAAACCCAACCGGCTCCGGCCACCCACCATGCGGTGTGCGCGCTGCGGCGAAACTGCATGGCCCGGTCCGCGTCCCATGACTCGGCTTCGCGAAAATACTCGTCGATCGTGGGCCCCGTAATCAAGGCGCCCTCCGTGCGGAAGAAGGCTGCGCCACGGCGCCTGGAATCGCGCGGGCAGCGGGTGGATTGATCGGCTGCAGGTGCGCATCGCAGCGTAAGGCGGGTGCCGAGCACCCGCACAGCAGCGGTATCAAACAAACGATCAGACGCATGATTCAACCCTCCTTGGTGTCGCCGTCAGCTGCGCGGGTTGCGCCAACTTCGGCCGAGCGCTTCAGTGCCGGGGCCGGCCGACCGATCGACGTGCCGGCTCGATTGAACGACCTCACTGCGAACCGGCTGAATGAACGGGCGCAGCACGCGGCCCACGCCGCGCACCGCGTCTCCTACGCCGGACGCCGCATGCAGTGCGGCGAAGCCTAGCGCCGGAGCCGAAGCTCGGCCGCCGAGCCTAAGGCCGCGGCTCACAAGGCCGAAGGAACTCAAGGAGACACCGCCGGCCAGACCCGCCGCAATCGGCATGACTTGGCGCAGCACCAAGAACACCAGCGCGGCAACCAACAGCATGTGCAGGATGTCGACCGTGAAAATCGCCGTTCCGAGCGCCGCAGTTTGCGTGGCGTAGGACTTCACGATTTGCAGCAGGAGAGCCGCCACCATCACGGTCAGCACGGTGATCAAGGCGTAGTTGGCGAGTTGCGCAATCCATGCCGCGAAAAATCGCTTGGTGGCATCAAAGAACAGCAGCGCAATGAACAGCGGGCCAACGGCCAACAGAACCGACAAGGCGATACTCGAGAGGGCTAGGAGGAACATCGCGTACACGCACAAGAGGCCTATCAGGCACCACACCAGGGCACCGGCGATGTAGAAGCCGATACTCCCGAGAATCGACGAACTCGAAGCCTTGGTCCAGAGAATACCTGCCACGGTACCGCCGCGATCCCAGATGGCATCTATGGTTGCGACTGGGTCTGCGCCTCCAACCATCGCAGCCGCAAGCTGAGTTGGCGCGATGTAAAAAGTGTCGACAATCACGGTGTTGTAGAGCCAAAGGCGCAATCCCACCCCCAGGATCAGAGCCAGCACGAGGATGCGCTTCAACCCCGCGATGACCGGTTCGTCGATCTTGCCGGTGAGGTGCAAATAGCCCCACGCCATCACGTAAATCGTGGCCAGCGTAACAACGGCGGGCTCGAGGACTGACGCCAGGCGCGCGGTGTTGTCGCCAATGTACGTGGCCAGCTGCGTGTTGAGCCATGCCGAAAATGTCGAAAAAAAACCCATGACTACGCCTCGGAGGAAAGGGGCTCGTCAGGGAACCGGCTGGAAGCGGGTGCCAAAGGATCCCTGTCCTTCTATGACGCGCTCCAGGGCCTGTTGCCGAATAGCCGATTCCTGCGCCTGGGTCGCCTGATAGAGGACCTGATTCTTGGTCTGCTCGTTTTGCAACATACCGAGCTCGGCACTGATCCGCGCCTGTAAATCGAGGATCGCCTTTTGATCTGCCGCGGTCGAAATGGCGGCGATCAAGCTTTGAATCGCGGCAAATCGACTGCTCGAGTTCGCGAGCGCCTCGTGCGCCAACGCCTGCTGCATGGCGCTCCATTGACGCGATGCCTGAATGAGCTGCTGATCAGCCGGCGATAGTGTGGATAAGCGCTGCGGCGACAGAACCGCATTGGCGGCGATGGCACTTTGCACATCGCTGGACAGGGAGGCGTATCCGCCCGTTCCGCTCCCCTGCGAGGCGTTGACGATTTGCGTCCAGTTAGCGGGCAGATAGTTGCGGTTGGTGCCACCGAGCAATCCTGCCATGCCCCGACTGCCCGTCATGGCTTGCAACGCCTGCTGCGCCGATTGCAGCTGATTGGCGGCGATCGTCAATTGCTGTTGCATGCTTTTCGCTTGCTGAATCAGCTGCACGAGAGCCGGTGCATCGACGACTGCCCATTGCGCCCGGGCGGCCGGGGCAATTGCGATCGATGCCGCGAGGCATATTGCGGCTAAATAAATTTTGCGAGTAAGCATGAGCATCTCCTTTTGAGTGAGTGAATTGGCAACACCGGTTACCGGCCGCTCACGGCCATGAATCGTGGTAGCCAGACGGCCGGATCGGGTCCGGTCGCGGCCATGATCTGATGCATTCGCTTGACCTCGCCGGCGCGGCCCGAGATCACGGCGAGTTCTGCGTCATAGCCTTTGAGATCGAGCTGACAGACCACGCTGTGATGCGACTGTTTCACCAAGAACATCCGTGAGCCCGGTTCCAGCT
>Ga0210388_10005002_pt1 | contig 10345 bp, 8 predicted proteins | sample IncBWC19OmetaG_FD_155485 | JGI IMG/M metagenome (GOLD analysis project Ga0210388, IMG submission 155485) | Forest soil microbial communities from Barre Woods Harvard Forest LTER site, Petersham, Massachusetts, United States - Inc-BW-C-19-O ...
TCCGACGCAGCGAGCGCGTCGACGGGCAACGTCCCGTCCGGCGGCTGCTGCATCGTCATTCCCTCCGGAAGGAGCGGCGCTTCCCCGTAGGGCATCGCCTTCGGCTGGTCGATCATTCGCTCGAGGTGCGGGTCCGGTTCGACGAGCGTCTGCTCCGTGCGGCAGCCCGCGAGGACGAGCGCCAGCGTCGCGCCGGCGAGTCCGTTCATGGCAACCTCTGCTGCGGGGCGTCGCCGCCGATCCACGCGCAGCGTAGCGCGCCGGAGGCCTCGAGCACCTCGCGGACTCCGTCCTCGAAGCGAGGGTCACGCGCGTCGACGCCGATCCAGAAGCGATCGATCGAGGCGCGCTCGAAGCCTTCGATCTCGAAGACGCGGTGGTAGAGGCGGGGCAATCCCGAGAGCCCCAGGATGGCGACGAACCCCGCGAGGCACGCGGCGAGCACCCCGGACTCGAACGCGATCGGAATGTAGGCCGGGATCGAATTGTAGGGGCGCCCTCCGACGTCGAGCCGGTAGTCGTGTGCGTTGCACCACCATTGCACCAGGTACCCGAGGCTCGCCCCGACCAGCCCGGCCACGAGCATGATCCACGGCACCAGCGACTCCGGCAGCCGGGTCACGACGCCGCGCACCGGATACGGGGTCCACGATCGGAGGCGCGTGTAGCCGAGGGCCGTGAGGCGCGCGAACGCCCGCTCGAGCCCCTCGGGCGCGTCGAACTCGGCGACGACCCCGTCACGCACGGCTGCCCTCCAGCTCCGCGCGCGCTCGCGCGCCCACCCCGCCTGCGCTCGCCTGAGCGCGGTGGGACAGCTCGCGGCGCATCTCCTTGAGCTCGGAGATCGGGATGAAGGGCACGAACCGCAGAAAGAGCAGGAAGAGAAGGAGGAAGAAGGAGCAGGTCCCGGCGAGGATCGTCCAGTCGATCCAGCTCGGGGTGTAGACGCGCCAGCTCGACGGCAAGAAGTCGCGGTGGAGCGAGGTGATGATCAGCATGAAGCGCTCGCCCCACATGCCCACCTGCACGAACGCGGCGACGACGAAGAGCGCGGCGGGGCTGGTCCGGAGCCTGCGGCTCCACAGCGACTGCACGACCACGCAGTTGCAGAAGAGGATGCCCCAGTAGACGCCCGCGTACGTGGCGCGCGGGCGATCGACCAGCGCCGTGTACATCTCGTAGCGGTTGCCGCTGTACCAGGCCATGAAGGCCTCGACGATGTACGCGTAGGTCACGATCCACCCCGTGACGAGGAGCATCTTGGCGATGTTGTCGAGGTGGTTCTTCGTCACGACGTCGTGGAGCCGGAAGATCGCCCGCGCCGGGACCATCAGCGTGACGACCATCGCGAACCCGGAGTAGATCGCCCCGGCGACGAAGTACGGCGGGAAGATGGTCGAATGCCAGCCCGGCAGCTGGGTGATCGCGAAGTCGAGGCTGATGATGCTGTGAACCGAGAGGACCAGGGGCGTCGCCAGTCCGCCCAGCACGAGGTAGCCGATGCGGTAGTGGCGCCAGTGTCGCGAGTCGCCGCGCCAGCCGAGGGCGAAGATCCCGTAGATACGCCGCCGGCGCAGCGTGGGCGCGCGGTCGCGCGCGGCGGCCAGATCGGGCAGCAGGCCCGTGTACCAGAAGAGGAACGAGACCGTCAGGTACGTGCTCACGGCGACCACGTCCCACGGCAGCGACGACTTGAAGTTGGGCCACACGCCCATCTCGGAGGGGTAGGGGACCAGCCAGTACGCAAACCACGGCCGGCCCAGGTGGAAGACGGGAAAGAGCCCCGCCTGGACGATCGCGAAGAGCGTCATCCCCTCGGCGAAGCGGTTGATCGACGTGCGCCACGACACCTCGAGCAAGAGGAGGATCGCCGAGATGAAGGTGCCGGCGTGTCCGATGCCGATCCACCAGACGAAGTTGATGATGGCGAACGCCCACGCCACCGGGATGTTGTTGCCCCAGAGGCCGATGCCGGTGGTGGCCGTGTACGTCAGCGCGGCGAAGAGCGCGAAGGCGCCTGCCGCGGTGACCATGAGCGCGTACTTGAGGCGAGGCCAGGGCCTCCAGAGGGGGGCCAGGAGATCGTCGGTCAGCTCGAGGTCGGAGCGGTGGCCGAGAATGACCGCCTCCCCGCCCGTGGGCTCGTCCCTTTCGGGCGTCGCTTCGAGCGCGGCCGACGTCATGATCGCGGGATCTCGGCGTTGGGGTTGGTGATGCGCGCGAGGTAGCGAGTCCGGGGGATCGTGCCGAGCTCGTCGAGCACGGCGTAGAGGCGCTCGTTTCGCCGCTCCGCCGACACCCGCGTCGCCGGGTCGGCGATGTCGCCGAAGACGATCGCGCCGGTGGGGCACGTCTGCTGGCACGCCGTCTGGATCTCGAGGTCCCGGATCGGCCGCTCCTCGCGGCGGGCGGGGATCTCCGCCCGGCGGATGCGCTGCACGCAGTACGTGCACTTCTCCATCACGCCGCGCGCGCGGACGGTCACGTCCGGGTTCATGGCGAGCGAGAGGGCCTCGGGCCTGCTCGCCGTGTAGTTGAAGAAGTTGAAGCGGCGAACCTTGTACGGGCAGTTGTTGCTGCAGAACCGCGTGCCGACGCACCGGTTGTAGACCATCTCGTTCAGGCCGTCGTGGCTGTGCACCGTGGCGTTGACGGGACAGACGTACTCGCAGGGCGCCTTCTCGCAGTGCTGGCAAAGCATCGGTTGCACCAGGGCGGCGGGACCCGATGTGTCGCTCGACAGATAGCGATCGATGCGGAGCCACTGCATCTCGCGACTCAGACGGACGCCGCCCTTGCCCACGACGGGGATGTTGTTCTCGGCCATGCAGGCGACGACGCACGCGCTGCAGCCCGTGCACGCGTTGAGGTCGATCGTCATTCCCCACTGATGGGGGGCGTCCGGCACGATGCCATAGAGCGATCGCCGGGTCTCGTTGTGGGGCGCCGCGAAGGCGGGATCCGCGCGGTAGTCGTCGAGCGTCCGGGACAGGACGATGGGCCGTCCCTCCATCGACCAGTGCTCCTGGGTGAGCGCCAGCGGCCAGGACTCGCCGGTCTTGTGGAGCGACGCGTCGTCGAACCAGGGCGCGCGCGAGTCGCGGACGGAGTAGGCGTTGGCGCCGACGCCCGACGAGACGCGATCGGGGATCGACCGCCCGTATCCGAGCGCGAGCGCGACGACGTCGTCGGCCATGGCGGGCAACACGAGGACCGGGGCACGGACCGACCGTCCGCGCACCTCGATGGCCACGACGTCCTCGTTCGCGAGGCCCAGGCGGGCGGCCGTCGACGGCGAGACGAGGGCCGCGTTGTCCCACGCGAGCTTGGTGACGGGATCGCCCAGCTCCTGCAGCCACGCGCTCTCGCCGAAGCGGCCGTCATGCACCTTCGCGTCGGCGAAGAAGACGATCTCGAGGGCGGCCCGCGCCGGCGCAGGCGTCGCCAGCTCGTGGGCGACGGCGCTCCATGCGACCGTCGTGGCGACGGCCGGCTCGCGCGTCGCGTCGACGACGCCGCGCACGAGCGCCTGCTCCCACGACGCTTGCGAGTCGCCCTTCGCCACCGACTTCCAGTGCGCTTCGACCAGCTCTCGAGACGTCGCTCCGGTCGCGCCGTCGAGACCCGCGAGCACCTGGCCCACGGTCTTGCCCTCCGACAGGGGGCGCATCAGCGGCTGCGCGACCGACGCGGTGCCGTCGAACGCGCGCGCGTCGCTCCAGGCTTCGAGGAAATGGGCCTCGGGTACGAACCACCGGCACAGGCGCGCCGTCTCGTTGTCGTGGACCCCGACGTACGCAGTCGCCGGCACGGCGGCGATGCGGCGCCCGATCTCCTGGTCGGCAGCCGCCGTGTATGCGGGGTTTCCCCCGACGATGACGAGCGCCGCGACGTCGCCCGCATCGATCGACCGCACCAGCGCCTCGAGGCCGTGGCTCACCTGACCGGCTTCGATCACCGGCGGTGCCGCGTAATCCACGGTGCGGCCTGCGTTGCCGAGGAGATCGTTGGCGGCGTGCGCGAGCGCGTGCACCTCGGGGGGCTGTCCGTCGCCGGCCAGGACGAGGCTCGCGCCGGCGTGTGCGTACAGGTCGTGCGCGACGGCCCTCGCCCACGCGTCGTGAGGCCCCACCGGTCGCGTCGCCGCGGCGCGACGGAGCTCGCCCGGGACCTTGGCACCCCCCATGACCGCAAGGGCCGCGAGGACCGACGCCGCGACGCCACGCACTTCACGCGCCTGCACGCGCAGCCGCTCGTCCGCGCTCATCCCCGTCGTGGTCAGCCGCGGCTCGACGACGTAGAGCCGGCTCATCGCGTCTCCCGAACCGCTCATCCTCCGGCGCTCGGCCCAGCTTCGCGGCCAGACCGCCGGCGTCCCGGCCACCGCGAGGAAGTCGACGTCGAGCGCGAGCACCACGTCGGCCCGCGCGAAGTCCCAGCGCGCCTCGAGGATCTTTCCGAACGCGAGCTCGGCCCCGGCGTACGCCGTCGCTCGCGAGAGCGGCGCGTCGTAGTGGACGACCGTGCCCTTGCGCCGAAGCCGCTCGACGAGTGGCCCGACGTGGGGGCTGCTCGTGGGCTCGAGCAGGACGTGGATCCTCTTCCCCGGCGGAGGAGGGGCGCCGATCTCGCCGAGAAACGTGCGCCAGGTGGAGGGCAGGCCCTCGCGGGTCAACTCGCGGGCCCGCGCCGGATCGTACAGCGACAGCACGCTGGCCTGCTCGAACGTTCCGAGCGCGCCGAGGCTCGCGGGGTGAAGCGCGTTGCCCTCGGCCTTGATGGGCCGTCCTTCGTGGCTCGCGACCACGAGTCCGGTCCCGTATCCACCGAGCATCATGGTGGTCGCGTAGTGGCTCGGCACGCCGGGCGTGACCTCCGGCGGCTGGCGCACGTACGGGACGATGAGCTCGGGGCTGCCCCGGCTGCAGCCGGCTACGCCGGCGAGCGCGGCGTTCGCACCGACGAGCACGAGAAGCTCTCGCCGGCTCAGGTGCGGCGGCGTCTCGGCTCCTTCGGGGAATTCGCTCATTGCGCTCTCTCAGCGGTGACAGCCGGTGCACGTCTCCACGGGAGGAGCGAGGGCGAGCCGCTCGCGAATCTCGGCGCCGATCTCCCGGCGAGGCCGCGCCGGGGACCACTCCATGTCCGTGATCTCGCTCTGCGGGCGAAGGTGAGGATCCGGATCGCGATGGCAATCGATGCACCACTTCATCGTCAGCGGGGCGACCGCGTAGACGCGCGCCATCGTGTCGACGCGCCCGTGGCACTCGACACAACCGACCCCGTGCGAGACGTGCGCCGAATGATCGAAGTAAACGAAGCCCGGGAGCTTGTGGACTCGCTGCCACCGGAGCGGGCGGTCGTCGAACCAGCTCGCGCGCACCGGCTGGAGGCGGGCGGACTCTTGCCAGACCTGGCCGTGGCAATTCATGCATACCGACGTCGGCGGCACGCCGGCGTACGGTGTCCGCGTCGCCTCGTAGTGGCAATAAGCGCAGTCGATGCCGTCGTCGCGCACGTGATGGCGATGATCGAATGCGACCGGTTGATCTACCGGGTCGAACTGCCGGGTGACGTAGGGAGTCCGAACCCAGAGGATCATCGCGATGGGAACCGCACTGGCGACCGATGCGCCCGTTACCAGGAAGACACGAAGCTTGGTATCTGCCGAGGGCTGAAAGAGCGGCCGCATTGCTGCCCTCCGCGAGCGTCCGGCTCGCCGCACGGCCCGATTGCAAGCACTGCACCGCAAAGGCAGGGCCGCAAATGCGCTTGCCAACGACGCGGTGCGGCGACGGCGCTCGGGGCGAATTGCCACTCGCGTGTGGCGCGAGGGCCAGACGCGTAATTGCCGACTTCGTCTACTTCGCGCCGAGCCCGCGCTCAGGTGCCGGCCGCTACCCTCGTCACGGCGACGGGGAAGGGCTTCGGGGTCGGCTCGCACGTCGTGTGCAGGTCGCCGACGAGCAGGGCATTGGCCGTGACGTAATATCGCGAAAGGCGCAGGGTGATCTGCGCCCCCTCGGGAGAGGAAACGTCGAGTTCGAACTCGAAGCTCGGCGCCGTGTAGCTCGCCCCGCTACCGACGCGCGCCGGGAGCACGAGGTCGATGTGGCCGCCGTCGTACACCGCCTGCGCTCCCGGCCTGACATTCGCGCTCCCGGTGCCGGGCACGATGTGCGCCGAACCGTCCACGTACGTCGTCCCCTGCGGCACCGGCCATTCGGACCGCATGTCGAAGATGTACCGGAGGCCGGTGTACGCGATCTTGCCGGTGTCCACGCCGTCTACGCGCACCTTGTAGCGCGCACCAGGCGAGACGCAGGCCGGCACCGTGACCGTGACGCCGTGCGACTGACCGCTTGGGCCACGGGAGCAAGCGAGGGGCACGGTGACGTGCCTGGGCCCGTCGGCGGGGCTCTGGAACCCGAACAAGAGCAAGCACGCGACGATCGGGCAGAGCATGCGAGCACGCATCAGGCAGACCGTTCCGCACCCGGCGTGCCACGAGACGGGGACCGCGCAGGTCAGCGCGTGAGGCCGGTGCGTCAATAGAGCGCCCGCGCACTTGACGATCGAGGGCGCTCGGTCAGCGCAGATCGCGTCGGGGCGATGCCGGAGCAGGGGGCTGCGCAGTGAGCCCGAGCGTCAAGGCGAACGCGAGCGCCGCCGCGATCGCGCCTCCCTCGAAGGGAGCGCCAGCCCCGATGCCCTCGAAGAGATAGCCGCTCAATACGGGTCCGAGCGTTCGCGCAAGCCCTCCCGAGGACTGGGCAAATCCGAGCACCGCGCCGCGTTGCTCCCGGCCCGCGTACTCCGACGCGATGGACGAGAGCATTGGCTGCGTCACCCCGAGCCCGAGGGCGAGGAGCGTCAGACCCGTGAGCAGCGGGGCGAAGTGGTACGAGAGGGCGATCGTCAGGAGCCCGGCGGCGCTGAGCAGCGCGCCTGCGGCGACGACGCGCACCTGCCCGAACGTGCGCGCGATCCACCCGATGAGTCCTCCCTGGACGACGAGCATGACGACGCCGAAGAGGGCGAACACGTTGCCGACCTCGGACTGACCCCACCCGAGACGCTCCTTGGTGAGGAGCGCCAGCGCGACCTGCATCGTGGTCATGTAGAGGAACGTGCAGAAGTAGAGGACGAGGACGATGACGAGCTTCCTCTGTCCGAGGACCGTGCCGAGCGACGCCGTACGCACGGCCGCCGCGCCGTTCGTCGAGCTCTCGGCTGTCGGCGCCCGCGATGGGCGCGTCTCCGGCATCCACAAGAACGCGGCGATCAGATCGGCCATCGCCATTCCCGCGGCGCCCAGTGGCGGCGCCCACATTCCGAAGCGACTGAGCAGACCCCCGAGCGCGGGTCCGAGCACGAGGCCGAGTCCGATGCCCGCGCCGAGACGTCCCATGCCGCGGGCGCGCTCTTCCCCTTCGGTGACATCGGCGATGGCGGCCTGGCAGGCCGACAGGTTCCCCGCGGTCGCGCCGGCGAGGATGCGCGACACGAAGAGCAACGGCAGGAGCGACACCTTCGTCGCCAGGGCGAAGAGCACCATCGACGCCGCGTTGCCGGCGAGGCTCAAGAGGATCACCGGGCGTCGACCGACGCGATCGGAGAGGCGCCCGAGCAGCGGTGTGGCGACGAGCTGCGTGAACGAGAAGCACCCGAGCAGAAACCCCACGGTCCGGGCCGAGCCGCCCATCGACTTCACGTAGAAGGGGAAGAGCGGAATCACGATCCCGAACCCGATGAGGTCGAGGAAGACCGTGAAGAAGACGAAGGTGACGACGCGCGACGACCGGGTCACTTCGAAGAGCTCCCGAGGAGGGTGCGAGATTCTTCGCGGCCGCGCAAGAGGGCGCCGGGAGACGGTCCTCATGGACAGCGCAACGACGCCGATGTAGCGGCGTTGACGTTCGCCCGCGAGCGGGCGCGCCCTAGGGTCCTCCGCCTTCGGCCGCGGCAGCCGCTTCGGATGGAGCGTCCGCGGCGCCCGTGTCGGGCGCGGAGCCCGCGTCGGGCACCGCCTGCACCAACGCATCGGGAGTCGAAGACGAATCCTCGACCGAGCTGTCGTCGGGAGCACTCAGCGAAGCGTCGATGCCGAGGCAGAAGCGGGCGCCCATCGGGTCGAGCAGCTGACACATCTGGTCGGCCGGGCACTCCACGGACGTCGCGCAGGACTGCAGCCCGGACGGGCAGGGCCCCGGCGTGCACACGAGGGTCGCCTCTGCCGCGATGAAGACCGCGCAGCAGACCTGCCCCGAAACGCAGTCGGCGGCGCTCAGGCACCCTTCAGGGCCGACACTCGCCTCCGGCGGGAGCTGCGTGCCGATGGGGGGAGTTGCCGCTGCGCACACCGGTGGACTCGTGCCGCCCTCCTCGAGGCCCGTGTCCGGGAGTGCGGCGACACGGTCGCACACGCCGTTCGCGACGAGCGCCTGGCAGGAGTCGCCGAGGATGCACTGCCCTTGGGTCGCGTCGAGTTCAGGAAACGTCGTGACGCCGCAGCCGGTATCGTAACTGCAGGCTACCCGCGTGGGGTCGAAGCCGGGGCAGCACTCCTGCAGGTGAGACACCGCGTTTTCGCAAATGAATTCGTCTTGCCGAATATTGCCGCACGCGAACACCATGCCGACAACGACCGACACTGTGAATCCACGACGCCAGGGCGATGACTTCATTGTCACAGGGTCCGGTGTGCGTTTTCCGAGATTGGTGCGGCCGACGCCGGGACATGCAGCTCCCGGCGAAAGGCCCGACGCCAGGAGAGCAGCTTGCATGCCGCTAGGGCAACGTTCGTTCCGAAGGTCCGCGTTCGCCTCTCTCCTGGCCGCCGGGCTCCTCGGCCTGACGATCCGGACGGCGCACGCGGACACCGAGCCGCGCTCGGATCATTCGACGGCGGTCGCCCAGGACGCGGACCCGGAGGCCCCGCGATATGTGCAACCGCCACCGCCGCGGACCCGGTTCGTCTGGTCGCTTGGCCTTGGCTACGTCTTCCAGGGCTTGTACGGCGTCCCGATGGGCGGCGCCGACATGGACGCCCTCCTCGGCGCGGAGTCCGCCACGGTCACGATCGGCGCCGACATCGAAGCCATGAGCGGCTCTACGCACTACGGGCTCGGCACGACCGGGCTGAACGCCGGTCCGTTCATCGAAGGTCACTTCGATCGCCTTCACATCGGAGGTGGCGTCCGCATCGGAGCCTTCAACGTGAATCGCGCGAGCAACAGCGGGGGTCTGTTCAGCTCGAGCGAGGGCGTGTTCCTGCGCGTCTCCGTCGACGTCTTCCGCTTCGACAGCAACGCGGGCGCGGTTTTTCTCTTCGCCAAAGGCAGCGCCGATACGGTGGGTGGAGCGCTCTACGGCGTGGCCTGCGGGGCCGGCGTGCGGTTCTGATTCCGCGGGCGTCGGCCTTCTTCATGACCTGACGTTTGCGCTCGAGTCGCGAGCGCGTCCGGCGGCTCACGCCGATGCGTGCACACACCTTGCACACCTGGCTGCTGGCCTGCGCGCTGCTGGCCTGTGCGAGGCGAACATGAACCGGACGAGCCAGAGAATCCTCGTCACTGGGGCGACTGGCTTCGTGGGCCGCGCTCTCCTTGCTGCCCTCGTGGCGGCTGGATATCGCGTTCGCGCCACGACGCGGAACGTCGCGCGCAGTCCCGCGGTGACGAACGTCGAGTGGATACGCTGCGACGTCACGGACCCTGGTGACGTCCAGCGCGCCTTGGCGGGCGTGGACGCCGCTTACTTCCTCGTTCACAGCATGAGCAGCGGCCGCCGCGACTACGCAGACGTCGAGCGCGCCGTCGCGCAGAGGTTCGCGAACGCCGCGGCACGCGCGGGGCTGAAACGCATCCTCTATCTCGGGGGCGTGGCGCCCGAGGGCCGGCCCTCGAAGCACCTGGGGAGCCGCCTCCAGGTCGGGGAGATCTTGCGCAGCGGAGAGGTCCCCGCGCTCGAGCTCCGCGCCTCGATGATCGTCGGCAACGGGAGCGCGTCCTGGCAGATCGTCCGGGACCTGACCATGCGCCTGCCGGCGATGATCCTGCCGGCGTGGACTGAATCCCGCACGTGCCCAGTGGCGCTCGAAGACGTGACGGTCGCGCTTGTGCGCGCGCTCGATCTGCCGCTCGAGCAGAGCGCCTGGTTCGACATCCCCGGTCCCGAGGTGCTCAGTGCGCGAGAGATGCTCCTGCGCGTCGCCGCGCTTCGCGGGCGAAGGGTCCCCGGGCTGCGCGTGCCGTTCCTCAGCGTGTCGCTGTCGTCGTGGTGGCTGAAGCTCGTTGCTCGAACGGATTTTGCCCTGGCTCGCCAGCTGGTGCTGGGCCTCAGC
>Ga0210388_10005003_pt1 | contig 10345 bp, 9 predicted proteins | sample IncBWC19OmetaG_FD_155485 | JGI IMG/M metagenome (GOLD analysis project Ga0210388, IMG submission 155485) | Forest soil microbial communities from Barre Woods Harvard Forest LTER site, Petersham, Massachusetts, United States - Inc-BW-C-19-O ...
TGCATTGTGGATTGCTGGTAGCTTTGATTCCCTCCGACATCCACAGTGCTTACGGTGGCGCCAGGCATCTGCGCCACGGTAGACCACGGATCGCGCCCGCTCGGGATATCCTGGAGAAGCGTCTGATCAAATGTGGTGGAAGTTTGAACGTTCTGCACATCCACCACGGGGTTGGCTTCTACCTTGACAACCTCCCCTAGAGTACCCACGGTAAGCTTTGGCTCAACCGAAGCCGTAAAGCCAGCCGTAAGCACAATGCCGATCTGTTCAAAGGTATGAAAGCCGGCAGCGGTAACCGTCAAGTCATAGGTGCCGGGAGGCAGCAAGTCAAACAGATAGCCTCCGTCTGCCGCCGTGTTGATAGAGCGCGGAGCCATTAGTGCGTTGCCCTTCACGGTTACGGTTGCGTTTGGAACAACCGCCCCGGAAGAGTCCGTAACTACCCCTGTAATCTTGCCTGTGATTGCGATTTGTGCGGAAATGATTGCTGGCAAACAGCTAAGCAGTATAAATAGAAAAACAATACGCCTTTTCATCACCCCTCCTAGTACTGATAGTTCAAGCAGCTACTACTTGAACCTGTAGTTTGGAAAACCACACCCCAAACCTCCCAAATTGCGCGAGCGTCCGAGAGCGCGAGGCAAAGTGAGAGGATGGACGGAGTGTATACAGTATCCCGGTCAAGTCAAATGAAGAATTTCGCTTTACCCCATTCGACAGACCGCACCCCCCCATATGACCTTTAGACGGCCATTGGGGAGATTTGTTCATTTTGACTGGATAAAATATTCGTTGGTCGAACAGAAAGCGGTGGGGCTGGAACCCGCGAGGCGATTCGTGAGCTTTAAACTGGTGCTGGGCTCTGAGCCCTTGCCCGGTTGCCTCGGACTAGTTTGCGGGCAGGCGGTTCACAATGAAGTCCGAGATGCGGCTTGCGGCAGGTGGATCGAGGTTCGATAGCACCACGATCACGTAGCCAACTTGCGGAAAGATTTGCAGCTCGCCATTCATGCCGGGAGCGCCGCCGCCGTGGCCGAAGTGGCGCAGGGAGGTACCGGCGTCTGAATCCATGAAACCAAAGGCATATTTTGCCCCTCTGGGCGTATCTACCTTTCCGGTGGTAAGCAGGTCGGTGTTTTGCGCGTTCAGGAGCTTGTGATTGGCGAGAGCATTCGCAAATCGAAGGAAGTCTTCGACGGTGCAATAGCCGCCCCCGGCCGAAGTCCCGCGGTAGGGAAGCGTATCGGTATTGGGACGAAGCGTTTCGCTGTCGAACCGGGTGTAGCCAGTCGAGCGATCGGGAACGACTTGGTCTTCCGGAAAAGAGCCGGTAGACGTCATGCCCGCGGGGCCATAGATGTTTTCGCTGACGTAATCGTAATAGTTTTTTCCGCTTACACGTTCGACGATCAATCCGAGCATCAAGAATCCGTAGTTGCTGTACTCCCAACGGCTGCCGGGTTCAAACTCCGGAGCGCGGTCGCCGTAGAGTTTCACGTAGTCCTGCAGAGTCTTTAATTCGAGGCGATGCGCGTCATACTGCGGGCCGAAAAAGTCGCCGGTGCCGCCAGTGTGCGTAAGGAGTTGGTAGACAGTGACTTTTGTCGCGATGTCTTTGTTCGGATAGTCGGTGAGGTATTTGCCAACGGGATCGCTTAGCGAGATTTTACCGGCTTGCACGAGTTGCAGGATCGCCACGGCTGTGAACATTTTGTTCATCGAGCCGATCCGGAATTTCGTGTTGAGTGTGTTTGGAATTTTCTTTTCGCGATCCGCCAATCCGTAAGCCCCGGTGAAAACAGCTTTACCGTCTTTGGCCAGGAGAGCAGCGCCAGAGAACTTGCCGGCTGCCGTATCCTTTTCGAGCTTTGCGCGAAGCGCCGCGATTAAATCGCTTTGGCTCAGTCGCGAAAGCGCGAATTCCGCGGGGCGACCGATAGCTCGCACCTCAAGATGGGTGACGCGGTGAGCGGCTGCTGCTTCGACTTCGATGGTCAACCTGGCGAATTGATCAGAGTCCCGCTCCTGCACCAGCGCTGTGAGCTTCGTCGGACTGGATTCTTCGACTTTCTTGAGCTCGAATCCGCCGGTTTGCTGCCGGAAACCGAGCATGCCCTCGATTTTGTGCTCCTCGGGCTTGTCGAAGTGGCTACGGAAGCTTTCGAGCTTGGTCTTGTCGCCACTGTTGAAGGCGGCAAGCCATGCCGAAAATTGCTCGCCGGCAGGAGTCTTGGGGATATCGACAGAGGCAGAGGGAATTTGGGCCGTTCTTGCTGCGGCCTGGCCGGTGAAGCCTGGCCCACCAAGCAGAGTCAGAACGAAGGCTGTGAAAACGATCCTGCAAAACGTGGTTCCTTGATATGACATATTTCTCAGAGCCTCCAAGACTCAATTGGCCAAAGTCTACAGACGAGTAGACGCGGGTGGAATGGCTTTGTATTCGGGTGGTCCTCATAAACTTTGGCGGGGTAGCGACACACGGTCTTCAAGGACATATCGCTCCATCCGAGCGTGGAATATTTAGGCAGAGGAATCACGAGTGGAAGTGGTCGAAGTCCATTTAGACCATGGTTAGACTATAGTTTGACCATAGTCTAGAGATTAGGTACAATTCCCTTTAGGAGCTCGCAATCGTGGAAGAGATAGCCATTTCAAAATTCAAAGCCACCTGTCTGGCGGTGTTGGAACGCGTTCGTAAAACTGGTCACCCGATTCGCGTGACGCGCTTCGGACATCCCATCGCAGAGATCAATCCGCCCAATACTGCCAAGCGAACCATACGCCTCGGAGGCGGGATCGGGACTATGGAGATATTGGGAGACATCGTGGGGCCTACCGGCGACATATCGGAATGGGAGGCGGCTCAAGATCCCGAGCCCGAACTTGGTCCGGAACCGGGGCCGGAGAAGAAGCCCAAGTGAGGCTTTTGCTCGATACACACATTTGGATTTGGAATTACACAGCGCCGGAGAAGCTGACCTCCGAAGTAGCACGGGAGTTGGCCAATGCTGACAACCAGCGGTTTCTGTCCCCAGTCAGCATTTGGGAAGTAGCAGTCCTGCTGGAGAAAAGACGGGTCAAACTTCAACAGGATTTCGGAGAATGGTTCAAACAGTCCGTGGAAGACCTAGAACTCATCGAAGCGCCGCTGCATTGGGGAATTGCTCACGAGTTGAGGTTCACGGTGCTGGGCCACCGGGATCCCGCGGATCGGTTTCTCGTTGCGACCGCACGACCGCAAAGGTCTGTGATTTCACTCTTGTGACGGCGGATGAACGGCTTTTGAATGTACCCGGGCTAAAAGCGCTGCCGAATCGCTAAACTTCTGGCCGCGCGGCTCTTCACGCAGATGCTTCTTGAAAACGTTCGCGCGGTCCCCAGCGGCTTGCGCCTCCGACGGTGTGTAAGCCAAACTTACTTGGGCTTGGTACCCTGCAAGTCAGTTAAATCCGCCAGGACTTCCTCGCTATGTTGCTGCGGTTTTACGTCGAGATAGACTTTGCGGACGACACCGTCGGGATCAATTAGAAATGTGTGGCGCGCGGAGAGCTTGGCAACGCCGAGATTCATCACGGAGTCGTAAAGCTCGGAAACTTCATGCTTGGTGTCGGCCAGCAGCTTGAAGTTCAGCCCTTCCTTGGTGCAGAACTTTTGGTGTGAGTCTTCGTCCTGCACGCTGACGCCGACGATTACGGCGTGCTTTTGCTCGTATTGCGCCAGGTCGCGTTGAAAGTTATGAGCTTCCACGGTGCATCCGCTTGTAAAATCCTTCGGGTAGAAATAGAGCACCACCCATTTCCCCTTGAAATCATGCAGGCTCACCGGCTTGGACTCTTGCGAATTCAAAGTGAAGTCAGGAGCCGCGCTTCCGACAGCCGGAGCCTTGCTATCTGCGTACAGTCCGCGGATCCCCAAACCCAATCCTGCTAACAGAAGTATTCCAACCGCAATGAGCGTTATTTTCATGGTTGTCCCCTAATCCAATTACCCCGGCCGGCGCTGGTTTATTCCAGAAAGACCGGCGTCTCGCGAATTCTGAAACTCTCGCCGCTTTTACGAGCACTATCATAGCGTTCCGGTAGTGTGGACGCTAGTTGGAATGGGTGAAGCGGCCGAAGCCCAGCCGCAATTGGAGCGTATTGATCCCCGGATTCAAGTTCGCGAGCGAGGCGTTGGATATATGCATGAACCGAATCTCGGCGCTCCAATTGTATTTGCTATGCAGGAAATGCAAACCCAGGGCGCCGCTCGAGGTGAAATTTACGCGCGAGGTGCCTGGAGGCACATTGTCGTTTGTAAAAAGCGTGCCACCGCCGAGTTCGAAATACGGAACGACCTTGCGCGGCTTGCGGAAATTCCATTTCAAAGCGAAGGGATTCAGGCCGAACCCATAAGCCGTGCCTCCGCGCTGGACCACCATAAATACCGGCACAACATCCACCGCGTATTCGAACTGGCCCCGCAAAAATCCCGGGCCAATAGGCGGCGTCAAAATCCAGCCGTAACGCGCGCCCACATTCCAGACGCCGCTGTCGGAGGTGCTGCCATTCAATCCGTGGCCGCCGCCGGTCCAGATTTGCAGCTCATGTCCGCCATCCTCCGGGCCTGCCTGAGCCCTTAATGACGGCGCGCACAAAAACGCCACAAACAGCAAGCTTGCGAACAAGCGTGTCACTTGAAGAACCTCCCCAGGGGCTTGGATTCGCTTCCTTGAAACTTGGGTGCACGCAAGATACAGAAAAACCGCCACAAACGCGACCAGGATTTGCATTACTTCAGATAGGTGCGGACGATTTGGATGACGTCGTCGGCGGCTTCTTCCGATGACTTCGAGTTGCGCGGCATGTGGTTTCGAATGTGATCCTCCATCAACTCGCCCATGAGGCTATTGATAGCGCCGCGAGCGGCAGCCAGACGCTGCAGCGCATCGGCGCACGGCTCGTCTTCATTCAGGGCGCGAAGAACGCTTTCGAGCTGCCCGATGACTTTCTTGGTGCGGGTGACAAGGTCGAGTTTTTCGCGAGACGTGTGTGACATTTTACTTGTATACCCTACAGGGGTATGGTATCAAGGACCGGGACGTAATAGCAATGGCTCTCTGCACAGTAGAGCAAGGACGTGGCTCATTTCAACTGCCGAGTGCCCAGCACGGCGTTCATCGTACTGTAATAGAACGCCTTTTACCCTCCCAAGGACCTAATCCACCGCATCCGACTGCGAACAGTGAGAAGAACATGTTTCGAAACGCCGACGGCGTAGCATCGCGCAGTTTCTCACAGCTTCCGCGCGCAACTTTCGCTCGAATCATTTTTGTTTTTTTCCTGGGCGCGGAGTCAGATTATCGCGGCATACAGCTGAGCTACTGGAATCTTGTTGCTTCGCACATGAAGGCCGCGAACCAACTCAATCTTGCCGCAGGACGTGAGGTTCTTCCATGAGACCCAGAGGTTTTGAATGCCTCGCTCTTTGTTTTCTACTAGTCCTGGTTGCATCCGGATGCGGAGACTCCGACAAGGACACCGGCGCGGGAGCGCCACCGCCTCTGAAAGTCGAGCAGGTGAACGACCGAAATGTATTTCAAGTGGATCATCCGGATCAGTTTCCTCTGGTGGCGGCGGTGGAGCGCTTCGCGGTGTCACAGCTGAAAGCCACCGGCGTTGTCACTCCGGACATATCCAGAAATGTTCCGGTCATTTCCGTAGCCACCGGCCGGGTGGTGCAGATTTCGGCACGCTTGGGTGACACCGTAAAGAAAGGGCAGATCCTGCTGCGTGTGCAAAGCGCCGACGTTGCCGGAGCGTATTCCGATTATCAAAAAGCTGTCGCCGATGAACAGCTCACCCGCACTCAGATGGAGAGAGCCCAGCTTCTCTACGACCGAGGCGCGATTTCGCTGAACGATCTCCAAGTCGCGCAGGATACGGACGCCAAAGCCAAAGTGGACGTGAAAACCACGGCCGAGAAACTACGTGTGCTCGGCAACACCAATCTGGATCAGCCCTCCGGCATTGTTGAGATTCGCGCACCGGTCTCGGGTGTCATCACCGATCAACAGGTCACCAATGCCTCGGGAGTAGCGGGCCTGGGCTCGCCCAATCCGTTCACCATCTCCGACCTGACCTACGTGTGGATTCTCTGCGATGTCTACGAGAATGATCTTTCGAGCGTGCATCTTGGACAGAACGCTGATATTCGCTTAAACGCCTATCCGGATAAAAATTTCACGGGAGTGATCAGCAACATCGGCCCCATCCTCGATCCCAATATTCGAACCGCGAAAGTGCGCTTGGAAGTCAGCAATCCCGGCTTGATGCGTCCAGGCATGTTTGTAACAGCGACGTTCCATGGGCAGTCAAAAGAGAAACGTGCCGCCGTTCCATCGACCGCCATCTTGCACTTGCACGATCGCGATTGGGTTTACATCCCGATAAAGGACAAAAAATTTCGACGCGTGGAAGTAACCGGCGGCGACATGCTTCCCGGAAACATGCAGGAGATCCTCTCGGGACTTGCGCCTGGCGATCAAGTTGTGACCAATGCGCTTGAATTCCAGAATACGGTGCAGCAGTAATGATTCGCGCGTTAGTCGCGTTCTCCCTGAACAACCGGTTCATTGTGCTCAGTCTCGCCTTAATGCTCTTCGTGTGGGGCGTCATCTCCTTCGAATTGCTGCCGGTGGAAGCCTATCCCGATGTTGCCAACACTTGGGTGCAGGTCATCACGCAATGGCCAGGCCGCGCCGCCGAAGAGGTGGAACAACAGGTCACTGTGCCGATCGAAATTCAGATGAATGGCATGCCGCATCTCCAACATATCCGCTCGGCATCGCTTGCGGGTCTTTCCGTTGTCAATTTAATTTTCGATGATGACTCCGACAACGACTGGGACCGGCAGAAAGTTACGGAACGGCTCGGACAAGTAACCTTGCCTCCCAACCTCAGTGCCAGCATCGGTCCCGACTTCAGCCCGGTAGGCCAGATCTACTGGTACACGCTGAAGAGCACCAATCCCGCCTATGACGTGATGGAGCTCAAGACGCTCCAGGATTGGGTGATCGCCAAATATATGAAGTCCGTCCCGGATGTCGTGGATGATTCGTCTTTCGGCGGGATCACGCGCGAGTACCAGGTCCGCATCGATCCGGACAAGCTGGTCTCTTATGGACTAAGCCTTGCCCAAGTCGAACAGCAATTATCGAACGCCAACGCCAACGCCGGCGGAAGTTTCATAGAACAAGGCGCGCAGCAAATCAACGTTCGCGCCGTTGGTTTGGTTCGCGAGGTCAAGGATATCGAGAAGACCGTACTCAAAACCCAGAATGGCACTGCCCTGCGGTTGAAAGACATCGCTGTCGTTTCGCAAGGACCAAAGATCCGTTTGGGCCAAATAGGAAAAGCGATTCATCGGACGGATGGTGTGGTCGTCGATGACAATGACGTAGTGGAAGGCATCGTGTTCTTGCGCAAGACGGCGGACACCGCCACTACTCTCGAAGGAATTCACGCGATGGTGAAGCGGCTGAACGATCAAATACTGCCGCCGGGCGTGAAGATCGTTCCCTATCTCGATCGCGACGACCTCGTGCACTACACCACGCACACGGTCATGCACAACCTCACCGAAGGAATGATCCTGGTGGTGATCATCCTTTTCATATTCCTCGGCAACGTGCGCGCCGCCATCATCGTTGCCCTGACGATTCCTTTTGCTTTGCTTTTTGCTTCCATCTGTTTGGATTTGCGCCACATCTCGGCCAATTTGCTTTCTCTTGGCGCTTTGGATTTCGGCATGGTTGTCGACGGCGCCGTGGTGATGGTCGAAAATATTGTCCGCCACCTAAACCATCAAGGCTCGGATCAAGGGAGTCCGATGGAACGCATCCGCCAGGCGGCGCACGAGGTGCAGCGGCCCGTCTTTTACGCCATCGCCATCATCATCACGGCCTATCTTCCGATCTTCACCCTGCAACGCGTGGAAGGAAAATTGTTCAAGCCCATGGCATGGACCGTTGCCTTCGCCCTTTTGGGGGCTCTGATCTTCTCCATGCTGATTGTTCCCGCCCTGGCGAGTTTCTTTTTTCGGTCGGGTGTCAAGGAATGGCACAACCCGGTGATGTCTTATCTGACTGTTCGCTACAGAAAGGCAGTAACCTGGGCAGTAGAGCATCGTCCGATTACGGTGGGAATTGCGCTCATTTGTTTCGCCTTCGCGATTTTTCTTGCCTTCGGTGGCGTCATCGGTTCGGAGTTCCTGCCGCACCTGGATGAAGGTGCGATTTGGGTCCGCGGCACATTGGCGCCCAGCACGGGTCCGACGGAGGGCGCGCGTATCGCTGACAGAGCCCGGCAAGTCTTGTGTTCCTTTCCAGAAGTTCCTCAGGTGGTCGACCAGGTGGGACGTCCGGACGATGGGACGGACACCACCGGCTTCTTCAATACCGAATATTATGTCGATCTGCTCCCGAAAGAAAAATGGCGTCCCGTTTTCCACCAGGATAAGGAAAAACTGATCGCCGCAATGAACCGCGAACTGGAAAAGATTCCTGGCGTCATCTGGAATTTCTCCCAGCCGATTTCCGACAATCTGGAAGAAGCGGTGAGCGGAGTCAAGGGCGCGCTCGCTGTGAAAATCTACGGAGACGATCTTAAAACGCTGGAAGAAAAAGGCGATCAGATCGTGAGCATCATGCAGAGTATTCGAGGGGTCCAGGATCTCGGTCTGTTCCGCGTTCTCGGCCAGCCGAATCTTGATTTCTCAGTGGACCGCGAGCAGTCCGCTCGGTTTGGCATCAACGTCTCCGACGTGCAGGATGCCATTCAGACCGCCGTCGGCGGCAACGCCCTCACTCAGGTGCTTGTTGGAGAACAGAGATACGATCTCGTGCTGCGTTACTTGCCTGAATACAGAGATACCAGGGAAGCCATCGAAAAGATTCGCTTGCTATCGCCCACCGGCGAGCGCGTTTCACTCAAGCAATTAACGAAGATCAGCGTCACGGATGGCGGCTCGGAGATTTATCGTGAAGCGAACTCCCGTTATATCGCAGTCAAGTACAGCGTGCGCGGCAGGGACCTCGGCGGCACCGTGGAAGAAGCCATTAAGAAAGTCAACGCGGGCGTCAAATTGCCTGTGGGGTACTCCATTGACTGGGCCGGAGAATACGAGAGCGAAAAGCGTTCCGAAAAGCGCCTCTTGCTTGTGCTCCCTATCACCGTACTCGTCATCTTCGTCATCCTCTACGCTATGTTCAAATCCATGAAGTGGGCGCTGCTCATCCTCACCAACGTGGCCATGGCTCGTCTCGGCGGATTGCTCGCTCTGTTCCTCACGCACACAAATTTCAGTGTCTCCTCGGGCGTGGGCTTCCTTGCGCTTTTTGGCGTGTCGGTACAAACCGGCGTCATCATGCTCGAATACATCAATCAACTTCGCGCCGCCGGCTACACCATTGAGGAGTCAGCGGTCGAAGGCGCCGTCCTGAGGCTTCGTCCGATCATGATGACCATGTTAGTCGCCACGCTGGGCTTGCTTCCCGCCGCGCTCTCCCACGGAATCGGATCCGATTCCCAGCGGCCTTTTGCTATCGTAATCGTCGGAGGCCTTATCTCGGATCTGGTGATGAGCATTTTTCTCCTGCCTACGCTCTACGTCTGGTTGCTCGCGATGGTGATAAGCTTCCTCAACCTGAAGAAATCGTCTGAGGGACTCATTGACTAAAATAAGGGCGGCATCTCGGCCAGATACAAACATGAAAATATCTCGGACGATACCGTTCTGCCGGTCTCGCTATGAAGCGCTCCGCCCATCGAGAGGACTCTGATCATGAAGAAGTCTGAAGTGTGCGCCCTTATTCAGGAGATCGGCATCGTTCCAGCCGTCCGAGTTTGCTCTGCCGAAGACGCTCACTTTGCAGCGGAGTCCGTGTCGCATGGCGGAGTGCCCATCGTGGAAATCACCATGACCGTCGAAGGCGCAATCGACCTGATTTCTCATCTGGTTCGTTTTCATCCGAAGATGCTCGTTGGCGCCGGAACGATTTTGGATACCGAAATGGCCCGAAAGTGCGTTGATGCCGGTGCCAGCTTCTTGACCAGCCCAGGCTTCGATCTCGCGCTCATTGAATTCGCCTCCAAAGCAAACATCGCCGTTCTCGGTGGCGCCTTGACTCCCACCGAGGTGCTCTCCGCGTGGCGGGCTGGATCCGATTTCGTCAAAGTCTTTCCGTGCGCGCAAGTCGGAGGCGACAGTTACATCAAAGCTTTGAAGGCGCCCTTTCCGCAAATTCTCTTGATCGCCGCGGGCGGTGTCAATCAACAGACGGCGGCCAATTTTATTCTTGCGGGAG
>Ga0210388_10005005_pt1 | contig 10344 bp, 11 predicted proteins | sample IncBWC19OmetaG_FD_155485 | JGI IMG/M metagenome (GOLD analysis project Ga0210388, IMG submission 155485) | Forest soil microbial communities from Barre Woods Harvard Forest LTER site, Petersham, Massachusetts, United States - Inc-BW-C-19-O ...
GCCAAGAGCGCCCGGTGAAAGTAATTCGTCCGGCCGCGTTCTCGGTTGGCACGATCTTCAGCGGCCTACAGACGCTCACCCGGTTTTCGGATCTTCTCTGGATACTGAGCCTGTTTCGGCTCAAAGTTCGCTATAAGCAATCGGCTCTTGGCTGGACTTGGGCTGCGCTTCAGCCTCTCGCGCTGATGACCATCTACACCATTGTGTTTACCCGCGTAACCACGGTGGCGACAGGCGGCATTCCCTATCCTCTGTTCGTGTTATGTGCCCTTGTGCCGTGGATATTCTTTTCCAGCTCGATTTTAAACGCCGTGCACGGATTGGTCTTGTATCCGAATCTGCTCACCAAGATGTATTTCCCGCGCGAGATCATCCCGCTGTCTTACCTGGCGGCAGGCTTTGCCGACTTTCTCATCGGTTGCGTGATCCTGGCTGGGTTCATGGCTCATTACCGGGTCTCACTTACTTGGAATCTGCTGTACGCGATTCCGATCGTTATCGTGCTGGCCAGCTTTGCTGCCGCCATTGCCCTGTTGTTCTCGGCAATACACGTTCGCTTCCGCGATATCGGGCTCGCCATGCCGCTTTTGCTGCAAGTATGGATGTTCACCATTCCCGTCGTCTATTCGCTTCAGTCGGTGCCGGTGCGCTTTCGCAAACTGTATTTGCTCGATCCCATCGCGGGTCTGATTGAGAACTTTCGTACTGTATTACTCCGCGGCAGCAGACCTGACGCAACCAGTCTCGCGCTCTCTGCCGCAATCGCGTTCGCTTGTCTTGCGATCGCCTACGCATATTTCAAGTCTTCCGAAGCCACAATGGCCGACATCATCTGAACTCATGATTGACATAAGGCTCGATCGAGTATCGAAACAGTACAGACTGCGAACGTCCGGCGACTCACCGAAACGCTCGTATTCGGCTCCTTTCAGGAGGCGATCGGCCCCGATGTGGGCGCTCAGCGACATCAGTTTCCAGGTTGAACAGGGAGAGGCTCTGGGGATCGTGGGACACAACGGTGCAGGCAAGACAACCATCCTCAGGATCCTCTCCGGCATCACCACTCCGACGAAAGGCGAGATCACGGTTCGAGGAAGATTGGCTGCGTTGGTGGAAGTGGGTTCTGGATTTCATCCGGAGCTTACCGGACGCGAGAACATCGATTTGCACGGCGCGATGCTCGGGATGCGGAGCTCGGAAATACGCCGGAAGCTGGACAGCATTATCGAGTTTTCAGGGGTCGGCCAGTACATCGATGTGCCGGTTAAGCGGTACTCCTCGGGGATGTATGTACGGTTGGGGTTTTCCATCGCAGCACACCTGGACCCCGACATTCTGTTACTCGACGAAGTCCTGGCCGTCGGAGACGCAGCATTTCAGGCGAAATGCCTGGACCGCATTGCCGAGCTGAGACGAGCGGGCCGCACGATGCTCTTTATCTCGCACGATCTCGCTGCCGTGTACCGCCTCTGCGATCGGGCTCTTCTGCTGGACCATGGCCGGGTGGTTGCGGACGGGCCGCCAAGAGAAATCATCGACGAATATCAGCAGATGACTTTTAGTAACGATCCGGGACCGGTCAGCCTCGCCGAACCAGAATCACCGGCGCAATGTACAAGCATTTCCTTCCTGGCACCCGATTCTACAGATGGCGTTCGAACCGGCTACCCGATGGTGGCTCGGTTCGGCTATCGTACACGGCAGACCATTCCGGCAGTGGTGTTTCGAATCTCGCTCTATTGGCCCAGCGGTTATTTATGTGCTCGGCTCGCCACCGACTCTTCGCACGGGGCTCTTAAGCTGGGGCCGGGCGAGGGCAGAATTGAGTTCCACTGCCCTGTACTACCGGTTGTCCCGGGACTTTACCGGGTAGACCTTTCTATCGAGTCTAACGGGCAGGAGATCGAGGTGCGGCAGCGCTGCGCAACTCTTAATGTGGGACCGGGGAAGTTTGTTGTAGGCGACTTCTATATCGAAAACTCATGGAAATTGGTGGAGGGAGCCTCGCCCGGGGAGAAGAGCTTCCACTAGCCGCTGTCGCACGGGAGAAACTGCAGTTTTGAAAAGCGCCGGAAGTCAGCTCCGGCGCTTTTCTGTCTGTCGCTGTTCCGAGGAATGAAGGGAACCGTAAGCTCAGTAGTGTGGCAACGAAGTGCCGTTCAATGCCGCAGTTACCAGTGTTCCGGCATAGGCATTATCCACGGTTACTGAAGTCGTGAACGTCATTCCGTACCTCCAGCTGGAAGGCGCCTCGGCATGAATGCCCGAGAGAATAACCCATCCACTTCCAGACTTGCCCTCTACGATCGCCGGCGTGCCATCCGGGTACTTGCCCACGATGCTGCCCCATCCGGAGAGCTCGGGGCCCTCCTGCCAATACTGATCCAGCGTGCCGGAGTCGGGACTCGAAATCTCGACCGCCTCCTTGTCAATCCCCTTGAAGTGGTCTGCGTAGAAGTTGAACCAGACCCCCGACGTGAGATTCAGCCCGTTGTAGATGGAATAGCCGCCGAAGAACCCGCCCGCACAAATTCCCAGATAGTTCAGGCCATCGTTGACGACAGCGTTGTGAATGTTGGTCGTAGTACTTAACTTCAGACTGTTGCCAATCGTGATCGAGTTGCCGCCTGGCACAATCAGCAGCTTGTAGGCCTTCAACTGGTCCTCGGTCATGCTGTTGAGCTGCGATGAATTCGCCTTGGAATAAGTCAGGCCGTTGGCAGAAAGGATCGCTTCGACAGCCGCCACGTCGGACGAGGACGTGCCCGTCCCGTTGAAAAGAAGGATAGGCGGTTTCTCCACCGTGTTCAGCGGCACAGCCGCCGCAGCCTGCGCAGGCGTCCCAATCGTGGCGCCCGGAGTGCCGCACGCGGTAAAGGCGATGGGAATAAGGGCTGTTAGTGCAAAGAGCATCGCTCGTTGCAGTCTATTAACATTCTTGATAACTGAGAGCACGGCACCTCCTGGTAGCCTGTCTTCAGCGTTACCAAGCAACCATGGGCCAGCAAAGGTTACCGGATTTCCGCTGAACTCGGATGAAATGAAAACCTCGCTTAGGTTTTCCCGATTCTATTTAGGCTGGAGAAAAAGGAAAGTCACGAGAGTACATGCGCAAAGGACGCACAAGTACAGGGGGTAAAGTTGCAGCTACCAAGTCAAAAGATGGAACTCAGGTTCCCAAGGCATCGCGAATACCGCAATGAGTCCGGGAAGAAACCTACACAGCCGATCTCCAGGGATGAGAAATGGAAGCGCTCTGCAGAGGCGCGCAGTGGGAAGTGTGGGTATGTTGGATGTTCCATCTCTCTCCTCGACCAAACGTTCCGGACGAAGCAGGCAGCGTCAACATCCCACCAAAGAGGTGCTAAGCCTCGACCCATGCTGGATCAAAGTGCCGGTCGGCCCCAGTCTGCGCATCGTCGCCCTCGTCTTCTGGGCATCTGTGCAGATCGAACTTGTGGGTCAAGCAGCGGTCCGCACCAACGGCGTCGTTGGCGAATGAGGCGGGAGTCAAAAAACTCAAGTCGGCAGTGGGCGCATGACGCCAGCGGCGGAAGCTTTCCCGCATAACGCAAGCTGACGAGCTGACGCCCTGCCATGACGGGCGAGCGTGGCACAGACCTAGGTGGCGCGCCGTCTCATCCGGAATGTTGCACCCACAGAATCGCTGCTCCGGCAAAGCTCGCCACCGTAGCGAGAAATATCACAATCGTCCACCAATCAGTTCTGTGAGTCTCCGGATGGAAAAAGAAGTCGTGGATCGGCCACCATGCGACAGAGAAGGATGGGCTTGTTTCGCGGCGACGACTTCGGCGCAAAGTGTGCGGATGCGATGCTCCAGACGGCGGGGTGGTCACGATCAAAAGCCTGCCACAAGTCCGGTTCCCATACCATAAGGTGTTTATGGTATCGACTTGCGGCGCGAGAGGAGGAAGCAGTCGAAAGCAACTTTCGAAGTTCCTGCTCGCTTCAGGGGAGCAATGTGGGGAGCATTCTGAAACGTCGCTCGCAGGTGGCCGCAGCCAAGCGTGCCCCAGATTCCCCTGGGCCTTTCTTTGGGAAGGCCCAAAAGAAATGTGGACATGGGCTCCTGAAGGAAACGCGCGCGGCCACATTTGGGAAGACCAAGCGCCGAGCCAGTAGCCGGGTAGCAGCTTGTTTTGCCGCCCGCGATTAAAAGCCAGCTGAACGATGGGCGAAGGAAGTTTCCCTGAAGAATTTGAGGCCCGAAACAGCCACGATCCAGTGATTTTGGAATTGGGGACTACGCCGGTAGTCCCTCAAAATCCGTAAACGGTTGCGGGGGCTTGCAATGCACCGAAGCCGCCCGACCTGCCCTTTCGGTACAGATTGCCAGTCAAGCGCCGTATCCCCCTGATTCCACTGCTTCCTGACCCCAACGGTGGATTTGAGCCTCCTGCGCTGGGAGTTTAATGTATTCCGTGGAAGGGCTTGCCGGGCTCAGTTCACCGTCGCCCCGCCGCAGCACCGCTTGTATTTCTTGCTGGAGCCGCAGGAGTACGGCAACACGGTCTCCTCTCCGCGATGAGGGCGGCGAAGAACCCATCCTGTCATTCATCGCCCTGCCTCCCTTGCTGTCTTTGAACCACCCGCAGGAAGGTGTTGTCAGCGTTTTACGATACCATCTGAACTGTTCCCGAGGATTCGCACAGTGAGTGCCATGGATTTCAAAGACCTTCTTACGAAAAAGGGATTCGATCTTGATAAGGTCATGGTACTGCGGCATAGCCCGACAGAACCCGCACTCCGAAAGGTGCTGCCATGGCTGGCTGCCGAAAAGCCACAGGTGTTCAATGCCTACCAGCGAGAGCAGAATCCGGACGCAGAGAAAGCATTGATGAAGGCTGAGATCGCGGCCTCATTCATTGCACAAGATGATGAGAAAGCTCTGTTCGTAGGTCTCTACCGCCGCAAGGACTGGCGTCTCATTACCAACGAACAGTACTGGGCGATTCCCGAAAATGCAGAGATGAAGCCTTTCGGGTTGGGAGGAATCAAGAATCGCGAGACGGCGCTGTGGTTCGATCTCGAACCCATGGATACATACAACGAATGGAAGGGGCGTCTCGTGGTCAAGTGGCCGCCCGGACGCCTCTGGTGGCGGTGGGCCAAGAGCAATGATTTTCCCATTCATGCCATTCACGAGGAGAGCCTGCTTGATGCGGAAATGCCCTCATGGGAACGCCTCTCGCTGACGTGGGAAGACCTGCGGGTGTTGCCGACGAAGTGGAAGACCGCGCTCAGACAGTGGCGTGGAATCTACTTTATCTTCGACGTTAGGGTCGGCAAAGGCTATGTCGGTTCAGCCTGCGGCGAGGAGAATATCCTTGGACGCTGGCTGGAATACGCGGCGTCGGGCCATGGAGGAAACAGGAAACTCAGGGAGCAGCAGCCAACCGACTTCTTGTTCACCATCCTCCAGCGTACATCGCCGGACATGGAGCGTGATGAGATCGGCCAACTGGAGTCAAGCTGGAAGGATCGCCTGCACACGCGGGACTCCGGTCTGAATGACAATTGACCAGATTGTTGCGCGAGGACGCCGATGAGCCGTATTCCCTCTTAGCTTTTCAGCCCCTTCAGGAAGGCGATTTTGCGGGGATCGGCTGTCCAGAGGGGTTCAGGTCGGGCTCGGGAGTTTCAGAGGTGCAGGCAGCCTTTGTGACCACCCTCATGACTGTGCGAAAGCGTCCGCTGGCTCTGATTTACTACTTTGCCGCCTTCACTGCCGTTCCGATTATTTCTGCTGTTTGTTTAAACGTCTTCTCGGTGAACCCCGATTTCTTTTCGCCATCGAACACCTTATCGGTTGGCGGCGTGAAGACATTTGTAACGGAGCCAATGACAAAGTCGGTGTACTTGCTCTGGTCTACCTGTCCGTCTTTTTCCAAAATGGAATGCACCAGATCACGATAAGGATTCAGCGAGACCGAAACGCTGGACTTGAACGCATACTCTTCTTCCAGTCGCCTCTCCCTTCCGTATTGAACCGTGCAAAAGGTAATGGCAAATCCAAGTGGCACCGTCAACGAGAGTTTACCCAAAACGCAAAGTTGTTTGCACTGTAAAACTGAGCTTCATGCGCAATCCAGATCGTCACGCCCGCTGAGATAACAACCAAAGCACCGATTGCGTAGACCCAGAAGTTCTTCGATTTTGCAATTTCGTTCTGACGTGCTTGGAACGCACCAAAAAGCTGAAATCCAGTCGCCTGTTGGATTTGTTCCCTGATCTGGTCTTTAAGCTTTGCAAGGTCTTCAATGAGTTGCTCGGTCCTCTTGTGGTTTGCCTCTACGGTTTCCTCCGAGCGTTTTGCAAAATTCTCTTCGAGGTCTTTGACCTTCGCTTGTGTATTGGTGATCAACTCAGAGGACGATTTCTCCAGCTTTTCCAGCGCCTCGGATAGGTCTCCTTCTATGCCTGTTCGGAATGTAGTAATACTTGCCTTGGTCGTTGATGTGAGCGTCGAGAAGGCTTCCTCGTCCTGCTTAAGCTTCGCATCGATCTTGTCAGTCAGATCGGCTGTTGCGGTCTTTGCGTTTGCCGCCGACGCCTCGGTCGCTTCATTGACCTTGGTCGTTAGCTCTTCGATGGCTGTCGTCGAATCTTTTTGTAGCGCCTCAATCGTTTCATCAACTTCAGACCTTGCGCCTTCTGTTAGCTTCTTTATTGCAGCCTCGGAATTGGTAATCAGCTTACCGGCGTCGTCGCTCGTTTGTGTGATTTTCCTTCGATATTCGTCTACCTCACCGTAGAACTTCCTGACGCTCGCATCCAAGGCGAGTAGCTCATTGTTCGCCGTCTTTATGCTTGCAGTCAGTTCGCCGCTTTGCTTCTCGTTCTGTTGGATCGTTGCGAACAAAACGCCCGCCTTTGTGCTGGCGTCTTTGACCTGATCCAACATCGAAGCCGAGGAAGCTGCGCTTTGCTTCGTCTGCTCCAATAGAGCCCCGGCGCTAGTCTTTTGTTGCTCCGTCTCAGCGGCGGCAGTATTTGCTTTTTCGATTGCTCCTCTCGCCCCCTTCAAGCTGTGTGATGACTTTGGAAATGTGGATACACCCTCGATACATCCTTCGTTCGGGGCAAGAGGGGAGGGCTAGAGTCGCCAGTAAGCCATCGCCGATTCGATTGCGCTGGACTGAGCAGCACTGAAATATTTGTTGGGATTCCTGATGTTCCGTGCGATATGGAGAGAGATAGGGGGCAAGCCGGATGGTCTGGAAGGTTTGCACAAATATTTCTGCTCTGACTACCAACAACAACCTTCCTACTCCCAAGATCGGGAATCAGTTGGGGGCGGACTTGCTCACAGGAAATGCAGTTATCCAATCTGGCGATCCAATGGATCTGAGTCTGCTCGCTGTCGCAATCCCAGCGTGCCATTACGTGGTGACAGACAAGCGACAGTGCGACAGGATAAAACGGCACGGCATCGACAAAGAATGGGGCACCGAAGCTTACTCGATGTCGGACATAGATGGCCTATTCGAGAGGCTTGAGCATCTTCGTTGATCCGAATTCCGGTTCACGCCGACGGGCGGGCGACCCTGGCTTTGATCGCGCAGACATCACCAACATAGTGGATGCGCAGTCCTTAAGTTTTATGCAATGTCGGGTATCCCTCACGGCAACGGTGCACGTTCGCAGGACCACGACCGGAAGCGTAACATATTCGCCGTGTGTTCGCCATCAGCGCGGACAAAAAATCGCATCCCACGGCCAACATCTCCTTGATGGCTGTGGTTCAGCTTGTCACAATCCAACAGGGTCCAGGACTGATGCAAGAGTCGGCATCGCTCTGTAGCGATTCGTATTGTGACTCCAACGAAGCGCCGTGAAGCCCCTCATAAGAGCATGTCCTACCCATCGTGTATCCACCACAGGTGGGCGGTCGTGTTCGTTGAGGATCAGCAACTGCCCAAGGTACTTGGCCCAGGCCTGTTCCGGAATTAGATCCGGGCAGTAGCCATGCAAAGAACGGCCGGTGTCGAAGAACACGAAATGACTGCGAAGGTCCATCTCTGCTGCCAACGCGCGGTCTAGATCACAAAGTACCGGAGGGGCCGGGCGTCCAAGGAAATCGATCATCGGGATGTGAAAGCCGACGCCTTTGCTTTCGACCCATGAATGCCAAGCCATCTCTTCGTTCGGGGCGAGTTCGGTGAACCGATTGACTAACCACTCCGACGTTACGTCGCAGGCGCGTACTCGAAGCACATCGCTGCGCGGAGCCACAGCCTGAAAACCCGGTCGCGCAACCTGGTAGCGTGAGTACGTGAAGATGAGATCGCCCTTCCAACGAGAGACGATTCTATCGACAAGAATTCGTGGATGCTGTTGAACAATGAGCGCGTTATTCAAGTTGGGCTCCTGAAATCACTTGATATAAGCGGTACGCGAAATCATCAGTCATTCCCGACAGGTAATCAACAATGAGGTGGGCTCGACAAAACCATTCCCAGTTTTCTTCTCCCCATTCTTTCAAAGAACGCTTAGCGTCCGCCGAACGCTCAGCATCAATCGCAGAGTCGTACACGTCGAGATAATGCGCAGGAAGATTGTCAAGGAGTGGCAGCAGGGTCTCGAGCGCTTCCTCCCGTACCTTCTGGCGATCGGCTGACCGCCAGGCCTTTCGCAATAGGACGAAGCGCTCTCGGGTCAGCCTGAGAATCTCGCCGTATTCGTTCAGGATTCCATGGGTGATCTTAAGGCCTGCGAGAAAAGGCCTCTGTACTCTTTCTGCAGGGTAGAGAACTCGTCCGGCAATCTGCTTTAGAGTATTGAGAAGGTCGTCAGCGTCGGATCCATCAAGAAGTCCGGCGCGAGTGCCTTCACGGATGTCGACAGAACTCCCATCACCATAGATACGTGCCGCCTCACTAATCATCGTCGCGGTAAAAGTAGTCTTGAAGACGGTGAACTGGTCCTTCTGCTCGGTCGGGTCCCCCGTTTCGGCTATCTTCGTTGCACAGAGTTGCGCAGTATCGCGAAGCCCTTGAAGAGAGTCTTTCCTTTGTTGAACCCAGACCTGAATTCCGTCGAAGAATTGGCGGACAGTAAGAATGCCTTGATCAATTCCGTCCTCCATGTCGCTCATGCAGTACGAGATGTCGTCCGCTGCTTCTACAAGGTAGGCGAGCGGGAACCTTCGCATCGCCTTGAGGTCGAAACCAAACTCCTTCCAAGCTAGCTCGATCTTGAGTCGCTCCGATTCGAAGAATCCAGCCTTTTTCCACTTTCCTCGGTCGTCCGATGGTCCTCGCGGATACTTGAGCGCGGTGAGGACTTGCGAATACGTTAGGTCCATTCCGTACTCCCTCCGCTCCTCCTGGGTTCGGCCCTGGAGTCGCGTCAAGATCCGCGTGCCTTGCGGATTGCCGTCAAATTGTATGAAGTCCTTCACCAGTTGCTGAAGCTTTTTATCTTTCGATCTCTCTCCCGCGATGGTCTGCCACCGTTCGGCGAACCACTTCTGGATAGCAGATTCACCAAAATGTCCGAATGGCGGGTTACCGATGTCATGAGCCAGGCAACCCGTCTCGACGAGTGATACCAGCGCAGAACAATAAACAGGCTCAAGACCGGCCAGTGCCTTATCAACCACCTTCTGCGCTACCCACCGGCCAACACTCGCAACCTCCAGGGAGTGCGTAAGACGTGTCCTGACTGCGGCATCCTTGGAGAGGGTGAAAACCTGGGTCTTATGCTGAAGGCGCCGGAATGCGCTCGAGTAAATGACACGGGCACGATCGCTCGCGGCCTCCTCGTCGATCGTACGATTCTTAACCGATGACCCACCTGGTTTGTAGCGTGTGGGAGTGATGAGCTCCCGGTGCCACCCGACAGCATCGAACTTTTCATGTTTCTTTTTAGGTGTCACGACACTATTCTAACCTGACGTGCTGCAAGCGTCTGTAATGTTCCACCTAGATAAATGATGGCAAATCGGAATGAGAGAATGCTTTATCTGTTTCGGTAGGGATGACGGACGATGCGGAAGAAATGCGTTGGGATTAGTCTTGCCGGTTCCCGTTCCCCCGCTGATGAGCAGAGTCTTTCTACAACGGATTTGCTCCCCCAAGAAGTCCGCGAGTGGCCGCGTCAATGTGCCACGAGCGATCAGGTCATCGATTGTGTAATGCCGGCTGGTGAACTTTCTGATTGTCAGAGCAGGTGCCGGGCGCACAACCGGAGGAATCACCGCCGCCAGGCGGCTTCCGTCTGGTCGGCGTTCCAGCTCTGCGAATTCGTCAAGGTCCAAGGCGACGGCGAAATCGATGTCTCCGGTATGCCGGGACTCCGCTGGAAAATGTATCTGGTACG
>Ga0210388_10005008_pt1 | contig 10342 bp, 10 predicted proteins | sample IncBWC19OmetaG_FD_155485 | JGI IMG/M metagenome (GOLD analysis project Ga0210388, IMG submission 155485) | Forest soil microbial communities from Barre Woods Harvard Forest LTER site, Petersham, Massachusetts, United States - Inc-BW-C-19-O ...
CTCTCGCTCCGAGCGCGCGAGCGTATCGTCGATCTCCCAAATGGCGATACCCTGCGAATGCTGCGCGACGACGCACGGCTGCGAGTGCATGCCGTCGAGACCGAGGACGAGGGCGCGTTCTTCGACGTCGACACTATCGCTGCGTTGCGCGGGTGACGCGTTGGCGACGCGCGCTGCCGTGGCTCGCGCTGATCGTCGTCTACTTCGTATGGGGCTCGACGTACCTGGGAATTCGAGTCGCCGTTGCAACTATTCCGCCATATTTAATGACCGGCTGCCGTTGGGTCGTTGCCGGCTGCCTGCTCTTTGCGATCCAGTGGCTGACCAGAAAGCGAACACGTGAGCTGCCGAGGCGTGCGGAGGTTGGACGCGCGGCGCTGACCGCGGTGCTCCTTATCGTTGGCGGCAACGGCTTGCTCTGCGTCGCCGAGCAGCACGTCGAATCGGGGACGGCAGCGTTGATTATCGCGGGCACGCCGATTTGGATGGTGTCGATCGACAGCATATTCGGACGGAAGGCGCCTACTGGGAGCGTGATTGCCGGATTGCTCGTCGGCACCGCCGGAACGATCGTGCTCGTCGGCAACCTCTCAAGAGGCGGCGACGCACTCTTTGCGTTTCTGATTCTGCTCGCGTCGCTCTCGTGGGCACTTGGATCGGTTTACGCTCGCGGCAAGCCCCACCGAACCTTCACCGCGTCGCTGGAGATGCTCGTCGGCGGTGCGGTTTCAATCGCCGTCGGCCTTGCCGCGGGAGAATGGTCGCACCTAAAGATCGCCGCAATTTCACCGGCCTCGCTCTGGGGAATGCTCTGGCTGATCACTGCCGGTGCAATGCTCGGCTACAGTGCCTACGCGTACGCGGTGCGCACGCTGCCGACCGCGACGGTGGCAACGTATGCGTACGTCAATCCCGTCGTCGCGGTCGTTCTTGGCACGCTTATTCTGCGCGAGCGCATCAGCGGGATGCTCCTCGCCGGCGGCGCGGCCATCGTCCTATCGGTGGTGTTGATACTGGCCGGAAGCCGCCGAACGTCGGAAGAGCTTGCGGTTTCGGAGAATTAACTGCTTTCCGGATAGACCGCGACGCCGTCAACGGCGCGCAGGCTGTTGGTAATCGACTCGACCAGCGTACCCGAAGGATAGTCGTAGACGAGCACCGCGTTGACTGCAGGATCGGCGACGTACAAGTGTTTGAACGGCTTGTCGAAGGCGAGCCGGAAAGGATCTTGCATGCCCTGATTGATCGTCTCCGACGGCGTCTTCGAACCCGGCGGGAAGACGTAGACGGCGGCGTTCCCGCTGCCGGATCCCTGATCGGCGACCACGACGTCGCCGCTTCCATCGATTGCATCACCCGCCGACCAAACGATCGGAAGTCCGAGGTTTTGCGCGGTCGTCGATCCCGGCGGATACTCGTTGACGTCGCCCGGGCCGCCGCCGTGCGCGCCGGTGTTGTACGAGACGTAGAGGTTGTTTTTTGCGTCGAGCGCGGCGCCTTGCGGGTCGGAGACGTCGATGGTCCGCTTCGAGCGCGTCTTACCGCGTTGAAACTCAACGACCTTTCCACCGACCAAATCCACGACATAGACCATGCCGTTGCGTCCGACCACGACGTTCGTCGGGTAAACGAATCCGGTATACAGCAGTTTGTACGTGGTGCTGCCGTGCGGATACATCGTGACCGACGCGTTCGATACATTCGTAACGAACAAGTTACCATGGCGGTCGACGTAGCAACCCTCGGGACCGCTGATGCCGTCGGTGATCTGGCCGATCGGACTGGGGTTCGAGCCGGTCGTCGGATAGATCTCGATGTCGTTGTTCAGGAAGTCCGCGACGTAGATCAGATGCTTCGCCGATTTGGCGGCCGGCGAGAGCCAGCCGCCGCCCCGATGGGCAGGGTGCGGTACGCCGCGCGGAACCCCCGCGGGCAGCGCGCCGGATGCGCCGGGCGTCGTCGCTCCTCCCGCGCAACCCGCGGCGGCGAGCGCGAGCGTTACGACTGCCAGATTACGAGCCATCTTAAAAGCGTCGAGCATGTGAGTTCTCCTCCTAGAGTGGAGCGGCGGGGTCGAGCGCGACACCGTTGGGACCGTCGATGCCGTCGGTGATCGTATCGACGAGCGTGCCGCTGGGATAATCGTAGACATAAACGGAGTTGCCTACCGCATCGCCGACGTAGACTTGGTGCTCCGCTTTCGCGAACCGCACGGGGTCGGGATCGAGCGTGTTTTGCGCGAACGTCTTCGACGGCTGGGTCTTGCCCGGCGGAAAGACGAGGACGCCCGGCAAACCTTGATCGGCGGTAACAATGTCGCCGGCCTTGTCGATCGTAATTCCACCGGGTTCCTTGGTGACGATGCCGAGATTCGTCCCAGTCGTGGTTCCCGGCGCATACTCAAGGATCTCGCCGCTGCTGAAACTGGAAGTGTAGGTCGTGACGTAGGCATTTCCCGCCTTATCGATCGCGACGTCGATAGGAAACGTAACGTCGGTGATCTTACGGATCGGCGAGTTGCTCTCTTGCGGAAAGATGACGACCGACACGGGGCTGAGATTCGTCACGTAGACGTTCTGTTTGCTATCGATCGCAACGCCGGCCGGAGCGCCAAGACCGCCGCCGGAGTAGGTAAACTCGGGCGTCATGCTGCCCGGCGCATACTCCGTGACGGTGTTCGCGTTGGTGTTGGTGATGTAGAGATTCCCCTTGGCGTCGACGTTCGCGCCTTCAGGCCCCGAGATGCCCGCGGTGATCTTTCCAAGCGGCGCTTGATTGTGGCCTTTCGTGCAGTAGATTGCGACGTAGCCGAGGCGAAAACTCGAGACGAAGAGCTCGCTCTTGCATTTCTTCTTATGCGCGGCGATGCCGGCTTGGCTTTGCAGCGCGCGAACGCTTTGGAGCGCCGGCGGCGTTACCAGCGGACCGCTTCCCGAGCAAGCGGTAGCAGCCACGCTTGCCGCGGCGGCGATGATACAGCGGAGACGGAATCCGAGATGCATCAACAAAGGCTCCCCCTATGTGGCTCTGTTTCACCGACAGCAATCGGCACGCCTTCGAAGGACGTCGAGAGCACGACGAGCGTTACGATGTGTACTGCGGCGGGCTCGAGATAGTTGAGCAGCTCTTCGAGATGCGTCACATCCCGAACGACCGCTTGGGCGATAAACGAAAACTCGCCGGTGACACGATAGCAGGCGAGAATCTCCGCGCGCGCTCGCGCGACTTTGATGAAGCGCGCGTCCGGGCCGTTTGGACGGGCCAAGACGAAGGCCGTGACGGGAAACCCCAGCTTCGCCGGCGAGAGGCAGGCCTGATAACCCACGATGATACCGGCTTCCTCGAGCCGCCGAATTCGTTCGGCCACGCTGGTTGCCGAGAGGCCGATGGCCTTCCCGATGTCCGCGAACGAATCGCGTCCGTTGGCTTGGAGCGCGCGAACGATCGAACAGTCGACGCGGTCGAGAGCTTGAAAACGTGCGGCTTTTGCCAACGATTCCTCCTCTTTCGCGGCGGGGCCGCAGGCTTTCGTTGCATTATCTCTGGTCTTGGCTCCTTCTCCGGCGTAGGATGTCGGTGTGGTAACCTACCCGATCGACTGTACGCTGGTCACGTGCGAGCTCGTGCCCGAACTCGACTCCGACGACCGGCTGCTGCTGTGCGAGTTGAAGAAGCGCGGCTTGAGCGTCTCCATCGGCGTCTGGAGCGATCCGCGTGTCGATTGGTCGGCGAGCCGCCTCTGCGTGCTGCGTTCGACCTGGGACTACCATCAACGCCATCGCGATTTCATGACCTGGATCGAGCGAGTCTCAAGCCTGACGGTTTTGCGGAACGACCCGCAGCTGCTGCGCTGGAACGCTCACAAATCATACCTTCGCGAGCTCGAACGATTCGGCGTACCGATCGTTCCGACGGAGTGGCTGCCGCAGGGCGATCGCGCAACGCTACAGGAGCTCAGGCAAAAACGCGGCTGGCCTGAGATCGTGCTCAAACCGGCGCTCGGCGCCGCCGCGCACGATGTGACGCACGTCCGCGGCGATGCCGCGTCGCTTGCCGCCGGTGCGACGCGCCTCAACGGTTTGCTTGTGAAGACCGACGTCTTGGTGCAGCCGTATCTCAAGGCGGTCGTCGAGTATGGCGAGCGCGCGTTGATCTTCCTGCGGGGCCGGTACTCGCACGCCGTCGTGAAGAAACCCTTCGATACGGTCTTGATCGTCGGAGGCGCGACCTCGTTGATCGAAGCGACCGCCGAAGAGATCGCCGTCGCGATCCAAGCCACGGCGGCGTTGCCGCGAGTGCCGCTCTACGCGCGCATCGATCTCTTACGGGATGACGCGGGTGGGGTTCGCGTGAGCGAGGTCGAGCTCATCGAGCCCGGGCTTTACTTTGCGGCACACCAACCGGCCGTACGCGACTTCGCCGACGCCGTCGTGGCCGAACTTGAAAGAGCGCGACGAACGACCAGCTGCGAAACCCCGGCGCGCCTCTCACCGCGCAGCTCCTAAGTTTTCGCTCCAGCCCGCCCACTTCGCGCCGGCGGTCACACGACTGAATAGATCTGACCGGTCTGGGAGCCTTCGATGCTCTTTGAAAACGCGAGCGCCGCGCGCTTTGCCGGAACCGCTTCAAAGCCGCGGAAGTATGAACCATAGGTGGCCAGCGATTCCTCCAGCACCGTGGGGCTGACGGCATTGATACGATGTTGGGGAAGCTCGATCGCCGCCGCGCGCACGAAGCTCTCGATCGCGCCGTTGACCATCGATGCAGAAGCCCCGCCGCGGATCGGATCCTGGGTAAGAACGCCGGCGATCAGCGTAAAAGAACCTCCTGGTTCGACGAACTCACGCCCGACGAGAACGAGATTGACCTGCCCCATGAGCTTGTCGCGTAAACCGATGTCGAAGGTCTCCGCCGTCATGGCTTCGAGTGGGCCGAATTGAACGTTTCCCGCCGCGCAGGCGACTGCGCCGACGGCTCCGACCTGCTCGTACATTTTGCGAATGCCGGCGACGTCGGCGATGTCTACTCTGACATCGCCGCTCGAGCGCCCGGCCGTTACGATTTCGTGGCGTTGCGAGAGCTCCGCGGCGACGGCTCGGCCGAGCGTTCCGTTCCCTCCAAGAATCAGAATCTTCATCGTGCACGCCTGAACCCAGGCGGCGCTCGCTGAGGTTGCAGGTAGCGCATGGACGCCGACGTTATCGTGGTAGGTGCCGGTGCGGCAGGGCTGGCGGCCGCGCGAACCCTCGCCCGCCGGGCGTTACGCGTACTGCTGATCGAGGCGCGCGATCGCGTCGGCGGCAGGGTCTTGACGCGCGCCACCACGCGGCCGCTGATCCCCGCGGAGCTCGGCGCGGAGTTCATTCACGGCACCGCGAGCGAAACGATTGAGCTGCTGCGGGCCGCCGGCACGGCTGCCGTCGATATCGGCGCCCGCGAGTTTTGGAATCTGCAGGACGGCAGACTCCAGCGCGAAGACGAGGCATTTATCAGCTCGGCGAGCATCTTCGAAGCGACCCGTTCGCTGCGCGAGGATGAAAGCGCCGATCGCTTTTTGCGGCGCTTCGAAAAGGACGCCGCGATGCGCCCGGCCGCTCGGGATGCGCGCGCATTCGTCGAGGGTTTCGAGGCTGCCGATCCCGCGATCGCGAGCGCGTGCGCGATCGGCGACGAGTGGCGCTCGGGCGTCGACTCGCGTAGCGCTCGGCCACTCGGCGGCTACGCCCCAATGTTCGATTGGTTGGAGAACGACTGCACCGCGGCGGGCGTTCGGATCTGTTTTGCGACCGTGGCGCGCGCGATCGCGTGGCGCCGCGGCACGGTGACCGTCGATCTCGGCAGTGAAATGGGACGGCGGCATGCGCGCGCCGCAATCCTGACGCTCCCGGCCGGCGTCTTGCGCCATCGCGGCGACGAGTCGGAGATCGCGTTCGAGCCGCCACTGCCTTTAGCAAAGTCAGAAGCCCTCGCGCACATCGAGATGGGTCACGTCGTGCGCGTCGTGCTTACCTTTCGGACGCCGTTTTGGGAGCGCCTTCGCAACGGACGCTATCGCGATGCGGCGTTCTTCCATGGCGAAGGCCGGCCGTTTCCGTCTTATTGGACCCAGTTGCCGGTACGCGGCGAGCAGATTGTAGCGTGGGCGGGTGGTCCGAAGGCCAGCGCTTTGCAAGGAATAGCGGAAGCGGAGCTCATCGCACTTGCAGTGAAGGGCTTCGGCGAGTTGTTCGACGAGAGCGCGCTCGCACAGGCCGAGTTTGCGGGCGGTATGATGCACGACTGGACCGATGACGCCTTCGCGCGCGGAGCGTATAGCTACATCACCGTCGGCGGCGAGGGTGCGCGTGCCGCGCTCGGAGCGCCGCTTGACGGCGCGCTCTTCTTCGCGGGTGAAGCGACCTCAACCGACGGTCAAGGCGGCACGGTCAACGGCGCGCTTCAGACCGGTGTGCGCGCCGCCAATGAGGTGATGCGAGCTCTTGCTTAGCACGTGGTCGAGCTTCTACATCATGATTGGTTCCTCGGCGGCGGCTTTGACCGGGTTGATGTTCGTCGTGATTACGCTGGTCACGCGCGACGAAGACGCCGCCCGCAGCCGAGACGGCGTCTCGACCTACAGCACCCCGACCGTGGTGCATTTCTGCGCGGTGCTCCTGGTTTCGGCGGTGCTCGTCGCACCGTGGCGCGCGCTCGTCCATCCCGCGATCCTAACCGCCCTGGCGGGACTCGGCGGCATCGTCTACGTCGCGCGCGTGATTGCACGCGCCAGACGCTTGGCGTATACGCCCGACCTCGAAGATTGGGTGTGGTATCACATCTTGCCGCTGCTCACCTACATCGTGCTCTTCGCCGGCTCGATCGCGCTTCCGAACGCTCCGCCGGAGGGAGCGCTGGCGATTGCGGCAACCGTCGTGATCCTGATCTTCATCGGCATCCACAACGCGTGGGACGTCGTTACCTTTCTCGCGCTTCCCCACGATTTATGAAGGCCTCGAGCGCGGCAAGCGCCTCGGGCAGGTCCACGCGTCCGTATCCGAAGCGCACGTGCTCGTCGCCCGCGTCGTAAATCGTACTCGGCAGGAGCAAGACGCCCGCGCGCTCGGCTAAGCGCGCGCAGAACGCCTCGCTGCTGCCGCCGAGATATCTCGGAAAGCCGGTCGTGCCGGCGCGCGGCCGCTGCCACTTGAAGAGCTCGCGGCGGCGCGAGAAGAATTCGTCGAGCCGATCCAGATTCGGCTCGACGATGCGGCGCACGCGCTCGACGAGCGCGTCGTTGTGGCGCAGCGCCAACGCGCCGAGAAACTCACTCGGCGCGCTGTTGCAAATCGTGAGGTAATCCTTATACATCGCGATACGGTCGAGGAGCGCGCGATCGCGCGTTGCAATCCATCCCACGCGCAGCCCGGCCAGACCGTACGCCTTCGACAGGCCGCCGAGCGAAACGCCGCGCTCATACAAATCGCAAACCGCAGGAATAAGTTCGGCTTCGCGTTCGAGTCCGCGATAGATTTCGTCGCTGAAGAGCCAAAGACCGTGCCGGCGGGCGATCGCAACGACCGCTTTGATGAGCGCGCGATCGAAAGGAAAGCCGGTTGGGTTGTTTGGCGTCGTCACGACGATCGCGCGCGTCGAGGGCCGAATGAGGCGTTCCAGCTCTTGTGGATCGGGTGCGCCCTCATGCGACAGGTCGGAGTGCCAGCGCGTCACTTCGGCACCGATCGCTTCAGGAATCGAGTATTGCGACTGATAGGCCGGGGACTGCACGACCACGTGATCGCCCGGCGCGAGCACCGCATTCATGAAGATGAAGATGGGCTCTTGGGCGCCGGCGTGCACCAACACGGCGTCGGCGTCGCGATGATCGTAAAGGTTCGCAATCGCCTCGCGCAGTTCGAGCGTTCCGCGTGAGTCAACGTAGCCGATCCGCAACGCCTCGAACCGTGCGGTTGCGTCGGGCTCCAGCGCGAGCAAATCGCGCACCGGCATCGATTCGGCGTCACTCGAGCAGAGGAGATGGCGTGTGGTGAACTCGTACCGCGCAAAGAATCGTTCCAACGAAAACGGCTGCAGGTTCACGCTTCGATTCTACCCAAGACCGGGGAGATGGCAAACGATTGTCATCCTGAGCGCGAAGTCGAAGGACCCTTCGGCCGGCACGTGTGCCGTCTCGCCGAGGCGCACGCTACGCTTTTGCGGACCACCGCAATACTGGCCGTCGCGGTGCTCGGGGCGACGGGTTCGGCAAAATCTGCCGCGGCATTGAGTCAGGACGCGCAAGCGCAGGCGCTTCTGGCGAAGCATCGCGCTTACCTCGGCTGGCAGTTCGGCGACGGCACGTTCAAGAGCATGCGCATTGCCGGCTACGTCACCAACGAGCAAGGTGAGAAGACGCAACGCTTCGTGTTGCTCTCGCAAGGGCTGGTCTACCACGAGGTTTATACGGAGCTTAAGCTCGGCGACATCACCTCGCACGCCGGCTTTACGGGAAATCTCTTCTGGCGCTCCGACTTCAATGGATTCACGACGCCGATCTACGGCGATCGTGCCAAGTTTCTCGCCTCGTTTACGTTGTTGCAGCAAGAGGGAACGACCGAGCTGCCGGCGAGCTTCGTCGAGAACAAAACGGTCGACGGAAAACTCGTCGGCGTGGTGCGGGTTACGCTCAAGAACGGCGACGCGATCGACCTTGCCGTCGATCCGCAGACCGGCGCTTACGTTCAGGCGACGATCGATCCCGGCGGCGCGGCCGAGACGACCTACCACATTCTTTCGTATCGCGACGTGCTGCCGGGCAAAAAAATGATGGCTGCTTACCGCATCGATGACGGCGAGAGCATTCACAACTACGACAACGTCGAGCCGAACGCCGCGGTGACCGACGCCGAGCTTCATCCGCCCGCGCCGACCGCGTCGTGGACCTTTGGAAGTCAGGATTCTTTTCCAATTACGCTGACGCCAAACCGGATATTGATCGATGCGACGGTCAACGGCGTGAAGGGCCGGTTCATCCTCGATACCGGTGCGACCGCGATTGCGCTCGACGAGGCGTTTGCCGACCGCGCGAAGGTCGAGACGCTTGCGGGAAAGAGCGAAGCGGCGACGATGCGCGGTATGGTCCCGACGCGCGCGCGCCGAGCCGGAACCATCGCATTCGGAGGTTCGGCGCTGCATAACGTGCTGGTCTTTTCCGAGGATTTCCGCAGTCACGACTATCGCGGGCTCGACCGGCAAGGGTACGACGGTCTCATCGGCTACGATCTCTTTGCCGGTGCAATCGTCAAGCTCGACGTGTACAGCTCGAAGATGACGCTGCTCGATCCCGCCAGCGATCTCACCGGAACGCGCGGCCTTCCGCTGCTCGTCGACCTTTCTGATGGAATTCCGGCGATACCGATGACGCTCAACAATTCGATTGCCGTCAACGCCTTCCTCGATACCGGCAATCCCGGCGTCGTCTTCTACGGTCCCGAGCTCGTGCGCAAGCGTCATTTAAAGATTTTTGCCGGGTGCGGGAACATCGAGAGCCTCACGATCGGGCCGATCACCTACGCCGCTCAAGAAGCGTGCGAATGGGGATTTGCGGCCAACAACATGCTGCTGGGCTACGATTTTCTCAAACACTTCGATTACGTCTTCGATTATCCGCACGGCGTCATTTACATGGCACCCAACAAGAACTAAAGTTCGTGCCTGCGACTGTCGCGGCCCGCGACGGAGGGTTTTGCCCCACTCGGAAGCGGGACGGCTTGGACAGGTTAGCAGAGCGGGAAAGCAACGAGCTATTGCGAAGCTAAGAACGCTGGGATGAGTTCCGGCCATTGTACCTTTCTTACAATGCTTAGGAGGTCACCTAATGCGCTGCTTAAGACTAGCGCTATTTACCGTTGCTGTGGGGCTGCTCGCGGCCTGCACCGGCAACACGTCCACGACAAACCCCGCAGTGCCCAACGGCGCCGCCGGACCACAACTCCGGCTCCCGGGCGGCAACATTCCGCTTCTGACGCGTTCCGGCAGCCTGATCCCCCAGGCGCTGCGCCCCGCTGGAAATATGCCGCTTCATGGAAGAGTTGCGCCTCAGGGCGTAAACCCGAATGGCGGCATCTATGCTAGCGAGTTTTACGGCACGGATGTCTTTGGCTATCAGCACCTCAACACCATGAACAATCCCCCCGAGTGCACGACCTCGATCGGCGACGTTAACCCGCAAGACATCGCGACCGACGTCAAGGGCAATCTGATCGTTCCCGAGAGCTACGACAACGTCGTCCGGGAAATTCTCGTCTTCTCCGGACCGAGTATGTGCGGACCGCAGCTCGGAATGCTCGAGGAATCCGACGGGACA
>Ga0210388_10005009_pt1 | contig 10340 bp, 1 predicted proteins | sample IncBWC19OmetaG_FD_155485 | JGI IMG/M metagenome (GOLD analysis project Ga0210388, IMG submission 155485) | Forest soil microbial communities from Barre Woods Harvard Forest LTER site, Petersham, Massachusetts, United States - Inc-BW-C-19-O ...
GTCGGGAGCCATCATGCGCACGTGCAATTCTTTCTCCTTTTTGATGATCTTCATCTTAAGCACCGCCAGAATTTGGACGCAACAACCGGCTGCTGGAGCTCATACACTTGGTTCCATTTCCAACTCGACCTTGCTGCCAAATGGAGTTCGAATCGACACCAGCACCGGTGGTGTTGAGGAAATCGTGGCTTTACGCGACGACATACTGCGCGTCAGAATTTCTCCAAGTCACGATCTGCCAGAAGATGCGTCGTGGGCTGTGGCGCCGGAGACGCGCCGGAATTCTGTCCCTGTGGTTGCCGATAATTCCGGTGATTCAGTTGGATTCCGCACCGCAGCTCTGCGTGTGGCTGTGAGCCGCAGCGACCTACGGCTGATCGTCCGCGACCAGGATGAGAGGGTTTTCTTTGAAGACGCCGCGCCACCCCGTTTCGAGGGAAGCACATTTCGCTTATCTGAAACCATGCCTGCCGACGAACATTACTTTGGGCTCGGCGACAAGACCGGCCCGCTCGATCGCCGCGGGCACGCCTATACGATGTGGAATACGGATGCTTACCGCTTTCAGGAGTCCACTGATCCGATCTATAAAAGCATCCCCTTCTTCATGGCATTTCGCGCGGGAATGGCGGCTGGCGTTTTTCTCGATAACACCTGGCGCACAAGCTTTGACTTTGGCAAGGAGTCGCCTTCGTCCTATTCTTTCGGCGCCGTCGCCGGGCCGGTGGATTACTACATCTTTCCGGGTCCGTCGCCTCGTCAGGTTGTGGAGTCTTATGCGTGGCTAACAGGCAAGCCACCGCTTCCGCCGCGCTGGATGCTTGGCTTTCAACAGTCGCGTTTCAGCTATACACCTGAGTCGCGCCTGATGGAGATTGGCAATCGCCTGCGCTCCGATCGCATACCCGCTGACGCGCTCTATCTCGATATTGATTTCGAGGATAGAAATCGTCCATTCACGGTCAACACCAAAGCCTTTCCCGACCTGCCTCAGGCGCTGACTACTCTCCACAATATGCACTTTCATGTCGTCGCCATTACCGACCCGCACATCGCCGATGCTCCCAATCAGGGCTATCCGCCCTATGACAGCGGTGTGGCTGGAGATGAATTTCTTCGCTGGCCCAACGGCTCGGTCTATGTCGGCTCGGTCTGGCCGGGCCCCAGCGTTTTTCCAGACTTCACGCGAGCCTCCACACGCGCCTGGTGGGGCACGCTCTACAAGCCTTTTGTCGCTATGGGCCTCGACGGATTCTGGAACGACATGAATGAGCCCTCAATCTTCGATTCGCACACCGGCACCATTCCACTGGACGTGCTTCATCGCATCGACGAGCCGGGTTTCCAGCCGCGCACCGCAGCCCATGCTGAGATTCACGATGTTTATGGGATGGAGAATTCCCGCGCAACCTACGATGGACTGCGTAAGTTGGAGCCCGACACGCGCCCATTTGTGCTCACCCGCGCCACCTATGCCGGCGGGCAGCGGTATGCCGCTACCTGGACTGGCGATAACAGCAGCACCTGGAACCACCTGCGCATGACGAACCCCATGCTTGAGAGCCTTGGTCTCAGCGGCTTCTCGTTCAGCGGCACGGATGTGGGCGGCTTTGCCGGGACGCCTCCGCCTGATTTGCTCACGGAGTGGTTTGAAGTGGCGGCCTTTCAGCCCATCAACCGCGACCACACGGAAAAGGGAACTGGCGATCAGGAGCCGTGGGTCGGAGGCGTCGAGCAGGAAAATATCCGCCGCCGCTACATCGAAGAGCGTTACCGGCTCATGCCTTATCTCTACACGCTGGCTGAGGAAACTGCGCGCACCGGCTTGCCGATGATGCGCCCGCTGTTTCTCGATTACCCCGATGCAACTCGCGACAAACACCCCATCGACGTTGATTCCGGGGTCGAGTCGGAGTTTCTTCTGGGGCACGATCTGCTGATTGCACCCTCGCCGTATCCAGAAGAACCTGACTCCTATACCGTCGAGTTTCCATCTTCGGCCTGGTATGACTATTGGACCGGCGAACTTGTTCCGCCGACAGTCGATCCGCCTCCCGTTCTTAATGCACCGCCGGCGGCTGCTGAGCAGATCGCTTTAACGGCCCACGTACAACCTACGCTCGCTGCTCTCCCCGTCTTCGTGCGCGCGGGCGCAATCCTGCCCATCGAGCCGCTTGTTCAAAGTACAGAAGAGACTCCGCAGGGACCGCTCACGCTGCGTATCTATGCCGGAGACGATTGCCGCGGATCGCTGTATACCGACGATGGCCAGAGCTTCGCGTTCGAGCGCGGGGACTTTCTCAGGATGAGCTTTACCTGCGCAGTTACGAGCAATGGAATTGAGGTGACAATCTCAAAGCACGACGGCAACTTTGTTCCCTGGTGGACGAGCATCCGCCTCGAGATTTACGGCTGGACGCCGGCCAGTGGCATAATCCAGGAGGATGGCCAAAACTCAGCCACTAAAATCGAACGTGCGCAGGGCTTTGTCGCTGTTACGATACCCGATTCAGGCAAGGGCTCGTCGCTCAAGATTGAATAAAGCGCATAGCCTCTGAAAATGCAGTTCCAGTTCCGGATGGCGAGCGAAAGCGCGGGTTCAGATAATTTTGACCTTAGGATCCTAGAGAATGCTGCCGGCCACGGTCATTGAGATCCGCGCGATGAGATGTGTCTATCCGGACTCAGGAATCATTCGGGGTCTCTGTTTTGCATTGATTCTTGCGGGAGCTTGCTTTTCAAGAGCACAGCAATCACCCGAGGCGCGCGTCGACTCGCCGCAGGTGGGCGCAGATAGCAAGCAGACGAGCGCTAAGCCTGGGGCCGCGGGAGGAATGTCGAACGCGGGTCCGCATGCGGCCAGTTTCGACAGCCAGCATCGGCCGATCACCGCAGGCGGCTTTGTGAAGACTGGGCCGATCGTCTTTCAGGATATTGCCGCAGCAGCCGGCCTCACGAGCTGGCGCCACAAAGCGGGCACACCCGCGAAACGCGTGATTCTTGAAGCCAAAGGCCCTGGCGTATGCCTGCTGGATTATGACAATGACGGCTGGATCGATATTTACCTGGTGAACGGTTCCACATACGACGCCATAGCTGGTAAAGCCGCTCCGCCGCATGCGGCTCTGTTTCACAACAATCACGATGGCACGTTTACCGACGTGACGGAAAAGGCCGGAGTTGCAAACGATCGCTGGGGTTATGGATGTACCGTCGGCGATTATGACAACGACGGCTGGCCCGACCTGTATGTCACCAACTACGGCCAGAACCGCTTGTACCACAACAACCACGATGGGACCTTTACGGATATGGCGGAAAAGGTTGGCGTCACTGTTGGGACCGCTGAACATCCCGTATGGTCCACAGGTGCGACATTCGGTGACTACGATGGCGACGGGCGACTGGACCTTTTCGTGGCTGGGTACGCCGAGATCGATCTGGCCAATCCTCCGCTCTCAGGCACGAAAGCTGTCGGCTACGCTTATTGCGAATTTCGCGGCGTCCCTGTAATGTGCGGACCGCGGGGCCTGAAGGGCGAGCACGACCATCTATTTCATAACAATAACGACGGCACTTTCGCAGATGTAAGCAAGAAGCTCGGAGTCGACGATCCCAACGGGTACTACGGCCTTGGCGCTTTGTTTGCCGACGTCAATAACGATGGCAAACCCGACCTGATTGTCGCGAATGATTCAACGCCCAATTACCTTTATATGAACAAGGGCAATGGGACATTCGAGGACGACAGTTACGTCAACGGATATGCAATCAATGAGGACGGCCGGGAAGTCGCGAATATGGGAATAGCAGCCGGGGATTATGAAAACAAGGGTCACCTCTCGCTAGTGAATACAGTATTTGCCGACGACTACAATGTCCTTTTCCAAAACGACGGGACAGGGTTCTTTACTGACGTCAGTTATCAAGCTGGAATTGCGGAATCATCTATTCCCTTTGTCGGTTTCGCCGACGGATTTCTCGATTACGACAACGATGGTTGGAAAGACCTGCTGATCGTCAACGGCCATGTCTATCCAGAAGTGGATCAGCACCCGGAGTGGGGACAGAGTTACGCGCAGCGGCCGCTGCTTTACCACAATCTGAAGAACGGAAAGTTCGAATTAATCCCCGCCGTCGAAGGAACGGGACTCGCACTGGTGAGCGTGGGCCGCGGCGCTGCCTTCGGCGATCTCTTCAACGATGGCAAGATCGACGTGGTCATCAATAATATGGACGGCGTCCCGGTGCTGCTACGTAATGTGAATCCGGACCATCATCATTGGGTGGACCTGAAACTCATTGGAGGCCCAAAAAGTCCTCGCGATGCGGTGGGTGCGACCGTATACGTCACTACCGGCGGAATCCGGCAGCGCGGCGACGTACTGAGCGGCGGCAGCTATCTATCCTCAAACGATATGCGCGTCCACTTTGGCTTGGGAGATGCGGCCAAAGTTGATGCGGTGGAGATTCACTGGCCCTCAGGCGCGGTCGAGAAGAGAGGGCTTCCCGACGTGGACCGGATCTACACGATTACTGAAGGCAGCGGCATTACCGGCGCGCTATGCGGAGGCACGCCATGTGCGGAAAATCTCCATGGTAGCTCCAGAAGCAGTTCGCCGAACTGAGTTGCGTTGCCAATGGCTGAAGGAGATCGCTCGTTTTTCAATCGCTCCAATTTTAAATCGCTTCAAGCAATCGCCGCAAACTGTGCGGAGAGACGAAATTGTTATCGCTGCGCAGGCGAATTTCGCTTCGCCCATTTCCTCCTTATCTCCATTCATCTACTGAACGATCGTGATGGTCACGCTGCTTGAGCCGGAGGCGTAGTTTGTGCCTCCCGCGTACGTCGCCGTAATTGTGTCGCTGCCGTTGGGCAAGCTGGAGGTGGTGTAGCTTGCCTGCCCGCTTGCGTTGACGGGCACAGTGGCCAGCAACGTCGAACCCCTGTAGAAGGAAACCGATCCGTTGTCGTCGGGCGGTCCCGCGCTCCATGAAGTGATGGCCGCCTGGAACGTGATCGAAGTTCCCTGCGTCGCGTACCAGGTGGACGGCGTCAAGGCGACATTGACCGGAGCGGGCGTGACGGTGAAGTTTTCTGTCTGCGGAGCGGCGGCCGCGTAGTTGGTTTGCTGCGCGTAGCCGATCACCACACTTTGATTGCCCGCAACCGGCTTGGTGAGGGTGAACCCTGCGCTGCCTCCGCTGAGCGGAACGGAGACAGGCGAGTCTCCGTCATAGCTGTACGTGATGTTGCCTTGCGCCGAGCCAGCGTTCGAGCTCACGTTGATCGTGCATTGGTAATTGCCTCCGTACGGGAACGAAGAGTTCCAGCAGGAGACGCTCATTTTCACGGGCACCGGACTGACCGTGATTACGGTCGGGTCGGAGGTTCCCGGCGGATTATTTTTGTCGCCGGAGTAGACCGCCGTGATGGAGTGGGTGCCGGCATTGAGGCCCGGCGAGATGTACCAGTAGGCGCAGCCGTTGCCGCCGAGTGTGAGTGTGGTCAGCACTGTTGTCCCGTCGACAATCTGGACGGTTCCTGTGGGTGTTGCCTTGGTCGCACCAGAGACGCACACTGTTACGTTCGTCGCGCCGGGATACGTAAGCTGCGTGCTCGCAAATTGCAATGAGACGGAAGTGTCGAAGACGCTGAGCGACAGGTTGGCAGACGAGCCGAGGTGGTTTGCGTCACCCTGATACTGCGCGCTGATCGACAGCGTGCCCGAAGCCGAAGGCGTGAACGTGCAGGTGGCAACACCAGAGCCATTCAGCGTGGTCGTGCAGAGCGTAGTTGATCCCGACAGGAAAACAACGGTTCCGGTAGGTTGGACGGCGCCGGTCACAGTTGCGGTGAGCACATCGGGCTTGCCTTGCGCGGCCGGATTGGGATTGGCGGTGAGCGTGACGGAAGATGCAGCCTTATTGACCGTCAACATCACTGTCTGAGTAACAGATTTGTAGTCGGTTGTGTCGGCTGGCGTGAACAGAACGGAAAGCGTCTGCGTTCCCGCGTTGAGCACGGTTGTAGCCGGCGGTGTATATGTCAGGCTGCCGCTCACTGACGCCGACGCGTCAAGCTGTGTCGCGCTCAGCGGCGTGGGGTACGTGATTGGAGCCGGCGTAGCCCAGGTAACGATTGGCGTGGCCTGGCCAACAACGAGCGTTGCTGTCGTCGAAGTAGACGAAGCGTAACCATTGCTGCTGGTGTACGCCGCAGAAACGCTGTGCGAGCCGGCCGTGAGGCCGCTCACGACGGTCGAAGCCGTTCCGTTGACGAGCGTGGCGTTGTATGTGGCCGAGTCGACCGTGAAGACGACGGAGCCGGTCGGGGTGAGTGCGCCGCCAGTGACGGTCGCGCTCAACGTGACAGGCTGGCCGTAGATCGGCGACGCCGGACTAAACGCGCCCAGCGTTGTTGTGGACATAGGTGCACTCGCCGGCCCGGTGAGCGTGAGCTGAACAGCAGCCGGACTTGAGAGCGCGGCGTTAAACAGATTGCCAGTGAAGGTGATGCTGTCCGTCGTCGTTGCGAAAGTTGTCGGCGTGTAGGTTGCGGTGAGCGCGCACGCGCCGCCGACGGCAACCGTTCCCGAGCCCGCGCTTGAGAGCGCGCAGTCGGTCGATGTCGTGGGAACGAGCGAGTAGTCGGTGGTGTCAGTTTGAGTAAACGAACCGGCTGAGTAAATCTGATTGCCCGATTCGAGCAGATTGACGGTTGCTGGCGATGACGATGCGGCGAACTGCACATACCCCTGCGTGCGCGTGAGTTTAAGTACACCGCCGGCTGCGCCGGTGTAGAGGTTGCCCGCCGAGTCGACAGCGAGCGCCGACGGCGTAATGCCGGCAACCGTGAACGAAGAGCTATTCGTGCTCGCGGGCACGGCAAGAATTGCCGCCGTGTCGGCGATGAGCAGATTGCCGGCCGCGTCAACGAGAGCGTCCGATGGCGCGACGGCCGGATTCGCAACCGTCGTGCGCGTGCCCGTTGCGAAGTTGAAGCGGTAGATGGCCGGCGCTCCCGGATCGGAGACCAGCAGGTTCCCCGCAGGATCGATAGCCGGGCCGGCCGGCGCAACCAGCGTTCCAATTGCAAGCGTGCGTTCGACGCCGGTGATGGGATCTATCTGATAGACCACCTGCGCCGCGGAGTCGGAGACGTAGAGATTGTTCAGCGCATCGACTGCGAGGCCTGCGGGCTTGGTAAACGTAAACGGCAACGTGACAGCCGCGCCGGCGGGCGAAATTTGCGTTACGGTGCCCGCCGAAGTGTCGGCTACGTACACAAATCCACGCGGGTCGACCGCGACCGCGCCCGGAGCGGCGAAGGTTCCGAGAGCCGTTCCAGTTGCGCTCGCGCCCTGAGCTTGGACTGCGGGCGTGAACAGGAAGACCTTGCTCGAATTGGAATCCGAGACGTAGATGTTGCCCGCGTTGTCTGCGGCGAGGCCGGCCACAGCAAGACCTGATCCGAAGCTGGTCTGCGTTGCCGGATCGAGCGTTGCGCCCGCACCGAGTCCGACGCCCGTGAGCCCGAGCGATGCTGTGTTGCTTTGGGCGCTCGTGACGGTGAGTGGTGTGGACCGCGCGCCGGGAACTGCCGGCGTAAAGCCCGAGGTCAACAGACAGTCAGACGTTGAGTCGGAGTTCGAGGTGCAGGCTGGCGACGAAAGCGACCACTCACTCGATTTGATTGCGAGGCCGTTTGTCGCGGCCAGCGTGTCGCCGGGAATAAAGTGCAGATCGATGGATTGGTTTGTTGAGCTCGCCGTTGCTGTTGCCGGCGATGCCAGGCCGGTGATCACCTTGCGAATGCGCGCGTTCATCGTGTCGGAGATATAAACGTTTCCGAGCGCGTCAGTGCCTACGCCGATGCCGTTGCCGCCATCGCCAATTACAGCTTGCGTAGCCGGGCAGCCGTCGCCAAAATTGTCCGTCGCCGAAGCGCAGTTGCTGCTGGTTTTGCCGGCGATGGGACGAATGTTGGCCGAGTGCGCGTCGAGAAACCAAGCGGCACCATTGCCGTCGGAGATGTAAATGTTGCCGCTCAGATCGATCGCCAGCTTTTGCGGGCTCATGCTCACGTTGGTTGCGAGGGTCGGATACGGGCCGGACGAACTGCCTCCACCGGCGATGGTGTAAATAAATCCGTTCTGCGGCGAAGTGATGCCAAGGGTCGCGAGCAGGGAATCGAGCGGCGAGCCGGTGCCGCATGTGACGCAGACGACGCGGATTTTGCCGCCGCTGGAGTCGACGATGTAGACGTTCAGATTAGCGTCCGTCATTACGCCTTGCGGGTTGTTGATGGTAGCCGATGTCGCAAGTCCGCCATCGCCCGTGGATGATGCGGTTCCCGTTCCGGCAAAGGTATGAATGTTTCCGGCAACGTCGACGGCGCGAATCTTGTTGTTGGATGTGTCAGCGACGTAGACGTTGCCGACTGAATCAGCCCAGACGCCACGCGGCGCGTTTACCTGCGCCGATGTTGCGGGCCCGCCGTCGCCGGAGCTTCCGGCCGTGCCTGTGCCGGCAACCAGATAAAGCAAACCAGTAGAAACGCTCACCTTGAAGACTTCATGGCTATCATAGCCGGCAATGTAAATGTTCCCCTGCGGATCGGAAGCGATGCCGCGCGCCTTGTCGATGGCGACCTCCGTGGGCGGGCAGCCAACCGTTGGGCTGGGCGCGCATGTAGTGCCGCTGATTCTGCCGGCGAAATCAGTGATCACGCCGTTGGGTGCGATGCGGCGAATCACGCTCGCGACGCCGTCCGTCAAGTACACATTGCCGAATGGATCGGCGACGACGCTGCGCAGATCTATCGAGCCGCCAAAGACGATCGAAGTAGCCGGGCATCCGTCGCCAAAGCTGTCGGTTTCGCTCGAGCAGTTCGCCGTTGCGCCGCCCGCGATCGTGGTCATCGTGTATGGCAGCGGAATTGGATTGCTGGGCAGTGGAATAATCGTTCCCACAGTCACGGTGAAGGCCATCGGCGTGGACGCCGAGCCTGCAAAGCTGCCACTCGCGGCGTAAGTTGCCGTCACGTTGTCCGTGCCCACCGGCAGATCGATTCCCGCTGTCGCGACTGACGCGTTCGGGTTGGATGAAGCGGCGAGCGTGGCCGTTGTCGCTTGCGACGTGCCGCTGCCCGTCGTTGTGTAGGTGAAAGTGACTGTTCCTGCTGGCGCGCCAACAGATGAGGTAACGGTTGCGGTGAGCACCACCGGATGGCCGAGCGTGGTTGTCGTCGTGTTTGCCGAGAGCGCAGTAGTTGTGAGCGCGGGAGTCACGGTGACAGATTGCGCAGCGGAAGTGGATCCGTCGTTGGCACCGTCGCCGCTGTAAACCGCGTAGATGCTGTAGGCGCTGGTGCTGTAGGGCAAGTTGATCATCGCCGAAGCCGAGCCGGAACTGACCGGCGCGCTCTGATAGACCGTGCCATTCACGATGAACTCGACCGTGCCGGTGGGACTGCTGCCCGTAACGGTTGCCGTGGCCGTGAACGAAGTGCCGAACGCGACGGAGCTCGGCACACCAGACAATGTTGTCGTGGTCGCGCCCAGGCTGCCTGTATTCACGGTGACGACGTAAGGTCCGGCCGTGGAATATGCGGTCTGGCCTGCGGTTAGCGTGTAGTTGGAATCGCCGGAGTACGTTGCGGTAAAGCTGTGCGTGCCAGGCTCGAGCCCGGTGAGTGGAATGAAGAATGTATCGGAGCTTCCGGAGAGCGTGACGGTTGTTGTGTCGCTGGTGAGCGCATCCGTCAGCGTTACAGTGCCCGTGGGATAAGCGGCGCCGCCCACTGCCGGCGTGAGAATTGCGACCGCTGTCGCGTTCTGGCCTTCGGTGATGGTCTGCGCCACGCCGTTAGGACCGGTGAGCTCAGGAGCGATGTAAGTGAAACTGCAGACCGGCGGAGTGAGATTGGTTGCGGTGATGTTGTTGGTGACCGTGTTGCCGCCGGAGTTTAGGAAGGTCGCGTAATCGGAGATGAAATTGCTTGAGACCTGACCGGGGCCGTAGGTCATCGCGGTTTCAGTGGGCGTTGGGCTGAACTCCGATGCGGCAAACGCGCTCGGGAAGCTTACGTTGTCGAGTGTAAGCTGAAGCGGAAAAATTGTGCCATTGTCGCTTGTTCCTGTGAATTGCACAGTCCCCGCGGTAAGAAACGCGAGGTTCTGCAGCAAAATGTTTTGGAAGTTAGGCACAACGCTTCCCGTCGTGTTTTCGTAGTTCGGGTTGAAGACGATTTCCGCCTTGTGATCCTGGAAGCAGGAGTTCGAGTACTGGATATTGGTGACAACTCCCCCGCGATCGTAGCCGGACTTGATGCGCAG
>Ga0210388_10005010_pt1 | contig 10340 bp, 7 predicted proteins | sample IncBWC19OmetaG_FD_155485 | JGI IMG/M metagenome (GOLD analysis project Ga0210388, IMG submission 155485) | Forest soil microbial communities from Barre Woods Harvard Forest LTER site, Petersham, Massachusetts, United States - Inc-BW-C-19-O ...
TTGGTCCCGGCATGGACCGGAGCGTGGCCGTCCTCGGCCACTGCAACGTTCAATTCGCGATTGCCCTAAAACATTTAGAGTCTTCGGTCGTTGTCCTATCGCAGCGCCCGAGGACGGGCGCACTCCGATCCAGTTCCACCAATCAAGACACTTCACGATACCCATGCGCCTTGGCCGGCCAGGTTAAGGCGAATAAAATTGTCCCGATGACCGCACAAGCGGTCAGCATTTCAAATCCCGCGTCCCAGCCAAAGTGGTCCACGAGCCGGCCCATGCCCCAGCCGGAGAGTGTCGTGCTGGCGTAACCGAAAATGCTGGTGAGGCCGACGACCGTGGCGGCGGCGCGCTTGGTGGCGAGGTTCACGCAGGCGATGGCGAGCAGGCATTGCGGGCCGTAGATGAAAAAGCCGGTAGCGCATAGCAAGCCGGTCAGCACCAGTTCGGACTCCGTGTGGATTTTCCAGAGCGTGACGAGGCAGACACCCGCGAGCGCCATGTAGATCACGCAGGCGCGCGCGGCGCGTCCGCCGAATAATTTATCGGTGAGCCAGCCGCCGAGCAGCGCGCCCGCCGCGCCGAACGCCTCGAAACCGGCGACCATCCACGCGGCATGCACGATCTTGGTGTGCCGCACGTCCAGCAGCATCGTCGGTCCCCAGTTAAAAACGCCGTAGCGGATGGCATAGACAAAAAAATTCCCGAAGGCGAGCAGCCAGATGTAGGGATTGGAAAACACCTGCTGCCACAGGAAAGCGCCGAAATTTTCGTGCGAATTTTTCCCCGGCAGAGCAACGTGGGTGCCGGCGACTTCCGGCAGGCCGACGGACGGCGGCGTATCCGGCAGCATGAACCAGAGCAGGATGGCGACGGCCACCGCGAGCACCGCCGGCACGAAAAAGCAGAGCCGCCAGTTTGCCGCAAAACACTCCCCGCTGACGAGAAAGCCGCAGAGCAACAGGATGCCGATGCTGCCGACGTTATGCGAAATGTTCCAAATGGGAAATTTGGTGACGAATTCCTTGGGCGGAAACCAGTTCGCCATCAGCCGCGCACAGGGAGGGAAGCCCATGCCCTGAAACCAGCCGTTGAGCATCCAGAAGATGCCGAGGGCGACCACGGCGGAACTGGCACCAAAAAAAACGTTAAGCAGCGCGGAAAAGCAAAGCGCCACAGCCATGAACGCCCGGGCATTGGCGCGGTCGGCGAGAAAACCGTTGAAAAATTTCGAGACGCCGTAAATCACGCCAAAGAGCGTGAGATAGATCCCCATTTTTTCGTTCGTCAGACCGAGGTCCTGCTTCAGAAGCGGCATGGCGACGGGAAGGTTCGCGCGGACGAAGTAGAAGGCCGCGTAGCCAAGGGTGGAAAAGAACAGCACACGCAACTGCCAGCGTTTGAACTGCGTGGCGATCTCCGTCGCATCTGAAATCACGACGGGCGCGGGCGGCGCGACGCGGAAAATGTTCAGGATACGGGAAAGCATCACCGGATTGTCATGAGGATGTCACCCGGTGGCAATCATTTTGCGATTGAATGGAAAAATGAAAACGATAGCTTTCCTTGCCATGAAACAAGGTTTTTTTCTCTGCGGTATCGTCGTATTGCTGGCGTCCGTTTTGGTTCGCGCGCAAGATTTCGACGCGACGACCGCTGCCGTCGGTCGTACCGCCAACGGACTGGTCACGCCGGTCAACCAACTGGTCACGCCGGCCGGCACGCAGGTTCAACTGCCGGGGATGCGGCCGGGCGCGCTCGCATTGAGTCCGGACGGAAAAACCCTCGTCACCAGCGGATTGACGAACGAAATCTTGGTGCTGGATGCGGCCGGCGGGCAGGTTTTGCAACACGTGCCGATGCCGCCCGATAACGTGGCCCAGGACCACGCGGAAGCCTCGGACGAAAATCAGAGCACGCAAAAAAAGTCGCAGTTGAGTTTCACCGGCATTGTGTTCTCGCCGCATGGCAAAAAAATCTATCTTTCCAACGTCAACGGCGACGTGAAGGTTTTTTCCGTGGGACCGGATGAAAAAGTCTCGCCGCTGATTGCCTTTAACCTACCCACCGCGAATGCGCATGGGCGCACCAATGAGATCCCGGCCGGGCTCGCCCTTTCAGCCGACGGCCAAAAGCTGTACGTCTGCGGCAACATGTCCGACCGGGTGTTTGAAATGGACACGGCGACGGGGAACATTTTGCGGACGTGGGATGTGGGCGTTGCACCTTTCGATGTGGTGCTTTGCAAAAACAAACTCTATGTCAGCAACTGGGGCGGCCGCCGTCCCAATGCCGGCAGCGAGACCGGACCGGCGGGCCATGGAGCGTTGGTGCGCGTGGATGCGCGCGGCATCGCCAGCGAAGGCTCGATTTCGGTGATCGATCTGGCATCGGCACAAATCTCCTCGTTGCCGCATGAAATCGTCATCGGGCCGCATGCGTGCGCGCTGGCATTGTCGCCGAACGGAAGATATCTCGTGGCCGCGAGCGCAGGCAGCGACATGCTGAGCATCATTGACACGAAGAGCGACGAGGTGATCGAGACGGTCACCACGCGGCAAAATCCGGCGGACTTGTTCGGCGCGCAGCCGGATGCGCTGGCGTTCGATGCATCGGGGAAAACCTTGTATTGCGCCAACGCTTCACAAAACGCCATCGCGGTCTTCCAGTTCAAGCCGCGTGAGACGACCTTGCTGGGCCTGATTCCGGCCGGCTGGTTTCCGGCGGCGATCCAGTATGACGCACGGACAAAGATGCTCTGTGTCGCCAACCTGAAGGACCTCACCGATAAAGCGGAAATGCCGCGCAAGGGATTTGGCACCAGTGCAGGTTTCAACACGAAGCAATACAATGGTTCGCTGTCGCTGATTCCCGTGCCATCGAAAGATGAGCTGACAAAATTTACGCAGATCGCGCTCGCAAATCTGCGGTATCCGCTGCTCGCGCAGGCGAAATTGCCGCCGCGTCCCGACCGCGCGCCCGCGCCCGTGCCGGAACGCGCGGGCGAGCCGAGCGTGTTCAAACACGTCATCTATATCATCAAGGAGAACCGCACTTATGACCAGGTTTTGGGCGATGTGAAGGAAGGCAACGGCAACGCGGACCTTTGCATCTTCGGCGAGAACGTGACACCGAATATACACAAGCTCGTGCATGACTTCTGCCTGCTCGATAACACGTATTGCTGCAGCGTCTTGAGCGCGGACGGGCACAACTGGACGGACTCGGGACTGGCGACGGACTACCTCGAACGTGAATTTGCCGGCTGGCCGCGCAGTTATCCGGCCGGCGGCGATGGCGAGGGGGGCAAGGATGCGCTGGCCTATTCGCCCGCGGGTTTCATCTGGAACGATGCGCTCGCGCATGGCAGGACGGTTGTGGATTTCGGTGAATACACCTCGTCCATTTCCGGCTGGAAAGACAAGTCACAACACAAGCGGAAGCCGCGGTTTCTGGATTATTACAACGCTTTCATCAACCACACGGATGATGTCCAGGTCAGCAGCGAGCCGGACATCGCCGAAATGGCGCCGCTGCTCGTGACGAACACGGTCGGCTGGAGCCTCGACATCCCCGATGCCTGGCGCGCAAAGGTATTTTCCGACAAGCTGAAACAATTTGAGGCGGATGACAAATTGCCGGACCTGACGGTGATGTGGCTGCCGAACGACCATACCAGTGGAACCAAACCCAATTCACCGACGCCGCAGGCACAGGTCGCGGACAACGACCGGGCGCTGGGTGAAATCGTCGAGGCGGTGAGCCATTCAACGTTTTGGAAGGACACCTGTATCTTTGTCATCGAGGACGATCCGCAAAACGGCTGGGACCACGTCAGCGGCTATCGCACCACGGCTTATGTCGCGAGTGCTTATACGAAGCGCGGCGCGGTGGTCAGCACGCAGTTCAATACCACGAGCCTGCTGCGCACGATGGAACTGATGCTGGGCCTGCCGCCGATGAACCAGTTCGATGCGACCGCCACCCCGATGTTTGATTGCTTCACGAACACGCCGGACCTCACCGCGTTTGATTCCGTGACGAACAACGTACCGCTCGACGAAATGAACAAGCCGAAGAAAACCGAAGGCGCGCAGGTTCAAAAAGACATGGTGGTTTCAAACAAGCTGCCGCTGGATAAACCGGACCAGTGCAATGAAGACGTGCTAAACCGGATTCTCTGGCGCGCCACGATGGGCAACCGGCCGTACCCCGAATGGGCGGTGAAAGCGGTTGGGGACGATGACTAGGGCGGTCAAACGAAAACTGTAGCACCGCCACAGCACCAAGCTTAATGCTCGGTGGGCAGCAGCACGCGCGAGCCACGCACTTCGTGGCGGACGTTGACTTCGAGCAGTTTTGACAGCGCCTGGCGCACGGCATTTTGCTTTTCCGGACGGACGACGAACAGCAGGAAGCCACCCGCGCCCGCACCGCAGATTTTCCCGCCTTCGGCGCCGGCCTTCAGCGCGGCCTCATAGTGCGCGTCAATGGCGGAGGTCGAGATGGAACTGGCAAGCTGGCGTTTGAGCGCCCAGGATTCGTGCAGGATTTTTCCAAACGCGCCAGGATCAAATTCCCCTGATTCCGCCAGCGACCGGATCTGATGGGCGTGGTCGCGGATCTTGTTCAGATAATCGAGTTTGATGGTGACGTTTTTGTTCTGCTCGGCCAGCACGGAACTGGCGTCGCGTTGCATGCCGGTCCAGAACATGAGCACATGGTCGAACAGGTCGTCCATGAAGCCGGCGCTCACGCGTGCGTGCTCGACGCTGACGGAACCGCTCGCGTTGAACCGGAAATAATTCAATCCGCCGAACGCCGCCGCGTATTGGTCCTGCTTGCCGATCGGCTCCTTCAAGACACTGATCTCGATGTGGCAGGCTTCCTCGGCGAGCTGCCCGGGCGAAACGTGCTCGCCGCGATAGGCATGCAATGCGTTCAACAGGCCGACCGCAAACGCGCTGGAACCGGCCAGGCCGGTCGAGGCCGGCATGTCGCCGACGGTGCTGATGTAGATGGGCGGATCGATCTTCAACAGGCGCAGGCATTCGCGCGCGATGTTGTTTTTGATCTCGGCGATGGTATTGACCTGTTCCGTCTCGGAATAATTCAGGCGGATGGGCGTGAACAGCTCGCTGTGGCGCTTGACCGTGACGTAGATGTACTTGTCGATCGCCGTGCTGAAAACCGCGCCGAAATCGCGCTCGTAATAATTCGGCAGGTCGGTCCCGCCGCCCGCGAAACTCACGCGCAACGGGGTGCGGGTGACCACGATGCGGGCCTTGTTGGCGGGCGCGTTAGACATTTTACGCTTTTTTGACCGGGACGTAGTCGGGATGGACTTTGTCCTTGTCCGAAATGACCGCATGCGGATGCGGCCAGGTGAAATTGAACAACGGATCGTTGTAACGGATGCCGCCCTCGGAGCCGGGCGTGTAAAATTCCGCGTGGGAATAATGCAGCCAGGTATTGTCCATCAGGGTCAGATAGGCATTGGCGCAACCCGGGGCCACATACACGCTGAAACGGTTCTCGGTGTTCAGCTCGAGCGAAATCCATTGCAGATACGTCGGCGACTCCGGCCGCAGATCCACCACGATGTCGTAAAACGCGCCCGCGATGCAGGTGATGAGCTTGCCTTCAAGATGTGGCGGCTTCTGGTAATGAAACCCGCGCAGCGTGTAGCGGGCGGTGTTCTCGGAGATGTTGGTCTGCCGGATGTCGATGTCGATGCCGTTCTTCGCAAATTCGCGCTGGCAAAACTGACGGCGGAACATCCCGCGATGATCCGCATACGGCTCGGGCTGGATGATGAACACACCCGGCAACTTCTGCTCGATGAATTTCATGGCGCGATTGGGTGAACAAGTTTAACGGACGAGGCCTTTGGCGAGCTGCGTACGCCAGTAATCCAATGTATCGGTCAGGATGTTATTGAACGGGATTTTCGGCTTCCATTTCGTCTTGGCAGTGAATTCCGAGGGGTCGCAGATCAGGTACGGCACCTGCGTGGGGCGGACGAATTGCTTGTCGACCTTCCACGTGATGCCCTTGACGGTGGACATGGCGATGAGCTTCTCGAGGCATTGGCGGAAGGTGTGAACGTAGCTCTCATCCTCGGTGCCGACGAGGTATAACTTGCCGGGTTCGCATTTTTCGGTGGCGAGCCAGTAGGCGTTGACCATGTCCTTGACGTGCGTGAAATTGCGGCGGTCATCGATGTGGCCGACCTTGATGACCTTCGATTTGGTCAGGCCGGCTTCGATCTTGGCGATCTGGTAGGCATACCACGGAATGCCGAACACGCGATCGCGGCGCGGGCCTTCGTGGTTGAACGCGCGAGTGCGGATGACCCGCAGGCCGTAGGAGCGGAAATAGACGTAAGCGATCAGGTCCTGCGCAATCTTGGTAACAGCATACGGATTCACCGGACGCAGTTCCGTGTGCGGTGTGATGGGCAGTTCCTTCAGAGAGATGTCGCCGTATTCCTCGCCGGAACCGGGCATGTGGATCTTGGGATTGATGTTGTTGGCGAGGCACGCTTCGAAAAGGTTCACCGTCATCTTGTAGTTGCCGTCCATGTAAACCGTCGGATGATCCCAGGAAGGACTCACAAAGCTCTGGGCCGCCATGTGGAAAATCACGTCGGGCTTGATCTTGCCGATGGCCTTCATCACGCCTTTCGGGTCGAGCATGTCGCAATCCACCCACTTGATCCGGTCCTCGATGTGCAGCACGTTTTTCATGCTGGAGAGGTGGTAACGCTTGAAGCCGTACAGCTCCACCTTGCGGTCCAGGCAGTATTCAGCGAGATGCGAGCCGACGAAGCCCGTGATTCCGGTTATCAGAACTTTTTTCATAGTATAAATCGTTTGGTTTCAGGCCGGCGGTTCGTGGGCCGGTGCGTTTCAGGTTTTTGGCAATTTTGATTGTGCGATCACTTCATTGACGATGTCCGTGAGCGTCCGTTTTTCGGAGACGAGCGCCGGAATGCAACCGGCGGCTTCAGCGGCCTGGGCGTCGCGCTCATCATCGCCGATAAACACCGTGCGGCTCAAGTCCAGATTGAAATCATGCTGCGCCTGGAAGAGCATTCCCGGCTTCGGTTTACGGCACTCGCAACCCTCGTCCCAGTCGTGCGGGCAAAAATAGATCGCATCGATCCGCCCGCCCGCCTGCTCGACTTCCGCCACCATCCGCAGGTGGATGTCGTGCAAATCCTTTTCGGTCATCGCGCCGCGGTTAATGCCCGCCTGGTTGGAGACGACGATGACCTTGAAACCGGCCGCGTTCAATGCACGCAGACTTTCCTTCACACCCGGCAGCCATTTCCACTCCGACCAGTTGCGGACGTATTGCGCGCGCGGCGCCTTTTCATTGAACACCCCGTCACGGTCCAGGATAATCGCCGGGCGACGTGCTAAAAATTGCTCCGTGATGGGCAGCCGGAACGTGTCGCCGACGCTGTAATAACGGTGGTGCGTGACAAACGCCGCAAGCTGCCTCTTCGCGATGAGCGGCGGAAACAGGGTTTCCTCCAGCGATATGTTTCCGTCCGGCAATTGCCCGATCAATTCGCGGCGGATGATGGCGAAGCTGATTTCCGTCCCCTGCAAATCCGGCGTCTTTTTCTTTTTATCGTACACCGAGACGAACCCGGCCTCGTCCACCTTCAGCACGCTTTTGGTGTAATTGTCCTTGTTGGAATAGACCGTCACCAGCATCGGCACGTTCGCCTCGACAAACCGCCGCCACATCTTTTCCATCGGCAACGGCCAGTAATTGTCGCAGTAGACGAGCATGAAGATGTCGTCCAATTTCTGCTCCGCCAGCTTCACGCGCCGCCCGGTCAGATCTTCCACCGCCGTGACGGAATATTCGATCTGCACGCCCCATTTGCTGCCGTCACCGAAATAGTTCTTCACCACGTCCGGCAGATAACCGAGCAGGAACAGAAATTTTTTGAAGCCCTGTGCGCGCAACAGTTCGACTTGATGCTCCAAAAACGGTTTACCCGCGATCTCGATCATCGGCTTGGGCCGGATGTCCGTGAGCGGACGCATCCGTTCGCCGCGTCCGCCGGCAAGAATCACCGCCTGCGTCGGACGTGCCGGCGCGGCGTTTGAGTTGGACGGTTCAGCGGCCATTGAAAATTAGCCGCCCAAATTAGTTGTTACCGTGAAGGCGGGCAATGCCAAAATTCGGACAAAACGCTTAAAATCGTCACCAAACACGCGTCAATCCGGCTTGCGATTGGGCCGTAACTGAAATAATTTACTGCGGCCTAATGAAATCAAAATTGATCGCGGCCATTCCCGTCCGCAACGGCGCAACCACGATCTTGCGTACCCTCGACTCCATCGCCAATCAGACGATGCAGCCGGACCGCGTGGTCGTGCAGAATAATTCCTCCACCGACACCACCAAGGAAATCGTCATGGCCTACAAACGCCTGAAGATCGAATGGGTGGAAAACGGCGCCGACACGCTATCCATCGGCAATTTCAATCGCGCCCTGGACGAACTTTCCGAGCAGACCGAATATCTCCACCTCTGTTGCGCGGATGACATGATCAAACCGCAGTTTTACGAAAAGCTGATCAAGGAGCTGGAGGATTGCCCCGGCTACGGCATGGCCTACAGCCTCGATGAACGCGTGGACGATGACGACAAGCATCTCAGTTATTCCGCCCCGGAAAAACCCGGCACGGCGGATGTCATCGCACTCGACGATTATCTCCGCGCCAAGGCCGAGATCTCCAACCAGGCCGTCAGCGGCACGCTCTTCAAGACCGCCTATCAAAAACCCGCATGCAAGCTGCGCAATCTCATCGTGATGTGGGACACCGAATTCCACGCCGAATGGGCGACGCACTCGAAGAAAATCGTGCGCGTGAATGAATACCTCTCGCAATTCCGCTGGCATGGCGCGAATGGCACGCTCGACTGGACCGCCACCATCGAGCCGACCGTCATCGATGAATGGCGCGTGATGCAGATCGTGGAAAAGATGCGCCAGAAACAGCCCGGCTTCATCCGCGATTTCAAATTGCGCGGCATCTTCGCCGTCCGCAGCGGCATCAAGGCGATGCGCTATCGCCAGAACGGCAGCCCCGATTACGCCAAGAAAATCGTCGATGCCAGCAAGAACATCACCGGATCGCTCGCGTGGTACATGGCCCAGGTCGTCGTGCAGGTGCGGGAATTGTGGATCTACAAGATCGGCGGCCGCCGGCGGCATCCGAAGAATTTTTACGGGTGAGGTTTGGGGTCAACGCCGGAGCCGACGATTTCTGCAATCAAGACGCAGGTTCGTAACGAGACGCTGGGAGCGTTTCTCCCTCTCCTCAAGGGAGAGGGCCGGGGTGAGGGGAAAGTGGTCGTCTATCATCCAAGCGCGTACGGTGCTAAATGTACGTCGCCTTTCCCCTCATCCTAACCTTCTCCCTTGAGGAGAAGGAACAGCAGTTGGACATCTCAGTTATACGAAATTCGTCTGAGCTGCTGACTATTTACAATTCGCCAAGTTTCCCAAGTCGAGGCGCCGCCTCGACTCTACACCTTACGCAGTACTTTTCAAATCCTGCACCGTCTTCGCGATCCCCTGTTCCAGCGTGAGCGAGCGCGTCCAGCCGGTGAGTTGTTTCAAGCGCGTGAGGTCGGCGTAGCTCTTCGGTTGTTCGGGTTCGTTCGCGCGCATGGGGCGCGCGCCAAATTTCAACGTGGCCGGATTGCCGCCGAGTTGCGCCCAGAAAATCTTCACGTACTCCTTCACCTGAATCACGCTGCCGGAACCAAGGTTGACCGTCGCGGATTTTTCCACCGGCAACAGCCGGCGGATGCCCTGCGCCACGTCGGAGACGTGGATGAAATCGCGGAAATGTTCGCATGGCCCGAGCGATACTTCGCGTCCGGCCTGGGCCGCCTCGAATAGATCATTGATGAGCGACCCCTTCCGCTGGCCCGCGCCGAAAACAAAGAACGGCCGGATGTGCAAGAAGACGCGGTTCAACGCCGCCGCGCGCGCGTAGCCGTGCTCCGTCACCTTGATTTTGCCGAGCGCGTAATTGGTCATGCGGCCTTCCGGCGGCATGTCCTCCTGCAACGCCCCGACGCGTCCGCCGTATTCGGTCATCGAGCCGATGAACACAAATTTTTTCAGCCCCGCCTCGTAAAGCGTGTCAATCAAGGTCGTTCCCGCTCGCACGTTCTCGTCGATATGTTTCTCCGTCTCCGGCGAGGCCATGTCGCCCCACGCGAGATGGATGAACGCATCCGGCACGCCGAAACGCGTCACCTGTTCACGAATATTTTTCGCGTCGAGAAAATTCAGCGGATGCCGG
>Ga0210388_10005011_pt1 | contig 10340 bp, 12 predicted proteins | sample IncBWC19OmetaG_FD_155485 | JGI IMG/M metagenome (GOLD analysis project Ga0210388, IMG submission 155485) | Forest soil microbial communities from Barre Woods Harvard Forest LTER site, Petersham, Massachusetts, United States - Inc-BW-C-19-O ...
CGAGACCGCCTGGTTCGCCTTCGGAAAGTACGACGTAGTAGTTATCACCGAATTGCCGGACAACGTAAGTGCTGCAGCGATCTCGATCGCGTTTGCCGGCGGAGGCGCCTGCAAGACTGTCCAAACGACGCCCCTCATGTCCCCGGAGGAAGCTCTGCAAGCTTTCAAGAAGGCCGGGGAATGCGGCTACCGGCCGGCGATAGTCACGGCTCGCGCCGCGTAAGATAATTGAAGCCAGCAACAACACAGGGCGGCCTCACCAGGCCGCCTTTCTTGCAAGAGAAGATTCAGCTCAAGCAAAACCGTGACTCCACTCAAAGCCACGCCCGCCGCCGTTGCTGCCCAACTTCGCCACGTCCTGAAAAACGGCGGCTCCCTTGAGCACGCCGCCGGTGTCCAGTGGTTTTTCAAGAATGAAATCAAATCCCACGGATGGTATACAGCGGACTTGCGCCGCGCGTGCGTTGGTTTCCGGAGCGAAGTGAGAAAAGAACACGGTCTCGACTTTCTGATCAAGACAGCCGACCATCTTTTTAGCGGCTCCGTGTTGGAAGTGAGAGTTGCTGCCGTGTTCCTGCTGGAGAAGCTCGACGCTGAGTTTGGTGACCGCGAATTCAGGCTGTTCGAGTCCTGGCTCGACCGCATCACTAGTTGGGCAGATCACGATGGACTCGTGCATTACCTGATCGGCCCCATGATCGCGTCCAAGCCCGCGCGCGCGAAAGCCGTTTTCCGCTGGGCGAAGTCGCCGAACCGCTGGCGCCGCCGTGCCGCCTGCGTGGCCTTGATTCGCGGAGCCCGCGCGAAAATGTTCTTTCCGGAAATCAAGAGGCTTTCGAATTCGCTTCTCGATGACGAAGACGACATGGTGCAGAAAGGTCTGGGCTGGCTGCTGCGCGAAACGGCAAAGTTTGACGCCAAACGGACAATTCCTTATCTCATGAAGATTCGCCGACGCGCCCCGCGTCTAGTGTTGCGTACGGCCTGCGAAACACTGCCGTTGGAAACCAGAAAGCTGGTCCTGGCGGTTTAACGGGAACATGGCGCTCAGTCAAGGCTGTAAGTACGGGTTCGAGTCCCGCTGCTGTGGCTCCGCCTTCGACGGCCATCGACGTTTCTGGCAAGGCTCCTCACACTCAGAAGTAGCTGAGCCAGGCATCGCTGCGACGCTGCTTCAAGCCCGCGAACCAGATGCAGAGCGGATAAAGCGACAGCACCACGCATACCCAAATCAGGTAAATGATTGGCAACGAGTATCCCCACCCAGGCGGTGCAGTGACGGGGAAGTCGCGGAGATCCGGGGATTCAAACATCCAATACGCCTGCCCGTAACGGAGATAACATACCGCGACCGCAATCAGGTGGATCAAAGGTATGTGCAGAAGATAGTAAAACATCGGCACCTTGCCGATGGTTAGCGCAGGCCGCAGCCAGGGTGGTGTTCCGGCATCGACCGCCCATAAGAAAATTATTGCCGGGCCCAGTGTCATCAGCAAGTACAACAGTGATGGCGGATACTTCGTGGTATTCAGAAATGAGAGCACCGTATAGGCCGCGGATCTCTGGGTGCTCCAGCGAACCGGATTGCCATAAACATTGATGGCCCGTAAAACCACGAAGGCCGCGGTCAATCCGATGCCAAGCGGCAGCAGAAACGCCTTTCGGCGTTCCGAGGGCCAGCTGTAAATCTGCCCCAGGCCGTAGCCTGCCGCCGTAACTCCGACCCAGGGAATCAGGCAGTAGGTAACGAATACGATGCGTTCCGGACGGTTCACGATGAAATTAGGCGAGTGCAGGATGGACCAAAGTGGATTCGACGAGTCGACCGAGTCGAACAAATTGTGACCTGCGATCATTGCCACTCCGAACGCCGTCACCACGGAAGCTGGCAGGTAAACCAGCCCCGATAGCACGATCATGGCCCACCCCAGAGCCCACAAAACCAGAAGCAGCGTGACGTGGTAGTCGAAGTTGAACTGCCATCCGAGGCAGCGCGTCACCGTGAGTTCCAGGAAAATCAACCACAACCCGCGCGTGAGGAGGAATCCCGACAACTCCCGTTTGGATTTCTTGCGCAGCGAGAGATAGGCCCCGGTGCCAGTCAGCAAAAAGAAAACAGGTGCACAGAAATGCGTGACCCAGCGCGTGAAGAATAGCGGGATCGTCGTAGTGGCCGGGTCCGTGGGATTCAAGCCGGAATTTCCGAAGAAATCCCGTACATGATCGAGCGCCATCAGAATCATGATGACGCCGCGAACCACATCGATCGATTCGATGCGCGCACGCTTCGCAACCACCGACTCAATCGCGGGCTCGGCGACCGCAGCCATATGGCATGATAGTTTAACAAGGACTCAGCCTCAAACAAATCGACAGTCCGCAACGCGCGGCTCGCCCACCAGATTCGCCCAAATCCCTCTCATTGTTTACAATAGACGTTTGCCCATGGACCTGGCTGCCATCCAATCTGCGCTGCGCGAACGTAACATCGACGCGTGGCTATTCTATGACCACCATCATCGCGACCCCATTGCCTACCGCGTGCTCGGTTTGCCGGCAGGGCTGATGGTCACGCGGCGCTGGTTCTATCTGATCCCGGCCCAAGGCGAACCGGTCAAACTGGTCCACAAGATTGAAGCCGGCCATCTCGATTCCCTGCCCGGCAGCAAACGCCAGTATTCCGGATGGCAGGAGCTGTTCGACACTCTGAAGGCGATGCTCGCGCCTTATCGCGACATCGCGATGCAGTATTCGCCCAATAATATTGTCTTCACCATCTCTCTGGTCGATGGGGGCACCATCGAACTGCTGCGTGGCCTGGGCAAGAACGTAGTCAGCTCTGCCGACCTGGTGGCGCAGTTTGAAGCCACCTGGAGCGAAGAGCAGATCAAGACGCACTTTGCGGCGCGCGATAGTGTGGATGCAATCGTGGCGGCGTCCTTCAAGGAAATCGGAAAGCGCGTGCGCAATGGTGGGACCACAGAACATGAAATTCAGCAATGGTTCATGGAAGCGTTTCGCCGCGAGAACCTGCTCACCGACGATCCGCCGATCGTGGCCGTGAACGCCAATGCCGGAAACCCGCACTACGAGCCTCGCGCCGATCATCCCGTCCCCATCCGCGAGGGCGATTTAGTGCTGCTCGATGTCTGGGGGAAGAAGGATCTCCCGGAATCGGTCTATTACGATGTCACCTGGATGGGCTTCGTCGGCAATGCGCCCTCGGACCGCATGCGCCAGGTGTTCGAAATTGTGCGCGACGCGCGCGACGCCGGCGTTAAAACCGTGACCGACGCAGTCGACGCCGGGCGCCGCATCGCCGGATGGGAAGTAGATCGAGCGACCCGCGGCTACATCAAGAAAAAAGGTTTTGGCGATTATTTTATTCACCGCACCGGACATTCCATCGGCACCGACGTCCATTCCAACGGGGCTAACATGGACGACCTGGAGATTCACGACGAGCGCCAGATTCTTCCCAACTCTTGCTTCTCCATCGAGCCCGGCATTTATCTGCCGGAGTTCGGCGTGCGCAGCGAGATCAACATGCTGGTCCGTCCCAAGTCGGCGGAAGTCACCGGTAACATTCAACGCGAGATCGTAATTATCTAATGGCAAATTCCAATGCAGCCAGGACTAACGCAGCGAAGACAAAGGCGGCCGAGCCGGCGCAGCCCGCGAACTCGATGTCTGTAATCGCGCCTGCCCTGGGCTGGCTGATTCCCGGCGCCGGCCACATCATCCAGAAACGCTGGATTCGCGGCGCGCTTCTGCTCGTTTCCATTGGGACCTTGTTTATCCTCGGCCTGCTGATGCAGGGCCACATCTACAAAGCCAATGGCGGCGACATCCTCGACATTCTCGGATTCATTGGCGACCTGGGCGCCGGTGGATTGTATCTTGTGACCCTCGCCATGAACGGCGGGCAGGGCGCGATCGCCTTCGCCATCGCCGATTACGGATCGAAGTTCATGATCGTCGCTGGACTGCTGAACTTCATTGCGGTGGCCGACGCCTACCACATCGCCATCGGGAAAAAACAATGATGGTAAAAAAATAATGACCGTCCAGCTCACTCACTTCAGCGCCGCCTTCGTGTTCGCGCTATTCGCTTCCATCGTTTTCGGCATCACGCACCGCGAGACTACGCGCGATATGCTCCGCTACGGTCTCTATTGTTTTGCCATGTTCCTCGGCGGCGCCCTGGTGGCGGGCTGGGCCATGTGGCTGGTACGAAGATAGCTTCCGGCTCCTAGCTCCTAGCTTCTGGCTCACACCACGATCGCGAACGCCATTGGGCGGGCTCGTTCGTGAAGAATAAGCCGAAGGCTGCAGGCTAGAAGCCAGCGGCTTTCTTCACCCTTCCCACACGAATGCATCGAACACTCGCTTCGATTCGAAATTCAGCCGGCGATACAGTGCGACAGCTCCAGTGTTGGCCTCGGTCACGGTGAGCGAGAGCATCAAGAAGCCGCGCTTGCGCAGCGCCGCGGAGGTCGCCGCCAGCAGCGCCTCGCCGATCCCGCGCGAGCGGTACTCCGGCAATACACAAACCTGCGTCACATGGCCCACATCGCTGCGGACCCGCGAGCATAGGATCAGCCCGATCAAATTCTTTGTCTTGCGATCCACTGCGGCATACGATGATTCCGCATCGAACAATCCGCATCCCGGAAAACGCACGATGTTATTCAGAAAGCGCAGCGATCCGCTCAGCGTGTGGTACTGGTCGTTGATCTCAGCATCTACGTGGCCGCGATACGCTGCGGTAATCACCGCCGCTGCAGGCTGGTAGTCCGCTTCCGTCCAACGCCGGATCTCGATCTCTGGATGCGTCGACGGCCTCTGCGGCACGCTATTTCGGAGTTCGAGGACCATGAACAACCGCGGGTGACGCTGGAATCCCTGATCCAGAAACGGCCGGGCAACGCTCCCCGTGTCGTGCGCCAGCAACTGGGCTTCCACGCGGTGGATTCCAGGCGATTGCTGAAGCGTCTCGATCACATGCGTAAGCAGCTTGATTTCAACTTCGCGGGCGTTGGCCAGGCGGCCTCCGTCAGCCACGAAAAGATCGCCGACCACTCCTTTACTGCCTTCGTACACAAAAAAGCTGTAGCCGAAAATGCGCCCCCGTTCGATGGCCGCGTATCCCGGAAGGATTTTCGCGTCGACGTAACGCAGAATCATCTCCGCCGATCCCTTGTAGTCCCAGGAGAGCAGGCTCGCCCAGGCTCGCGTTTCATCGTCGAGCAAAGGACGCAGGTCCACCGAAGAAAAATGTCTGAGGTCGAGAATCTCCACGGGGCTCCTGCAAAGCCGGCCAAAACAAACCCACGCCGTCATTTGCGAACGGCAGAAATCCGAGTGTAGTGCGTTCCCGCACGCCAGGCAAACCACCAGAACACACGGCAGCAACAGCGATCTTACTGCGTTGACCCAGTATGCGTGGACCCGGTTTGCGCTACGGCCACCCAGTAATAGTCGACATGCTGCGCGGCATAATTTCCCAGGTAGGCGACGCGCCGGCCCGCCACCAGCTTTGCAATCTCACCCTGTGCGTTCTCCGGCGCCACCAGCAAGTGCTCTTCCTGCGGGACCCGGCCCCAGTCGTAGTTGAAAGTGAATTGGTTGCGATAAAAGGTGAGCCCGTATTCCAGTTCGCGCCGAACATGGTAGACCGCCAGCGGCAGGGGACGCGTCTGCATGCCGGCGATCTCCAGCGCCACCGGCCGAGCCGAAAGCGTCTGGTCGAGACTCACGGAACCCAGCTTCACCACCGCTCCCACCGTGAGCACAACCGGAATCAGAGTGACGAATCGCAGCATCCGCAGACCGTTCTTGCGCGCCAGCGTGAGCGCGAGTCCGGCGCAGAGTACAAACGCGACGCCGAGCGCCACTCGCATCGGCTGCCCCCCGGGAAGGCGATGCTGCGTAACCAGGTAAGCAATCAGCAATGCGGGAATAATAAGAGTCCCCGCCAGCAGCGCATGCAGCACCACCAACCCTTTCGGCGTGCGCTCGCCTTCGCCATGTTGCAGATGCTGCCGCAAGTATTCCGTTAAGAGCAACCCTCCCGCAGGAATTGCAGGGAGAATGTAGCCCGGAAGCTTCGACCGCGAGATCGAAAAGAAAAGCACGGGCACAACCAGCCAGCAGCAGGCGAACACGCTGAATTGGTTTTCGAGATCACCTCCGGCTGCATCTGCCGGCCTCCAAGCCCACCACCACCGGATTCCCTGAACCATCGCTGCAATCACAAAAACCGTCCAGGGAACCAAAGCCAGCGCAGCTACCGGAAGGTAATACCAGAGCGGCTCGGCATGATGATAAAGATCCTTGGAGAAGCGAGCCAGGTTGTGTTCCAGAATAAATACCTGGAAGAACTCCGGGTTGCGAATTTGCACGGCGAAATACCAGGGCAGCGCGATCACGCAGAACAGCAGTATGCCCGGCAGCCACAACGTCTTGAGAATTACACGCCAATCGCGGACTGCGGCCGCGTATAAGACGATCACCACCGCCGCGAGAACCGGCGCGACCGGTCCCTTCGCCAGCATTCCAAGAGCCATGCCGCCGTAAAACACCGCCAGGTAGATTCTCTTCCCACTCTCGCGCCAGGCCCACCAGCCGAGCATTCCAGCGGTAAACGCGGCGGCCAGCGCCATGTCCATAGAGGCGGCGCGGGCGTAGCCGATAATCCCGGCGGAGGAAGCGGTGATCAGTGCGCCATCCAACTCGGAGCCGGGCCGGAAGCGCCGCAAAAAGAAATACACTGCGAGCACGAGCAAGATGGCGTCTAACGCCGCAGGCAGCCGGGCTGCCCAGTCACTCACGTCGAAGATTTTATAGGCGAGCATGGCTTGCCAGTAATACAGTGGAGGCTTTTCCAGCCAGGGCTGGCCACCCAGCACCGGCGTGATGAAGTCGCGGCGCTCCAGCATTTCGCGCGCCACCTGCGCGTAACGCGGCTCATCGGCTCCTATGAGTCCGAATTGCCCCAAGCCGTACAAAAACAGGAATGCACAGAAGCCCGCCAGCAGCAGCGCATCAGTGCGAGTGCGGTTTGTCATGAAATCAGAATCATGAAACCAGAATTCCGAAACGCTGCCGGCCCGACCGATTAATCGCTGATCGGGGGTACGTCATCAATCAGCAATCTTGCTCGGCCGCAGCAGTGCGTACACGCTGATCAGCGTCCATACAGTTTCCAGAACCACGAATCCAATCTGGAAGGGATGCAGCGCGATGTAGCCGAGAATGCCCGAGCCAACCGCATTCAAAATGTTGTACGCCGCGGAGCGCGGGTTCATCCATCCCATCTGGTGCCCGCCATAAGCCAACAGAATCAGCAACGCTCCCGCAAAAGACGCCAGCTGCCGTGCCAGTGCAATGTCCATGAGATTAATTGTACGCAGGCGGGTTCCACCCCGGTGATGCAAGGACCAATGGACCTAAATAGAGACGCGAATATGAGACTCGAATAAAAGACCTGAACGGAAGACCTGAACTATTGCACGCTAGGACCGCGGCGCAGCAATTCCAGAACCTGCCCCACGGCCTGGTCGAGCGAGCCCTCGATCGAGTAACCGCTGGCGCACTCATGTCCGCCTCCGCCAAAGCGCTCGGCAACCCGCGCGACATCCAGCTTGCCTTTACTGCGCAGGCTCACGCGATAACGGCCGCCCGGAAGCTCGCGGAAAAATGCCGCGACCTCAACTTCTCCAATCGAAAGCACGTAATTCACCAGTCCTTCGCAATCTTCTTCCTTGGCTTCGCAGCGTTCCATCTGTTCCTGCGTAACCCACGTCCATCCCACGTGGCCTTCAGTGTGGAGGTTGCGCAGCGCTTCGCCCAGCAGCCTCATCTTCGCGACCGAGTGGGCAAAATAAATATTGCGCGCGCAATGCGAAGGATCCGCGCCCGCCAGCACCAGCTCGCGCGCCAGAGCGAACGTATTCTGGTTCGTCCCCTGGAACATGAACGATCCCGTGTCGGTCATCAGCGCGGTGTAAAGGCAGGTCGCAATCTCAGGAGAGAAATGTGCTCCCGCTTCGCGCGCCAGGCGGAACACCATTTCCGCCGTCGCCACCGCATGCGGATCGATCCAGTTCACGTTGGCAAAGGGACGCCCGCTCACATGATGATCGATGTTGATCAGAAAACGGTTTTCCAGGCCTTCCAGCCGCGTGCGGTGAATGCTGTCACACTCCAGAATGATCGCCGCTTCGTAATCTCCAGCCACGCGATTGGCCTGCAGCACCTGATCGGCGAAGGGCAGCGCGCGATAAATCCGCGGCACGCCGTCGTGCAGCACCACATCGGCCTGCTTGCCCATCGCGCGCAAAACCTGGCAGCACGCCAGCGCCGATCCAATGGCGTCGCCATCGGGCCGCGCATGCGACGTCAGCACGAACCGGTCGCGCCGCTCGATTTGCTGGAGAACGTCCTGCAACATAATCTCTAAGCCTTCTTCTCACCCGGCCCGGAACGCGATTTCATCCTCTTCTTCGCCCGGGCCAGCAATTCTTCGACCCGCGCCTTTTCCCGCTCCGAACGGTCCAGCCGGAAATACAATTCCGGCGCTCGTCTACGCCGCAATCGCTCCACCAACTCATGCCGTATATATTCCTTCGCGGCAAGCAAGCCCTCTAAGCTTCGCTCCGCTTCCTCGTCGTCCCCGTCCACATCCACCAGAACCTGCGCCGAGCGCCCATCATCGGCGATGTGAACCGCAGTCACCCGCACCAGCCCAATGCGCGGGTCCGCCAGCTCGCCTTCCACCAGCGTTTCGATCTCCTCGCGCAAAGCCTCGCCCAACCGCCCGCGATGATACTTGACCCCGCGCTTCTCCACAGCTCACCTCAGGGTAAAACGCATGAGAATATCAGAAAATCGCCCACAGGTGTTGACCTTCACGTGCTATTGTCGCGCACAAGGGAGGACCGCGGGTAAGTACAGAGGTAACAATGCGATAGAGGCAGTGGACAGTGATCAGTGGCTAGTGGTCGGTGAACCAGAGCGGTTTTACCTGGTCACTGACCACTAGCCACTGACCACTCTGCATGCTACAAGTACTCCACAAACGAATCCGCCACGTCAGCCCCGTGGTTATTCGCGATCCGCGTGGCAGCGCGCTCCACGTTCTTCATCAATCCATCCAGATAATCGCGCGAACTGGAAATGCTGACCACACCGATCGTGGCCCGATTCCAAATATCGCTCGGATCAAGTTCGGCGACAGACACGTTGAAACTGGCGCGCAGCCTGTCTTTCAGGCTGCGTACGACTTGCCGTTTATCCTTGAGCGATTGCGCCGCTTCGATGTGAAGTTCTAGGGTCAGAGAAGCAATCATAGAGAACTCACTCAGAGGTGCTCCAGACCGCATCGCCGTTGGCTCCAAGCGATCTTCGAATATGGTAACGTAGGCTGGGATTCGCATATGTTCAAGCCCCTCGCGTGTGCCATTTTAGTGTGCGTCATGGCTCCCTTGCAGACGAACGTTCGAAGCTCGCCTGTCGAGGTTCAACTGATCATCAGCGGCCCGCAATTGATTCGTGCCAACCAAGACTTAAAATTCAGAGCATTTCTTATGAATCGTTCCGCCGAACCGATCGTTGTACCCTCATCGACCGGCTGGTATCGAGCCGTCTTAATATGGAAAATGACGGACACCTCGGGCAAAGTGCTTCCGCCGAACGAGCATTGGAAGGTCTATGCAGACCATGTTGGCGCTGGACAAGGCCCTGGATTCAAAGATGCAGATTTTGTCCTGCTGAGGCCAGGGGAGAAAACAGAGATTATGAATCTGGGTGACCCCGCCGACAGGTTCGTGTTCGAAGGCAAGGGCTTTTATGAGGTAACCCTGCAGTATTCCTTCTCGCCGCCGCTTAACACACCCCATATTGTCACGGGGCAGGGGCCCGATGCGGAGCACTCACAGTTCGGACTTTATCACTCAAGTCTCAGCCCTGAGCTTAAGAGTCACTTGCTGAAAAATCCTATCGAGGCCACTTCCAACAAGTGGAAGATGTATCTCGAGTCTCCGTAAGCATTGAGAGATCTCGCCACAACACCGGAACCCGATGTCCAATCCCGGACGCCAGCCAGGTTATGCTATTACTTCCGCAGCAATTCTCTCGGTGGCAAACGCCTCGATCACGTCCCCGACCTTGATATCGCCGTAGTTCGAGATCGAGATGCCGCACTCCATGCCGTTCGTAACCTGGCTCGCGTCGTCCTTGAAGCGCCGGAGCGATCCCACCTTGCCCTTGAATACCTGCACGTTGTCGCGCAGCAGGCGCACTTCGGAATCGCGCTTGATCAAGCCATCGCTCACGCG
>Ga0210388_10005012_pt1 | contig 10338 bp, 7 predicted proteins | sample IncBWC19OmetaG_FD_155485 | JGI IMG/M metagenome (GOLD analysis project Ga0210388, IMG submission 155485) | Forest soil microbial communities from Barre Woods Harvard Forest LTER site, Petersham, Massachusetts, United States - Inc-BW-C-19-O ...
ATCGTGAATTTCTCCGCGCTCACATAGCTCAGCCGCATTGCCGGATTGCGCTTCTTGATGGTGTGCCCGATGGCATGCATCAGGTGCGTCTTGCCCATCCCCACTCCGCCATAAAGAAACAGCGGGTTGTAGGCTTTCGAAGGCTGCTCGGCCACGGCGCGCGCCGCCGCGTGCGCAAACTCATTGGACTTGCCCACGACGAAGGACTCGAAGCTGTAGCGCAAATTCAACTGATGATCGCTGCTTTCAAAATCAAGTTTCGCTTGCTTCACGCCGGTGGCTGTGGAAGCAGTGGGCACGGGTTCTTCCTCGGTACAGACATATTGCACTTTTACGTTGGGAGTCCCGAGTTCGTGGAAGACCGCTTTGACGATCTCGCCGTAGGTCCGCGTCAGGACCTGCCGGAAGACCGTGCTGGGGATCTGCACAAACAGGCTTTCACCCTCGGCGCGGTTCAGCCGCGTGGGTTGAAACCAGGTGGTGTAGGTGTTGATGCTGACCCGGGACTTCACGTGCTCCAGAAAGCGTTCCCAGAAATTTGTCGCAGTAGTCATCGCAAGAGAAAATAACACCCCGTTATTTCCACAGATGTGAATAAGCTGTGGAAAGCAGGCCCCTTCATTTCTTTTTTCAGGCTTCGGGAATTATGCCCGTACCGGAGCGTCGTGCTTTCCCCTGTCGCCCCGCGGGCGGCCCTTCAAGATTTGCCGGCCCCTCGTGCCGCCGCTATCAGACAGCGCGGGATTGTCGCCGATTGGACGGAATGGAGCAAGAGAAAAGTGTTCGAAGGGCTTCACCGAGGTGCACACCCCATACACAGTTTTTCCACAAGCACAGTTTTTGTGCAACGCCCTCCGGAAAGCTCCGTTTGCAGGGGAATTACGAATAATTTTTGCCCTCGCTCGAACATTTGCACAGGGCGAATCCAAATCGTCCTGAGGATAACTTCTCTGATGGTGGTTATTTTTTATCGGTCCGCTCGAATTCGTAGATGCCCAAGGGGTCGCTTCCGATAATCAGCCGGCCCGCTTCGACGAGAATCGTAGTTGCTTCTAGCCGCGCTTGCTCGGGGGTATAGATCTTGTAGGTGGCGCGGCGATTTCCTTCCCGGTCAAAGTGCAGCAGGTTATTGCCCACCCCCATCCAGACTTCCCCGGTGGCGCGCTCCACGCCAACGGCCGTAAGGATGCGCTTGAACACCGGCGGCTCCCCTCGTTTCTCCTGCCTCTCGATCTCCTTGCGGGTGGCCTGCGCGGCCGGCCATGCGTCTACTCCGGTGTACTGAATATCCTGTCCACCGTAACCGTTGCGGTCGTATTGACGCACGGTAGGTTCCGGCAGATAGGGAAATGCGTAGTAAAGATGATCGCCCCCGTCCGTCACCAGCATCCCGATGTTCAGAAAGCGGTTCACTTCGGGACGCTCGGAAATCGGCTCGGGGTCGCCAAACTCGCGGACGTCACGACCATTTTTGTCGAACACCAGAACGAGGTGGGGTTCGTGCACGGTGGCCACGGCAACTTCGCCGTCTGGGAGCGCCGCGATCGCCACCGGCGCATTGACTTTAATCAGGCGCGCATTTCCGTTGCGGTCCCAGATCTTGATCGCATTTGCGCCGCGGTCCGCCACGTAAACAGTTCCTTCGGCGTCCACGTCCAGGTCTTCGCCGAAGGTGATGGTTGCCAATGGCCGAGACTGGGGACTCGGACCCTGGCCCTCCTCATAGGCAGGAACTCTCTTCAGCAGTTTCCCGGCTTGATCGAAGACGGAGGCGGATGATCCCGGCGCGCTCAACACATAATAGTTCCCGTCGGCCCCGCGTTTCACCGCCCGCAGCCCCGGCCCCACTCCCGGCAAAAGGCGCTTTTTGGCAATGAGTTCCCCTTCGTCCTGGCCGAACGCGCACCCGGTGAAACACCCCAGGAGACACAACCCCGCAAGAATCTTCACGTTATTCACAACCCCTTTGTTCTGAGTCATCAGAGTACGACGGATGGATACAGGTTGCCCGTTTCAGAGCCTTCCCAATGTCGATCAGTCAATCTTGAACCGCAAGCGCTCAATGGCCTGCGCCCGCAGCCGGCCAGCGGCGTTAGAAGGCCCCTCGGCCGTTTCGATCAGCACGCAATTCATCTGCACATCGCCGGACGCCACTTCAAACCGCGCTGGCAACCCATTAAGAAATTTCCTGATGATGCCGTCGCGGTCCATGCCGATTACCCCGCCGTGCGGCCCGCTCATACCCACATCCGTGATATACGCCGTGCCGGCGGGCAGGACGCGCTCGTCCGCGGTGGTCACGTGCGTATGTGTTCCCACGACTGCCGTGACCCGCCCGTCGAGGTACCAGCCCATGGCTACTTTCTCGCTGGTGGTCTCGGCATGCATGTCCACGAAAACGAAGGCGACATCCTGCGGCAGTTTGGCCAGTTCGCTGTCGGCTTTTCGAAAGGGATCGTCGATCGGCGTCATGAAGACGCGCCCCTGGAGATTGAGCACAGCGTATCTCACGCCGTTCCTTGCCGTGCCGACGTAGAGCCCGCTGCCAACGTTGCCCTCCGGAAAATTCGCCGGCCGCAGCAGCCGCGGTTCGTGCGGCATGAATTCCAAGATCTCCTTGCGGTCCCAGCTATGGTTGCCGCCGGTGAGGACGTCAATCCCCATCGCGAGCAACTCCTCCGCCAGTCTCGGCGTGATCCCGAAGCCGGAAGCGGAATTCTCGCCGTTGGCGATAACCAGATCGATCTGCCGTTGCCGAACGATGTCCGCCAACCGCTCCCGAACGATCTGCCGTCCCGGCGACCCGACAATGTCTCCAATGAAAAGTACGCGCATGCTTTAGCTGGACTCGTTGATACAAAAAAAGAGCGGACTGCTTGGCCGTGGGGAGCTAGGCCGTGAACCTCTGAATTAGGTGGGCGCCACGAGCCAACCGTTAGGCTTTCCTGCCCCGCTTGCCCGTCTTGACTGGTTTGCTTGCCGCGGCAGCGGCAATTTCGGCCTTCAAGACGCGCCAGCGGGACAGGCCGTGCACACGGGCTGTCTATCCGCAGCTCCTCAGAGATTCGTCATTGGTTCAAACAGCTTTCGCTCCCTCACCTGCTTCGAAGAACCGCTCCGCCTCCCATTCTAGCAGGATGCGCGTTCAAAGAAAGGCAGCGGAACCAGAGCCTCGACGAATGGCTCCAAACTTAGGAGAATTTGGATAAAGGAGTTAGCGAGGAAACACCTCCCAGCGGAAGGCCTCAGCCTCTGAATCAGTCTCCACTTGACAGTGGCCAAAGTTCGGCGCCGCCGCATGGTTGTCTACGGCCTTATCATTGCCGGATCGCTGACCAGGAGCAAATAGAATCCAAGGCACACCTCGAGGGGGCACAATGCAACCAGTCCCCCCGTTGCGGCATCTTCATCCGTACCAGACGGATGACTAAGTGCTTTCTCTCTCGACTGTTGGTCGGGAAGGCAGATGGAAACCTTCGGAGTTTAAAGTCGGCTCGTCCTGTACACTTACCAGGCAGGGGCATTTCGAGATTCCATTGAATGTGAATGGCCACGAGCAAACCGCGTCGATACGGGGGCTTTCGAAGGCCGCGTGAAAGACGATGATATCTATAGGGGACCGTCAGTACCAATGACAAATCCACGCCACGTCGTGACCTCATTTCCTTTGGGCGCCATCCTGTTGGTTATTCTGTTTCCGTCTCTTCCGGCGCTGGCGCAGCAGCAACAGACGCTTGATGAGCAGCCGGCCTTGTCCCGGACATCTTCTTCTTCCCAATCAACGGCTCCCCAACAGCAGCCTGCAGCCGACAAACCGGCAGATGTGGATAAGGACACGGGTAAAACCCAAAACAACGGGACGTCCAAGGATCGCCTCGGCTTTGTGCTCCCGAATTTTCTGACCGTCGAAAACGCGGGCAAGATCCCTCCCCTTACCGCTAAGCAAAAATTCGCCGTTGTCGCCCGGGGGTCTTTTGATTGGGCCCAATATCCCTGGTATGGCTTTCTTTCCGGCATCAGCCAGGCTGAAAACAGCGAGCCGGGTTATGGTCAGGGCGCTGAAGGATATGGGAAACGTTATGGAGCAGCATGGGCAGACGGAACCATCGAGAATTTTTGGACTGGGGCCATCCTTCCCTCGCTGCTTCGCCAGGACCCTCGTTTCTATCAGAAGGGTAAGGGAGGTTTTTGGCATCGCACAGGTTATGCCATGAGCCGAATCGTGGTCACGCGGTCCGACTCCGGGAACAATCAGTTCAATTTCTCTGAGATTTTCGGAAGCGCGATTTCCGCCGGCATTTCGACCTATAGTTACCACCCGCGCGCGGAAAAGACTTTACGCAACACGGCGAGCGTCTGGGGCACGCAGATCGGCTACGACACTCTGACTCTGGTAGTGAAAGAGTTCTGGCCCGATATTCGGCGCAAACTCAGAAAAAAAGATAACTAGGCTCGCCCGTCCGCGCTGTTTGCGACGAATGGTAGTAGAAGGGTCGTCGAAACCATCATCTAAGGGGCGGCGCGGACGAAACAGATGCCAGATCCACACGCACGAAATCCGTTCATCCCTGTTCCGAGGCGGAGGTTGCTTCCGGTGTCCTTAGGCTCCTAGTCGTGCGCGTCTTTCTGAGCCTTCACCTCGCAAAGACGTTCGGCGTTGGCATGTAATTGCGAAAGCAAGGTTTCCAGCTTGTCGATGTCGACGTTCAGTACCCCTTCAAAAAATTGGCTGCGGACCTCCTCGAACCTCGTCTTCAATTGGGGCGCAAAACGTAGTCCCTTGCTGGTGGCCTTGATGATCAACAGCCGATGGTCACGGGGATCATTCCTGCGCGAAACAAACCCGCTCGCTTCGAGGCGGTCGACAAACCGCGTGATCTTGCCTTTGTCCCGGTCCATGGCCCTCGCGAGCTTTCCCGCGGAGGATTCTCCTTCCTCCGCGCAATGCAATAGCACGGCCGCTTCCTGCGCCGTCATCCCGAATTGGCTGAAGCGGCGATCGAACGCTGTTTGCAGCCGTATGCTGGTCTGGAAGAGCCGCGATATGGAAAGCTCCGCCTGCCATTCCCGGATGCCGGCGTATTTCCACCGAGGCTTCTCCGCTTTTCCGGGAGTCTTCCGCGGCAATCCCGCTCTCTTCTCGGTCTCGGTGTTCTCCGTCATCTGTTTGGCGGTCATGACGTCTCGCGTTAAGTGCGCAAGCTAGTTCATCTAGAAATGAAATCCTATTTCCGCAGTCAGCGCACGTGGTGTCACATAATGAGTTCCGCTGAAGGTGGACAGGAAGTTGTAGAGGGCCACTTTGTTAGTCACGTTAATGGCCGTCAATCGCAGGCTCCACTTGTAACGGTCGCCGTGGAAGAGATCGTCCTCGCCCACGGACACGTCGAACAAATTGCGCGGCGCAATTCGCGGCGGGTTGTGATCGTTGTCCTCGGTGCCGGGCGCGGGAACGGTTACGTACTTGGAACCGTAACTTGAAGCTGGACAGAGATTTGCGCCGAAGGTCGAACTGATGGGGGTCGTTGGGGTGGCGTACACAGTCGCGCTCCCGCTCCCGCAGAACAGTCCTGCTTGGAACTGTTGATCCGGCGTCAGTCCGGACACATCGATGAGATTGTTGGGGCCTCCGCCGTCCGGTCCGTCCGCGCAAGCCTCGCCTCCGAAGCACGGCACGGGACCGGCCACCAGGCCGCTATCGTAGCGCCAGTTGAAGCCGACAAATGGCCCGCGCTTCCACGGCTGATATTGCAAGTGCGTGGTCTGGTTGAACTTTTCGTCGTGGTCGATGCGAAACACATTGCTTCCTCCAGGTGTGGCGCCGATACCGCTAACCTGCGGAGTGAAGAAACGCGCCTCGACACTCGACATGACGACAAACGCCGTCAAGCCATGGAAATCCGGAACGCTTGCACGAATGGCATAGCCCGGGATTTTCGAACTGGCCCACTCGATGGGATACGTGATCGGCGTGTTGCCCAACACGCTGAAATCGAACGCCTCGTGCGTGTACTTCCAGATATACTCGGCGTCAACGACCATATATTTTTTGAAGGCTTGCTCAAATCCGGCATGGAACTCATTGCGGTGACCCGGGCTTAGCGGCTGTTCGGTTGTTGAAACGCATTGGCCGCCGGGTATCGACTGTTGAAGGTCGAAAATGACAGGGTCTTTGCAGCCCGTGCTTGCGAGAATGAGGTTTTCGTTGAACGGGGTCTCCATGGTGCGCGCGTAAGAAAGACGCAGCACGGTGCTCGTGGGCTTGAGTTTGTAAGCGACGCCTACGCGTGGTTCCAGTTGCTTGGCGGTCGCGATACCGTTGTACAGATCAGCGCGCAGCCCGAGCATAAAGCTCCAGTCTTTTACCGTGATGGTGTCTTGCGCGAACAGCGCCGCTTCCTTGATGTCGGTGTGACCATGAAACGGGAACAGCCCGCTGTTGGTTAGTCCCGCGGGGCAGCCATCTGATGCCGGCAGTGGGGCCGTTCGAGTCAAGTCGTAACAGCCCAGCAGCGGCACAAACCCCGGATTTTGCGTGCCCCCCGGGTTGAAGACCCCGCCGCAAGCCGCTGGGTTCGTTGTGGTCGGATTCGTATCGAGGCTTCCATCCGCGTTCAAACAAACCGCGTTCACCGCCGGATTGACGATACCGAACTGATCGTTTTCCGTGAGGAAGGTGTGCTCGTAGGTGACACCCATCTTCACGTTGTTAATTCCCTTCACGTAAGACAGACTCGCGTGGGCCCCGGCATTCGTCAAGGTACGGTGCTGCCGAATGGTCTCCAGTTGCAGATCGGGTGTCTCATCCGCGAAGGGATTCGCGCTCGGGTAGTAGTTGTATTGATCCTGCCGCACGAAGCCGCCCAGCGTGAAGACCGTCTTCTGATTGATCAGACGCGTCCACGATGGCGCGATGTTGAATGTCCCGATCTTCGAACGCTGATCCTGAGGGCCCACGGGCTCACCGTTTGGTCCCAACCCTCCGCAGGATGCAGTTTGTCCAGCCGGGCAGGTTGGATTCAACGAATTGAATGTCCAACCCGTGCCATTTTCTGCGTCATACGAATTCGGTGTCTGGAACCAAGACCTGCTGTAGCCAAAATTAAGATTGATGGTGTCTGCCGACGAAACCTTTAAATCGATGCGGTCGAAAAGATTTTCCTCATTGCCGCGATCGTGCATGACATTGAATTCCGGCCCATCGAGGAACCGGCCGGTATCCAGCCCGCTGCCGGCAATGTAGTTGCCCCAGTTGTTTCCTCCATAGGCCAGGTCGAACCCTGTGTTTGCACTCCCAAAAGAACCGTAGGAGGCGGTCACCTGGCCGTGCGGCGGTTTGACGCCCAAGCCTGAGCGCGTGGTCACCACAATCACCAGGCTGGTCTTCCCTCCAAACTCCGCCGGCGGTGCTCCCGAGATCACTTCCATGGATTGGATCGAATCCGAGGGGATCTGATTCGAGAACACCTTGCTCTGCTGATCGGTGATGGGCTGGCCGTCCACGGAAAACGAGTTGGACGCATGGTCTCCGAGTCCGTGAAAAAGCCCGTTCGAATCCGCCGCAACTCCGGGCGTCGTGAGCGTAACAAGAGAACTCACCGAGGAAGACGCACTTTCCAGTGGAAGCGTGTCGAACAGCGCCCGGTCTACGTCTGTGTGAAACGTCGACTGCGTCTCGATGAGGTCCCCGGCATTTTCCGTGACCGTCACGCTGGTCGTAGTCGAGACGATCTTCATCTCGATCTGCAACGTAACCGGAACCGCCGACCGCACGTTCACATCTTGCGTGTACGATTGAAATTGATCAGCAGTGACAATTAAGTGGTACGGATTGAACGCTACGTTTTTGAACTTGAAGCTCCCATCCGTCCCCGTAATCGCCTCGCGATGAAATCCGCTCACCGAATGCGAGAGTTCGACCTTCGCATTTGCGACCGCGCTCCCGGATGGATCTTTCACCACTCCCTCAACAGAACCTGAACTGCCCGACTGCGCTCGCGCCGTCGCCCCCGAAAACACCACGCCCAGCGCCAGAAACATTGGCGTAAGCATCTGCAAAATCTTCATTTTTTCCTCCGTCCCTGCGAAGGGACTCTCTTCGTAGGAGTGTGGATCGAGGCCGCCTCGAAATGTGGCGGTGGCGCTGGCCCACGCAGGAGTCAGCACGCGGTTCGGCGATTCGCTAGCAGGAGAGAGGAATTACGCGGAAGGAGGCGCTCGAGAAGCGCGGTGAAGAGAGAACGAATTGCTCGGTGCAGCACGCTGCGGCACCGAAGAAGATTGGGCGATCAGCTCGGGAACGGCGACCAGATCCAGAGCAGCTGCAGCCAGCACCGGCATGTGCAGCGACTGGCAGATATGGCAAGTGGTCTCCGGACCATTGGTATGTTGGTGGAACAGACTCCCGCCTGCCGCAAAATACAGCAGAACGGCGCAAGCCAGGACGGCCATCGCCCGGCGCACGCTGGTCCGTCCGAAAATAGTCCTACCTAGCCGCATGACCTCCCCACTAGCCTAACATCTTTGACGTTTTAGCCAGCAGAACGCGTGCAGAAAGTTGACCCCATCCTATTACGTTGCTTGACCCCGCAACCATTCCATCCTAAGCTTCGTCATAGTATAAGGATGTTCGCTAATCCTGACAGGACGCGTGTCTGTGCTGTGCTGCTGGGTATTATCTTCCTGGCGGCGCAATTCCATTTCTGTGCCGATCTCAATTCCGGCCCCAGCGGCTCGCATCCTTGTCAGCTTTGCTCCACGGCGGGCTCCGCCGTCACGACCGAGACACTCGATCTGGCCGTCGTTCCGGTAGTCGACCGGCTTGAAGTTTTTCTAACGATTCTCTCTCCTGCTGTGGAAGTCCCGCGCACGACCTCTCCTCGGGCCCCTCCGGCTCGGTAACTCTCGGTTCTTCTCCATTTAATCCCTTCCACCGTAACTAGAGCGACCCTTCCCTATCGCATGGGATCGTAGAGGAGCATTGACATGAAGAAAAGAACGGCATTGGCCACCGCGCTTTTGGCCCTGCCTCTCTCGGCGCTGGCACAGCAGAATCCAACGCCTGCTCCGCCCGCTTCTCCCACACAGACCGTGCCCCCGCGCGCGGACACCACGCAACCCCCGCCCACACGCATTACTCTCGACGAAGCCATTCGTCTGGCTCTGCAGCACAATCACGCTCTGCTCGCTGCGCGCTCGACCATCCTTCAAAATCAGGCCCAGGAAATCACCGCCAATCTCCGCCCCAATCCCGTTTTGTCCTGGGATACGCAGTTCCTACCCATTTTCCAACCCAGCAACTTTACCGCGGATTATTTCGAAAACCAGGCGCAGTTCGACATTGGCGTTGGTTACCTATTCGAGCGCGGCAAAAAGCGCCAGCATCGCCTGCAAGCCGCTAAAGATCAGACCGCCGTCACGCGGGCTCAGGTGACCGACAATGAGCGTCAGCTCACCTTCAATCTCTCCCAACAATTCGTCAACGTTTTGCTCGCGCAATCCACGCTCGATCTCGCCCAGCAGGACTACGACAGCTTTCAGAAGACGGTTGATATCAGCGAGTCGCGCTTTAAAGCCGGCGACATGAGCGAAGGGGACCTGCTCAAAATCAAATTGCAATTGCTGCAGTTCCAGTCGGACGTTTTTGCAGCCAGGCTCTCCAAAGTCCAGGCGCTTGCCTCTCTCCGCCAGTTCCTCGGGTTCGAATCCGTCCCCGACAATTATGACGTTGAGGGCTCTCTCGACTACCAACCTGTTCACGCCGGTCTCGACGATTTGAAGGCGCTGGCCCTTCGCACGCGCCCGGATCTACAGGCTGCCCAGTTGGGCGTAACCGCTGCTCATAGCCAGGAGTCACTGGCGGAAGCCAACGGCAAGCGCGACTTGAACGTCACTTTTGATTACTCGCACGTCGCGGGCGTCAACAGCGGCACCTTCTTCTTCAATATCGATCTCCCCATTTTCGACCGCAACCAGGGCGAAATCGCCCGCACCCGTTACGCCATTACTCAATTCCAGGAATTGCAAAGCGAAGCCTCCCAGCAAGTCCTCACCGACGTCGTCGACGCCTTCGAGGCATTGCACTCCAACGATCAAATCATTCAGCTGTACCGCGGCGGTTATGTCGACCAGGCCCAGAAATCCCGCGACATCACCGAGTACGCTTACCGAAAAGGCGCCGCCAGTTTGCTGGATTTTCTCGATTCCGAGCGCACCTACCGCGCCAACCAGCTTGCCTACCGCCAGGCGCTCGCCAGCTATATGACCGCGCTCGAACAGATGCGCCAAGCCGTAGGAACGAGGAATCTGCCATGAGTTTAAAGATCCAGTTTCGTATCC
>Ga0210388_10005015_pt1 | contig 10337 bp, 9 predicted proteins | sample IncBWC19OmetaG_FD_155485 | JGI IMG/M metagenome (GOLD analysis project Ga0210388, IMG submission 155485) | Forest soil microbial communities from Barre Woods Harvard Forest LTER site, Petersham, Massachusetts, United States - Inc-BW-C-19-O ...
TGCTGCCACATGCCAATCAGCACCGGCGTGGCCGAGCACGCGAGTCCCGCAATGGAGTGATGTTCTGCCAGCCAGTAACGCTTGTATCCGAGTTGCTCGATGTGCTGCGCCAAATCCACCGACCGTGCGATGGCGCCGCCCGCGGACTCACCCGCTCGCATGCCCACAAGATCCAATACAGAAACCGCTAGGCCGTTATTCATGATGATTTAGATGAGCCCGCCAGAAAAGTGATGCGCACCTTGGCCGAGACCAGGCGCAGATCGGGACCAGATGTGGCGATGCCGACCGGGGATTTAACGTGGAAAAAATCTGGAGCGGGAGACGGGATTTGAACCCGCGACTTCGACCTTGGCAAGGTCGCACTCTACCACTGAGTTACTCCCGCCTGCTCAGTCATTCTACAGCAGCGCATATTCGCTGACAATTCATTGCGGACTGCTCCCTGGTCTTGCCTAGGCGACTTTCCACCGCTTGGCGCAAGACATTGGAGAGATTGGACTTGACCGATCTTTACCCTCATCCCTACCCTCATGAGCCAACCCTTGGCGGTGAAGTCGAATCGAATTTGCCTGCCTAAACTTTGTTAGGAGAATTCGATGAACGGACTAAAGCTTTTCGGATTAGCGGCTGTGGTTGCATTCTGCTTCACGGTGACGATTCCAACAACACAGGCCCAGGTAGGAGTCGAGATCGGAGTCGCGCCGGTCTGTCCCTACGGATACTACGATGTTCCGCCGTACAACTGCGCCCCATACGGCTACTATGGGCCGGAATGGTTTTCGAGTGGCGTCTTCATTGGCGCTGGCCCGTGGTTTCACGGCCCCGCCGAGTTCCGCGGACAGGTAGATAACCATTTACACCCTGAGCACGGCTATCACGGTCCGCTGCCAAATCGGGGCGACAAACCCGAGCCGGGAAGGCATTTCGATAAGATTGAGCACTTCAAGGGAAACGAAGTGCGCGACGGACACGGGCATGTAGTTGAAAAACGCTAACGAGTGCTTGAGTGAGCTTGATTGAGTCATTGAGTCATTGATTCGATGACTCAATCTGCTAATCGTTCAATTGAGGTTCAACCCGCACTTACCGATATCTCTCCCGCGCGGCCAGTACGATAAGTCCGGCGGCAACCAGCATAAGCGAGATTACAGCGAGTGTTCGGGTCAATCGCTTGTTGTGAGATTGCCTTTGAACGAGCGGCAGATTCACCAGCGCGCTGGCGATAGAGGCAAATACTGTCGCCACGCCGGCCACGTCTGCAGACAGCTTACCGTGAATCGCCATGGTCGCGGCCGCTGCTGTGGTACTCGCACTGCTGACCATCCCGCCGAGCAAACTGAGGGCGAGGAAACCAAAGTTGCCCAGGAACCGCGCGCCTATGGTTCCGACGATCTCCATGACTACGAATAGTCCGCCAAGATTCAGGACGTGCCGCAAAGATACGGGCGAGTCGAGGTGCAGACTCTTCACCGGTTCGGTGCCGCGCTTGCGTTCCTTCCACGCAAAGATCACGGCACCGGCCGTCATGGCCAACAGCGGCCATAATGCGATCGATACGGCTGCGGGTGCGAATATCGCCAGGATCACGAGGTTGCGCACAAACATCGCAATCGAGGTCAGCAGGACGAGAGCGACGATTGTGTTGTTCCCATCCGACTCGACGCTCGGGACGGTCCGCGCCAACTCGGCGGCTGTGGCGGTGCTGTTTACGAGTCCGCCGAGAATTGCGGTGTAGTACAGACCGCGATCGCTGAAGACTCGCAACAACACATAGTTGGCAAATCCAAGCCCGGCGACAATGATCACAATCAACCAGGATTGCCTTGGGTTCAGCAGATGCCAACTGTCGATAAACCGGTTGGGCAAAAGCGGATAAATCACAAATCCGATCAACCCAAGCAGCACGGCTCCCCTGATTTCCGATAGCTTCAAATCTCCGGCGAAGCGCTGCAACTCGGTTTTCCACGCTAGCAGCATCATCATCAGAATGGCGGAGGCGATGGGAGTAAAGAGGTGACCGAGGCCAGCAAGGACTCCCAAAATGTAGGTGACGATCAAGGCTACGGAGGTGGTCATCTCTAACGAGCGATCGACCAGCAGGCTGCGGCCGTTCATGAACGCGACCAGGACAATCACTCCGGCCAAACAGATCGCGGCAAGTTGGGTGGAGACGAGAACTGAGAGACATCCGAGAAGAGCGGTGATGGAGAATGTCCGAACTCCGACATCTTTTTGCGACCACTGACGTTCGAGGCCAACCAGCAGGCCAATGCCCAGCGCGATCGCAATTTTGATTGCAACCTCGAATGGGGGAAAGATCATTTTAGGGATATTACACCCGCGTCGGGCACCGGTAAGCGGCAAGCTGGGCGCGGGCGATAAACAACAAACGCCTAATACTGCTTCCCCGCAGTTGTCTCGTTGGCCGCAGCCGTGATCTGGTTGCGGACGTCCCAGAGATCTTTGTAGAACCAGCTCTCCATCCGTTGCTGCAGGACTTCCACCGGCGTTCCCATGGTGCCGACTACGCGTCCTCCGATGACACGCTCCGCTAGTTTGAGATGGTGGAAACGGAAGATCTGCATGCGTTCGTCGAAGTCGAGCAGGCGCTCGGCTACATCGTGTAGTCCGAAAAATTCTTCGTGACGGCGGTAGAGTTCGCCGGCAGTGATACCGGCGACTCCGAGTTGCTCGTTGAAGGCTTTACCGAGAGGCGGGCCGATGTGAAGCAGCGCAAGGAAGCCGGGAGAGTCGAGACCGCTGCCGTGTCCGAGGCCAGCGCGAATGAGGTGATAGTCGTAGGGAGAGATCGTCTCCAGGATGTGGAGCAGCTCGATGGTAGGTTCGAGCAGCGAAATCGCACGACGGATCAGGCGCGTGCTATTGCCAAAGTCGCCGTGCTCGAGCGCTTCTAGCGCGCGATCGAGTTCGAAAGCCGCTCCCTTCATTAGCAACTCGGAGCCCTGATGCACGACGAGGAAGGTCATTTCGTCTTTATGCAGCAGTTCTTCGGGTGACTTTTGCAGGGCGAGCAGCTCGTCGGTGCGCAGATAGCGCTCGTAGTCGGTCGCTCCCTTGCCGGGAAGAATCGGTTTGGTGAATTCGTCGCGATGTGCCATTCGGAACCTGCCGTTATGGACTACAAGATCAGGGCTGCAAGATCAGGATTGCAAATGTTCGGCCGGATGATGCGGCGACCATTGCGGGTCTTCGTCCGGCGTGACAATCTCGCCGTCTCGCATGTGGACAATGCGGTCGCCATACTCGGCGGCCTCGGGGTTGTGCGTAATCATGAGCACGGTCTGGCCCAAATCTTTGTTCGACTGGCGCAGCATGTTGAGGACGATACTCGAACTTTTGGTATCGAGGTTGCCGGTGGGCTCGTCGGCGAGCACGATCGCGGGACGGTTGATAAGAGCCCGCGCCAGGGCGACTCTCTGCTGTTCGCCGCCGGAAAGCTCGTTGGGCCGATGCTCCAAGCGTTGGGCGATACCCAGCATCTCGGTGATTTTCTTCAAGAATGCAGGATCGGGCTTACCGAAACCCGCGATGTCAACCGCGATCTCGATATTCGAGCGCGCGCTGAGCGTTGGCAGAAGATTGAATTTCTGGAACACGAATCCGATTTTGCTCTTGCGCAAGCGGGTGCGCTCGCCGTCGGAAAGCGTGGCGAAATCCACGCCATCGATGGTGACGCTTCCTGAGTCGGCGCGAGTCAGGCCGCCAAGCAGATAAAAGAGCGTGGACTTGCCGCTGCCCGAAGGGCCGACAATGGTGACGAACTCCCCCCGTTGCACGCTAAACGAAATGCCGCGCAGGGCGGGCACATCCACTTTGCCGACCCGATAGGTTTTGCGCAGTTCCCTAGCTTCGATGAAGGGCGTCATCCAGTGAAAACCATATCACAGGAAGAAGAGCGATTGAGTCATGGCAACGATGATTCACGCCACGGTCGCGTGCCTTACGTCTGCGGCTCCGGAGCGAAGTTCAACCTGCCGCTTGGGACCGCGCTTGCGTATGAGTAAGAGGCGAATGCGTTCCAGCAGTTCCGCCGGCTCGTACATTCCCTTGGAGAGAAAAAGGTCGGCCAATGTTTCGCGTTCGTAGATTTTGATCCGGCCGGAAATCAGCACCGCCGGAGTCTGCGGCGAAACACGTTTGATTTCCTCGATCAAACGCGAACCATCCACGCCGGGCATCATCAGATCGGTGAGCACCAGGTCGACCCCGCCGAGGCGGAATGCTTCGAGCGCCGCAGTGCCGTTGTTGCACGCGAGCACGCGGTATCCCCTGGTTTCGAGCATGATTTTGCGGATAGAAAGCGCCTGTTCGTTATCGTCCACACAAAGAATTGTTTTCTTGGGCTTCATTGGCCTAACCGGGAGAATATCATCACAAAAGTTTTCTGAATTTTGATACCTGATTTCTTTTTTGGGAATCGTGAGCGAACTGAATCCTAAACAGAATCACATCGCTGGTAAAGTAGCGTGCTCGCCAATGGCACACTGGTGTTTGGCATGATCGTGCCATCGAGGTGAGAACCGCGACTGGCAGAGCGTTTCGCTGCGCTAGATCGCGAGCGTGACTTCACCGCGGAGAACTTCCACACAATTTCCACCGACACGCACATTGACGACATGGTTATCACGCTGATTTTCTTGCTGGCGATCCTGTCGATCACCCTGCTTGGTGGCCTGCTTTGTGGCGCGAACAAAAATGCGACTCGGACGGCGCATCTCGAGGCCTTGCTCGATCAAAACGTGCTCATCGCTGGCGGCCACGCCGTGCGCGACCATCCAGGCGGCGCAGCATCCGGCTGCGGACCCAGTGGCTGGATCGTCTCCGTTGTAAAAGATCATGCGCGCATGAAGACGAGCTTTGGGGTCGATGGTCTCGCGGCAGACAAAATAAAGGAATTTGCCGCCACTGCGAGCGAGATATTCAGCGGCGCGGTCAAGATCGAGGCGGAGCTTTTGCACCGCGGTCAGCGAACGCAGTGGAACCATAGTGAAAGGCATGCCGGTAGAAACGGTCTGGATGGGGGCGGATTCGTCAAAGTCAGCCGCGGCCAGGTTGGTGAGGCAAACGATATCCTCAATTCTGTGGATCGCACCGAACTCGGGGTTCTTCTGGGTCATTTCTCCGAAGGAGGGCCAGCCGGTTTCATCGGTGAAGCGAACGGGGACGGTTCCGACATTCAGATCGAGCCGGATTTCGGGTGCAGCCGTCTGGCCACGCAGAACGAAAGCCGTGCCTAGAGTGGGGTGTCCGGCGAAGGGCAGTTCCTCCTGCACGGTGAAAATGCGTACGCGGACTCCGCGAGTGTTCTCCGGAGTCTTCTCGGCGCGGGCGTCCCCGGGAAGAATGAAAGTGGTTTCGGAGAGATTGGTTTCGCGCGCCAGAGCCTGCATGTCTTCGGTGCTGAGGCCGCGGCCATCGAGGAAGACGGCAAGCGAATTGCCGGTCAGGGCGCAGTCGGTAAACACATCAACCTGCACCATGGAAAGCTTTCGTACCGCAGCAGCCATGCTTCTTATTTTACTGCGCAGCGAAGCTTCGGGGACGGGGGCATGATCGGGCTCCGATGCGATACCATTATTTGTACCGCCCGGAGCTTGGTCTGGGCTGACGGCAACTGGGTTCAAACAAAGCTGGCTTGACGGCAACAAGGACCGCTGGATATTCTATTCCCTACTAATGTTATAGGGTTTAAAACACCCCGCCATCACTCCAAAGAAAAATTACGCGAGGATTAATTATGCCGCTACGCATCAATTCTGAAGCTCCCAATTTCACCGCCGAAACCACGCAAGGCGCGATCAGTTTTCATGAATGGATCGGCGACGGCTGGGCCATCTTGTTTTCGCATCCCAAGGACTTCACTCCCGTGTGCACAACCGAACTGGGCTACATGGCAGGTCTGCAGCCGGAATTCGCCAAGCGCAACACGAAAATAATCGGTCTGAGCGTGGATCCAGTCACCAGCCACGGCAAATGGGCCGCGGACATTGAAGAAACGCAGGGGCACAAGGTGACCTATCCGATGATTGGCGATCCGGAACTGAAAATTGCGAAGCTCTATGACATGCTGCCTGCCGAGTCCGGAACCAGCAGCGAGGGTCGTACGGCGGCCGACAATGCCACAGTGCGCACCGTGTTTGTGATTGGTCCGGACAAGAAGATCAAGCTGATGCTGATCTACCCCATGAGCAGCGGACGCAATTTTGACGAAGTGCTTCGCGTGCTCGATTCAATCCAACTCAATGCGAAGCACAACGTGGCGACGCCGGTGAACTGGAAACCAGGGCAGGACGTGATCATTCCCACTTCGGTTTCAGAAGAACAGGCTAAGCAGAAATATCCGGGCGGCTGGAAGACTTTAAAGCCCTATCTACGAGTGGTGGCGCAGCCCAAGTAGTTCGTGTTACGTTCCCAACGAACTTCGCACGCAGTTTTCCGCGAAGTTTCCACGAACGCGTTCACGAACTACGGAAGCGCATGCGGTCCGGTGATCGTCCCGGTCTTCAAAACCGGCGGGCGGCATCTTCGATGTTGCCGGTGTGTTCGACTCACACACGCTTCCGCCATTTGTTTTCAATGAGTTAAGCGACTCGATGGTTGTCTCAGAAATGAGACCTAGCACCCTGCGGGCGGAAATCGTGATGAAACCGTGATGGTCGACTGCTTGGGGTGATAGGCTCCCTGTCATTGAACGGGTGTCGGGCACCTTGCCAGAAGGAGCATTACCGGGCGACTGGCACATAAACGTGATTTACCTTTTTCTCCCTGGCAGTGGATGGACCCACACCACAATTGCGCCAAACGATCTGAAGTTTGTGGTCGAAGGCAAGCCCTATTCCATCCCCACGAAGGCTGAAGTCACCCTTGGGCATTGAGAGCGAGAGGAGATCACGTGAGGAAAAGTGAGAGTAAGTTCCTGCTAGGGTTGTTCGCGATCGGGGCAACCCTTCTCTTGCTATCCAATCCGGGTTGCGGGGCTGGATGCAAGACCGTTCTTCAACATCTGCTCGCTCATGAGTTGGACTCGTTGCTCTAGGAGGCATTCGATGGAAAACGATTGCGACGCTGGGCTGGATCAGCGCTGTCGCGACGAAGACGGCACCATCCGCAGGAAGAGATCTGACACTCGCGTTGCAACTCTGCGCCGAGAGTATGGCGAAGACTTCGCAGACGGTATTCGGAGCGACGCGACGCTCAGGACTGTCCTTAACAGGGCTGGCGTCGAATCACTGAGCGAATATCTCAGAACGCGAAAGAGGTAGCTCCGGAAGCGACGGTCATCGAAGAAGACCCTTGTCGGATCAAAAAGGAGAGGCAAATGGCAGATTGCGAAGTCAAATGCATTACGAAACCGAATCCCCTAAGTGCGCACGAGCACATCACGCACATCGGCAATCCTTACGCCAATCCGCCTTGGAAGTGGCCTCGCGAGCAAGTGATTGCCAGCATCGATGGAGGTACGAACACCTTCTATGTGGTTGATCCAAGGTCGGGCAAACGCTCGGATGTCGGTGTTGTAAGATCTCAGGGCAGCGCGCCTTACATTCGCACATATGCGGATGGTGATTGGAACGACAACCTCCTTTCGCTGCCTCAGTGCCCGTAATCGGTGACAATTCAGTGGTTACGCGTCTCGCTGACACCTTCCGCGTTGGGGGATGGGGTCGCAGCAGAATAATTAGTGAGTGTAATTCCGCACCGTTAGAAAACCCTTTCAAAACCTCCCCTCGTCGACCCGCATAGACATTGGGTCGCTCCATCGCCATCCTGGGTGTTAGAAAGGTGTAGTTTTCTAATTGAGCCATGGCCGACTTGCTGGGATGTTCAGAACCCAGTCAGTCCCGTGGGGAGGTTCAAACAATGACCCTCTGCCAACTCCGCGGCCATCATTGACTTGCCCATTCCGCCACCGTAAATTTGCCACAAATGATTGGCCAAACCATCTCGCACTACCGCATCGTCGAGAAGCTAGGCGGCGGTGGGATGGGTGTTGTCTATAAGGCCGAGGATTTGAAGCTCGGTCGCCTTGTCGTCCTCAAGTTCCTGCCCGACGACGTAGCCAAAGACCCGCAGGCACTCAGCCGCTTTCAGCGCGAAGCCAAGGCTACCTCCGCACTGAACCACTCCAATATCTGCACGATTTACGAAATTGACGACCAGCATGGGCAAGCATTCATTGCCATGGAGTTCCTAGATGGATTAACGTTGAAACATCGCATTGGTGCTCAGCCACTGGAGACCGAGCTGATCCTATCTCTTGCCGTCGAGATTGCGGACGCGCTTGACGCAGCACACGCGAAAGGTATAGTCCACCGCGACATCAAACCCGCCAACATTATTGTCACCAAGCGTGGACACGTCAAGATACTAGACTTCGGACTGGCGAAAGTGGTGGCTCCAACGAGCTCTGCCAGCCAAATAGGAGCGGCCAGCACGCAGACGGGCTCGATGGACGAACAACACTTGACGAGTCCGGGGACGGCGTTGGGGACGGTCGCCTACATGTCGCCCGAGCAGGTTCGCGGTAAGGAACTGGATGCACGCACCGACCTGTTCTCGTTTGGCGCGGTCCTATATGAAATGGCGACTGGAGCGTTACCGTTTCGCGGTGGGACTTGGGGGGTGATTTCTGAAGGAATCATAAATCGTGACCCAGTGCCTGCGGTTCGGTTGAATCCAGATCTCCCGTCCAAGCTGGAAGACATCATCAACAAGGCCCTGGAGAAAAACCGTGACTTGCGCTACCAGAACGCGGCCGATATCCGCGCGGATTTGCAACGGCTGAAACGGGATACTGAATCTGGCGCCCACAGTCCGAGCCCCGTGGCATCACGACCTGCGCCGCCATCTGATTCCGGTTCCAGCCACACTTTGGAGATGGCGTATGTGCCGCAGAGACTTCGGGAAAAACATAAAAGTGTCAACCGGCGGCTTTTGTGGCTCGTCAGTTGTGCTGCCATCGCAAGCGTGGGTTTCCTGGCAGTCAAGTTCTTGCGTCCCATGAGAGCGCATGCTCTGACCGAGAAAGACACCATCGTGTTGGCGGATTTTGTCAACCACACCGGGGAACCAATCTTCGATGGAACGCTGAAGCAGGCTCTAGCGATACAGTTGGAAGAATCACCATTCCTAAATGTTCTTTCCGATCAAAAAGTCAGGTCACAACTCCGCTATATGGACCTCCCTATCGACACACCCTTGACCGCGGACGTCATCCGGGAAGTCTGCATGCGCGAAGGAAGCAAGGCGATGATTCTCGGGTCGATCTCGTCGATGGGAGCATCCTATGTGATCACTGTCAACGCGCTGAACTGCCAAGATGGCGAATCGTTAGGAGCGAAAGAAGCCCAAGCGAAACGGAAAGAAGATGTGATTAAACAACTGCAGGAAGCCGGAACGGGGATCCGCGAAAAACTTGGAGAGTCCCTGGCATCAATACAAAAGTTCAACAGCCCCTTGGTACGAGCTACGACGGAATCACTTGAAGCTCTGCAGGCCTACAGCCACGCGACGAAAGTGAGGCAATCGGGTGATGATGCCGGCGCCGTCCCCCTTTTTCGGCACGCGATCGAACTTGACCCAAACTTCGCTATTGCCTATGCAGATTTGGCGGTGATCTACAACGACCTTAACGAATCAGGATTTTCCGCTGAATACGCGAGTCGCGCTTATGCTTTGCGAGACAATGTCACGGAACACGAAAGATTTCAGATCGATCATACCTATTATTCTTTCGTCACGGGGGACCAGGAGAAATCTGCGCAACTTTACGAGGAGTGGATGCAAACGTATCCTCGCGATCTGAATCCCTACGTCAATGCGGGGCTAAACGATACGTCGCTCGGACGGCTGAACGCTGCTTTGGAAAACGACCTTAAGGGCTTCAAAATCACAAAGACCACAGCTACGATCTACGAAAATCTGATGTACGACTACGTCTCTCTCGATCGGCTCGAAGAAGCGCAAGCTATTCTGCGAGAAGCTCACGAGCATAACCTAGATAGCTCTCTAACCGCCAATGCTTACCAACTGGCCTTTCTTCGTGACGATGGAGCTGAGATGCGACGGTGTCTCGCCGTCACTGCAGGGAAGCAGGGCGAAGAGGATGTTCTACTGGCTGCACAGGCCGATACCGAAGCGTTTCATGGGAGATTGTCTAGGGCGCGAGAGTTCTCCGCAAAAGCAGTCGCATCCGCGACTGATGCGGGCGAAAGGGAGGCGGCTGCCACATGGCAACTGACTGCAGCGTTTCGGGAAACGGAACTCGGCAACACAGCTCTGGCTAAGCAGCATGTTTCATCAGCGCTCGCTAT
>Ga0210388_10005017_pt1 | contig 10336 bp, 8 predicted proteins | sample IncBWC19OmetaG_FD_155485 | JGI IMG/M metagenome (GOLD analysis project Ga0210388, IMG submission 155485) | Forest soil microbial communities from Barre Woods Harvard Forest LTER site, Petersham, Massachusetts, United States - Inc-BW-C-19-O ...
TTCGGGGCCTTCCATTCGGCGTTGACACCGGGGTAACTCAAAAGCGATGTGATCAGTTCCTGGGTCTTCGGATCCTTGACTCGCCCGACCGATTCCCGACTGATACGCTGAATCAGCGCCGGCGCGACTTGATCCCAGTCGGCGACGTGTGGGCGCATCCCTTCGGGATCAAACATCAAGTGCAGCAAGTTGCGCGGAGCAGGACGTTTCGCCATATCAATGAAGCAATTGAAGAAACGCGGGGCCGCCTCATTGGCTATGAGGACATTCCAATAGCGGTCCATGACGACCGCGGGAAAGGGTTCGTGCTGGCGCAGCATCCGCTCGAGCGCGTGCGTCACCCCGTGCATCTCGGCGGCGTTCCACGGCGCTTCCGAATAGATCGGGGCGTAGCCGGCCGCCAGCAACAGGACATTGCGCTCCCGTAAGGGCACATCCAGCGCCTGGGCGATGTCCATCAGGGTCTGACGACTCGGGCTACTGCGGCCGCTTTCGATGAAACTGATATGGCGCTGCGAGACACCCGAGTGGCTCGACAGCGCCAATTGGCTGGTTGCGCGCAGATCACGCCAGTGGCGCAGCAACGAGCCCAGCTCCCGGGATGCCGCAACGCTGTTGGGATTGCGTGGTTCCATGATTTCTCAGAACTGCACCGGCCCCACCGAGCCATACCAGTGGGCCACCTTGGTGGGATCCTTTTCGTCCATGTAGAAGAAATGCGTCATCGCGGGCCGTACGGGCTTCTGGGCCGGATCGTTGGGTGTCATCGTGACGAATCCACGAAACACCTTGAGAAACCCGCCATCCCAGAATTCCACGACATCATGATGGGCCGTAAACCCTTTGTCGACAAACGTGCGCAGGTTCTCGCGGATGGCCTCGCGCCCATGCCAGTCGCTGACACCGAGATTGGCTACGGCGTTCGGGGCGAAGCAATCAAAGCCTTTGCCCCAGGTCTTGTCATCGATTTCCTTCCAGAATGCCAGCAGCCAGGCGGGAGGGGCGGTTTTGGTAAACGTATGCGAGTTCATTGGTGTGTTCATAGGGCCTCCAGGCAACGAGTCAGTGAGGGGTCTTGCTACAAGACCCGTTGCTTGCATATTAGTGAGTGCAAGGCGGTCGGCAATTACGCGCGAGGTAATCGTTCGCCGTTTCACTGTCCCCGGTTCTGGGGCTACTGGGCCGCGGTCACATCGCGCGCCGCGCGAACGCGAGTGCGTAGACCTCCGCCCTGATGGTCGGCAATCTATCGTCCGACAGCTCGATTCCGTCGATGAGATGGGTCGGCAGGAACAGCAGCTTTTGCTGCGCCTCCAGGCTGTCGGCAACGGGCTTGTCGAGGGTCAGCACACCCAACTCCACCACCTTGCGATCATCGGGCCAGGGCCGGCTCGGGTCCTGGGTCTGATCGGTGGCCGCGGCCAGCTGGGCCTTGAGATGGAACACGACCGGGTGCTTTGCAATGCGCTGCGGCAGGTCGTCGACCAGAAAATCGGGAGGCTTGCTGGCGGCCTCTTCGGCAGTCAAACGCACGGCGTTTTCCGGGGTCATGATGTAGCGCACGGCCTGCCGGTGTCCGGCCTTGTCGACGAAGATGAAGGCGTCGATCCCGTGGTACTCCTGGTCGGCAAAGCTGTCAGGAGTGGGCGCGGAGCCGAAGGAGGCGGGGAATGTGGGGTGGCTCGCGGCGAATTGATCCAGCTTGGTCGGCTTGGGGGCGCCGGCGGGACTGTCGCTGATGGCCACCAGCAGATCGCGAAACTCCTCGGCCGTGGCCACCGGGAAGAACTTCACCGCCAGGATCACCATGTCCACGTCGGAGCCGTCAGGCAGGTGGAACTTGATGGCCATGCCCTTGGGATTGGAGGGGGCGCCATCCGGGACGGACGGAAAGCCGCCGTCGTTGGAAAAGCGCACGGTAACGGGAATTCTGCTGCCATCGAAGAGCGCCGCGCGGCTCAGAGCCGATGCGGCCGGCGTTGCGACAAAGCTGCCTTCCGCGACCACGCCCTTGGCGTGGTTCACGCGGAAGCCCGGATGGGTTCCGTATATCTTGTAGAAGGTGTCCACGATCTGAGTCGTGAGCGCAGTGTCGTCGGCACGAGCTGCCGCGCACATCAACAGGCCTGCCGCCGCCACGGCGACCGCCAGCGGACTTTGGTACTTGAACATGATGCGTCAATCCTTAGGTTGGTCGCGCCGCGGCTATTGATCGAGGGTGCCGGTGTAGTACGGCAGGCGGTTCTCGACGTCGGGCTTGGTCTGCAGGCCCATCTGCATCAGGCGTTTGAGGTTCTGCTGGGCCTGTGGGCGGTTCGCCGAGTCCAGGAACGCGGCCCATTCGGCGCCGATCTCGATGTCAGATGGCAGGGTCGGGATGTCGACCAGGCGCTTGATGGCCGCGATGGACTGCTTGTCGAATCCGGCGATCCGCCGGGCCAGCGTCTCGACAAATGGGTCGAGCTCGGCGTCGGGCAGGGCGCGATTGACATAGCCGTAACGCTCGGCGAGATCGGCGGAGATGTCCTCGCCGCTGAGCAACATTTCCAGCGCGCGGCCGCGCCCGATCAGACGCGGCAGGTGGGCCATGGGCCCGCCACCGGGCACCAACCCGGCGCCGATTTCCCATTGCGACAGCACCGCCTTCTCCCGGCTGGCAAAGCGCATGTCACTCGCCAGGGACAGTTCGCCGCCGACGCCGGTAGTGCGACCGCGGATCGAAACGATCGATACGACCGGCGCGCGGCTCAGGCGCACCAGCATGTCCGGCAGCGCCGGCAGACCGGTCACGCCGGGCGCAATGCTGGTGGTCGCCGACAGCGGCGGAACGAAGTCGAAGTGGGTGAGGAAGAAACCGGGGACCGCGCTTTGGAACACGACGACCTTGACCTTGGGATCGGTCTCGATCTGGGTGATGACCGCGTTCAGCTGCGGAATGGTTTCGGGGCCGAAGATGTTGAACGGCGGGTTGTTCAGTGTGACCCGCCAGTATTCCGGCGTAATCCGCTCGAGCCGGATCTCCTGCCTCGGCGACCCGTCACTCCTGGTGCTGGCGCCGCTCGGCTGCGCCGTTTCAGCCGCGAAAACCGGGTAGATTCCGGCCATTGCGGCAGCTGCGAGCATTGCGACAAGTATGCGTGTTTTCATTGTGTCTCCAGGTAGTCACCGAGGCGAGTCTCTGCATCGCCGGGTTTGACCAACCGATTCGCGCACAGCTAAATGCGGTGTGCTGCAGGATTCTTGCGGCGAAATTGGCGCGGCGCCAGTAGACGAAGGTATCGCCGCAGGCGGGTAGCGATACCAAGGTGGGCGCGCGCCGAGGGGAATCTTCGAGAGTTACACGATGCCCCGGTAGCGCTTCGACAACGCGGGCAGCGGGATAATGCGCAAAATAGCCTCGCGGTAGGCGGCGCTCGAATGCAGACAAACCCCGGAGTTCAGCGTCAAGGCAAATGTTCCATGGCGTGCCACTTCGGCGTAGGCAACCGCAGTGGCATTGACCAGCAGTGAGCGCTCGATGCGGATGAAGCCAAGCTCTGCAAGCTGCAGCGCCAGGCGTTTGATCGAATCGCGGCTGAGGTATTCCTCCTTGCCGGCGCGCAGGGTGACATAGTTGCCGTCCGCCTCGATGTAGTCGACTGACCGCGGATTGAGCGGATACAGTCGCCGCAGCCGCTCACCCACCAGAAAGCGCGGTGGAGCCGGTAATGCGTAACTGAGTCGATGCTGTGCGCGGGCCATTGCCCGGTCGAATCGCTCTGCGGCGACCGGCATCACAAGGTAATCAAACGCGCCTTCATCAAAGGCCCTGGTTGCGTGTCTGGCATGGTTTGACGCCATGATGCCCAAAGGGCGAATGTCCGCCGCGACTGCGCGCAAGAGGTCGAAGCCAGACATGTCCGGAAATTCAACGCCCAGAAGCAAAATGTCCGGGTTGAGTGGGCCCGCAGCATCAATCGCCGCGGCGCCGCAGGCGACCTCGCCGACCACCTGCACATCATTCCTGCGCGCACAGAGCCGAATCAGGCTGTTTCGCGTCTCGGCCTGGTCGTCGACTATCAATACCTTCACGACGCGTCAGCCCTGCGCGGCGCTCACGGCAGATGGAAAGCTGGATTGCGCGCCGAAGTAGCATTCGATGGCCGCCACCTTGTCGTCCCGGAGCCTCAAGTACTCCACGTTGCGAAACGTCTTTCCGTTCATGGTGTGGCAGATGTACATCACAAATGCCTCATTGCCGCTTCCGAATACCCGCTGCAAGTCAAAGCGCTTGATGAAATCCTTTTGCGACTCCCAGCATTTCACTTTGAAGGCGCTCTTACTGATGTGGTCATCACCGGCGGCGCTCGAAAATGTGAAGTCGTCCGCCAGCAAGGTGTCGACCGGGTGCCAGTCCTTTTGCTCCCATGCCGCATACCACCTGCGGATAATCCTGCCGCTTGTCGGGCTTAGTGCGGCCTCGACGTTCGCATTGGCAATTTGCGCGATGCCCGCCGCGGCCGCGAGTGCGCACGGGCCTGCCATAAGTACCGCCCGGCGCGACTGCGTTTTCGTTCCCATGAGGAATTGCTCCTTTGCGTGCCTCCACTGCAACAACAGGGCTCGAGTTTACGACGGCGCTTCCAGGGCCTGCTTCGCTTTGCGACATTGCGGACCAGGAGTGCGACCAAGCGGCTGTAAAGGGCGTCGAATGGCCGAAATGCGGCCGCCAGGATTCGAGAACTCAGATGTTCGGGCCGACCAGTCGTTCAACGGACGCGCGGTAGTGTCTCGTCAGCTTAAGTTCCGTGCCGTCATTGAGTACAACGGCATATTCTCCCTTGTCCTGCGGACGAAGTTCCCTGACCCGTTCGGCATTCACCAGGGTGGAGCGATGAATTCTCACAAAGCCGGAGAGTGCCAGTCGAAGTTCCACGGCGGCAATTGTTTCGCGCATCAACCACGTCTTGCCCCCCACATGCAGTGATACGTAGTCGCGGTCCGCCTCAACCCAGTCTATGTCGGCCACTCGAATGGCGATTATTCGCCCGTTTGACTTGATTGGAAGCCGGTCGACGGGCGTCACCGTCGATGCTGAGGTGGCTACCTGCAGGTCCGCGGCCACCTGTCGGGCGCGCTGAATGATTGCGGTGTCCGCGGCATGCGACATCGCCACGCGGACACGTGCCAATGCCGCATCGAACCGCTCTTCGTTCACGGGCTTCAGGAGATAATCCAGCGCATGAACTTCGAAAGCCCGCAGCGCGAATTTGTCGTAAGCGGTCACGAACACAACATGCGGACGCTGGGCACCTTCGATCGCATTCATCACATCGAACCCAGTCGTTCCCGGCATCTGAACATCCAGGAATACCAGGTCCGGCCGATGCCGGTGAATCGCATCCACCGCTTCGCGCCCGTTGCGGCACTCGCAGATGAGTTCCAAATCCTCCCAGCGCTGCGCAAGCGCCCGCAGGCCGCGTCGTGCGAGCTCCTCGTCATCCGCTATTACCGTGCGAATCTTCACGCCCGCGCGGCCTCGAGTACGTGGTCGCAGGGTTGAATGACAGGCCTCAGTCGGAACGGGAATCGGATGACGACCGCGCACCCGGTGCCGTCAGTTCTGCTGCCTATCGTCAGGTCCGCGGCGGCACCATACAATGCCTTCAGACGGTCGGCGGAGTTCTGTAGGCCCATGCCGAAGGCGTTTGATGCGCCACCCTGGAGTCCAGGGCCATCGTCCTCCACCGACACGACGAGGATCGCGAGTTCCTTGCGTACCGACACCCACAATGAGCCGCCGGCCTCGCGGGGCAGCACCCCATGCAGTACTGCATTTTCGACCAGGGGTTGAAGAATGAGGGTCGGGATCAGGGCGCCGAGTGCCTCCGGGTCGGCCTTCACCACCGCGTGTAGACGCGTACCGAACCGGTAGTGCTGAATGCGCAAGTACTGCTCGATGAGCTCGATCTCCTCGGCAACGCGCAGCTCGGGGGTATCCAATCGCTGCAGCGTTGACCTGAGAAAGGTGCTCAAGGCATCGATCATGGCCGCCGCGGGTGCGGGGTCTTGCTCCCGGACCAGGGTCGCAATGCCATTCAGCGCGTTGAACAGGAAATGCGGGTTCAAATTCGACTGCAGGGCGCGAAGACGGGCCGTGTCCGCCAATTTGAGCGCGTTGACGACATTGGCGCGCGCCGATTCCAGATCAAGGATCGCGTTGATACCGTAATAGAGGGCCGCCCACGTAAAGAGGATGATGGAATAGAAGGGCCATAGGTATTGCGTAAGGAGCAGTGGTTCGCGTACCTCATATGCCGCATACACTGAAAACAGCGATCGCCATGAATCTGCCTGTAGCAATGCAGGCAGCGCCGTGCGCAGCGCGATATGCTCTATGAAATACCACAGGGGCGCGAGCAGCACGCTGATGATCAGCGCGGTGGCAGCAATGGCTACGTATGATTGATGAAGCCGACGTGATCGGCGATAGACGGGACGTATGGCGAGTGTGATGAGACACCCGCAAAGTGCCCAGATGAACGTATCGAGCAGCGCCGGCCACAGGCCATACCTTGACTCCGCGGCAATCGAGCAAACCGTGTACAAGGCGACCCACCCACACGCCTGAAGCGCGTAGAAGAGGCTGGCCTTCGAGATCTCCCGGCCCGAAGCCAGCGTAATGGATGACGGACTGTTGGCGGGCGGCTCGGCCAGGCCGAGCGTCTGCGTGTCGTGATGGTCGCCGCGGTTTGTCATCGGAACACAGTGTACCGCGCCGTGTACCGGGCAGGCGCGTCGAGTCTTGGAGGCGGTCCGCTTCGTCGCGGATTTAGTCCGGTTCGTCGCGAAATGTTCAACGAACTGCGATCCGAACGAGTCTGCGGTCAATAACGCTGGCGGAATCGCCCGCCGCCGACCGTACAACCATGTTTCATCCATTGCCCAGCCGCCTTCATCACGCTGCGGGCCGTACTCATCCCATTTTCATTTTCAATGATTGGGGGCGGCTATCGTGTACCGCATCAGAGCGGCGTTCGTTTGCATCGTTTGTCGCGACAATACAACGGGGAATTCTCGCACTTGCAAACATGCCGCCACCCATAACTCGGTTCGAGGGAGACAAAAAATGAGGACGCGGAAGCTGATTGGTGGTGCATCGCTCGTGCAGCGAGTCGCGACTGCCTTGTTAGCGTGTGCATGCGTGGCCGGCATGGCGATGCCCTCCATGGCGCAGCAGGTCCCGGCCAGCGCCACCGACGAGACGCCGATCCAGGAAATCATCGTCACCGGCTCCATGATCAAGCGGCCGTCTTCCGAAACCACCGAGGCCGTCACGATCCTCAAGGCGGACGCCCTCAAGGACCAGGGCGTCGTGAATGTGGAGCAGGCGCTGAGCCAGCTGACCTCCATGACCCCGTTGGTAAACGTCGCCTCATCCGTCGGTACTTTTTCCGGCGGCGGCACCTACGCCAATCTGCGCAACCTGGGCGATGGCCGCACCCTGGTGCTCCTCGATGGCCAACGGGTGGCCAACAATGCCTTCGACGGCAATGGGATCGACCTGAGTGGAATTCCGTTCTCGGCCATCGACCAGGTCGAGGTGCTGCGGGAAGGCGCCTCCGCGCTGTACGGCTCGGACGCGATCGCGGGGGTGATCAACTTCATCACCAAGAAGAATTACCAGGGGGCCGAAGCCCACGTCAATTTCGACCACCCGCAGGAAGCCGGCGGTGCTTCGGGCGAGGCGGACTTCACCCTCGGGCACGGGGATCTGATGAACGATGGCTATAACTTCCTGATCACGGCAAGTTATAGCAAGCAACAGGAACTGCGCGCGACGCAGCGCGGGTTTTCCGCCGAGGGGTTCAACCCCGCGCTGGGGGTGCCCAATACGAACTATTACGGAAACTGGCCAGGGGTGGTGGTGGATGCCAACAACAACATATGGCAGTCGGGCTATCCGGCCTGTGCGGGCAATCCGCAGCTGACCGAGTTTTACGGCGACTGCTCATACCGGTATTCCGCCGCGACGGATCTGCTACCGGAGTCCCACGCTATCTCCGGGATGGTGTCCTTCACCAAGGCGCTGCCGGCCAATAACCAGGTGCAGCTGCAGTACTTTTATACCCAAACCGAAGTGAACGGTTATTCCGGACCCGTGTTCTACTCATTCACGATGGACCCGAAAAGCCCCTACTTTCCGACGGCGTCCCAGCTGATATGCGACAACCGGGGCGGGACCTGCGGCGGCCTGGCGCCGGATCTGACCGATCCGATTCAAGCGGCCTGGACCCCGCCCGATAACAACCGCTACATGGGCAACCTCAATGTCGCCCAAAGGGTTCTGTTGACGTTTTCCGGCCACAACGCCGGTTGGGACTACACGGCGGAAATCAACTACAGCAAGAACACCGACGACAACCGCGATACCGGCGGCATTCCCAATGAACCCACGCTGGATCCAGGCGGTGTCTTGAGCGATCTGATCAACCCCTTCGGTCCGCAGACCGCGGCCGGACAGGCTTTGCTCAACTCAGCGTACGCCAATGGCGTGTACCAGCTCGGCGAGGACTCGCGGTGGAGCGTCGACGGCCATGCCAGCCACGAGCTGGGCGATGCCTTCAATTCGGGCACTCCGGCGACCGTGGCGGTCGGCTTCGATATGGGGGGCGAACGCTTCGCGGAGGCGACCACGCCCTTTAACGACGTCACGGCCGCCGCAACCGGACTCACGGACTTTACTGCGAACGGGACTCGCCAGACGCAGGCGGCTTTCATGGAGCTGGACCTGCCGCTCCTGAAGAGCCTCGATCTCGATATATCGGACCGTGAGGACCGATACAGCGACTTCGGCAGAACCAACAATGCGAAGGTGGCGGTGCGTTACCAGCCGGTCGGCTTCCTGACCTTCAGGGGGACCGCCTCCACCGGTTTCCGGGCACCCACGCTCTTCAACCTCTACTCGTCGGATTCCTTGTCAGCGTCGAGCAGCGGCCCCATGGGACAGGGAAACCCGTACTGCGCGGTCACCCCGCCTCTTGCGCCGTTTACCTCATCGAGCTGCGCCTCGCAGGGACTGGAGTTGTCCGGCGGAAACAAGAACCTGACGCCCGAAACATCGCAGAACTTCGATCTTGGCGTCATCGTCTCACCAGTCCAGGATATGGGTATTACGCTGGACTATTACCGGATCCTGCTCAAGAACACCATTGGCAGAATTCCGACCTCGGCCATTTACGGTGATCCCGCCACATTCGCGAACGAGTACGTCTTGAATGCAAGTGGGGGGCTCACCCCGACCGTGAACGAAGCCGCGAATTGTCTGCCTTCTTACACACTACCGACCTGCGGTTACATTCTGCGGACCTTTCAGAATACGGGCAGGATCACCACCGACGGGCTCGACTTGAGCATCCAATACACACAGCACACCCCGATTGGGACGTTCCGCGAGGATCTGGAAGGGACGGCGATCACACAGTTTCGGGAGCAGCAGTACAACAACGGCCCGCTCCTCAACCTGGTGGGCGACCTTCAGATCGTCGAATATCCGCCGGCGTACCGATGGCAGCATAACCTGAGGGTTGACTGGACGAGCCCGAGCAGCATGTTCGGTGGCGGGCTGGCCGATCGCTTCTACTCGACGTACATCGACGAATATCCCGATGGCAACGGCAATCAGCGCACAGTGGGCAGTTACATGCTCGTTGATGGTTATGTGAGCGTAAAGCCGATCGAGAAGCTGACCGTATTGTTTGGCATCAAGAACCTGCTCAACAGGTGGCCGCCGTACACCAATGCATCGCAGAACAACTTTGCGGCCGGGTACAACGCGCTCAATTCGGACCCGCTGCTGCGGAATTTCTATATCAATCTGAAATACATCGTTTTCTAGATTCCTCCAGGAGCGCCACTGATCGTCGACGCGCAGGTCGATGGGTCGAAGTGCCAGGTAACCGTGCGGGTCCGCACGGTTCCGGCCCGTGCACTGCCGCGCAGGTGCGGTACGCGCCAAAAGAGCTTACTTCCCCGTCTCGCAAGATGGCCGCGCACATGGTGAAGCCGGCTCGAGCGTCGAGGGGTCCCGGATCTGCCGGGCCCCTCAGAACTGTATTCGGGCAGGAGCGGTGCGGAGACCTCTATCTGTTCCAGAAGCGCCGTTCTACCGGACCTTGCCCGCGCTTTGTTGAGCCGCTCGAGCATCAGTGGCCGACGCGGCAGGCCCGGGCGAGTCGCCAGAAGCAGGAAAAATGCCAGGACTACAGGAATGCTGATTGCTACCGTTCCCAGTGCGTGATGCGTGACGGCGGCGGATTCCGCCGACGTCAATCCACCCCGCTCGTAATAATCCCGC
>Ga0210388_10005018_pt1 | contig 10335 bp, 9 predicted proteins | sample IncBWC19OmetaG_FD_155485 | JGI IMG/M metagenome (GOLD analysis project Ga0210388, IMG submission 155485) | Forest soil microbial communities from Barre Woods Harvard Forest LTER site, Petersham, Massachusetts, United States - Inc-BW-C-19-O ...
CATGTTAATATATCAACCAATACTTTTTCTCCGGTCTTAGCACCGTTAATAAACTCTTTTGGAATGAATATATCAACGTGCATTTTTCTGCCGTCCGGAATAACAAATGCGTGCCGTGCTGAAACTTCTATTTTTCCTACAAACGAGTTTCGTTTGCGCTCTATAACTTCAACGATTTCGCCTTCTGCACTTTTCCCTTTTCCGCCGCTTTGTTTATATACGGCAACACGTACGATATCACCATCCAGCGCATTATTCATTTTACTGCTGTTGATCCAGATATCGTTTTCACCATCACTGCCTTCCGGTATTACATACCCGAAACGCGGATTGACAAAATCAAAGCGTCCAGTAATCAGATCAGCTGAAGATCCCGAAAAACTGTACATACCGCTTTTGTCTTTTGCCAAAGCACCTTCACGAACCAGTTCTTCCAATGTATCTTTTAATGATTTTTTTTCTTTGTCCCGAACCAGACGAAGTTTTTTAATTAACTCTTTATAGCTGAAAGGATTTTTCTTACTATTATTAAAAAATCGGGTAATTTTTGATCTCAGACTATTTCCTTCGTCTGCTGTTTGTTTTATTTCTGTGGTTTTTTTTCTCATGAAAAATTATTAGACTTTTTTATTCCTTTTTAACTGCGCCCTGAGGATGTCTTCCAGATTGCCTTTCGGTATTGATTGGATCAGTCGTTTGGTATAGTCAGTCTGTGGATTTTGATAAATATCTTCTGCGTATCCCATTTCTTCTATCTTACCTTTGTTCATCACTATGATGCGGTCTGACATGAATTTAACAACCGATAAATCGTGTGATATAAAGATATAGGTAAAATTGAATTCCTGTTTTAAATCATTCAATAAATTTAATACTTGTGCCTGAACCGATACGTCCAGTGCAGAAACAGATTCGTCACAAATGATGAATTTCGGATTCAGGGCAAGTGCCCTTGCAATACAGATACGCTGACGTTGCCCTCCGGAAAATTCATGCGGATACAGATCAAATTGTTTTCTGCTCAGGTTAACATGTTCCAGCAAATCAATGGCTCTTTTTTTACGGGCATAATCGCTGTCCAGTATCTTGTTGATACGCATGGGTTCGATAATAGCTTCGCCAACCGTCATTCTTGGATTTAAAGAAGAATAAGGATCCTGAAAAATGATCTGAATATCTTTACGTAATCCTCTTAATTCATTTTCTTTCAGTGCAAGAATGTTACATCCTTCAAATTCAATTTCTCCCTCTGAAGGCTCAATAAGACGTAATATACTTCTGCCCAGTGTCGTCTTGCCACATCCAGATTCACCTACAAGACCGATTGTTTCTCCCGGATATACATCAAAACTAACATCGTCAACAGCCTTGACATAATCATGTGTTTTACCGAAGAAACCCTTTTTTATGGGGAACCATGTTTTAAGATTTTTTACCCGAAGTTGAGGTTTTTTCAGCGCAAGTTCTTTTTGGCGGTCTGCAATATCTTCATCTGAAACATAGTTGAATAAGATTGCTTCGCCCACGGAACCGAATTTTGTTTCCTTCTCCTGGAAATTACCTTTACCATCCACTTCCATAAAGTCGGCTACGGTAGGCAAAACTCTCAGTCGAAGATCCAGTTTAGGACGGCAGGCTAGTAAGCCTTTGGTATATGGATGTTTGGGATTTGCAAATATTTCGTAAACAGTTCCCTGTTCTACAATTTTACCTCGATACATTACAATGACACGATCGGCAATTTCTGCTATTACGCCAAGATCGTGCGTAATAAATAGGATGCCCATATTGTTTTCATCGCGCAGATGCTGCATTAACTCCAGGATCCTGGATTGAACAGTAACATCCAGAGCCGTGGTCGGTTCATCAGCGATCATAATAGACGGATTGCAGGACATTGCCATAGCAATCATTACCCGCTGTTTTTGTCCTCCTGAGATCTGATGCGGATACGAATCAAATATTGCTTCGGGCCGAGGTAGATCTACTTTGTTAAAGAGTTCAATCGTTCTTCTTTTGGCTTCCTGTCTGGATACTTTCTGGTGAAGGGTAATTGCTTCCATTACCTGATCGCCGCAGGTATATACCGGGTTAAGCGAAGTCATTGGTTCCTGAAAGATCATGGAAATAGAGTTGCCTCTTTCTTCCTGCATTTCCCGATTATCAAGCTGCAATAAATCGATTATTCCTTTTTGCGGGTGATTGAAAAAGATGGTTCCATTGGCAATTTTTCCCGGAGGGTTGGCAATAAGCTGCATAAGGGAAAGGGCTGTTACCGATTTTCCTGAGCCAGACTCACCTACGATACCGATTGTTTCGCCACGATGAAGAGTAAAGCTAACATTATCAACAGCTTTCACGATTCCCCGTTCCGAACGGAAATGCGTGCTGAGGTTCTCGACCTTCAGTAGAAAATCTTTTTTTTCAGTTGTTCCCTCTACTAAATCCATTACGGTTACTCTTCCCTGCTCTTTATTTTGAAGTAATTTATTTAAAAATAAGACCAAATACAAAGAGATGAATTATCTTATTTGGTTCATGCTAGTAAACGGAAGGATTGTTTTCAGGTTTCAAGAATTGAAAATGAAAGAAGACCTTTTTTCACGAACTTCCATTACTCGGTTGTTTTACTCATATTAACAGGTTTTTTGTAGAGATAAAAGAATTTAAATTATCCACAATTAGATGAAAGATTTATCTGTGAAGAATACCTTTTGTCTTTAATTGTGGAATAAATACTAGATTCTGCTCAATAATTGTTTCAGGAACGAAAATGTATTTTTTGTCATATACCTGTGAACCGATAAAATAGCTGATCCAATATTCATTATTCAGATGAAAAACAGAAGGATCGATCATTTCCACTTTGGCATATTCGTTCGGGTCAACAAAAGGAATTATATGACGAAGAACAGATGTTTCCTGAGGAATTCCTTCTTTTTCTCCATATCCTCTGGATCTTACAAAAACATTTTCAATTCGGTAATCATTGGTATTGACTACATAAACATTCCATTTATTGGTTTCAGGCTCTTCCTGTGCAATTGCAATATAAACACCTTCAACAGGGGGAAAAGGTATGTCTTTTTTCATGCGTATTAATCTCTATTTGTATTATAAAACAACAGGTCGTTCAGAAAAGTGTTTTATTTATTCTATATGTTTAAAGCTTTCAGACGTTAGGTTAAACAACCAAAACTATTCTTTCTGTTATTTCATTTTATATTCATTCAGATTTTCTGGCTGCATATTAAATAAATCTGCGATATGGCTCAGAATTTTTTCTTTTACGACTGTTGTATCAATATGTTGGTTCAATTCCAGTGCCATCGATGTAACAGCTTTATCATCAATGCCACAAGGTACAATGTTTTTAAAATAACTCAAGTCGGGCTGAACATTTAAAGCAAAACCATGCATCGTTACCCATCGACTTGCCTTTACACCCATAGCACATATTTTGCGGGCATTCAAAGGATTTTCATAATCAATCCAGACACCAGTGAGCCCATCAATTCTTCCGGCCTTAATGCTATATTCCTGCAGTGTACGGATAATGGCTTCCTCAAGTAAGCGCAGATATTTATGAATATCTGTGAAGAAATTATCCAGATCAAATATCGGGTAGCCTACAATCTGTCCAGGACCGTGATAGGTTATATCTCCTCCACGGTTTATCTCATAATATCCGGCACCGGCCTCCTTTAGTTCAGTTTCATTAATCAAAAGATGTTCTCTTTTCCCACTTTTTCCTAATGTATAAACATGAGGATGTTCACAGAATAAAAAATAATTGTCCGGTGCGATCTGATCTTCTTCCGGAAGTTCACGGAGGAGGAGTTTCTTATCAATGATGGACTGAAATAAACCGGTCTGATAATCCCATGCTTTTTCATAGTCAACCATGCCCAAATCTTCTACCAAAACTCTTTTATTCGTATGTTTGTACATAATACTTTCAACCGGATTACGAATATACAATTTTTATGAATCATCTTAAAAAAGGCCTTGCCGGGGAGCTTATGGCCTGTGAATATCTTAAAAACAAAGGATACGATGTTGTTGGACAGAATGTCAGATTTGGTAAAGGAGAGATTGATATTATTGCTTTCAAAGATCAATGTCTGTTTTTTGTTGAAGTGAAATTCAGAAAGAACAATGTGTATGGATATCCCGAAGATTTTGTGACAGAAAAAAAGCTTCAACTGATTCAGCAGACAGCGGAATTATATGTTCTGGATAAAAACTGGAAAGGCAGAATACAGTTTGATATTATAGCAATAACAGGTTCTGATCCTATTGTTCATATTGAAGATGTGACTTTATAAACACTATGGTTAATGAAATCTGATTTTTTGTATAGTTTAAATTTTAAGCATTGTTTTTATAATTTAACGGGGTCTTTATATATCTTGCAGATTATTTCGAAAGCTTTATATGAGTTTATATCCATTACGGTTTAAAACAATTTTTAAAGACAGAATATGGGGAGGCTCCAAAATTAGGACCGTCCTGGGAAAAGATTTTTCTCCATTAACTGTTTGCGGTGAGACGTGGGAATTATCTGCTGTTTCAGGATCCGTTTCGGTTATTGAAAACGGAGATATGGAAGGAAAGAATCTTTCTGAAGTTTTATCAATGTATAAAGAAGCATTGCTGGGCAAGAAAAATTACGAGCGTTTCGGTAATGAATTTCCTTTACTGATAAAGTTTATAGATGCCAATGCTGACTTAAGTATTCAGGTACACCCAGATGATGAATTGGCTAAGAACAGACATCAAAGCAATGGTAAAACAGAAATGTGGTATATACTTGCAGCGGATGAAGCTGCCCGTTTGAATACCGGTTTCAATAAAACAATTTCCAAAGAAGAATATCTGGAACATCTTAATAAAGGTAGAATTACTGATCTTCTGAATTATGAGGAGGTAAAAGTAGGGGATGTGTTTTTCATACCACCTGGTCGAGTTCATTATATTGGAAGGGGGATATTGCTGGCTGAAATTCAGCAGACTTCTGATATTACGTATAGAATCTATGATTTTGACCGTAAAGATGCTAGTGGTCAGAAGAGGGAATTGCATACAGACTTGGCTTTGGATGCAATTGATTTTAAGTATTATTCGGATTACAAGACCAGTTATAATGCGGAGGAAAATATTCCGGTTAATTTGGTTGATTGTTCTTATTTCACAACAGATTTACTCGAGTTGGACACGGATATAGAACTGGATTATTCGGAAACAGACATGTTCCGTATTTTTATGGTAGTAGATGGTAATGTTATGTTAACAACCAATGAATCGGGTTCGGATTTACTTGCTTTGGGGGATGTTATTCTTATTCCGGCATCTGTAAAGGAAGTTTTTCTTTCTCCGTTGGGAGAAGCAAAATTGTTGGAAGTATATATCTCTTAAAAAGATTGGAAGAGAATTCGTATATGTATAAAATAAAAGAAGCCTGATTTGTATCAGGCTTCTTTTATTTTGTATTATATATGCATGAATAAATCGTTATGAGCTCTTCTTACTTTTTTAGCAGATACGAGCGGATCGGTTTCTTTGTTTCGGTATCCCAATGGAAGGAGGGACACACTATGTAAGCCTTTTTCTTTAAGTTGCAATAATTCATCCAATGCTTCAGGATTAAAACCTTCCATTGGAGTAGAATCCACTTCTTCTGTTGCTGCGGTTACTAATGCAGTACCAAGTGCAATGTACGTTTGTTTGGCAGTCCAAACAGAAATAGCTTCGGGAGTCCGATTGTTTACGTAATTCGTAATAGAGCTATGGAACCCATTTAAAGATTCTCGTGATACACCTCTTTCAGAAGCGATGAGATTGATATAATTATCAATACGTTCGGGTGTAACATTGGTCCATGCACAGAAAACAAGTAGGTGTGATGAATCTACAATCTGAGTCTGGCCATTTGCAATTGGTTGTATCTGTTTTCTGATCTCCGGATTTTCGATGACAAGTACATTGTAGGGTTGTAGTCCCATGGAAGATGCTGTAAGGCGTATGGCTTCCAAAATGCGATCCACTTTCTCTTGCGGTACTTTCTGACCATTCATCCTTTTTGTGGCATAGCGCCAGTTTAGTTTTTCGATCAGCGTTTTTGTTTCAATTTGTTCAATAGTTCCCATTGTATGTGTCTAAATAAATTATATGTGTCTAAAAAGTAAATTGCTTTAGATGCTAAAATAACAAATTAAGATTTATGAAAGTTCGCTATCTGGCATAACTCTTACATATGTAAAATGAATGGTTGTAAAAATATGATAACATGATATTGTTCAAGGTGATAGATAAATTATAAATGAAAAAGCCTTCCGACATAGTTCAGAAGGCTTTTTCATTTGTTTGCAGGCGTTAAATTTTATGCTAGGGAAGTTTGATTTTGCTGTTTGGCAGTTTCTTTCTCAGCCTGCTTGCGTTTTTTTATTTCACGTTGCATATTTCTTACCGTCTGTGAAGAATCATTTGGCATCCAGCCCGGAGGGCCAAAAATATACATTAATTTATGTCTGAAGTTTTTTGTGCTTTTAACATCTTTCCATATATCGCTATACTCATGTGTAAGGATAACTAAAGGGTTATACGAATGAGGAGGGTGAACCACACCAAATTTGATATCAATATTATGATCATCGAGTCTTTCATGTGAACCGAACAGTTTGTCAAAGATGTTTAGATAACCGCCGTGATTTTTATCCATATATTCCACATTCTGTGCATGATGCACTTGATGCTGTTTATGGGTATTCATAAAAATCTCCAGGAAACCAAGGTAGGGCATAAATTTCGTATGCAATTGGAACTGCCATAAGGATTGTATGGAAAGACAAATCATAACCATAACCGGACTAAAACCTATTGCAGGTAACCAAAGCCAGAAGATAGGTTTGTAAATTAAAGTGATCCATCCGTTACGGATGCCGGAACCTAAATTGAAATTATCTGAAGAGTGATGCACAATATGGGCTGCCCATAAACATCGTACGGTATGGCTTAAGCGATGATACCAGTAGTAATTGAAATCATCCAGTACCTGACAGATCAGGAATAAGTACCATGCCATGCCAAAAGATGCCCATCCGAAAATGTTTACACAGTTCGGATCAAAATAATCATAGGAAGCATTTGGGTTGGCCGGATGATTAAATAAATTGTACACTCCGATAAACATTGCGAAGGACATGATTTTTGAAAAAATGGCAACAATAACAGAACCTGCACCCATAGACACGCTGGCTCCGAAATCCCTCCACTGATATAATTCCGGGTCATATTTTAAACTCAGTACTATTTCTATACCAATAAGTAATACAAAAGCAATTACGCCATAACCTGCTATCGGATCATCAAAGGTATATTTACCCTGAATCTGATGTATTAAATCAACAATTGAGTCTAACATTGGACTTTATTATTATTTTATTTTGTTAGCAAAATACAAAAAAAACGGCTGAATGATCTAATCCTATTCCATGATTTTCATCGATCCAATTGAATATTATTCGATTGGATCGATTTTGAATAAAATGATTATTGGACTAAAAGGATCTTAAATTGATTTTAAGCGATATTTTCGGATCAAAACGTTTTCTGCTTCAGTAGCATTATACGTTGATAAGATTCGTTGATTCTTTCTTGACTGATTTGTCCGCTAGCAACCATATTTTTAATAATGGCATGTATTTCAGAAGCTTTTATACGGTCAGATGCAGTTACATTGTTTCCGAATACGAGTACATCAACTCCTGCCAGAATGGATAAACGTATGGAGTTTTCCAGTCCGTAATTTTTACTGATGGCATACATCTGCATATCATCAGAAAAAACAACACCTTTAAACTCAAGCATATTTCGGAGTACATCAGTAATAACTGTTTTGGATAAAGTTGCAGGAAGCATGGTTGAATCGAGATGGGCATTTACGATATGTGCAGTCATGATCGCGTCCACATTTCCGGATTTAATCAGATCCTTGTATGGAAGCAGTTCAATAATGTTCCATTGATTGGTAACATCAACAATACCCAGATGTGAATCGGCCATAGAACTTCCATGTCCCGGGAAATGCTTCAGAATTGTTTTAACTCCGTATGCATGGTGCGTATGAATGCTTGCAGCAGCATGTTTCGTAACGACAGCGGGATCTGCTGAATAGCTCCGGCCATACTTTGCAATGATGGGATTATCTTTATTAAGAGCAAGATCGACTACTGGGGCGTAATTCAGATTGATTCCAAGATTAGCCAGTTGAGATGCCAGGTTTCTAGTATAATAAATGGTAGTATCTGTATTATTTATATTTCCAAGAAAAGCAGCGGAAGGCATTTTTACAAATCCATATTTCTCTTTAAGTCTATGAACCTTGCCACCCTCTTCATCAATACTGATAAAGAGCGGAACAGTTGAATTTTTCTGTAAGTCTGCAATTAGCTTTTTTAGTGTTTCAAAAGAATTCGTTTTTGAAATATTTTTCTCGAATAAAATGATACCTCCGATTTTATTAGATCGTAATTCCTGAATTAATGAATCGTTTGGATTTAGGGAGGTACGGTCATTTATACCAATCATAATCATTTGTCCGATCTTTAGATCCAGACTGTCTTCTGCATTTAAACTGACTCCAGGATATTGTGGGTTTAAGGGGGTATTTACTGTTTGCGGACGTTTCGATGAATGTTTACGGGAGTGCGGGTGATTACTCTTACAGCCAATAAAAGCAAGTATTAACAAACAGATGAAGTAATGAATTCTTTTCATGATTGAATTAAACAGCCCGAATTTACTTTATTATTATGGTTTTCCTAATAAGTAGAAATACGGATTTGTTTTATACTGGGTATGGAGAATAATAAATTATTCCTGATATGTTCGGATATACGTTTTAGTTGTTTTTACTACCGTATCACCGTTGGCATATCCTTCATCTTTGTTCCATTTGTATAAAATGACTGTAGAATCTTTTCTGTATTCGGTAGAATCAGACTCCTCATATTCGCTATTAGCAGGTTCTTCGGATGTTATGATTTCAGTAATATATCCTTGTTTACCCAATGAATCCGAAGGAAATAATAAGGAACTAAATGAGTAAAATACATCAGCATCAGCCACGGAAGATGAACTGGGACCTGCAATTAATTTATTCCCGTTCCATAAAAACAATTGATCAGCAGAAGGGTAACCGCAGGCATCATAGCCTGCATGAATGTTGAACGCATCTGTTATTCCGTCCAGTCCCGTTTTCTCATGTTCAAAAAGAGCAAAGTAATAATAAAATGAATGAGGAACCTCGTCTTCGATAAAAATGTGCAGATCCATAGATTTTCTGTCGAGAGGTTTTCCTTTGTGATCAGTCATAAGAACCTTACCCATAAAATGGTCGATTTCGTGATCATAATCTAATGTCATATAAACAAGGTTTCCTGATGATAAGGTATCATTAAAACAGGCAATTTTTGATTGAGCAATATATCCGTATGAAATATAATTTTCATTTGAATGAATCTGGATGTAGTAAACAGGTTCGGCCCAATTTCCGTTTCGTAATTTTCCACTGTATTTCTTAATAGTAACAATCTCGCCTTCTGGTAAAGTTGTCTTAGTAGGCTTCGTTAAAAAAGAGTCTGAATACAATACTGTTTCTTCTGTAATAATGCTTTGTTCGTTTGCTTTAAGAATAGTCTGGCTAAATTCGATATAATTAGCTTCGTCATCATCAGCTTTAGTATTACTAGCGGAAGTGGAATCCTTTGCTTTTTTTTCAGAATTTTTATCTGAACAAGAACTTATACAGACTAATAAGATACATATATACAACAGATTTTTTTTCATATAGGTGTAATTAAAAATACCGGATATGTTCATTTAAGTAGAAAGAGTGAAGCCCGGCAATGAACCGGGCTTTATATATTGAATTACTTATTCGCTTTGTAAAAATTAATCAGTCCATTGGTTGAACTGTCGTGGCCTGTAACTGTTGATGAATTGGTTAGTTCAGGAAGAATGGCAGTTGCCAGTTGTTTCCCTAATTCAACACCCCATTGATCAAAGGCATTTATCTGCCAGATGACACTTTGTGTATAGATCTTATGTTCGTACATAGCAACAAGAGCTCCTAATGTAAACGGAGTTGATTTTTTGAAGAATATAGAGTTGGTGGGTCTGTTTCCTTCAAATACTTTGTGATTTACCAAAGCTTCGACATCAGATGCACTCAGTCCGCTTTTCTCCAACTCTGCTTTTGCTTCTGTTGCCGTCTTCCCTTTCATTAAGGCTTCTGTTTGGGCAAAGAAGTTTGCAAGTAGTTTCGGGTGATGA
>Ga0210388_10005019_pt1 | contig 10334 bp, 9 predicted proteins | sample IncBWC19OmetaG_FD_155485 | JGI IMG/M metagenome (GOLD analysis project Ga0210388, IMG submission 155485) | Forest soil microbial communities from Barre Woods Harvard Forest LTER site, Petersham, Massachusetts, United States - Inc-BW-C-19-O ...
TGTTGTCACTCAGGGTATCGGTCGTCGGATCGACGTTTGCCACGGCCAGGAAGCTATTGTCCTGGCTGAACAGCAGGTGCGCTCCGTCCGAGGAGTAGGTAATGCCCGTGAATGATCCGCTCGAGTCCTTGAATGGCGTGTACTGCTGCGTGACCTTGCCGGTGCTCAGATTGATTACGTCGACGGCGGACGAGGCGCCCATGAGCAGCACTGAGGCGTAATTGTGATTGACGGGGTTCAGCGCAACCGACTTCGCGCGCACGGGCGATACCGTGCCGGTGAGGTTGTCGGTGAGATTGATCACCGTCCCGGCCGGCGTGATGATCTGCCCGGTCGACATCACATACGAGCCGTTTGACTGGGGCCCGACCGTGTAGGTCGGGAATTGCGTGGATGGACCCGCCATAGCCGTCGTACTGGCGCCGATCAACGCGGACACTACGCACGAAACTACGCTCGATGACCTGTTAGTCATGAACTTCCTCCCAAAAGGGTCTGCAGACTGAAAAAAAAATAAAATTCATTCCAGCCACTGGCATCAGTGGCCGGCGCCAATTCTTCTGGAGGTGCGTGTCGTAATGATGACCGTCATGTGACATCCGACGCTTGTCGTAGCAAAGTTACGGCCAGGCAGAAGCTTTCGGCGCAAACGTCAGTCGTGCAGTTCGGCCAGCGGCCCCAACCAGGGCTCGTAGGAGCGCCAGCGGCCGACCGCGTGTCGGTAAATGGGCTGGCGCGCCTGCCATTTGCTCGGAGTGTTGACGGCACGTGCGTTGCGCTCTGGAAACAGGCAGGTGTTATCCCAAGGCAGCCCGCCGGCACTCACCATGCGCCGGATGACCGGCTCCGGCGCTTCGACCAGCGCTTCGTAGTCGATCTCGATGAACCGCTCCGGAGGCAATATGCGCCGCCAGTGGGCAGACAGTCGCTGATAGCCACGGATATAGCCGACGAGCGCCGCCCCGCCCGTGGGAAACCACATGCGTGGATTGAAGTGGGTTTGATGAATCGACACAGCGGTATCGAGGGGGCTGCGCCGGCAGTGGACGATCGTCGCACGCGGCAAAGCCAGGTGCACCAATCCGGCCCACTGAAAATTCAGGGGCATCTTGTCGGTGACGCGCGCGGCACCCGGCGCGAGTTTCTGCAACAGGCGAATGTAGTCCGCCGCACTGGAGGACAGCAGCTCCGACTTGGCTTCGGCCGAGCCTGCGCTTTCCCAAGCGCTGCCGCGCTCGTTCCAGAAAGACAACTCGCCCGCCCCACTGACATCGGGATGAGCGGACAGAATCTGCTCCACCAGCGTGGTGCCGGAGCGTGGCAGGCCGACGACGAGAATCGGAGTCGCATCTTGAAAGCCCGTTGCCGAGGCGCGCGAGAGCAGCTCCGGAGTGAAGTGAGCGATCAGACGGTCCACCCGCTCCTCGAACTTGGCGAGGTCGAAGCGGATGATGCCGTTGCGTAGGGTTTCCGCTGCCTCGAAGCGCTGCTTCGCCTCCTTGTAGTCGCCGAGATCGTCAGCCACCTTACCCAGGGCAAGATGCACCCGGATCTGTTGTGCCGGCTCCAGGCCCCGCGACTCGAGCGCGGCGTGCATCCGGGCTATCAGCTCGGCACTCTCCGGGCCGGGCTCTATACGCGCGCAGCGCGCGACCTCGTAGTAACTGCCGGCGAGCCAGGGGGATTTCTCGATCGCACGCAACAGGTAACGACGCGCATCCACGAATCGCCCGCCATCGGCGAGCAGATTGCCCAGCAGGTCCAGCGCCACGGCGTTGTTTGGGTCGGTGCCCAGGATGCGCCGCAGGACCTTCTCGGCCTCCGCATCCCGGTGTTCCAACAACAACGCTCTCGCCATCGAGATACGGCCGAGGGCCGTGCCGGGCGCGGACGCAGCCGCGCGACGAAACGTTTCGACCGCACGGTCCGCATGGCCGAGGTTTTCAAACAGGTGGGCGAGGCGATAGGTTGCCTCCGGCAGAGGCTTTAGCTCCGCGGCGCGATGGTAAGCGCCCAGTGCGTCATCCACGGCCCCTGCCGCCTCCAACGCAATTCCGAGGCGCAGGTGCGAGTCCTGCAATCCTGGGTCTGCTGCTATGGAACTGCGCAGTGCCGTAACGGCCTCGCCGATGCGGCCACACTCCAGGCAGGCCAGACCAAGGTCGTGGAGGATTGCTGCATTTCCGGGCAACCCACGCGCGGCTTCACGCAACGGCACGATGGCATCCGCGGGCCGACCCGTCCTCAGGAGGTGGGTTGCCTGTGCCAACAGCGGCCCGACATCAACCATCCGCTGCTTTCAGTTCTGATCGGGATCCGCACGCCCGCCGCGGGCAAACTTGGCTTGCGCGGGCTCGGGTGTATCGACATTCGGCGGCTCGGCGGGGACGTTCGCCGTGGCCTGGTTGACCTCGGGCTGAGTAGAACCAGGTGCAGCCTGCGGCTCGGATGCGGGCGCGGGGGCGGGATCACTCACCGGGCCCTGCGCTAGTGTTGGAAGAGCGGGCTGCTGGACGGGCGCAGCAGGTAGCGTATGCGCGACCGTCGCATCCTCCTCCCCTGATCCCTCGTGCCATACCCAGGCCGCCGCCGCCACCACGGCAACAATCGTCGCGGCCAGTATCGTTCTCCACCGGTTCATCGTCCGTCGTCCTCACGAGCTTCTAACATCGGCACACCCTTGCGCGGACATCCACACCCGCGCCCCCTCAACGTACTCGGCAATTGTGAAGATTGGAAGACGCTCCACGGGTCGCCGTCGGGCCGGCCCTCCACGACACCCGTCTCCAAACAGAAATATTACAACGGTAGCCTGCTCGCCCCCTCGTGCAGTTCCAAGAGCAACACCAAATGACCGTTTATCGCGGTATCGGGCTGATTTTATTCACAGTATGCAGTAGCGCCGCCGTGGCGGAAGCGCCACTCGAAGCCTTTCCGAGCGTCACGGTATTGGGACAACAGGACAACGCTCTGCCAAGCCAGCCCGTTGTTGATAGAGGCTCGCCCCAGTCCGTCGTCGGCGCAGAGGTCATCCACCAGGTCGCCTCTCCCGTCGGGGACTACGGTACCGTCGCCAACTTCACACCGAGCTTCGTCAGCACGTCGCCGAACGGCCCGGGGTTCGATGCCGCGAAAAACCAGAGCCTGCGCGGCTTCGTGGATGGACAGTTCAACATCACCCTGGACGGGATTCCGTTCGCCGATCCCGACACCTTCGGGCATCACTCGACCTCTTATTTTCCGACCACCGTCCTCCAGCAGGTCGTGATCGACCGCGGTCCCGGCGCGGCACCCGATCTCGGGTACGCCTCTTTCGGCGGCTCCATCAACCTGTTCACCGAAGCGATTCCGGACCAGGCGCGTGCGCGTGTATTCACCAGCTACGGCTCTTTCAACACCGCACTCGGCGGTGTGACGTTGAACACCGCAGCTCCGCGGGAGTCCGGCCAGACCGGTGTGATGGCCACCCTGGAGTACAGCCAGACCGACGGCGCTTTGACCGACTCCGCCGGGTACAAGGATGACCTGTTTCTGAAAAGCGAAACGCTGCTGGGTGAGGCCAAGCTCACGGCTCTCTACAGTTACGACCGCTATCGCTTCTACAACCCCTCGAACCTGACCACTGTCCAACTCGCGGAAACCGGCTCGTCCTCCGGATACAACAACGATCCGGCGACCCCCGACTACTACCGATATTCCTCGACGGACCGCACCACGGACTTCGGCTATGTGAAACTCGAGGACAACTTCACCGATCACTGGCACCTGGAGGACAAGGTCTACACCTACTCCTACCGCAATACCGGCGATAGCTTGAAGGGCGACCAGACCTCCTCCCCGATCGGCAATTTTCCCGGCATCAACCCCGCGGATATCGCGGGCCGCCTGACTTTCGAGGACTACCGTACGGTCGGCAACGACATCCGGGTCGCCTACTCCGACAGTCATGGCACGTTTCTGCTCGGCCTCTGGGCGGAGCACAGTTGGCAGGACGAGTCGCGGGTCGGCGTGGATCTCACGACCGGGCTGGAATACAACGTCAACAAAACCGCGCACTCGCCGGTGTACTTCGACTTCGGCAGCCACATGAATACGCTTCAGCCCTATGCCGAATACGCATGGCAGGCGACCGATGCCCTGAACGTGCGCCTCGGAGTGCGCTATCGCGATGTCACACGCGACTTCGATGCCTCCGTCATCCAGAATTACCTGCCCGGCCCACCCGGGACCGTCACCCGGACCGTGAACAGCACACTGCCCAGCATCGATGCCACCTATCGACTGGCCGAAAACACCAACATCCTGGCGCAAGTCTCCAAGGGCTCGCTGGTCCCGAGCCAGGCGTTCTTTTATACGGCCAATCCGTCCGCCGGGAACCAGGCGGAGCCCGAGACGGCGACCGCGTACCAGCTCGGCGTGGTGCACCGGGCTGCGCGCTACGGCATCAGCCTCGACATTTACGACATCAACTTTGACAACTATGTCGAGACGGTTGTTCAAAATGGCGACACGCTTTATCTGAACTCAGGCAGCGTCCGCTATCGCGGCATCGAAACCGAGGGCCATGTCGTCATCGGCGGCGGTCTCACCGCGGTGATGAACGCGAGCCTGCTGCGCGCAACGTTCCAACAGAATGATATGACGTCCGCGCTCGAGCACGCCGGCGACACCATCCCCTTCGTGCCGAGCTACACCGCGCTGGCCGGATTCGTCTACCGCGAGGGCCCATGGGGTGCCAGCCTGCTTGCGAAATTCATCGGAACCGAATACCAGGGTAAGAATGGCAGCGCTGACGGTACGACCTACCGGGTCGGTTCCTATTCTTACACTAATGCTACAGCGACCCGTAACCTGACCAACCTGCCGGGGATAGCGAACCTGCGCCTGACGCTCGCAGTCAATAACCTCTTGAACTCTCACGCCATCACCGACAACGCCGGGCCTTCCGCGATCGGGCCGAATCTGGTAAACGTTCTGCCTCGCACTAATTTCATGCTCTCGGCGATAGCGGACTTCTGAGCCATGGAGCTGACGCCAGCCACGCCTCGTCTGTGCCACCGCGCTGCATTGAGGAATTCTCATGAACACGAAATCTTTGCCCATCTACGACGGCTGTCGTAGGCTAACACCATGAAGCAGTTCCGTCTACCGTCCGATGACCTCGAATACGACATCCTCGCGAAGTTGTGGGAGCTCGGCGTGGGCTCGGTTCGAGAACTCCACGAGCAGTTGGGCGAGCGTGATGGGTTGGTCTACACGACCACCGCGAAGGTCGTCGACCGCTTACGCGAGAAGGGGCTCATCGAACGCAAGCCCCGCGGGCGGGCTTTCATCTATCACCCCCGGGTCGCTCGTGAGGAAGTTGAAAGCGCTCGCGCACGCAAGGCGGTGAGTCGGCTATTCGGCGCCGCTCCGGCTCCGCATGCGGCTGTCGCAGCCCTCGTCGACGCCGTGGATGCAGTTGACCCGAAATTGCTCGATGAGCTGGAGCGAATCGTCATCGCGCGACGGAGATCGAAAGATGGAGCGTGAATCGCTGTTGACCGTGTTGACAATCCTGCTGGGGGGCGTCGCGCTACAGTTGATCGGCGCGTGGCTCTCGACCCGCTCCCGCGCGAAGCCCGGGTTCGAGCTCGAGCGCGCGGCGTGGTTACGATTGTGGTGGCCGCTGACGCCGGCGCTGATCGTTGCGGCCTGGCTATGCGGCTGGGCGTTGTCGCAGCCTGACCCCGTGCCGGCCCGTGTCGGCCCTTTATTATTCATCGTATGCGCCCCCTTCGTGTTGATCGGCATACGCGCCGTCTTGAGAGCCGGGTGGTCCTTGTTGAGCAGTCCGGATGAGTTTGGCATCGCTACGGTTGGGCTCATCCGGCCACACATCGTCTTCTCGCCTGAGCTGGCCAGACTTCTGGATGAGCGCGCACTACAAGCGGCACTAGCGCACGAGCGCGCTCATGTCCGACACCTGGACCCGTTACGCATCTGGATCGCCCAGTTCGTGACCGATCTGCAGTGGCCCTGGGCCTCGGCACAAAGGCGCTTCGAGATGTGGCTTGCAGCCTTGGAACACGCTCGCGACGACGAAGCACGCGCCGAGGGTATCGAAGGCGCCGACCTCGCCGCTGCACTCGTCGTGTCCGTTCGATTTCATCGCAATGTCACCGGCGGAGCGTATGCCAGCTTGATCGGTGATCGGTCGGCGCTCGAGGAGCGCGTCGCCCGACTTCTCAAGCCGGTTGCGAGCGCGCCGCGGGACAGAATGCCCACCACCTTGCAGGTCGCATCCTTCCTGTCGCTCGCCCTCATCGCCGCACTCGCCCTCGGGACCATCTACGGGGAGCAGTTTGTTGGAACGTTACTGGCGCTCAGCTAGTACCCGCGCGGCGGGCGCGAGCCACTAAGGCCCGCCCCCGATCTCGCGAGTTGGGCGTTTCAATGGTCGTGAGCCCCTCCTCCAGCTCGGGCCGCACGGCCGGCCGAAGAGACAGCGGCCTCATTACCGACGCCCTGTCCCACCTGCCGCGCATCAAGATGCGCCTCCAGCAGCCACAGATCCTTGTCAACCTCACGGGAAATCTGCGTAAAGACATCCGAGGTTGTGGCATCTCCCCAGCCCGCTGTCTTATCGATGGCGGCGCGGATTTTCGCCGCAAAGTCGGCCACCACGTTCGAGAGCGCCTGCAAATGCTGTGTGCCATCCCGAATATCGAGCGGGTAAGCCCTCAGGGACGAGGTCCGCGAGACCACCTCAACCGTGCCTAGCGCAACACCGCCGAGCGCCGTGATCCGTTCGGCCAACAGGTCGACCTGGTCTTCCACATGTTCCGCCACCTGGTCGAAGAGCTCGTGCAGGGCGATGAAAGAAGCGCCTCTGACATTCCAATGAGCCTGCTTCACCTGCGTGCCCAGGTCGACAGCGTCGGCAAGCCGCTGGTTCAGCAACTCTGCCGATCGAGTCCGGATGTCCACTAACAGATCATTCTTCGTTTCATACATGGCGGTATCTCCTTGGTGTGGGCGAATTGTGCGCGCACACGTTCGCGGACGACAATCGTCTGTTTTAATCGTCTCGATAGAGTCACTCTATCCCGAGTATCGCCACTCTCACTCTCGCTGAACACGCCGGCGCTCATCGCTGGTCGCGCTCAGCCCGAGGTCTCCAGATCAAACTCAACCGACCGCCTGGGCACCGCTCCACGCGGATCGGGCGTCAGGCGCAGATAAGGCTTGAGCGCGCGCCAGCCTTGCGGAAACCGCGTCTGCGCGTCGGCGTCGCTCACTGACGGAATGATGATTACCTCTTCACCCGCGTGCCAGTTGACAGGAGTCGACACCGAGTGCGCGTCAGTCAACTGCAAAGAATCGACGACTCGCAGAATCTCGTCGAAATTCCGCCCCGCCGTCTGCGGATACGTAATCGTCAGACGGATCTTCTTCTTCGGATCGATGACGAACACGGTCCTGACCGTGTAGAGCTCGTCGTGTCGGGGATGGATCATGCCGTACTGCGTGGCGATCAACCGGTCAGCATCGGCAATGATCGGAAAATTCAGCGGAAATCCCTGAGTGTCCTGTATATCGTCAGCCCATCTCCGGTGGGACTCCAACGAATCGACGGAAAGTCCGATGGCTTTCACCCCGCGGCGGTCGAACTCCGGCTTGAGCCGCGCGACATACCCGAGCTCGGTCGTGCAGACCGGAGTGAAGTCCTTGGGATGGGAGAACAAAATCACCCAGTGGTGACCTGCCCACTCGTGCAGGCTGATAGGGCCGGCAGTGGTTTGCGCCTGGAAATCCGGAGCGGTATCGCCGAGTTGCAGTGACATGAAGTTAACTCCGATGAAGCGTGCTTACCTCACAAGAGATCACACCCGCGCCTCGGTGGAAAAGGATTATTGGTGAGCCGCACATAACTTCCTGGACTGTCACCGGACTGTCACCGACCGGAGCTTCAGCACAAGGTCGGATATCTCGACCCTACAGCCTGACGCTCCAGGTAGCGTACCGCTGTGAAATCCGCATCCGGCTCGAAGTCGATACCGCCCAGCAAGAGTTCTTCGCGCACGGTCGCCAGCGAGGCATCGGCCAACACGTCAGCCAGTACTGAGCGAATCGTACGGATCGTGAAGTCGCTGCCGGCGCGAGCCGTGATGAAGGGCAAGCTCGGACTCGCAGGCGTTCTGCACAGCACCCTGAGCTTCGCAATGTCTGCCGGGCATACCCGCTGCAAATGCGCGAAACTGACGCAATCGACGGCGGCCACATCAGCGTCGCCCCGTGCAACTTGCTCCACACTGCCCAGGTGCGACCCGCTTCGCACGACAGATTTGAAGAAGGGAGCGCCGTCACTCACTGCAGCGATCACCGCTCTCAAAAGGTTCATTCCGCTATTCGAGTCCCACTCGTTGACGACACAGCGCCGGTTCCGCAGTCCGGTCAGCTCCTCGACCGTGTCGTCGGCCCGCACTAGGACAACGCTACAATACAGCGCCCCGTCGCATCCGGAAGCCGTGTAGCACGGCGTCCCAACCAGTGTGACCACATCGGTATACGACGCGGCCAGGGGATACTCGCAGGTCTGTCCGAAGAGCAGGAGCGGATCTCGCAGCAAGTCCAAATGGCCGCGGTCACGTGTCAAGCACCGCGGCACTCCGGTGACGCCGCATGCGGCGAGCCTGTCCGCAACCGCCGTCCACAGGGCATCATGAGCCGCCCGAAGATGCGGAAAATCATACATGGGCAGCCCCGCGACCCATTTGAAGCCACGGGTGTCGCGCGCGGTCGTCATTCGCCGCTAACCTCCGCGAACGGATGCTCGGCCGTGATGTAGGGACGGAACAGATAGCGCCTCATGACCTCGCCATAGCCGGCAAAAATCAGTCCTGGGTCCGGTACGGACTCCCGCATCCGGCGCCAGGCTTGCGGCAATCGATACCAGGGCAGCTCTGGATGAGCATGATGCGCAATGTGTAGATTGTTATTCAGGAAAATGAGCGACCACAGGGAGTTGGTCTCGACCACCCGTGTGCGCAGACTCGAGGCGGCTTCCGCCCGATGCTCCGCATAGGAACGGACCTGGGTGAGCGCCATGCTCGGATAGACGATCAATGCCAGGTAGACACTCAACGGCACGTGGCATATGCCGACCACCCATGAAAGCACGGCGCAGACGCCCAGGACATGGCGGATCCAGATGAAAAGCCTGTGCCGATCACCCGAGCGAATCGTCTGTGCTTCGCGTGCCCAGAACGTCAAGACAGCCACCGCTGGGCCGAGGACGACTCTTCCGCAGAGAGTTCGATTAGCCTCATGAATGGCCCGGCGCAGGCGGCCAACCTTCGCAAGTGCCCCGCGAGGCAGATAGAACGACTCCGGATCGTGATCCACTTCGGTCAGATACCGGCCCTGGTGAAAGTGATGCCGAAGATGAGTCTCCCGGTATCGCGCGTAGGGAATCCAGAGCGACAGGGGGATGGACGCGAGTAGCGAGTTGAATAGCCGGTACGGGGTGGGATGACCATGTATGGTTTCGTGCTGCAGCGACCCGTACCACGCCAGAACGATGCTGCACAATGGAGCCGCGCTCCAAAGGGGCCATTTGCCAAAGAACCACGTCAGGCCAAAAAAACCGGCGTAGACGGCGACCGCAACGACAAGAGTGGGGAGTTCCACCGAGCGGTAGCTCGGCGGCCTCTGGCGGAAAAGGATCATGAATTGCGCGAGGCCCGGTCAACTGAGCCTGTAGTCAGGCGATTCGCCTATTGCGCCATGACCCGAGGGATGCCGGGAAGGAACTATTTTCGCTGGGGGTATAACCGCAAACTATGTGACCATTCTGTTACCCGGCCGGTTCTCAATAACTGAATTTATAATGGACCTGCGCGTAGATCTCCCGCGGGTCGTTGTAATGAAAGCCGCCGAAAGTCAGGCTGTTGTCTACCAGCAGGTGGAGGTTCGTCAGGTTGAGCACAGTGAGAGAAGCGGAAAAGTCCTTGCCGAATGACTTTCCCGCACTCAGATTGACTTCCGCGTGGCCCGTTAAATGACTCGGTGGCGCCTCACCATTGGCAAAGCCCGAACCGTAGTAGACATTCATGGACGCATACGCCGCCCAGGGAAGATTCACATCGAGCCCGGCGTTGGCCGTATTTCTCTGATCGTGATCGAGCGCAAAGGACCCCGCGGGAGGACTGAAATCCGTCAGACCGCCGTTGATCGTACCAAACCCGTCGGCAGTCTGGTTCGAATAAGACACGTGCACCTGGCCGAAGCTCCAGAACTTCGGTGAGCGGATCGCGAGCTCGTTACCACGGATCAAAGCTCCATCGATCGTG
>Ga0210388_10005021_pt1 | contig 10333 bp, 6 predicted proteins | sample IncBWC19OmetaG_FD_155485 | JGI IMG/M metagenome (GOLD analysis project Ga0210388, IMG submission 155485) | Forest soil microbial communities from Barre Woods Harvard Forest LTER site, Petersham, Massachusetts, United States - Inc-BW-C-19-O ...
GAATCGCGTGATCGGTGTGATTGACCTCGAGGCGCGCGAGCCCGGCTACTTCACCGAAGAGCATCAACGGGTGCTGACGCTGGTTGCGTCACGCATGGCGGCGGGCATTGAGAATGCTCAGCTCTATACGCGTACAACGAAGCAGGCGCGCATTCTGCTGATGCTCAACGAAATTGCCCGCGAGCTGACGTCGATCCTGAACCTGGACGAACTGCTCGGACGCATCGCGGAACTAGTTCGGCGGCTGATCGATTACCAGATGTTCAGTATTCTGCTGCTCGATGCATCGGGCGAGAAGCTGCAGCACAGATTTTCCTTACGCTTCAACGAGAATATTCATCTGAAGCATGAGATTCCGCTTGGGCGCGGATTGGTGGGGGCGGCGGCGGAGAGCAAGCAGGCGGTGCTGGTTCCGGACGTCACGAAAGACCCCCGATACGTGCAGGCGAATCCGGAAACGCGATCCGAACTGGCTGTGCCGCTGATCTACAAGAGCAAGGTTGTAGGAGTGCTTGACCTCGAGCATACGCGGCGCGGATTTTTCACCGAAGAGCACAAGCGCACCATGACGACGCTGGCGGCGCAGATCGCCATCGCGCTGGAAAATGCGCGGCTCTACGAAGAAATTGAGCGCCAAGAGCGACGTCTCGAACGGGATTTGTCGCTGGCGCGAGAATTACAAGGACGGCTGCTGCCGCAGACGAGTCCGAAGCTGGCGCATCTCGATGTGGCCGCGAAGTTCGTTCCGGCGAGAGCCATCGGGGGCGATCTCTACGACTTCATTCCGTATTCGATGTCGCGGCTCGGCATTGTCATTGGGGACGTCAGCGGTAAGGGCGCCCCGGCTGCCATCTATGCGGCGCTGGTGAGCGGGATCATCCGGTCGCATGCCCCCATTGAACCGGGTCCGGCGGAAATGTTGTCTGCCGTGAATCTTTCGCTGGCGGAGCGCCGGATTGAAGCGCAGTTCGTGTCGATCATCTATGCCGTTTGGGACGACGAACATCGCACGTTGACGGTCTCGAACTCAGGACTTCCACGTCCCATCTACGTGCATAACGGCAAGAACGAGGTGATTGAGGCTACGGGCCTGCCCCTCGGGCTTTTCGACGAAGCCGAGTACGACGAATTCCATTTCAAGATGAAGCCCGGGGATATGTTCGTGTTCTTCAGCGATGGCATTCTCGACGCTCGGAATCGCAAGGGGGAACTGTTTGGCCGCGGACGGGTTGAGAAAATTGTGAGCGAATGTACTGGAGACTCCGCATCGTGCGTGGTCGACTCGCTGTTCAAAGCGGTCGCAGAACATTCTGCCGGTGTGGAAACGTTCGACGATCAGACGGTCGTCGCGATTCGAGTGCGCACGGGCACCTCTACCTCCCATAAGAAAAAATGACTTCTCCGAATCAGAGTCCAGCCGAACGTCCACCCGGATTTGTGTATCGCAAGAGTAAAGGCGGTAAATCTTCCGCCAGCCTGGCTTCCCTGCATTGCGAACACGTGTCTCTGACACAGTTGGCGGCGAAGCATGGCACTCCTCTTTATGTGTACTCGTCGGCGACGATTCACGAGCGCTACGAGGCATTTGACAGCGCATTCCGCGATATTCCCCACACAATCTGCTATTCGGTAAAAGCGAATTCGAACCTGAGCATCCTGAGATTGCTGGGGAAGAAAGGATGCGGGTTTGATGTTGTTTCTGGCGGTGAACTGGAGCGCGTTCTCATCGCCGATCGGAAGGCAGTAAAGAATGTCGTTTTCTCGGGCGTGGGCAAGACACGAGACGAGCTGACCGCCGCACTGAAGGCCGGGATCCTGATTTTCAATGTCGAAAGCGAATCGGAATTATCGGCTCTGGCCGAATGCGCGGCGCGCTTGCGCAAGACGGCACCGGTGGCAATGCGGGTGAACCCTGACGTCGCTGCCGAAACGCATCCATACATTTCGACGGGACTGCACAAGCACAAGTTCGGCGTCCCGATCGGGACTGCGCGAACGCTCTATGCGAAGGCGGCCGAAGCGAAATATATGAAGCCGCGCGGAGTGAGCGTGCACATCGGATCGCAGATCACCGATCCTGCTCCGTTTGGTGAGGCAATGGCGCGGGTCGCAGAGCTAGTCCGCCAATTGCGCGCGGATGGACACGACATCGAATACGTCGATGCGGGCGGCGGCCTCGGGATTTCCTACGACAACCCGAACACCGTTGATTTTGCGGCGTACGTAGCGACTTATGCGCGGGCCCTCGCCGCTCCTCTGCGCGAGATGAATGTGCGACTGCTGCTTGAGCCGGGGCGTTCGATCATCGGGCCGGCAGGCATCTTGCTGACCAAGGTCGTCTACAAGAAATCGAACGACGGAAAACGATTCTTCGTCGTGGACGCTGGGATGAACGATCTGATCCGCCCCTCGCTTTACGGGGCATATCACGAGATCGTGCCAGTAACGCTGCGGGCGAATACAAATACGGAAACGGCCGATATTGTCGGCCCGGTGTGCGAGACGGGAGATTTTTTCGCGCGCGACCGCGAATTGTCTGGAGTTGAAGAAGGCGACCTACTAGCGATCCTCGACACTGGCGCCTACGGAATGGTCCTGGCGTCAAACTACAACACGCGCCCGCGGCCGGAAGAAGTTCTGATATCGCGAAACTCGGTAAAGGTAATCCGCAAGCGCGAAAGAGTATCGGAACTGCTGCGCGGCGAACGTTAGATCGACACGCGCCTAAGCCTGCCGCTCTCCCCACTTCAGCTTAGTCCGCAGAGCCTGAAAGAAATCCGAGCCGGAGCGGAACAGATTGACCTCGTGCTCCGAACGGCGGCAGCGTACGCGGTCTCCGTCACTCAAGTCGAGGCCCGGTTGGCCGTCGAGGCTTAGATAGGCCACTTCTTCCTCGCTACGCAGAAGGATTTCGATCTCAGAAGAATCCGGCACGACCAGCGGACGATGCGTCAGTGAGTGCGGCGCCACCGGCGTCACGATCAAGGCTTTTACAGTCGGCATCAGAACCGGTCCGCCGGCTGAAAGCGAATACGCGGTGGAACCTGTGGGAGTGGCCACGATCATTCCATCGGCGCGATAGCTCGACACATACACCTTGTCGATATACAAATCGTAGGTGTTGAGGCGGGCCAGGGTGGTTTTGTTAACGACGGCGTCGTTGAAGACGAGATAGCTTCCGCGCACGGTATCGCCGCGAAGAAGATCACACTGCATCAGCGAGCGATGTTCAACCGGCGCTCGCCCGTCGGCGATTGCGTCGAGCATGGCGTAGAGCGACTGCGGAGGAACTTCGGTCAGAAATCCGAGCGAGCCCAGATTGACTCCCAGCAACGGAACATCGATCGCTGCAGTTACGCGAGCCGCCGACAATAGAGTCCCATCGCCGCCGAGCACAACGACGAGATCAAGCGGTCTCGAGGCCATTTCCGTGCGAGCCACGGGTTCCTGCTTGGAAGCGTATTTTGCCGTTTCCAGATCGACGATGACCTCATAGCCGTGTTCAGCGAGCCACGAAAGAAGCCCGGGAAGAATCTCTGCGACGGCGGGACGGCCGGGTCGCGAAATAATTGCAGCGGTCTTGTTGAGGGATGATTGCGGGTTCGCCATCGCTAATGATGATCTTCAGTGATGAAAGAGTGATTGTACAGAAAACGAGGGCTTTCACCACAGAGGACACAGAGGAATACGGGGCTAGAACGCCGCATAAAGAAGGAATTCACGGTTGCCTTCTGCGCCGAGAATAGGTGAGTCGATCACGTCGGGTTGCTTTGCGCCGAGTGCCTTGAGCGCCGAGCGGACTTTTTCTACCGCTGACTTCTGCGCCTCTTCGTCGCGAACGATGCCGCCCTTGCCGACGTGCTCTTTGCCCGCTTCAAACTGAGGTTTGACCAAGACGACGACCTGACGCCCCATTCGTTCCTGAGGCGACGAGGGGAACGCTGCGCCGATCACGGCGGGAAGCACGAGAGTGGCGGAGATGAAGGAAACGTCCATCGCAATGAAGTCTGCCATCTCGCCCAGAACGTCGTGGGTCAAATAGCGCGCATTCGTTTTCTCGAGCAACCGAACACGTGGATCCTGCCGGAGTCCGAAATCCATCTGGCCGTAGCCGGTGTCGACGGCGACGACGCGCGCCGCGCCACGCTGTAGCAGGCAGTCTGCGAATCCTCCGGTCGACGCGCCGACATCGAGACACAGTTTCCCATCGACGGCGATATTCCAATGATCCAGCGCGCGCTCCAGCTTGAGTCCCCCGCGGCTGACGTACTTCAAATCTTCGCCGAGCAAGCGAATCGAACATTCAGGTTCGACCTGCGCTCCGGCCTTTTCAAGTTTCTGATCGTTGACCAACACTTTGCCCGCGAGGATCAGCGCCTGCGCGCGCTCGCGCGACGCGGCGAGACCGCGGTCTACAAGAAGTTTGTCGAGGCGGGATTTCAAAGGCAGTTCTCGGTTCTCCGTTCTCAGTTTCTGAAACGCTATTCTAACGACGGCCCGAATTCAAAACCGAGAACCGAGAACCAGAAACCGAGAACTGGTTTTCGATTCTACTCGCGGGTTGCACCACGAAGGTGCCAGCACTCTCTGCGGTGCAATGTGTTGAAGCATCTCTCGATGAATCACTTACGCCCGCGCATGAGTCCTTTTCCACAGTGTTTTCCACGAAGATGTTGAAAACTTCGGAACGATGAATGCGTGGACCATCAGCAAGACAAAAAGAAAGCCGCCCGTGTGGGCGGCTCGCTGAAACAAATCTGAACTGGTTAGCCTGCGACTTCTTCCAGCAATTTCTGGTCGATGTCGAAGTTGGCATGCACGTTCTGCACGTCGTCGTGCTCTTCGAGCGCTTCCATCAGGCGGATCATTGTGTTGGCCGCAGCGCCTTCGAGCTTGATGTAGGTATCGGGAATCATGCTCACGCCGGACGAAACAGGTGTAATGCCAGCCTTCTTTACAGCTTCGAGCATGTCCTCGTAGGCGGACGTTGCAGTCAGGATTTCCCAATTCTCGCCATCGTCGATCGGCTCATCCTCGCCACCACCTTCGATGATAATGTTCATCAGATCGTCCACTTTGGCCGCCGACTTGGGGATGATAATGTCGCCCTTCTTGTGGAACATATAGGCGACGGCGCCCGCTGATGCCATGTTGCCGCCGTTTTTGCCGAAGACGTGGCGGATTTCGCTGACCGTGCGGTTACGGTTGTCGGTGTTGATGTCGAGCAGAATGGCGACGCCGCCAGGCCCATACCCTTCGAGAGAGAACTCTTCGTACGTGGCGCCGGGCAATTCGCCGGTACCGCGCTGGATAGCCCGCTTGATGTTGTCGGCCGGCATGTTTTCAGCCTTGGCCGCGACAATCGCACCACGCAGGCGGGGATTGGAATCAGGATCGCCGCCGCCGTTCTTCGCAGCAATGCTGATTTCCTTGATGAGACGGGTGAAGATCTTGCCGCGCTTGGCGTCGAGCGCGCCCTTCTTGTGCTTGATTGTGGCCCATTTAGAATGGCCGGACATGGTTCGACCTCGTATGTTCTAAAAGATCTTGGATGGCGCAGGATTCGCCTTTAGAGGAGATCACAGGATTGCCTCGATATCAATGCAGGCGAAAAGAAATTATAGCATGGGTTCAGTCGATGCGAACGGGCATATTGCTCGCAGGCAGCGACCCGGTTCCTCCAAGGATAAGGCCCTTGGCGTAGTCTTGACTCTGTGAGCCTGCGCCCCTAACATGCCATGGCAAACGGGGCGCGTTGATTTATGACTGGCCAGTCGTTTGGGCACTACAGGATCATCGAGAAGATCGGCTCTGGCGGGATGGGGGAAGTATTCCGCGCGCGCGACGAAAGGCTCGGCCGGGATGTCGCTCTCAAAGTGATTCGTCCCGCTTCCAACGACAATCCTGACCATCTGCGCCGGTTCGAGCAGGAAGCACGAGCCGCAGCCGCTCTGAATCATCCCAATATTCTTGCAATCTACGACGTAGGCTTTGAAGGCACGACTCCATACATTGTGTCCGAACTGCTCGAAGGCAAGACGTTGCGGGGGCGGCTCGACGAAGGTCCCATCTCGGTGCACGACGCAGGCGGCTATGCGCTCCAAATCGCCCACGGTCTAATCGCGGCTCACGAGCGCAACATCGTGCACCGCGATCTCAAGCCTGAGAATCTGTTTCTCACCAATGACAACCGTATCAAGATTCTGGATTTCGGTGTCGCGAAGCTCCAACCTTCCCCAGAGGAAAAGCGCTCGATAGAAGCCTTAACCACTGTGACCAAATACGGCGCATTGGTGGGGACCGTCGCTTATATGTCGCCTGAGCAGTTGCGGACCAAGCCAGTCGATCACCGCAGCGACATCTTCAGCTTCGGCGCGATTCTTTACGAGATGATGGGAGGCCAGCGAGCCTTTCGCGGCGAAACGGAAGTCGACACCATGACGGCAGTGCTCCGAGAGGAGCCGCCCGCGTCCATTCTGGACGATGCCGCGATTCCACCCGGATACCAGGATATCGTCAAGCATTGTCTGGAGAAGGAACCGGAAAACCGCTTCCAGTCGGCAAAGGATCTGGCATTCGCGCTCCAAACGCTGTCAGGTTCGTCGGATTTAACCGTCGTAATTCCCAGGCCCAAACCCGTATCGTCCTCACGGCTTGCGTGGGCGATTGTGGCGACTCTGGGAGCAACAACATTGATTTTGGGACTCGCTCAGCTGTTTCGTACTCCACCTGTCCCCCCGGCCTATAGCCGTCTGACATTTGAAGCGGGCACGGTCTATGCCGCGCGGTTTGCCTCCAACGGACAATCCATCATTTATAGCGCCGCGTGGGATGGAAAACCGACGCAGTTGTTCTCGACGGTGGGCAACTCGCTGTTGTCCCAGCCACTGCAATTGACCGAAGCGAACCTGCTCGCCGTTTCCCGCGATAACGAGCTGGCGCTTACGTTAGGCGGAACGCACTCTGGACAACTAGAAACAATCAACGGGATGTTGGCACGCGCTCCCCTTGCCGGAGGATCTCCGCGCGATTTGCTCTCCGACGTTCGCTGGGCAGACTGGGATCCTGAAGGCAAACTGGCAGTGGTGCATTATCTGGAGGGTCACTGCCGCCTCGAATATCCCATCGGCACCGTGCTCTACCAGAGCGGCGGATGGATCAGCAACATTCGTTTCTCTCCGAAAGCGGACAAGATAGCGTTTATGGACCATCCGGCACTTTGGGACAACCGCGGCATGGTCCGAGTCGTCAACTTATCGGGCCACGTGGATACTCTGACGCGCGAATGGGATTCCGAAAGCGGGCTGGCATGGCGCCCAGATGGAAAAGAAGTCTGGTTCACTGCGGTCGAGAAGGGCAACACGCTAAATCTCATGGCGGTGAATCTCTCCGGCTCGCGGCGCACTCTGCTGGATCTGCCGATGGCAATTACGCTGGAGGATATCGCCGCCGACGGACGAGTGCTGGTGTCCTTGAACTCGAAGCGCATGGCCATGGGGTATACCACTCTTGGGAGTGACAAAGACATCGATCTTTCGTGGCACGACTTGAACGGTGCTCACGATATTTCTTCCGATGGGAAGTCGGTTTTGTTTGAAGATTCGAGCCAGGCCGCTGGTCCCGGGTATGCGGTCGCGATCCGCAAAATTGATGGGACCCTTCCCGTGCGCCTTGGGGAAGGAAGCGCGGGCGGGATTTCGCCCGACGGAAAATGGGCGATTTCGGTCTCTACGAACAAGGCGCCGCAAATCACCCTGCTGCCAATCGGCGCAGGCCAGTCTCACCCAATCCAGATTACGGGTCTCGACCACGTTCAGAATGGGTGGGCCCGCTTTCTATCGGACGGGCAACGCATTGCACTCAATGGCGATGAGAATGGGCGCGCCCCCCGCTGTTATGTGATGGAGATTGCCAGCGGGAAGGCGAAGGGGGTCACACCGGAGGGAGTAACATGCGGACCATTCTCCCCTGACAGCCGCGCCATTGTAGGGGTGAAACAAGACCGATCGTTCGCGATTTACCCGCTTGACGGTGGACCACCTCAATTGATCCCGGACGTGAAGAACAACTTCAATCCTGTGCAATGGTCGAGCGATGGCTTGGTTCTATATGGGTATCATGTGGGGGAATTTCCTAGTTGGGTGTACAAGCTCGAAATCGCTACGGGGAAAGAAAGTCCACTCCACGAGCTAAAGCCGGGCGCTCCCGCGGGCGTCGTGACAGTGGCTCCTGTGGTGGTGAGCCGCGATGGGAAGAATTTTGCCTACAGCTACAACCAGACGATCTCCGTCCTTTATCTGGTTATGGGATTGCAATAGTCGATTAGCGAATCATCGCTTATAGGGAGTCATCCCAGCGGCCCATCGAAATCTGCCGAGACATAGTGGAAGAATATCGACATCGACGTTTGCCCCTCTGGTAAGACGCTGCGATAGTGAGGCAATCGCGTTCCACGATACGCCAGGCCATCACCGAGCGCTTGATAAGCAGTTACCGTCCCCTTAAGCGTATCGAGCTTGATGGGCCAAGGCGTGGCAAGGTCAGGTTCGGGCGAGAAATCCAGGCAAAACGTGATGCTGAACTCGCACTGCTCACGATCCTTGTGCTTCCTTAATTCAGCGCCGCTTAGATACGAAGCAAGATAGACGTATGAGGGCTTGAGCGGTTCTCCGGCAATCACGCTGTATTTCGCCGTAATCTGCTGATGGAAGAATCGAGCTACGGGTTCGTTGTAGGCCACGTAGCGCCGATCACTTTGACGGTCACCCAGTTGAATCGCTCCCGAGCGGATGAGATGACGATAGTAGCGCCGCAGCGCCGCAACGTGGAACGGATGAATCAGATTCCCCAGGGGAGCGTAACCCTTCTCTCGAAAGAGCATTGCAGCTTTGCTGGTTTCCTCTTCAGGCTCGCTAGAATGGTGGCTGAGGCGCTCTTCAGGAATAAGAATTCCCGCTGACGTGAGCAAGCGGCCCACGTTCGCTGGCATTGCGGCCGGAACTGGTCGGTCCAGGCGCAAACCTCGGAGCGTCTTTTCGAGTTCAGGCCCGAGCCAGAACGGAAGCAGCGTCGCGGTCGCACTCTCACGAACCCACGCTATGGTCCCTTGCAGGGCGAAGTGAGAGAGCAGGTCCTGACGCGAGGCGAGTTCGTCAGGGATTTGTTCCGCGGGGCCAATGGTGCACTCAGGATTGAGATAGAGCTGTTGCTGCTGATTTCCCTGCTTCTGTAGCGAGTGGCGATCCCGCTGCGGAATCAAATGCAGTGGCAACTCGTCAAGCAGGCAATAAAAGCGATCTGGGGGGAATGTCGCGGCATGAGTCTGCCGCGACACCCCTCCCATCAGGCTTGCCATCCACTCCAGCCACGCCGAGTTATTTATCGACGAAGCCATCCGTTCAAGGTAAAGCGGCTATCGGCGAAGAGTTGCGAGGAGCACTTCACCGCAGTGATTTCATGCAGCAATTCACATGCGAAGAAGACGATTTGGTTCTGTTGTGGAACGATCGTCTGATAGTTGCCTTCGCTGATGTAGGTGCCTCCGTCCAAGTGCGCGTCGTGAATCCGCAGTTCGCCCCCTTCGAACTGCCGCGGCTCGCGATGGAAGAAGTAGACGAACGTCAGGTGACGGGACGAGACTTTACCGCTTCCGTTATCGCAGTGGAAGTGGAAATAATCTCCGTCATTGCTGGCAGTAATTTGCGCCTCTACGTCGGCAATGGCGAATTCCTGCATCCCCAGTTTTTCGAGAACCTGCGGCAGAACCGTTTTGATCCGCGCCAAGATGACGTTCTCGTGGCTGCCGAGATCCATTAATACACGGGAGCGGCGATGATCGTAGTTGACCACGCCTTTTTCATGGGTGGGAGAGACGACCTCGCTGGCGCTGAAGTCGCTCTCATGCTCGAGAGTGAAGCGAGTCAGGGCGTCCAACTCCTGCGGCGCTAGGAACTCGTCGAGAACCACGCAATGCGCGGCCAAGAATTCCGGCCGCTCAGCCACACCGAGGCTCGAACCGGAAATCACTTTTGTAGTAGCTCCGTGCCCAGGAGGCTCCGGATCTGGCATTGGCGTATCGCGCATCGGTTTGCCCGGTTTTTTTACACCCGGAGGCTCTGGATCTGGCGGGGCCGGCGGCCTTGGAATATCCCGTATAGGCCGCGGAGGCACTTTGACTCCCGGCGGCTCGGGGTCCCGCACCGGTTGCTTGGGCGGAGCCTTCACTCCCGGTGGCTCGGGATCCTTCGGCCCGAGAACTTCGGCGGTCCGGTTCGCTGCATCGGATGACAGAGTGCTGCCTTCGAGGATGCGGTCGACGATACTGCCGCCCAGC
>Ga0210388_10005022_pt1 | contig 10332 bp, 10 predicted proteins | sample IncBWC19OmetaG_FD_155485 | JGI IMG/M metagenome (GOLD analysis project Ga0210388, IMG submission 155485) | Forest soil microbial communities from Barre Woods Harvard Forest LTER site, Petersham, Massachusetts, United States - Inc-BW-C-19-O ...
AAATAAGGAACTTAAGCTTGGCTGCTGAGATGCATTAATAACGACAGTGGGGGAGGCGAACCGAGGATCCCTTTAGGGGATTGAGGGCTGGGCCGGTTCGTTTCTCCCCCCTTTTTTTTCCGTTACTTGTTGCGCAGGAAGTCCTTCCGCAACGTTTCCAAATCCTTAAGAATATCTGGAGTTGGCGGGCCGCTGCCTGTGGCTTGGAGCTGACAGCTCACAGCTGACAGTTCACAGTAAGAGGGAGAGAACTATCTAGATGGTCGATGGGATTGTTTGGCCGATACGCTCCCATTTTATTTGTGCGGTGCCGGTCGGAGAGGGAGAGAGCAGCGGCTGACAGCTCACAGCTGACAGCTAACAGTAAAGGGAAAGGGCCGGGTTTGATTACGGGGTCACACGAAGGGATAGCAGGTTCGGCGTTTTGGGGATGCGGAATGGGTCAGGCTCGAGAGGGAAAGCAAGGCCGGGAGGGGCAAGCCCCTCGCCTACAAGGATTTGGTGGAACGTGGTTAGTGGACGTCCCAGGAGCGGCTGCCGTAGTCGCCTAGAGTTAGAGAGAGCATGATGGCGAGCCAGAAGAAACCGCAGATGATGATGAGCTGGGTGCGCTTGGAACTGTAGTAGGCGTGCATGAAGAAAAGGATGACGAGGATGGCTTTGCAGGTGGCGATGACGAGGGCAACGATAACGTTCAAGGCCGGGTAAATGTGGTTGAGGTCGACGGTGGAGGCGTAGACGGTGGTGAACGTCAGGACCATCAGGGCGGCGAAGATCAGGAGATAGACCGCCGGGGAAACAATGTGTTCGGTATGTTCGGTGTGTTCGGCCACGAGTACCTCTTCCGTGAGCGGCTAGTGCCGGTCAATCAGATATAACAACGGGAAAAGATAAATCCAGACAATATCGACGAAGTGCCAGTAGAGGCCGACGTTTTCGACGGGCGTGTTCCACTGGGGAGTGAAGCGGCCTTTCGTGGACACGATGATGAGCCACAGGAGCAAGCCTGCGCCGATGATCATATGCAGGGCGTGCAGGCCGGTCATCCCAAAATAGAGAGAAAAGAAAAGCTGGGCGTGGGAGTTGACGGCAACTTCACCGCCCATTTTTTCGGTCAAATCCTTGAGCTCCGCTCTCTCTTTCGCCAGATCTTCCGCGCCGAGGTTGCAGGCGCCAGGATTGTTCGTGCAGTAGTACATGTCAAAGCTGGCGCCGGGGATGTGGTGCTCAACGTATTTATCGTGGTACTCGACCGCTTTGATGCCCAAGAAGACGGAACCCAGGACCAAGGTGGCGATCAGGAAAAAAGTGACGAGTTTTTTTTTGCCGACTTGTGCGGACCAGACGGACATGGCCATGGTCAGGGAGCTACCGATGAGGACGACGGTGTTGATAGCGCCCCAGCTTAATTTGATGGTGCGGCTGGAGAAGGCGAAGATGTCGGCGTAGGTGTGGCGGTTGATGGTGTAGGCGAGGAAGAGGCCGCCGAAGAAAAGAATTTCGGTGATCAGGAAAGTCCACATGCCGAGCGTGGCGGATTCCTTCTGCTGCTCCAGCGTTTGAAATTGGCCCGACAGTTCTCCGGTGCGGTGCACTTCAGTCGTCTCCGTGAGCTGGAGCGAGCGTCGGCCCAGCTGGTGTAGCAAGCCCGAGATCGGGGCGGTTCTTATAATCGTACGGCTCCCAATCCACGACGGGCGTTTCGTCAAAATTTTCGGTAGGCGGCGGAGAAGGAGTGCGCCATTCGAGGCCGGTGGCGGGCCAGGGATTGGGGCCAGCGACTTTGCCGTAGCGCATGGACCAGGTGAGATAGAGCATGGGCAAGAGATAGCCGAGCGCAAGGATCGAAGCGCCGGCGGTGGACATCACGTTGAGCACCTGGAATTCCGGAGGATAGTCGTGATAGCGGCGAGGCATGCCGAGATAGCCAAGAATGAATTGGGGGAAGAAGGTCAGATTGAAACCGACAAAAAGAGTGACGGCGGCGAGGCGCGCGAGAAATTCGGGGTAGAGTTTTCCGGTGATTTTCGGCCACCAGAAATGCAAGCCGCCAACGTAGCCCATGACGGCGCCACCAACCATGATGTAGTGGAAATGGGCGACGACGAAGTAAGTGTCGTGGATATGGATATCGAGGCCAAGACAGGCGAGGAAGAGGCCCGTGAGGCCGCCGATGAGGAACAGGCCGATGAAGCCGAGAGCGTAGAGCATCGGCGTGTCGTAGGAGATGGAGCCTTTATAGAGGGTGGAGGTCCAGTTAAAGACTTTGACCGCCGAAGGAATGGCGACGAGATAGCTGAGGAGAGAGAAGGCCAGGGCGGCGTAGGTGGATTCGCCGGTCAAGAACATGTGATGGGCCCAGACGAAGAAGCCGATGACGGCGATGGCGATGCTGGATGCGGCGATGAAGGTGTAGCCAAAGATGGGTTTGCGAGCGAAGGTGGGAATGATTTCGCTGATGACGCCCATGGCGGGGAGAATCATGATGTACACGGCGGGATGCGAATAGAACCAGAAGAGGTGCTGGAAAAGGATGGGATCGCCACCGAGGGCGGGGTTGAAAAAGCCGAGGTGGAACATACGCTCGAGACCGGCGAGAAGTAGCGTGATGGCGATGACAGGAGTGCCGAGGATAAAGATGATGCTGGTGGCGTATTGCGCCCAGACGAAGAGCGGCAGACGGAACCAGGTCATGCCGGGTGCGCGCATGGTGTGGATGGTAACGACGAAATTCAGGCCGGTGAGAATGGAGGAGAATCCGTTGATGAAGATGCCGATGACGGCGGGCGTGACCGCGGAATTGGAGTAGACGCTGCTGAGCGGAGTGTAAAAGGTCCAGCCGGTGTCGAGGCCGCCGGTGGCGAAGGAGTAGAGGACGAAGCTGCCGCCGACGAGATAGATGTACCAGCTGAGAAGATTGATTTTCGGGAAGGCCAGGTCTTTGGCCCCGATCATCATGGGAACAAGAAAATTACCGAGGACGGCGGGAATGGAGGGGATGAGGAAGAAGAAGATCATGGCGACGCCGTGCATGGTGAAGAGCTTGTTGTAGGTCTCGGGGGTGACGAGGTAACCGGTCGGGGTGAGGAGATGAATGCGAATCATGGTGGCGAAGATGCCGCCGATGAAGAAAAAGAAAGTGACGGACGCAAGATAGAGCAGGGCGATGCGCTTGTGGTCGGTGGTCAAGAGCCAGGAACGAAGGCCGTAGGTGGCATTGAGATAATGCTCCTTCGGCATCTCGTGGACAGGCGATATTGCTGGTGTGGTGCTCATAACCTATTTCTTCCCCGGAGCCGAGATTACGCCCGCGCCGGTGGCAGGCACCGGCTGCGATTGCAGCGATTTTATGTAGGCGGTCAGGCTCATAATCTGTTCTTCGGTCAATTGGCCTTGAAAGGCGGGCATGACCGGTTGATAGCCGGCGACGATCTTCGCAGGCGGATCGAGAATGGATTCGCGAATGTAGGCATCGTCCGCAGTGACGGTGGAGCCGTCAGCCAAGCGAACGGTGCCGCCATACACTCCGTTGAGCGAGGGAGCGCGGCCAGTGCCGTTGCTGAGATGGCAGGTGCTGCAGGCTTTTTCGGCAAACAATTTTTCCCCAGCGACAACAGGATTTTCGTTTTCTCCCGTGGAACCGGAGAGCCACGCGGCGTAGTCGGAAGGCTCCATGACGGTGACCCAGCCGCCCATAACGGCGTGGTTTGTGCCGCAATACTGGGAGCAGAAGAAGTGATAGCGACCGGCCTTAGTGGGACGGAACCACATGGTGTTGTAATGACCTGGCACGACGTCCATTTTTACGCGGAAGGCAGGGACGAAAAAGTCGTGAATGACGTCCTCGCTGGCGAGGACGAGCTTGACGTCGCGGTCGACGGGAATGTGCATTTCGTTGATTTCGCGGCGGCCATTGGGCTGCTGAACCTTCCACATCCACTGCTTACCGATGACGTAGAGGTCCAGCGTGTCCTGTGGAGCATGACGATAGTCGACGTAGACGACCGCGCCCCATCCAAACATGATGAGGGCCAAAAAGCCGGGAATGACAATCCACATGGTTTCGAGGCGCATGTCGCCGTGAATGGCAACGCCGATTTCGTCCTTGCTCTTGCGATGGAACTTGAAAAAGAAAATCACGATGGCCGCGGTGATGAGGAAGGAGAAGCCGACGGAGACGAGGATCAGGAACGTCATCAACGAATCGACGCTAGGAGCGAAGTTGGAGGCTTGTTCCGGCGAAAATGGCAGTTGCACCTGCACGGCTTAGTGGGCTCCTTGTAATTTCGTTCGCGCGGCGGCGATATGGCGATCGCGCCGGCGGAAAATCAAAAATCCGGCGACCAGGGCCAGGATGGTGATAACTCCGCACAAGCGGATAATTTTAAGAATGGAGGCGCTGTAGCGGGCGGACGTGGGATCGTACTGGTAACAGAAAAGGAGAGCGCGATCGATGGGAGTGCCTATTTTGCCGGCGGAAGCATCGACGAGGCCGAGACGGACGTCGCGAGCGGGATACTCGACGCCATAAAAATAGCGAGAGATGCGGCCATCGGGAGTGAGGAGCATGATGCCGGCGGCGTGGGCGAAAAGATTGGACTTCCGGTCGAACGTAAAACGGAAATTGGCGGATTTGGTGAGGGCGTCGATGGATTCTTTCGAGCCCGTGAGGAAGTGCCAGCCGGTGGCGGTTTCGGGGCGGCGGAAATGCTCCATGGCGGAGGCTTTTTTCTGAGCGGCCATGTCCGGAGTCTCGCGCGGATCGAAACTGACAAAGACGACTTCGTAGTCGCGGCCGGGATTGAAGGAAAGCATACGCAGAGCGCCGACGACGCCTTGCTCCGTTTGATTGCAGAGCATGGGGCAACCGTAATAGACGAGGGCGAGAAGGACGGGCTTCTGTGAGAAATATTGGCGGAGCTGCACGTCGCGGCCGGCCTCGTCGCGAAACGCGACATCGAGGGGCAGATGCGCGTTGAGCTGTGGCTCGAAGCCGACGTTCTGAAGCACGGGGGGCCTGTTTTGCGCGGCCGGACCGATGCTGCCTGGCACAGCTTGAGCGGCTGCTGCGGCGGCGCCAAGCAGCAGAGCGAAGGTTCCGGAGATGGCGTGCTTCCAGTTCATGAGCTTACTTTTTCTTCTCCGCAGCCGGAGCGGGCACGGCCGGCAAACCTTTTGAGACGATGATCTTCATGGCTTCTTCCACGGGAATCTTAGCGAATCCCGGCGGCATATCTTTTGTGGTGAGCTTCTCGTTCTCAGCTTCGTCGGCTTCCCGTTTGAGGCGCATATCGAGCTGAGGATCGTTGGTGTGGCCGGGGACGCCTTGAAGCATAGGCTCCGGCGGCATGGTAGCCGCGATCCCGCGATGAACAGGCGCCATGGGAGTGTCGGAATCGGCGGCGATTTTTGAGGTGAAGCGGAAAATGAAGACGCTGACGATAAATGCGGCCGCCACGGAAAGCGCCAAGTAGAACATGTACGCCAAAATCGTCCGAGTATCGATGTCGGAGGATTCGAACGCGACGTCCGAGTGCGTAGGCGGCTGATCGCCGGTCTGGCCCGTGTTGTGATTCTCAGTACTCATGAACTTCGATGGCCTCTTCCAGTTTAGGATCGCCGAGCGGCAGAAGCGGCTGGCTCTTGAGATTCCATGCAAAAAAGGCAAACCAGATTCCGGCGAGAGCGAGGATTGCGCCCAAATCCATCAAGCCGGGGACGGCGTTCGTGGTGAATTCAGGGCGCGTCAGCCAAAAGAGATCGACGAGACGCATGAAGATGAGCCACATGGCGATTTTGGGCAGCAGCTTGGCACTGCGCTTGACGTCGCGCGGCAGCAGGAAAAAGAACGGCGCGAAAAAGTGGAAGATAAGGACGAGGACGGCGACGACGCCCCAGCCACCATAGAGCCGGGTACGGTAGAAACTGATTTCCTCGGGCAAGTTGCCGGACCAGATGATGAGGAGCTGGGAAAAACCGAAATAGGCCCAGAGCATGACGAAGGCGAGGAGAAGTTTGCCGAGGTCGTGCAGGTGGCGGCTCTGGATGAGGCCTTCCATGGGCGCGGTGCGGGAAAGGAGAACCAGGACGGCGATCATCAAGGACATAGAGGAGATCAACTGTCCGATGACGAAGAGGAAACCGTAGATGGTCGAAGCCCAGTGAGGCGAAAGAGACATGACCCAATCGATGGCTGCAAAAGTCATGACGAACACGTAGAGGATGATGCCAGGGCCGGCGAGCATTTTCATGCGGCGGCGAAGGGCGCGGTCTTCGCGGTTTAAGTCCTGTTCCTTGGACCAGCGATTGAAAATAAAAACCAGACCAAGCCAGACGACAAAATAAATCACGGCACGAATGAGAAATCCGTTGGTGGTGAGGTAAGTCTTTTGCAGATCCGAAAGAGCTTTTTCGCCCGTGGGCGGAGCGTTGAGCCATTCACCATAAAGATGCTTCATTCCGAAGATGGCGATGGGAAGGAAAAAGACGGCGACGACGGGAAGAACGCGGGTGGCGGCTTCGAGCGGGCGGCGGGTCATGATGCCCCAATGACCGCCGGTGAGATGCTGGAGCATCAACAGGCCGAGCGAGCCGAGCGACAATCCGAGAACAAACATGAAGGCGACGAGATAAGAGTGGAAGAAACGATCGAAGTATTGATCGCCATAGAGAAAGTAGCCGATGCCGCAGGCGACTACGCCAGCGATGCACACCCCGACTGCGCGCTGCTGCAGGCGGCCGACGCTTTCGGGCGCCATGTAGTCCTGCGCGGTCATTTCGCGGAGCCTCCTGCGTTCAATTTATCCCGAAGAGCGGGAGGAAGATCGGAGAGCGGTGCGTTGCGGCTAAGCTGGAGAGCGCGGACATAGGCGATGATGGCCCAGCGGTCGGCCGGAGGAATCTGCGCGGAGTAGTTGAGCATAGCGCCAAATCCATTAGTGACTACGTCATACAAGTAGCCGTTGGGAACCTGCCGCAGGCGCGGATCCTGCGGATCAATAAAGCTGGGCGGATGTTTCATGCCGCGCATGGCAACCATACCTTTACCGTCGCCCTGAATGCCGTGGCAGGGGGTGCAAAAAATTTTGTAACGTTCCTGGCCTCGTTGGAGCAGTTCCGGAGTCAGAGGAAGCGGGAACGCATTCGATTCCTTGGGGACGAACAATTCGTCATCCGCGATGGAGCCGCGCGCCACAGTATTTTCGACCAAGGAGCGCTCGGAGCGTCCATCATCGAAGAACGGACTGGGCGAAAGGGGGCGGTTCTTGGGCTGATCGGCCATATCCTGGCGAATCTGGCAGCCGCCCGTCAAAACGGCGAGCATCGCGGCGCACACACCGAGGAGAATGCGCGAGGCGCTAGTCATCGTGCACCTCGGAAACGTGATGCGCGGCGAGCCCTTGCAGAAAGCGGGCAGTCTCCTTGAGATGGAATTTTTTGTCGCGGGCCTGGATGCAGACAAAGAAGCGGTCCGCGGAAGCATGTCTGAAACGATGCGCATTGAAAATCGGATGATGAGGCTGCGGCAGGCCGTTGAGGGCGAGCATTCCGAAAACGGCGGAGAGCGAAGCGCAGAGAATGGTCAGTTCGAAGGTGACGGGAATAAAGGCCGGCCAGCTATTGTAGGGGCGCCCGGCGATATTCAAGGGATAGGCGTAGACATTCACCCAGTATTGGAAACCAAAACCACCGAGGCCGCCGATTAAACCGCCGATGAGCGTGATCAGCGGGACGTCGTTGCGGCGCATGGCCATGGCTTCGGGCATGCCTTCCACCGGAAACGGAGTGTAGCATTCGTAGTAGCGGTAGCCCGCTTCGCGAATTTTGGTGGCGGCGTGAACGAGTTGCTCCGGTTTCTCAAACTCGCCAATCACGCCGTAGATGTGTGGCCGGTGCTCTATCACTTGTGTTCCTCGGACGTTTCCGTGACCAATTCGCGCATTTCCGCGATGGAGATAGCAGGGAGCACGCGAACGAACAGGAAAATCAACATGACGAACATGCCCATAGTGCCGATAAAGGTGGCCCAGTCCCAGACCGTGGGAGAGTAACGGCCCCAAGCGGAGGGCATGAAATCGCGAGTCAGACTAATAACAATGATGACAAAACGCTCGAGCCACATGCCGACGTTGACGATGATGGACATGAGGAAGAGCACGATGACGTTGGTGCGCATTTTGTGGAACCAGAGCAACTGCGGGATAAGGATGTTGCAGAGGATGAGCGCGTAGTAGAAGGGCGCGTAGGGGCCGTGAAGGCGTTGCTGAACGAGGAAAACGTCGAACTTATTGCCGCTGTAGAGCGACATAAAAAATTCGAAGAAGTAGCCGTAGGCGACGATTAGGCCGGTGGCGAGCATCACCTTGGCCATATTTTCGAGGTGGCGCATGGTGATGAAGTCTTCGAGGCCGTAGGCTTTGCGCAGGGGGATCGCGATGGTGATGACCATCGCGAAACCGGAATAGATGGCTCCGGCAACGAAGTATGGCGGGAAAATCGTGGTGTGCCAGCCAGGAACGATGGCGACCGAGAAGTCGAAGCTCACGACGGTGTGAACGGAAAGCACGAGCGGCGTGGCCAGGCCGGCGAGCAGCAGATAGGCTGATTGATAGCGCTGCCAGTGGCGCGCGGAACCCCGCCAGCCCAATGCCAACATACCGTAAATGATTTGCTTTGGCTTGGTGACGGAGCGGTCGCGCAGAGTGGCCAGGTCAGGGATCAAGCCGACAAACCAGAAGAGGAGAGAAACTGTGCCGTAGGTCGAGACGGCGAAAACGTCCCAGATCAGCGGGCTACGGAATTGCGGCCAGATGCCCATCACGCTGGGATAGGGGAACATCCAGAAGGCGTACCAGGGGCGACCGGTATGGATGAGCGGAAAGATGCCGGCGCAAGCCACGGCGAAGAGGGTCATCGCTTCGGCGAAGCGGTTGATGGAAGTGCGCCACTTCTGATTGAGCAAAAATAGAATGGCGGAGATGAGCGTACCGGCGTGGCCGATACCAATCCACCAGACGAAGTTGACGATGGCAAAGCCCCAGCCGATGGGGATGTTGATGCCCCAAATGCCGACGCCCTTCATGATCAGCCAGCCGATGGCGACGTTCATCACGCCAAAAACGCTGAAAGCAATCAGGAAGCCGATGTACCAGCCGAGCGAAGTGGGGCGAGTGAGAACGATCGCGCTGATCTTGTCGGTGACCGAGGCGTAGGTGTGCCCCGGGCCCAGAACAGGCGTGAGCCGTTGAATCTCAGGAGAGTCGTTTGGCGGCTTCCCGTCGCTCATGCCTTCTCCAATGCAGGATTCGGATTGCGAACGGCCGCAAGATACGTGGTGCGCGGACGGGTGTTCAGTTCGCCGAGAATCGAATAGTTGCGGGACTGCGCTTTCAGTTTGGCCACGCGGCTATTGGGGTCGTTGGCGTTGCCAAAAACAATGGCCTGAGACGGGCAAGCGGATTCGCAAGCGGTGACGATTTCGCCGTCGCGGATGTCGCGGCCTTTGCCGCCGTCGGCCTTTTCGGCTTCGATGCGGACATTGTTGATGCGCTGAACGCAATAAGTGCATTTTTCCATAACGCCACGGCTGCGGATGGTGACTTCGGGATTGCGCAGGAGCTTGAGCGATGGCGTCTCCCAATCCTGGAAACGGAGGAAATTGAAGCGGCGCACTTTGTACGGGCAGTTGTTCGAGCAGTAGCGCGTGCCGACACAGCGGTTGTAGACCATGTCGTTCAGACCTTCGGCGCTGTGAACGGTGGCGCCGACGGGGCAAACCTGCTCGCAAGGCGCGTTCTCGCACTGCTGGCAAGGGACCGGCTGGAAAAATGTTTCGGGGTTTTCGAGCGCGTCGTAGTCGGGCCCGCCGGGATCACCCGTTTCGGTTTGCACGTTTGCATAGTAGCGGTCGATGCGGATCCAGTGCATCTCGCGGCCGCGCATAACCTGATCTTTACCGACGACAGCGATGTTGTTTTCCGACTGGCAGGCGACCACGCAAGCATTGCAGCCGTTGCAACTGCTCAAATCGATGGCCATGCCCCAGGCGTAGCCGGGGTACGAGAATTCTTTGTAAAGAGACATCGACTTGGGCGGCTGCTCATCGCCCTCATGCGCGAAGTTGGGGTTCTTTTGATATTCCGCGAGCGTGCCTTCCGCTAGAATTTTCCGGCGCGATTCCATCTGAAAATGGTATTGAGTGCAGGCTAGAGGGTAATCTTCGCCCGTTTTCTTTATGGTTTCCGTACCGGCATTGACTGTCCACAAGGCGGTGGATGTGCGCACGACATAGGCGCTGAACCCTTTGTTCGAACCGGTGAATCCGGCGTTTTT